>Ga0134122_10001523_pt1 | contig 16778 bp, 12 predicted proteins | sample KB302_FD_96461 | JGI IMG/M metagenome (GOLD analysis project Ga0134122, IMG submission 96461) | Terrestrial soil microbial communities without Nitrogen fertilizer from Kellogg Biological Station, Michigan, USA - KB3-0-2 | ecosystem: Environmental > Terrestrial > Soil > Unclassified ... | reverse complement strand
TTCCCCGGCGAGCGCTTCGACCTCCCCTCCAACGAGACCAAGCGCACCGCGGAGCTCACCCGCGCCGTGGGGCAGGACCGCGCCCCCGCCCTGAGCAGCACCATCGCGAAGCTGATCGGCTTCCACGAGCAGAGCGACGCCTTCTTCCGCGACCCGGCGCTGGAGCTGCCGCCGGACGGGATGATGGAGGGGTGGGGGACGAAGGGGCTGATCAAGCGCCACCCCGCCCTCACCGCCCCGGTCCCCACCCTGGGTGACGACCCGTCCTGGAAGCTGCTCCAGCAGCTCTCGCTGTTCCTCACCTACCAGGCGCACCGCGAGCACCCGCTGGCGCAGGGCCGGGCGCTCTCCCAGACGCTGGCCTCGCCCGAGCGCTACCCCGGCGGCCGCGAGGGCCTGCGCGACCTGCTCAACAAGAAGCTGCTGGACCTGGGCGGCGACCTCCTCACCCGCGAGGGCGGGGAGAACTTCATCGCCGAGCAGATCGCCTTCGACGGCGACAAGGTGGCGGGCGTGAAGCTGCTCCAGTCCGACATGGTCTACCGCGCGTCCGCGCTGGTGGGCGCCACCGAGACGGGCGCGCTGCGGCGGCTGGTGCAGGAGAAGAAGAAGCACCGCAAGCTCACCGAGGCGCTGGAGTGGTCCTCCACCAAGGAGTTCCTGTTCACCGTCAACTGGGTGATCAGGGAGACCGGGCTGCCGCGCGGGATGGGCGAGCTGGTCCTCTCCTCCACCGGCGACGACCTGGACCCGCTCCTCATCCAGCAGCACCCGGCGCGGCGCGCGGGGACCGGCAAGGAGGAGGAGTCCCTGCGCGTGCTCACCGCCGGCGCCTTCATCCCCGCCACCGCGCGCGACCTGGGCGAACCGCACCTGATGGCGCTCGCCGACCGCATCGGCGCGCACCTGGAGGCGCTGATGCCCTTCTCCCGGCAGCACCTGGTGCTCGCCTCGGCCCCCTACCTGCACGCGGGCGGCTCGCGCGGCAGCCGGCTCCTCCCGCACCCGCACTTCCAGATCGAATCCGAGACGCTGCTGGGCGTGGAGGGGCTCAGCCAGCGCACCGCGGTGAAGAACCTCTTCCTCGCCAACCGGGAGAACCTCCCCGGGCTGGGCCTGGAGGGTGAGCTTCTGGCGGGGCGCCGGGCCGCGCGCCTGGTGATGGGCCTGACCAAGAAGCGGGCGGGCCTGTAGGCCCTGGGTCTGGACGCGCCCCGTGCCTGCTGCTATGGAGGCCGGCCCTGCACCTACTCTGAGGAAGTCATGGCCTGGAAGTGCGACATCTGCGGGAAGCGGCCGCTGGTCGGCAACAACGTCAGCCACGCCAACAACAAGACCAAGAAGCGCACCATGCCGAACCTCCAGAAGGTCCGCGCCATGGTGGACGGCAAGGTGGAGCGCGTGCTGGCGTGCACCCGCTGCATCAAGGCCGGCAAGGTGATGAAGGCCGCCTGACGCCTTCCCCTCGCCCCCGCGTCTCCCTCCCCTCGACCGAGCGCCTCCACCCGCGCTCCGGCGACCTGCACGTCCGCTCCGCGCTGGAGGTGGTGCGGCGCCTCCACGCCGAGGACCTGCGCGCCGTCCGCGCCGCCGGCCGGGCGCTGGGCCGGATCGCCCGCGCCGCCGAGCTGGCCGCGCGCGCCCTGGCCTCCGGGGGCCGGCTGATCTGGGTGGGCGCCGGCACCAGCGGCCGGCTGGGCGCGCTCGACGCCGCCGAGTGCCCGCCCACCTTCGGCACCCGCCCCTGGCAAGTGGTGGCGGTCGTCGCCGGCGGGACCCGCGCGCTGCGCGCCTCCGTGGAGGGCGCCGAGGACGACCCGGAGGACGGGGCCGCCCGCGTGCGCCGCCTGCGGGTGGACCGGCGCGACCTGGTCTGCGGGATCAGCGCGAGCGGCCGCACCCCGTTCGTCCTCGGGGCGCTGGCCGAGGCGCGGCGGCGGGGCGCGCGGACCGCGCTGATCTGCTGCTCGGATCGGCCGCCCCGGTCGCCGTCGGTCGAGCTGGCGATCGCCATACCCACCGGCCCGGAGCTGATCGCCGGCTCCACCCGGCTCAAGGCGGGCACCGCCACCAAGCTGGCGCTCAACGCCATCTCCACCGCGGCCATGGTCCGGCTGGGGAAGGTCTTCCGGGGGCGGATGACGTCGCTGCAGCCCACCAACGAGAAGCTGCGGCGGCGGGCGCTCCGCACGGTGGCGGCGCTGACCGGCGCCACCCTGGCCCGGAGCCGCCGCCTGCTGGCCGGCGCCGGGAACCGGGTGGACGTGGCGGTGGCCATGGCCCTCACCGGGCGCCCGGCGCGGGAAGCGGACCTGCTGCTGCGGGGTCGCGGGCTGCGCGGTGTGGAGCGGCTGCGCTAGGGTGGGAGGCCGGCGGTCACCCGCAGCACCCGGGGGCTCGTGATCTCGATGTCCTTGCTCGCCGTCGGAATGGTCGGCCTCGCGCTGGCGCAGTCACCGTCGCCGCGGCCGGACGAGGCCGCCATCAAGGAGCGGGTGGCGCGCTCGCTCCCGGTGGTGCGGGAGATGGCGGCCGCCCAGGCCGTGGTGAGCGCGGTGGTGGCGCAGGACCAGCGCAAGCAGTCCATGGCCACCATCCAGAAGATCGACAAGGAGTGGATCGCGTCGCGCGGGGTGACCGACTTCATCCGCAAGCACATCGAGAACCCCTGCGCCCACGCGCTCCGGGAGATCGCGGCGCGGAACCCGGCGGTGGTGGAGGCGTTCGCCATGGACGACCAGGGCGCGCTGGTGTGCACCATCGCCAAGACCACCGACTACTGGCAGGGCGACGAGGCGAAGTGGCAGCGGTCGTTCGCCGGCGGGCGCGGGGCGGAGTTCGTGGACGGCGTGCAGTACGACGAGTCGTCCCAGGCGTACTGCGTCCAGATCTCCGTCCCCGTGCGCCAGGGCGGCCAGGTGGTGGGCGCGCTCACCGTGGGGTTCGACCTGGACCGGATGCGGCAGCCGCTGAAGGGCAAGAAGGCGCCATGAGCTGGAGACCGGCGGACGTGCTCAAGCTGGTCCAGACCCGCCTGGGGGTGCGGCTGGCGCTGTGGGGCTCGGTGCTGGTGGTGGCGCCGCTGGTCCTCCTGGGCACCGCGCTCGCGTTCGGCGCGCGGCGGGCGATGACCCAGCAGGTCCACGGCACGCTGATCGCCGAGGCCCAGGGCTTCGCCAGCGCGGTGGAGCGCTCGCTGTTCGAGCGCGAGGCCAGCGTGCGCACCTGGGCGCAGGACCCCATCCTGCTCGGCGGGCTGATCTACGGCTCCTACGACAAGTCCAACGAGGCGCTGGCGGAGCTGCAGGGCCGCTACCCCATGTTCAAGGGCCTGCTCCTACTGGACGCCGGGGGGAAGGCGGTGGCCGCCAGCTCGCCCGCGCTCCTGCGCGACGCGCGCGCCCGCGGCTCCTCCACCGGGGAGAAGTGGTTCCAGGCCGGGCTCCGCGGCGAGACCTGGGTGGAGACGCCCGAGGGCGAGGACCCGCTCTACGGAGGCGAGGTGCTGCTGTTGACCGCGCCGCTTTTGGACCGGGACCACCAGCTGCTGGGCCTCTTGGCGGGGGCGTACGACTGGGCGGACGTGGGGCAGACGGCGCTCCCCGCCCGCGATCGCGCCCGGGCCCGCGGCCAGCCCTCCCTCATGCTGCTGATCGCCGACCAGCACGACCACTTCCTGTTCAACTCCACCGGCGCGCGGGCGCCGAGCCTGAAGAACCTGCACGGGAAGGCGCACGGCACCGTGGACGTGATCGACGGCCGGGTGGTGGCGTGGGCGGTCAACCAGACCGAGCTGCGGACGGTGGCCGACGGCTGGGTGTTCGCGGCGGCGCTGGACGAGGGCGAGGCGTACGGGCTGATCCGGTCGCTCCTGGCCGCCACCGCGGTCATCGCCGCGCTGGTGGTCGCGGGAGCGGTGGTGCTGGCGGTGTGGCTGGCCCGGCGGATGATCCGGCCCATCCGCGCGCTGCACGAGACGGTCACCAACATCCTGCGCGACCGGGACCTCACCCAGCCGGTGCCGGTGGGCACCCCCGACGAGATCGGCGAGCTGGCGCAGGCCTTCTCGGAGATGATGCAGCGGCTGCGCGAGATGCTCCACCGGCTGCGCATGGCCGCCTTCGCCTTCTCCAGCGCGGCCCAGGCCCTCCACACCGCCACCGACGACCAGAAGGTCGCCTTCACCCGCCAGGCGTTCACGCTGGAGGAGGCGAACACCACCGCGCGGGAGATCAAGCAGACCTCGCTGCTGGCGGCGCGGAAGGCGGAGTCGATGCTGGAGGCCGCCGCGCGCGCCGACGAGGTGGGCAAGCAGGGCGAGGCGTCGGTGGCGGCCACCCTGGGCGGGCTGGGGGAGATCCGCGGGCAGGTCAACACCATCGCCGCGCAGATCGGCAAGCTCGCCGAGCGCACCCAGCAGATCGGCACCATCACCCGGACGGTGAAGGACCTGGCGGACCAGTCGAACATGCTGGCGCTCAACGCCGCCATCGAGGCGGTGCGCTCGGGCGAGCACGGCAAGGGCTTCTCCATCGTGGCGCGGGAGATCCGCAACCTGGCGGACCAGTCCATCCGCGCCACCGAGCGGGTGAAGGAGATCCTGGACGACACCGCCCGCGCCATCCGCTCCGCCGCCCAGACCACCGACAAGGGCACCGAGCGGATGGAGCAGGAGCTGGTGCAGGTGAAGGGCTCCGGCGAGACGCTCAAGCAGCTCACCGGCATCCTCCAGGAGAGCGGCGAGGTGGTCCGGCAGATCGCCGCCGCGGTGCAGCAGCAGGACGCGGGCTTCGCGCAGATCTTCGTCGCCATCGCCGACCTGTCGACGCTGATGGATGAGTCGCTCCAGCGGTTGACCACCACCGAGGAGGCGGCCCGGCTGGTGCGCGAGACGTCCGAGGAGGTCTCCCAGGTCGCCAGCGCCTACCGCGTGTAGCCAGGGGCGCGACTTTTGCGCCTGCGCCTCAGCCCCTTCACGCCCAGGCGCGCCGGCGGCCCCGGGCCGAGAACACCCCGACGGCGATGGTGGAGCGCCGCGCACGCCACCACAGCAGGGTCGTTGGGGATCATCGCCCTGTACGTGCCGGCGGCGGACATCGTGAAGCGCTTCGGCTTCGGCCGGGACCCGGCCCCCGCGCCGCGTGCGGTAGGCTGACGCTCCGATGCCCACCCCGCGGATCGCCCGCGCCATCGCGAAGCAGCGCCGGCTGTGCTTGGGGCTGATCTCCGGCACCAGCGTGGACGCGGTGGAGGCCGCGCTGTGCTGGGTGGAGGGCACCGGCGAATCGGTGAAGCTGGAGCTGGTGGAGCACGCCACCTCGCCGATCGAGCCCGCGCTCGCCACGCGCGTGCTGGCCGCCGACCGCGCCGCCGAGCTGTGCGAGCTGGGGTTCCTCCTCGGCGAGCGCTTCGCGGAGGCGGCGCTGGCGGTCATCCGGCGCGCGGGGAAGACGCCGGAGGACGTGGACGTGGTCGGCTCGCACGGGCAGACGGTGGCGCACCGGCCGCGGTCGCTGCTGCCGCCGCCGGCCGCGCCCTCCACGCTGCAGATCGGCGAGTCGTCCGTCATCGCCGAGCGGACCGGCATCCCCACCGTGAGCGACTTCCGCACCCGCGACGTGGCCGCCGGGGGCGAGGGCGCGCCGCTGGTGCCGTACCTGGACTGGGCGGCGTTCCGGAAGCCCGGCGCCCGCCGCGCGCTCCAGAACCTGGGCGGCATCGGCAACCTGAGCGTGGTGAGCGACCGGCTGGAGGACACGCTCGCCTTCGACACCGGCCCGGGCAACATGGTGATGGACGCGCTGGCCAGGCGCATCAGCGGCGGCGCGCTGCGCTGCGACCTCGACGGGGCGCTCGCCCGCCAGGGCAGGGTCATCCCGGAGCTGTTGGCGGAGCTGCTGCGGCACCCGTTCCTCGCCGCGCCGCCTCCGAAGAGCGCGGGGCGCGAGGAGTTCGGCGAGGTCTTCGTGGCGCCGCTGTGGGAGCGCTACCGGGACCGGCCGAACGACCTGATCGCCACCGCCACCGAGCTGACGGTGGAGGCCACCGCGCGCGCGTACGAGCGGTGGGTGCTGCCGGCGGGCTCGCTGGACGGCGTCTACGTGTCGGGCGGAGGCAGCCGCAACCCGGTGCTGATGGGCGGGCTGCGGCGGCGGCTGGCGCCGGTGCGGGTGGAGGTGCTGGACGCGCTCGAGTTCCCGGAGGCGGCGAAGGAGGCGGCGTGCTTCGCGCTCTTGGCCAGCGAATTCCTCTCCGGGACGGCCGCCTCGGTGCCGTCCGCGACGGGAGCGAGCCGCCGCGTCGTCCTGGGGAAGCTGACGCCGTGAGCGCCCGCCATTCGCCCGGCGACACGCTGTTCCTCGCCTCGGCGGGGGTGGTGAAGGTGCAGGGCTACGCCGCGCAGGGAGAGCGCGGTACGCCGGCGCCGCTGCGGCCGGGGGAGGCGCCGGCGTTCTACGTGGTGGCGAACGCCGAGGTCACCGCCTGCGTGCCGGTGGACCAGGCGGAGCGGACGCTGCGGCCGCTGGTGGAGCGCGCCACCGCGGAGCGGATGCTGGAGGTGCTGCGCCAGCCGGAGCCGCCCGCGCCGGTGACGGGGGAGCCCTTGCTGGAGCGCGGCAAGCGGGTGGTGCACTCGGGGACGCCGCTCGACCACGCGTGGTTCCTGCGGGAGCTGTACGCGCTCCCGGTCCCGCTCAGCGAACCGATGGCGCAGGGGGTCCAGTTCTTCGGCGGGTTGGCGCTGGGGGAGATCGCCGAGGTGCTGGGCACCCCACGCGCCGACCTGGAGCGCGAGATGCGCGACCGCTACCCCGCCGCCGCCGGGCTGACGGCGGCGGTGCGCTTCCGGCCGGAGTAGGGCTGGAACCCCCGGCGCGGACCCGGTGTCTGAGCCGGCGTAACCCGACATCTCGAGGTGCATCATGCAAAGGACCGCGATCGCCGCGGTGCTGTGCGGAGCGGTGTGTGCGTGCGGGCGTTCGAACCCGCCCCCTCCGCCCCCGGTCACCGCCCCCATCAGCTACCCCGCGCCAGCTCGCCCGGCCACGCCCCCCGCCGCGGTCGCCCCTGACCCGGCGTCCCAGCCGGCCCAGGGAGCCATGGGGAAGGAGCCGGCGAAAGAGGCGCTGAAGGAGGCACCTCGGAAGGTCCACGTCACCTCCGCCGCCCCCGCGGCCAAGCCTCCCAGCGCAGACGAGCTCCAGCGCTTCGTGGGTTTCCCCTCCAATGGCGCGGGCGGCCTGGGGCTCCGGGGAACCGGCTCGGGCGGCGGCGGAGAGGGCGACTCGATCGGCAGCGTCTACGGCCACGGCAGCGGCGGGGTCGCCGGCAAGGTCAGGACCGGGTCCATCGGCGTCGGCAGCATCGGCACCAAGGGCCGTGGAGGCGGGATCGGGGCCTCCTACGGCTACGGTGGCGGATCGGTCGCGCTCGGCGGCAGCGCAGGCTACGCCGGCCCGATCGTCGTCTCCGGCGGCCAGCCCGTCGTCATGGGCGCTCCCCGGGCTCCCGTCACCGTCGAGGACCCCAACGCGTCCAACGCCTTCCACGACTACGGCGTGAACCCCTTCACCACCGCGGAGGAGGACCGCCTCTCCACCTTCGCCGCCGACGTGGACACCGCCTCCTACGCGATCTCCCGGCGCGCCATCCTCGGCGGCTCCCTCCCGGACACGGCCGCCGTCCGCGTCGAGGAGTTCCTCAACTACTTCCACTACGCCTACGCGCCGCCTTCGGACGACCGCCCGCTGGAGGTGCACCTGGACGCCGCGCCCTCCCCGTTCACCCGGGGCAAGACGACGCTGCTGCGCGTGGGCGTGCAGGCCAAGCAGCTCAAGAGCTCCGAGCGCAAGCCGCTCCACCTCACCTTCCTGGTGGACGTCTCCGGCTCGATGCAGTCGCCGGACCGGCTGCCGCTGGCGAAGCGCGCGCTGCGCATCCTGGTGGACAGCTTGCGCGACGGGGACACGGTGGCGCTGTGCACGTACGCGGGCGCGGTCAAGGACGTCCTCGGGCCCACCGGGATGGAGCAGAAGGCGAAGATCTACTCGGCGATCGAGGACCTCACCGCGGGCGGCTCCACCGCCATGTCCTCCGGCCTGGACCTCGCCTACCGCAACGCGATGAAGACGCTGAGCAGCAACTCCATCTCCCGCGTGCTGGTGCTCACCGACGGCGACGCCAACGTGGGCCCCTCCTCCCGCCAGGCGCTGGTGGACCAGATCCAGAAGTACGCCAAGGAGGGCGTGACGTTGACCACCGTCGGCTTCGGGATGGGGAACCTGAAGGACGAGACGCTGGAGCAGATGGCCGACAAGGGGAACGGCAACTACTACTACGTCGACTCGCTGATGCAGGCGCGGCGCGTCTTCCACGAGCAGCTCGGCAGCACGCTGGAGGTGATCGCGCAGGACGTGAAGATCCAGGTGGAGTTCGACCCCAAGCAGGTGAAGCGGTACCGGCTGGCCGGCTACGAGAACCGCGCCATCGCGGACAAGGACTTCCGCAACGACAAGGTGGACGCGGGCGAGGTCGGCAGCGGGCACACCGTCACCGCGCTCTACGAGCTGGAGCTGCAGCCCGGCGCGGCGAAGGAGGCGCTGGCCACCGTCCGCATCCGCGCCAAGAAGCCGCGCGGCGAGCACGCCGACGAGTGGGCGTTCCCGCTCCACGCCTCCGCCTTCGCGGGGTCCTTCGAGCAGGCCTCCCAGGACTTCCGCTTCGCCTCCGCGGTGATGGCCGCGGCGGAGCGGCTGCGCCGCAGCCCGTACGCCCAGGGCTGGGACTTCGACCAGATCGTCCGCGTCGCCCGCGCCGCCGCGCCGGCGGACAGCGCGGAGCGCCAGGAGTTCATCCAGCTCCTGGAGAAGTCCAAGCCGCTGGTGGGCGCGGTGGCCGCGGCGAAGTAGTCGCGGCGGCGGGTCGGCGCTTCTGCGCCGGCTCGCGCTCGACCTTCTCGAATCGCCTTGCGCTGGCCAGGGGTCGAGGGATCACCGCGTGGATCCTGCTCACGCGAGCGGATGACTCAGGCGATTCACCGGGCGACCTCAGCGCGGCCGCACCGTTCAGTCCGCGCCACCCTCCTCGCCGGTCTGGTCGCCGAAGAGCTGGCTCAGGGTCAAGTCCAGCCACCGGCTCTGCACGTCCGCGATCAGGCTCGCGAACTCCGCCTCCGCCAGGTCGGAGCGCTCGAGGAGACGGCGCTTCGTCTCCTCGAAGATGGCCTCCCGCGCCCTCTTCAGCCGGCGCGAGACCGTCGGCTGGCTCGTCCGGAAGAGCAGGGCGAGCTTCGCCTCCGACAGCCCGTCGCGGTAGTGGTACCGGAGCAGCTCGCGCTGCTCCCCGGAGAGGGTGGCGCCGGCCGCGCTCAGCGCCGACTGGAGCTGGGCCAGCAGGTCCTTCTTGAGGAGGTCCTGCTCGAGGTTGCCGCTGTCCGCCAGCCCGGCGGCCGCGCTCGACAGCCCTGACGACCGGCCACGGACGAGCCGGGCCTCCCGGTTCGCCATGCGCTTGGCGATGATCTCGATCCAGCTCCCCAGCCGCCCCTCGCCGGTGTACGTCGAGAGGTGGACGTGCACGATCAGCTTCTCGCGGAGCTTCTGCCCGACCGAGTCGATCTCCTCCCGCGAGCGCCCCGGGCGTCCCAGGACGGCGGGGAGCCTCACCAGGTACCTGCGCTCCAGGGCCTCCACCGCGCCGGGGACGCCGAGCCCGCACGCGCACGCGAGGTAGAGATCGCACAGGTGCATCGACGCGATCGCGCGCTCCAGCGGTTGTCCCCCGCCGGCGGCGGGCAGGCGCTCGGCCAGGTGGCGCATGAACGGCCCGGGCTCCAGCAGCAGGTCCGGCCACGGCGCGCGGGCCGTCTCGAAGGCCCGCTCCAGCAAGCGCTCCAGACCGGAGCGATCCTCCGGCGCGGCCATTCCCTCGGGCAGGTTGGCCAGGAAGATCTCGCCGAGGGACTCGAGGGGCTCGGGAGCCGCCAAAGCGCTCACTCCGGGGAAACGGGAAATTCGGATCGTCGTATATCTCACATAGTACTGTGGGTGTATGGACTCCGGAGCGCCGGGAGACCAGGGATGCCTCAGCGATGAGCTCCTGGTCCGCCTGAGCGAGGGCCGGCTCGCCGACGAGGAGCTGCGGCGCGCGCTGCTCCACGCCACCGGCTGCGGCGCCTGTCACGACGACATCGCGTCGGTGATGAACGAGTGGTGGGAGCCGCCGCCGGTCATCGACGAGCTGGAGATCGAGAGCGAGATCGGGCGCGGTGGGATGGGGATCGTCTACCTGGCCCGGGACACCGCGCTCCAGCGGCAGGTGGCGATCAAGTTCATCGCCGAGCCGCACCCGGACCCCCGGCTCCGGAGGTCGTTCGAGGACGAGGCGCGGCTGCTCGCCAGCCTCCAGCACCCGAACATCGTCACCGTGTTCCGCGCGGGCCAGGTGGAGGACCATCCGTACCTCGTCTCCGAGTACGTGGTGGGGCGCAGCCTGGCGAAGCTGCCGGCCCCCCTGCCCTGGCCGCGCGTGCTCGCGCTGGGCACCGGGCTGGCGCGCGGATTGGCGGCGGCCCACCGCCAGGGAGTGCTCCACCGCGACGTCAAGCCGTCCAACGCGATCGAGACGGCCGGCGGCGACGTCAAGCTGCTCGACTTCGGCCTGGCCCAGCGCGTGGGCGCCGGCGGCCCGGACGGGGCCTCCCGCGAGCGCGCCATCGCGGGGACGCCGCGGTACATGGCCCCGGAGGTCCGGGAGGGCGCGCCCGCCACGCCCCTGAGCGACCTGTACTCGCTGGGGCTGGTCCTCCGCGAGCTGTGCACGGGGCGGTCGCCGCGGGAGGAGGCGGGTGCGCCCGCGGCGGTGGTGGATCCGGACCTCCTGGCGATCATCGAGCGCTGCACCCGCCCGGACCCGCGGGAGCGCTTCGCCTCGGCCGACCTGCTCGTCGAGGCGCTGGAGCGGCTGTCCGCCCGGGTGCCGGCGGCGCTCTCGGCCAACCCCTACCGCGGGCTGGAGCCGTACGAGGCGGAGCACCAGGCCCTCTTCTTCGGGCGCGGCGCCGACGTCCAGCGCGTGCTCGAACGCCTCGACCGGCAGCACGTGGTGCTGGTCGCCGCCGACTCCGGGCTGGGGAAGTCCTCGCTGTGCAGGGCCGGCGTCCTCCCGCGGGTGGCGACCGGGGCGATCGCCGGGGGCCGGCCGCTGGCAGTGCGCCTGCTCGCGCCCGGCCGGCGGCCCCTGCGGGCGCTGGCGGCCGCCTTCGCCACGGCGCTGCCCCCCGCCGAGGCCGAGCTGCTCTCGGGGCCGGCGGCCGACCCGCGGCAGACAGGGCAGTGCGTGCGCGCGGCGTGCGAGCGGCTGGGGGGCGCGCTGGTCTTCGTCGATCAGCTCGAGGAGCTGATCACCCTGGCGGGCCCGGGCGAGGCGGCCGCCTTCACCCGGGTCCTGGGCGAGCTGGTGAGCCCGCCGGGTCCGGCCCGCCTGCTGCTGGCGGTGCGCGGCGACTTCCTGGCCCGGGTCGCCTCCCTGCCCGGGCTCGGGGACGAGGCGGAGCGCGCGGTCTACTTCCTCCGCCCGATGACCCCGCAGGGCCTGCGGGAGGCCATCGCGGGTCCCGCCCGCGCCGGCGGAGTGGCATTCGAGTCCGACGCCCTGGTCCAGGACCTGGTGGACTTCGCCGCCCGCGGCTCCGGCGAGCTGCCCCTGCTCAGCTTCGCTCTCGCCGCGCTGTGGGAGCGGCGGGACGTCCCGGGCGCCCGCATCACCCGCGCGGCGCTCGACGAGGTGGGAGGCGTGGCCGGGCTGCTGTCCCGGCACGCCGACGGCGTGGTGGCGCAGCTGACGCCGGTACAGCAACGGGCGGCGCGGCGGATGCTCATCAGCCTGGTCACCGCCGAGGACACCCGGGGCGAGCGGACGGAGGAAGACCTGGAGGTGGCCTCGGAGGACGCCCGCGTCGCCCTGCGCGCCCTGGTGGACGGGCGGCTGCTCCAGGCCCGATCGGCCGCGGGCCGCGTCAGCTACCAGATCGCCCACGACGCCCTCATCCAGCGCTGGCCGAGGTTGCGCCAGTGGCTGGATGACGACATCGGCCACCGCGCCGTCCGGCAGCGGCTGGAGGCGGCGAGCGCCGAGTGGGACCGCCTGCATCGTCCCCGCGGACTGCTGTGGCAGGGCGAACAGTTGCAGGAGACGCGCCCCCTCGACCCGGGGGTGCTGGGCACCCTCGAGCGGGCGTTCCTCTCGGAGTCCAGGCGGAGGACGCGGCTCCAGCGCCGGTTGCGGTGGCTGGCCGCCGCCCTGGCCGTGCTCGTCCCGCCCGCCCTGTACGGAGGCTTTCGGCTGCAGTCATACCTGGCCGACGCGCGCTGGGTGGACGCCCGCCTCCAGGCGGCGCGCGCCTCCTCCGCGAGGGGGACGGAGCTGGCCCGCATCGCCTGCGAACGCCGCCGGGAAGCGCTCGCCCTCTTCGATGACACCGAGCCGCTGGAGCCGTCCCCGGGCCGGACCGGGGCATCGTCCCGCTGGAGCGAGGGCGAGGATCGCTGGGCGTCGTCGCTCTCGGCCTACGGGCAAGCGGGCGCGGAGCTCCGCGCCGCGGAGCAATCCCTGCAGGGCGCCCTGGAGCGCGAGGCGCGGCGCCGCCAGGCGCTCCAGCTGCTCAGGGACCTGACCGCCGGGCAGCTGGCGCTGGAGGAGTGCTTCCACCCGAGGGGCGAGAAGGTGGAGGCCGTGCGCCGCCTGCTGCAGCGCTTCGACGACGAGGACTGGCGGCGGCAGGTGATGGCCCCGGCCGAGCTGCAGGTGATCACCAGGCCCGCGGGGGCGCGGTTGGAGCTCGAGCGCTACACCGAGGTGGACGGCGCGCTGCGGCTGGAGCCCGTTCCGGGGCTCGGCCCGCTCTCACCGGCCCCGGTCGATCGCCTCATGGTGCCGCCCGGCTCCTACCGGCTCCGCGCCACCCTGGAGGGCCGCGTGCCGGTGGTCTTTCCCGTGCTGCTTTCCAGGGGCCTCCACGAGCGGATCGATCTCGATCTCCCCGGGTCCGTCCCGGAGGGCTTCGCGTACGTCCCGCCCGGGTGCTTCCTCCAGGGGAGCGATGATCCGGAGCAGATCCGGCGGGACTTCTTGCAGAGCGCGCCCCTGCACCGGGTGTGCATGACCCGGGGCTACCTCATCGGGAAGACGGAGGTGACGTTCGGGGACTGGCTGGGGTACCTGGAAGCGCAACCGGGGTCGGCGGCCAGCCACGTCCTGGAGCGCCTGAGCCCCGCCGTCGACAGCGGCGTCACGCTGCGGAGGCAACCGGGGGAGGGCTGGGTCCTCTCGTTCTACCGGCAGGGCTCGCTGCTCTTCAGGGCGGCGGAAGGGCAGGACTTCCACTACCCGGGGAGGACCCGGCGCAGCTCCGGGGACTGGCGGCGGCTCCCGCTCTCCGGCATCTCGGCCCTGGACCTGGAGGGCTACCTGTCCTGGCTGGATCGCTCCGGCCGCGTCCCCGGGGCCAGGTTGTGCACCGAGCACGAGTGGGAGCGGGCGGCGAGCGGCGCCGATGGACGGGCGTACCCCGGCGGCGACCGGCTCTCGCCCGACGACGCGGACTTCGACGTCACGTATGGCCGGGATCCCGAGTCCTTCGGGCCCGACCTCGTCGGCTCCCACCCGGCCTCGGTGAGCCCCTTCGGCCTGTTCGACATGGCCGGCAACATCAGCGAGATGACCGTCCCAATGAACCCGGAACGCGGGCGCATCGCCCTGCGAAGCGGGGCCTGGTACTACGACGCGCTGAGCGCGCAGATCGCCAACCGCATGCCCGGAGAACCCGCGCAGCGGGATCCGCTCAATGGCGCGCGCGTGTGCGCCTCCCATCCGGTGCCGGCAGGAGGGCCCTGGAACGCCCGGGTGAATAGTCCGGGCCGTCCGTGACACTGAGGGAATCAGCGACCGGTCCAGGGACCGGATCCAGGGGGAGCGCACATGAACTACCGGAGAAGTCGGGCGAGCGGTCTGGTCTGCGTTCTGATGGTTGCAGGAGCGTCGCGAGCGGGCGCGGCCGACATGACCGGCGGCTCCCTGCCGCAGCAGTCGCGGATATGCAGGACCGCCCTGACCCCCGTCTTCTACCACACGCAGGGCACGATGCTGTGGGGGACCCTGCCCTCCTGGGACCCGGCCGTGCCGACCGATGTCCCGACCAACGTGCTGAGGTCGATCAAGGTGGAACAGGGGGTCGTGACCCTGCAGCAGGCGGACGGCCAGTTGTCGGGCCAGGGCCTCATCGGATCCTTCCTCTCGGGAATGGACAGCGAGGGGATGCTGGTGCAGGTGGTCATCTGCGGAGTCGACAGCTACACGGATCCGGGGAAGAACTGGACTTCGATCAGGGCCTGGAACCCGCTCAAGCAGTCCTGGGACAATCCTTGCGTGGCCACGGCGGAGGTCCCCTCTCCGCGGGCGCTGTTGCTGGCCGGCGACTGGGATTCCCAGGGCGCCTTCCACACCGACGACGGGAAGGTCACCGTCGCGTGCGAGACCGGGGTCCTCGCCAAGTGCGTCACCTGGGGATACCGCCCCTGGGTGGTGAGCTCCAAAGGGACGGCGGCGCTGGGCCCGGCACACCAGGCCTGCACGCGCATGGCCCGCGCCGACTACTGCGGGCTCGGCGTGAGCCACACCAGGGAGGGGAACCTGATCGACTACTACGACTTCGTCGGCGTGGCCGCGCTGGACGCGGCCGGGTCGGATTCGGCCGGGGAAGTGTTCGAAGCTGCCTGGGGACCCGACGGCGCCGCCTGCGTCTCCACGATGCGCGACGGGCAACCCCTGACGGTGCTGGATGAGGAATGCCCCGGTCGCTTCCAGCAGTGGGGGTCCACCCTCCTGCAATACGGGGACAAGTGCGTCATCGCGACCGACCCGAACGCCCTGCCGACCTCCGCGACGCTGCGCAACCGCAGGATGCCCCTGCCCTGAGCGGGAATCAGGACTTCCTCTGCATCGTGTAGCGGCCGATCAGGAGCCCGAGGACGGCGGAGGCGATGGACTGCGCCCACTTCTGATCGCCCACCCAGGTGTTGGGGAGGATCCCGCACACGAAGCCGATCAGCAGGACCATCACCAGCACCGAGAAGCCGATCACGTCCAGGCGGCGCCGGTGGGCCGCCTCGCGGAGGTCCTTCTCCAACTGCGCCTTGTGGGAGGCGGTCTCCCGGTCCAGCTCGGCTTGGCGCTCGGCGTGGGTGAGCGGGCGGACCTGGAGGCGCTGGAAGGGTTGGACCTCTTCCTGGACCAGCGCGACCGCTTCACCTTCACCCTGTGACTGAGCGCTCACATTATGGAAGCTATTCAGCGTTCGCCACGGCGCGCGGCGAAGGCAATCCAAGCATCTCCAACCGGACAACTTCGCCGGCTCTTTCAATCTGGAAGTGCCAGCCGAGCTCACGCTTGGACAGTACCCAGTCGTAAAGGCTCATCGCGTCGCGGACCAGCTCCGCGTTGGTGCGAGTGCCGCTGCGCTCCTTCAGCCGCTGGAGCTGCCCGTACGCTTCCTCGTCGAAGTCCAGCTGTACACGAGTCTTGCTCATCTCGAAGATCTCCATCGGCGCGGAAGCTCCACCGGCACGGGCACCGGGGGGCGCGGAACGTTCGGTTCCGGCCTCCAGGGCTCGGGTCTCGGAGCATCGGGCTGGCTCTTCCAGTCTGTCCAGGGATGGACCGGCTCTGGAGGAAGCTCCCTCACGACCTCGCGGTCGATCGAACCTCCCTTGCCGCCTCCAGTCGCCATCCCTGGGACCTCACCAGCGCGCCGAGTTCTTGGTGTTCACAACCTTTCTTGCTTGTGATGAATCCCGGCCTTCTTTGATCGTGCCCCCCACTTCGTCCTTCCAAGCCTTTGCACCGGCCCCGAGTATACTCAATTCATCCTCGGTCCCTACTCATTTTTAGGTGCTTTACACCAGTATTCTACGAGTTCACATGGTAGGTCGCAATGAGTCCTTTGGGACCTATAAACGAGTACTTGGCGACACTGGGGCAGAAAAGCCCCTGATGGCAAGTAGTTGGAATGGCTCGCATCGCGCCCGGAAAAGGGCCCGGACGCCAGCTTGCTTGCCGCATTGCGACAATACGCCTGTTCGATCGGTGGGCAGGCGAGGTCAGCCTGGGGGGTACAGTCCGGGCGCGTGCGCGTCGCGCTGCTGTTCATCGACGGCGTTGGCGTGGGAGCGGCCGATCCCGCGGTGAATCCGCTCGCGCGCGGGCAATTCCTCCTCTCCCAGTTCCAGGGCGGCGGCGGCGAATCGCTCCCGCCCGGCGGCGCGCGCACCGATCTCGCCACCACCTTCGGCGTCCCCGGCCGCCCGCAATCCGCCACCAACCAGACCGCCATCTTCACCGGCGAGCCCGCGGCGAAGCTCCTCGGCCGGCATCTGCTGGGCTACCCCAACGAACCCCTCCGCTCCGTCCTCCGCGAGCACAGCCTGGTCAAGAAGCTCGTGGCGCGCGGCCGCCGCCCCACCTTCGCCAACGCCTTTCCCCTCCCCTACCTCCAGGCGCTGGGCCTCCCGCACGCCGCCCCCTCCGATCCGGGACCGCCCATCACCATCCCTCCCGGCCGCCTCCGCCGGCTGAAGCCCTCCGCGTCCACCGTCGCCTTCTCCGTCGCGGACGTCCACCTGCGCACCCTCGCGGACGCGGAGCGCGGCCTCGGGCTCACCCACGACATCGAGGGCCGCCGCGCGCGCCTCCGCGGCCTCCGCGTCCCGCAGCGCACGCCCGAG
>Ga0134122_10001521_pt1 | contig 16781 bp, 16 predicted proteins | sample KB302_FD_96461 | JGI IMG/M metagenome (GOLD analysis project Ga0134122, IMG submission 96461) | Terrestrial soil microbial communities without Nitrogen fertilizer from Kellogg Biological Station, Michigan, USA - KB3-0-2 | ecosystem: Environmental > Terrestrial > Soil > Unclassified ... | reverse complement strand
CGTTCCCCCGGTCGATACTCGCCCGATGCTTTCCTCTGAGGGCGTTGACCCGCCCGATATTGGGACCGCCGCCAGCCGGCGGTCTCTATTTTTTCTGCCACTATGTATGTCTCCAATATGAGTGATGGAAAGCGCCTATGGACGGCTCGGCGCTGAGGGCCATTTTCTTTTCCGGAAATTGCTAGATTTTAAAATTAGTGAGGCCCGCCCACCAGTGCTTGACGCACCCTGGATGTGGAGGAGCTGGTTTGCAGACAGATCGCGCTCTGCATCAACTACACAAAGTGCGGCCGCCAGCCCAAGACGGGCGCACGCCGCTCGTTTCGCAAAATCAGCTCCGAGCTGGCCGCTGCTGGCTTCCTGAACGCAGGATTTGCGCCAGAGAAAGTCAGTACATCCACCCATATTCGCTTCATCGGACCAGGTTCATGGTGGTGGTTCACATAGGAGGAGAGAATGCTCAGGTTGATCGCTGTTGTCTTTGCCTCGGCCATCGCAACATCTGCGCAGGCCATGTCGCTCGCTCCGGTTCATCAGCCGGACACCATGATCACGCAAGTCCGCGAGGGATGCGGCGCGGGTATGCACATGGTTAACGGCAGATGCATAACCACATCGGCCCGCCGCCACGTCCGCCGCGAAGTCATCCGGCCCGGCCGACGCTGAATATCCGCAATCTCGCACACGCGCATCGCCAAGCGGACGGAGGTATCTTTCGTTTGGCGATGGACAGTTGGTGTGGCCCTCGTCACGACCGTCGCCTACAAGGCGGAGTGCGGGGATCAGCGCGTTGGCCGCGCGGTAAGCGAGCCGACCAAGTTTGTAAGATTCAGTCGCCGGAACGCACTCGTCGGCCTGCGCATCTCCGATAGCCTAGAGCAAGTCCTGCAACGCCTCGCGGTCGTTGTGGCTTGTGACTTGTCACCTCGCACGACCTTGGCAACGGCCACGTCCCGTGGGGCACCATGGACTTATCTTGAGCGGACAGCAGTGAGCGGCCCGAGCATAGATGATGAGGTGGACGGCGCCTCCTTGAGGCCCTCACCGACCGCTCCCGCCGGCCCGTCCGTTACGCCAACCAACTGCCCAGCCAGGTCGAGCCGATTGCTCGATCCATAATAATCGCCGCGGGGCGGAGGTCGTCAATGCCGTGGGGCTCATCCGACAGATTGTCGATCCGAGCGAACCGCGCGAGTACTGCAGATACCTGGGGTCGAGAACGGACAGCCTCGGCAAATGGAAAATTCGCCCCCAGGGGGGCGCGCCTGCAGTAGGGAGCGCTCGCTGCTTCTGATGCTCGATATGGGCAGCGTGAGGTAAGGCGGCCTGCGCGATTCCGACACTATTGCCGAAACTGACTGGCAGATGTCGCTGACGGCCGCCGCGAGAGATACCTTGAAGGTCTTCATCACCGGGAGCAACGGGCTATATCGGCGGCTCTAACGATTTTCACAACATCGGCATCCTGCGGCATGACGTAGCCGCCTTGGCGCAACGGGCGGAACGCGGGCCTCCTCGACGCGACCGCCACGCTGAACCTCGTCGCACGCCGGGCGGGAGTTATGGACGCCGCTACTCTCCCAGGCGACGGAATGCTGTTTGTTCGCGGCCTTTCTCGCGATGCCGTCGATCGGCTGTGCGCGCGCCACGATGCCGCGATCGCGATCGTCGAGCCGGGCGATGCCTTCATCCTCGGGGGAAGTCGTGCCGGATTGGATGCGCTCGCCAGCGAGGCGAAGGCGATGGATGCCAAGAGAATTGTCGACGTACAGGTGGAGGTTGCGTCGCATACCAAGCGGCTTGCCGGCGCCTCTACGGAGTTCCGCGAGATCTTGAAGCAGTTTGCCGTGAAGCCGTACGGCTGCTGAGCGGCATCGATGGCACGCCTGTCGTCCAGGTTAAGGCAGGCTTGGACAAGCTGGCCGCGCAAATATCCCAGACGGTGCAATGGGCCGATTGCTTGCAAGGCTGCCTGGAGGCCGGTGCGACCACCTTTTTGGAGCTCGGCCCTGGGTCGGCGCTCAGCCGGATGTCCGCGAGCGCCTATCGCGACGTCGAGGCACGATCCTTGGAGGATTTCAGAACACTTCAGGGTGCTCGCATGTGGCTGGCGCAGCGGGCATCGCACTCAGTCTGAGGCAGCGGTAGCCTGACACAATCTCGCTCCGGCAGCGTCATTGCATGCAGCCCGAAGACTTGCCGTCATGGGCGGCGACAATCGAGGCCATGTCCGTTTCTGCGGGGGTCGGGCGCAAAAAATCACCGGCTCGCTAGTGAATAGCAACTCTGTCGGCGCCGCAATCCCGATCGGATCGCAGGGGAAGGCGCGAGCTCGTGGGAGGCGCCATAGCTGCCATGGGCTACGGGGCCGGCTCGACCTGATCGATCGTTGCCTGACGGGGCGCCCGCTCGGAAGCTGACCCCGGCCGCAACCGGTCGAGATAAAGATAGACGACGGGCGTGGTGTAGAGCGTCAGCAGCTGCGAAAGCAGCAAGCCGCCAACGATGCAGTATCCGAGTGGCTGTCGGATCTCGGACCCGGTGCCGGTTCCGATCATCAGCGGCACGGCGCCCAGCAGCGCCGCCATCGTGGTCATGAGGATCGGGCGGAAGCGCAACACGCAGGCTCGGTAGATGGCATCCTCCGGGGTCATCCCCTGATTGCGCTGGGCGTCGAGTGCGAAGTCGATCAGCATGATGCCGTTCTTTTTGACGATGCCGATGAGCAAGATGATGCCGACGATCGCGATCACGCTCAGATCGAAGTTGAACGCCATCAACATGATCAGGGCACCGAGCCCGGCCGCGGGCAGCGTCGAGATGATGGTGATCGGATGGAGCAGGCTTTCGTAGAGAATGCCGAGAATGAGATAGATCACGAACAGCGATGCCGCGATGAGAAAGGGCGTGCTCTGCAGCGAGGCGCCGAAGGCCTGCGCATTACCCTGGAAGCTCGTCTGCAACGACAGCGGGGCCTGCAGCTGTTGCTCCACCTTCTGGATGGCGCCGACGGCCTCCCCGATCGCGGCGCCGGGGGCCAGATTGAACGAGACGGTCACCGATGGAAACTGGTCCTGGTGGTTGACCACGAGCGGCGCGACCTTCACCGCCGAGTCGACTAGCGTGGAGATCGGGACCTGCTGGCCGGTCGCCGACTTGACGTAGATGCCGTTGAGCGCCTCGGGCCCATACTGGAACTTGGGGTTGACCTCCAGGATCACGTGGTACTGCTGCAGCGTGGTGTAGATGGTGGAGACGATGCGCTGGCCAAAGGCATCGTCAAGCGTGTTGTCTATCGTGGCGGGCAGGATGCCGTAGCTCGCGGCCACATCGCGCTTGATGGTGATTTCAAGCTTCGGGCCGCCACTGAGCTGGTCGGTGGTGACGTCGATGATGCTGGGGATGGCTCTCAGCTTCTCAACGAGCAGGCCGGTCCAGTGGTCGAGCTCGCCGAGGTCCGCGTCGACGAGAGTGTACTGAAACTGGGTCTTGTTGATGCGCGCGCCGATCGTGATGTCCTGTGCCGCCTGCATGTAAAGGGCGATACCCTGGATGTGGGCAAGATTGGTACGCAGCCGCGCGATTACCTCCTGGATCGGTTCGCGCTGGCCGTGCGGCTTGAGCTGAATGAAGACGCGACCGTCATTGCTGGTGTAGAGGCCGCCGCCCGCACCCACCGCGGCTCCCACCGACTCGACGGCAGGATCCCGCACGATGACATCGAGCACGGCCTGCTGGCGCTGCTGCATGGCCTGATAGGAGATATCCTGGGCGGCCTCCGACTGGCCGATGATCAATCCAGTGTCCTGCTGCGGAAAGAAGCCCTTGGGAATGACCACATAGAGATATCCGGTCAGCGCAATGGTGCCAAGCAGCGCCATCAGCGTGATGAAGCGATGCCGCAGCAAGACCTTCAGGCCGGCCTCATAGGCATTGACCAACGCGTCGAAACCGTTCTCGAGCTGCCGGTAGAGCCACCCGTGCTGCTTGCTCTCGGGCTTGAGCAGGTAGGCACACATCATCGGCGTAAGGGTGCGCGAGATGAATAGCGAGAGCACAAGTGCCGCGCTCACGGTTACCGCGAACTCACGGAACAGCAACCCGACATAGCCGCTCATCAGGAACAGCGGAATGAATACCGCGATCAGCGAAAGCGTGATCGTCATGACTGTGAAGCCGATTTCGCCGGAGCCCTTGAGCGCCGCCTCATAAGGTGAGAGTCCCGCCTCCGTATGCCGCACGATATTCTCGATCTCGACTACCGCATCGTCGACCACGAAGCCGACCGCGATCGACAGCGCCATCAGCGAGAGATTGTCGAGACTGTAGCCAAGTGCGTAGAGTACCGCGAAGGTGCCGATCAGCGAGAGCGGCACGGCGACGGCTGGGATAATGGTTGCCCTGACGTTGCGGAGGAAGAGAAAGATCACCATCACGACCAGCGCGACGGTGAGCAGCAGAGTAAATTGCACGTCCCTCACCGATGCACGGATGGTCTCGGTGCGGTCAGAGATGATCGAGACATTCACCGCGGGTGGGATCGAGGCTTGGAGGATCGGCAGCGTCGCCTTGATCCTGCCCACCGTCTCGATGACGTTGGCTCCCGGCTGGCGCTGGATCGCCAAAAAGATGGCGCGCTGCCGGTTGTACCATGCAGCGATTAGCTCGTTCTCGCCGGCGCTGATCGCACGCCCGATATCGCGGATGCGCACCGGCGATCCGTTGCGATAGGCGATGACCAGGTTAGCGTACTGCTCGGGCTTGAACAGCTGGTCGTTGGTATTGAGCGTGTAGGTCTGCCGCGGGCTGTTGAGCGTGCCCTTCGGTAGATCGACGTTCGCCTGGCCGAGCACCGCTCGCACGTCCTCGAGGTTGATGCCGCGTGCCGCCAGCGCCTGCGGGTCGACCTGGACGCGCACGGAGGGCTGCTGCTGGCCTCCGATACCCACAAGGCCGACGCCGGGGATCTGCGAGAGCTTCTGAAGCATGATGTTCTGCGCATAGGCATCGATCACGGTCAGTGGCAGGGTTTCCGAGGTGAGCGCCAGCACCAAGATCGGCGTGTCGGCCGGATTGACCTTCCGGATCACGGGAGGATACGGCAGGTTCTTCGGCAGATAGGCCGATGCGGCATTGATCGCCGATAGCGTGTCACTCACAGCCGAATCGATCGAGCGGTTCAATTCGAACTGGAGGGTGATTTGTGTGTAGCCTAGCGCACTTGCCGACGTCATTTGAGTGAGGCCGGCAATCTCGCCGAACTGCAGCTCGAGTGGCGATGCCACCGAGGACGCCATGGTCTGCGGGTCGGCGCCCGGCAGCTGCGCCGTCACGGTCAGGGTCGGATAGTTGACGTTAGGGAGCGCCGACACCGGCAACAGCGGGTAGGCAATGAGACCTCCGGCCAGCAGCGCCACCATCAGCAGAGCGGTTGCGATCGGCCGCTCGATGAATGGCGCCGAGATGTTCATGGGACCGGGGTCAGGGGTTCAATTTTCACGGATCGAGCTCATGGGATCGGCGCCTGCTCGGCGCTCTGCTCGGCGGCCTCTTCGGCGGCCTTGCCGTGCAAGACGACGACCCGCGCGCCGGGCTGGAGCTTGTATTGGCCGTCGACCACGACCTGCTCGTTGGCCTTGAGGCCCGAGTTGATGAGCGCCTGCCCATCGCTGATCTGAGCGATGCTCACCGACCGGATCTCGGCCGTGTTGTCGGGCTTGATCACGTAAGCGTAGGACCCTTTCTGGCCCTGCTGCACAACCGAGGCAGGCACGGTCAGGCCGTTGCGCCGGGTCTCGAGCAGCAGCCGCGCATTGACGAGCTGGCCCGGCCAAAGGCGGTGCACCTTGTTGGGGAAGTTTGCCTTGAGTTGGATCGAACCGGTGGTCTGGACGATCTCGTTGTTGATGAGACCCAGCGTTCCCTGGTCGAGCTTTATGCTGTTGTCCTGGTTGTAGGCGATAACGGTCAACGGACCTTTGGTCTTGACCTGATGATCCTGAATCTGCGGCAGGACTTGCTGCGGAAGCGTGAAGATCAGCGAAATCGGCTCGACCTGCGTGACCACGACCACGCCACTGGCGCTCGATGGGGAGATGATATTGCCCACGTCGACCTGGCGGATGCCAGTGATGCCATCGATCGGCGAAGTCAGGCGCGTATAGCCGAGCTGCAGCTTGGCAGAGTTGATGATCGCCTCGTCTGCCTTAACGGCGTTCTCCAACTGCGCCACTTGCGCCTTCTGGGTGTCGAGCAGTTGCTGCGTCGCAACTCCCTTCTGATACAGGGGCAGATAACGATTGAGATTGGTGAGCGCATTGGTGAGCTGCGCCTGATCGCGATCGCGAACAGCGGTCAACTGATCGATCTGAGATTGGTAGGGGCGAGGATCGATCTGCGCGAGAAGATCGCCGGTCCGCACGGCCTCCCCTTCGGTGAAGTTGATGCTGACGACCTGCCCTTGGATCTGCGCCCGTACTGAGACGGTGTTATAGGCGACGACGGTGCCGACCCCTGTCAGGTAAATGGGTACATCGTGCTGAGCGACCACGCCGGCAACGATCGGCACCTGCGCCGCGGCCGGCGGCGGCGATTTTGCCGGTGTCTGCGCACGTTTGAGGCTAAGACCCCCGCCCGCGAGCAGGGCAGCAGCCATTGCGCCGACGGCAAACATCTTTGTGCGCATGGGCATCACGCCTCGAACTTGAAAAGTGCTCAAGGGCCAGCAGGCGACCCTCCGGAGGACCCGAACATAGCTCCTGCCGTTGAGCGTGGAGATGAACCTGGCAAGGCCGATGCATCAGAAGGCGGCGAGGATACGGATGGCGGCAACGCTGATGGCGCAGGTGAACCCAAGGTCGCAGACGGCGTGATCGGAGGCATCGACGGGCTGGAGGGCACGGCCTGAGGGGGAGGACTGAGACCGCCCGGCGTAAGTTCAGTAGCTCCCAACGGGATGCCGGACCGACCGACGGGTGACGGGGGACCCGGGGTGTCTGAAACCGCGGTACTGTGGCCAGCCGGGGCGCATGTACCTGAGGCTGTTCCGGTGGTGCCGCCACCGTCAAACGGCGCCGTTGCCTCCATTGCTGCTCCCGTAGTCACCGCTGCGCCTGAGCAAGTCGTAACCCCGGCGGCAGTCGAGCCCAACGGTAATGCGCCAGCTGGCGGCGGGCTCACACCCGGCGCGGCCAATTCCGTGGCACCCAGCGGTATTCCTGCGGGACCCACCGGCGCACCGGACCCAATCGCAAGCGGCGGAGTGACGCCGAGGGGAGAATTCGTACCTCCAACCTGGGCAGGGACCGGCATGGGATAAAGGATGAGCGCACACGCCAAAGCGATTACTGTCTTGGCGCGTGCATTGAACGTTGGGGGAGAGTTCCACAACATAACGCAACTGGCCTCAAGCTATCGGCACCTCAACCGTCTTTGCTTGACGCAGACGAAATGCGGTATCCGGACGGAAGTTGCAACGAGGCACACGTTGCTCAGATGTTACTACACCAAGGATTCCAGCCACTCAGGTTTTCACCTGATTCTTTGGGCGCGAATTGTCGGCCGCACCGTCCGGGCCCGTCAAGTGCTACGCTCGAGGTAATGGCACAACGCCTCGCGAGCGACCGCGATCTGCACATTGTAGCCGACCACACGAGAACCGCGACCACTGGTTGCCGTAGATCGGCTGTCGGGATCGGTGAGCGCGATTACTCATCCGGTGAAGCAAGCATCTGCTTCTCGTAGGCCGCCAGCTTTCCAAGCTCCTCTTGCAGCTTCGTAAGCTTCTCTCTCAGCTGCGTGGTCTTTACCGCCAGGGCCTGGGGTCGGCTCATGTCGGTCGACCGGTCGAGTTGGCTCAAATATTATCGCGCCAGGCATGCCTCGAGCTGCGCCCGGCGTCACTCCACCTCCGCGCGCGTGAAGTTCTTGTCGCGATTGTTGACGGCTTCGAACTCCCTGCCGTCGATCGCCCCTGTCGTCGATTGAGGATGACGTCTTCGCACAGGTCTCGAAGCGTCGGCTCGATGTCGTCGTAGATGGTGATCTGCCCGGCATCCTCGAGGTGACGCGCCAGATCAAGGCCAAGCTCTCGCGGGGTGCTGCTGGCCGTTCAGCTCGTCGTTGGCTGTTCGCCCGGTATCCCGCCCATGTGGTTGAGGAGGGCGACGCCGAGAAAGACGGCGAGCATCGTTGTGAAGAGACCAAGCTGGTGACCGCGGGCGAAACAGGTCGAGGGGAACGCGTGCCCTGCCACAGGCTCCACGGCAACGATCGCACCCCGAACGGCCGAGACGCCACCTTCCGGAGCATGGCGGCTCGGCGGCGCGGCCAGCTTCGCCGCGCAGGAGAACGTGGCCCGACCGAAGGGGGGAGCCGCCCAAATCCCTTGCGGCATGCTTCAGATATACACTTGACTGACGACGACCAATGCCGGGCACAAGTTTCTCTACGAGGTTGGATGCTCCACCTCAGGATGCGCTTCGTCGAGAAGATGCCTCACTTGTCACCTACGCGGTGCGTGCAGGGCCCGCCACGATCCGCGGCATGAACCCACGTCCTTTTGTCGACCCACGCCCACCTTCTTCAAGGCACCACGCATCTGGTTCTCGATGACCCGCCGCGACTGCAGCTGCGGCTTCCGGTACAGCAGCAAGGAACGGATGAGTTGCGCATCAAGGGAGCGGACCTGGGCCTCACGGTGCCAGCCCACGCTGACGAGGTCGGCTAGACCGCGGGCGTCATTGCGGGCGTTCTTGTTGCGCTTCATCGACAGCGCGCGATGCGCATGGCGGCTGTCGAGGCTGACGACGGGAAGCCCAAGTGCACGGAACTCGCGCACAGCCAGGCCGATGTGGAGCCGCTCTCAAGGCCGAAACGGTCTAGGGCGGGCGCTTGCTTGCGCAGGCAATTGGCGATCCCTTGCGGATCGGTCGGCAACATGTGCTCGCATAGGATCCTGCCGGCGCCATCGACGATGCAGACTGCGGTCTCCTTCAGCGACACATCGAGACCGGCATAGGTCTTGCGTGCGGTGTTCGCCGCGCTCTTGTTCATCGGGTGTCTCCCTGGCCGATCAGTGGAGCGGAGCTTGGATATGGTCGAGCATTATGCCGAGCAGGTGAACCAGCGGAAGCTTCCGCGCGCGGCGATCCTCAAGTGGGAGCAAGCCGGACGCTAGGCGGCTCAAACAGAGAACGGCTGGGATGGAGTTTGTAAGACGTGTGTCTTGTTCTTGCAAAACATTGGAGCGCAGAACGGGCATAAATACTTGATCTTGCTGGCGATCCCGGCGGAGCCGACACCCCGATAAAAATCAAACCGCTAAGCTGGCCCACCGGCCTAGCCGCACCATTGGCCGATAAAGGACATTTCCCGAATTGGCCCACCTCTCCCCGTGGGGCGGTGGGCGTGCCGCGTCGCTCACAACCGAGCGCACGCCGGACCAATGTGATTGCCCTCCGATTGGGCCGTGAGGTCGTGCGCGCAGATATTTTGGTCAGGTTGCCTCTTAGCGCACGCTTCTAGTTGCTGGCCCCCTCATGATGGGCTTCGACAAGGCCGACCCGAAGGTCCTCGGCGGTATAAATTAGTCGACCATCAGCGCGGAGTAGACCGTTTGCGGTAGCAACCTTCGATCCTGTTGGAGGAGCCGATTTAACTTCAACTGAGTATTGCAAGCACTCGACATCTGGCGTCACCATTCTTTTCAACTTCACCTCGCCAACGCCAAGGGCACGGTTTCGCCCAGCGGCACCGGACCAACCGAGGAAGAAACCCAACATTTGCCACAGCGCGTCGAGCAGCAAGCAGCCCGGCATTACGGGGTCGCCCTTGAAATGACAGCTAAAGGCCCAGTCCAATCGAACGTTTCCGGCAACACTCAACTCGGCCACTATTTGGCCGTTGCCGAAAGCTCCTGATGTTCCATCAATGTGTGTAATCCTATCAAGCATCAAGAGCGGTGGCAGCGGAAGTTGCACATTTCCCGGTCCGAACAATTCGCCCCGACCGCAGGCTAACAATTCCTCATAACCGTAACTCGATCGTCGCTGGACCATGCGGCTGTTCCTCGTTGCATATTGCGGTCTACCTATCGGCCCGGAGCAATGGAACGTTTCCTTCAACCCTCCCGACTGTCGAACGGACAGTCAAGTAACCTGCGATAGGCACCCTGCGCCTCACGTTGATTTTTTTGCAGCATTTTCTCCCAAATTTAAGGCCGTAGCCGCCCGTCTTGCGTTCATTCGCCTCCTCGGCGGCGCGCCCACCCACGGGCCATGATTGGCTGCACGAGCCGAAACGGGATGGCTTTCGCCTCCAGGTCATCAACAATGGCGGCCACGTTCGCCTCTATTCGCAAGCGTCCGCCCGGCACCGTCGTCGAGAAAGCCGCCATTCCGGACTCGCCCCCATTGCCGACGTTTGTATCCCTGGCAGCTTCGCGCCCAATCTCGGTCATCGCGCCATCGCGACCCCTGACCTGGAAGCGGCCAAACTGCAACAAGGTGTGCAAACAGAAGGTTTCATTCAATCGGCTTGCCGGCGAGGCGCAGGGGCGGATGGTGAGAGCTCGAGTTGTCTCCGCAATCTAGAGATTGAATAACCAGCTCGGACTTGGTCGGCTGCTCGACCGCCAAATCAGCCGGGTTTGGTGCCTTTGAGGATCATCCGGGCGAGAAGCCGTGGCTTGGGCCGTGACGCGGCACACTCTCGCGTGCGATTAAGAGCCCAGCATGCCGTGACGACGAACCAAGTTCATGCGCCAAGCCTGAACGAGCTTAGGGATGGAAACAGCCCGTTGCCCCGGTGCAAATTGGTTTGCGACCCTGGAGATCGCCGACAGTCTTGGCGGCTGGGAAGAGTTGGCTGCACGCGTGCCGGCAATCAACCACCCTCCTGCCATTTTCGGGCGCACAGTGCAAGACGGACAAGTGCGCAGCATTGGGTGACTCTGGACTTGGTCAACCGCATGATCTTTCCCAGCATCGGCATAGTAACCACCGAGACCGTCGCGATCGCAAAGATCGACGTGCTCCGGGTACACGCAGCGGAACTGTATGTCGCTCCCGCAATTGGCGAGTTCTTCGACTGCAAATGCTGGCGCAATCAGGCGGAGACCTTTTTCTTTGGCCAGTGGGCGGACGTTGAACGTGCCCACGCCATGCTGGCGACGATCCGATCTGCGATGGAGCGAGAATTCGCCGATTTCTTCGAGACTGGTGCGGGCGGCGAAAATCCGAAAACATTGGCGGCGGCTTTTTCCGAGGGCATGGGACATCGGATCAGCCAGCGCTTGCGGCGGCTCAAGGCTGGACGGCCCGCTAACGTGCTGACGAGTGGTAAAGTTCTTGCCGCGGCGTTCGCACAGTTGCTTGCAGGGGCACCCTTGAAGCGCGCCAGGCAATCGATTAGCACGATCGCGTATGCCGCCGGCGTCGGGGCGGGCGACCGCGTTGAACTTGTTGGGCGTGCATGAAGCTGTGGCAACGGCCACTGGTCCCACTCGAGGACCTAGGCATCTGCGATCGACACGCTAGGCCGGGCCTAGCTGCTTTGGCGCGCAACATGGCGTCATGGAACTCAGCGAGCGCGCACTTAACGTCGAGTGCCTATTCCTGTGGTGATTGCGTCTTCGCTTTCTGCTTTGGCTGCACGGGGGACAACTTTGGTACCGCAGCCGGGCTCTCAACCCCACCAAATGGTCCGTCCGCCAGCTGATTGCCGTACTGCACCTGGCTCAGCTGCCTGCGCAGCTGCGCCGCCGTTTTCAACGCCGCGTTCTTGGCGCTCCGTTCGCGATTGAGCTGGTCGCGCGCCTCGTTGGCGGCACGCTCGGCGGTGTCCCTGGCGCCCTGTTGCTCAGACGCCTGCCGCCTGTACTGTTCGACGTCGCGCTCCGTGGCCTCCCTTGCCGCGCGCTCAAGATCCAGTTGTTCACGGATCTCCCGAGCAGTACGCTCAACGGCTTCCTTGGCGTTCTGTTCCTCGGTGGCGCGCTGCCTAGCCTGTTCGGCATTGCGTTCGGCGAGTTCTCTTGCTTCGCGCTCACGATCGAACTGTCCGCGCTCCTGCCTGGCGGTATCCTTGGCCTCGCGCATTCGCTCTAACTCTTGGCTAGTCTCGCGAGCGAAATTTTCCGCGTCGGCCCTCGCTGCCCGCTCCTCCTCGATACGCTTGGCTGCCTGCTCGGCCGCGCGTTCAGCGGTCTCCTTAGCAGTAAGCTCGCGGCCCAACTGCTCTTTCGCCTCGCGGGCCGCGTGTTCCGCTGCCTCTCTGGCAGTCGACTCTGTGTGCAGGCGCTCTTGCGCCGTTCGAGCGGCGTGCTCCTGCGCCTCCATTGCGCCAGCCTCCAGGGTGCGCCCTGGCCTGAGTGCGCCATACATGCCTCCGGCGATCACCACTGACGCAACCATGGTTGCCAGCAACCCGATGACCAACGCCCACCGCTTTAGTCCCCGCGAGTGGCTTGCGGCCAATTGCGCGTGCTGAGCACCAACGCGTTTACCCTGCCAAGGATCGTATGTACCGAAGTTCCAGATATGACCTTCGGGATCGCGGCATGCGTAGCTACGCCCGCCAAAGTCATCGTCTTGTATGTCCAAAATGATCTCGGCGCCGGCGGCTTTGGCCTCAGCGTAGTGTGCATCCGCATCGCTGACCAGAAGATAGCAGCTCTGTGTCTCGGCGCCCCCGATCTCATCCGGCTGCTTCATGTATTTGCCGAGCGGGGTGTCGCGAACCGGGGCGAGCATGAGCATCGCGTGGCCGAAGGTCAACTGAGCGTAGTGCACCACCCCAGTTTCGCTGGCGGCAACAAAGTGCTTTTGGAACCCAAAAGCGGCGCACAGCCAATCGCTCGCCGCAGCAACATTGCGATACCTCATCGCAGCTGCAACACTTGACATCGAGGACCCAGCCACGTCTTTGGTTCCGTCTGCGGGGTGGCTCGCTGGGACTGCCGGAGGCGGCGGGATCATCCCGCGCAGCAATCCATTCAGCGTAGACGTGCGCGCCGAGCTAAGGTCGTCGTCAATCGTGACGCATCTATGACAGCCGGACCGTGGACCAACGACCCCTGCAAACTTCCGCACATGCACGGCAGGCGCATCCCCTAAATAGCTGCCAAAGGTGTTGCGTTGTCGAGGTTTTTTTCGCCCTCGTCCCACCTGCACAAAGCAAATGCTTCATCGCAACGCGTGCGCATTAGCTAGGGCAGAGATGGGTCAGGAGCACGTTTGCCGAGCACGTTTGCCGAGCATCCCGCCACCCCGGCAGTTGTACCAGCAAGAGAAATACTTTGCAGGGCCGAAAACTTGCTGTTGGGTGCACATTAGGGGAAACTTTCGGGCCGCAATTTGACGTGCACTGGTTGATTTATGGCAACGCGCTTGCAATGACCGGCCTTAAAGCCAAGGCAACCACTTCGTTTTGCACTAGCCGCAAAAGGATCGAGACGCAGGGCATCGGCCGCGCGGCGGTTTTAGAGCCACGTCGGTCCACCCAAATCTCACGCAGCCGTGGAGGGCACTCACGAGTGCAATAGCGGATGAAACTGGCGCACACCTCATTGCCCACCCCGTGGTTCACCTTATTGGGCCGCAGGATCACACGGCTTCCTGGGAACTTGGCAACTTCGGACCCGCCTCGGCTGTCAGTTGGACGACCAAGGTTGAAGTCTGGCGTGCTGGCTGTTAACCATAACCGTCCGAGCAGAATGTAGGCGGGGCGGAAGCAAAGTCTTTTGGGAGGAGGGGGCACGTCGCGATAGCTCCCGCAATGGGTGCACGAGACGCGAAGTATGCGTAATTTGTATCAGGTACTTGGTGTCGCTCCCGGTGCTGCCGATGAGCAGCTCAAAGACGCGTTCCACAGTCTAGCCAAGACCTTCCACCCCGATCTCAATTCCGGCAATAGGCAGGCGGAGCACCGTTTCATAGAGGTGAGTAAAGCCTATGCCATTCTGAGCGATCCCAAGGCGAGATCAGCCTATGATCAGGGCCTCGCCGACCAACGGACCGATGCACGGCGACGCGTCGGCAATGCGGCAATGATGGGGTTTGCCACCTCCATGCTCTCCACCGTCGTGATCTCTCTGATGATGATTTGGCTGCTCACCGACGGCAAGCTGATGTTGCCCAGTGGCACAGATAGGGATGCTACGCGGCCAAAGGAGATCGTGAACGCGTCGCCGGCGCCGCATGAAAAGACTACGCACGCGCAAGAAAAGAGTCCACTTGCGCCAATTGACTCGGGTGAGAAGTCACGCGTCGAGCAAGTTGAGGCGCAAGACTCGCACCCCCCGCCCAATCCCTTGGCTTCGCTGGCTCCATGTAATGCACTCCTAGCCGAACAGGAGTCAGGCATATTGAGGATGACGTTAGTCGACCAGAACCGCGCGCGAAGTTCGATCATCGTCAAGGTCGACGACCTGCATTATCGCGGAACTTTTGCAGCGGATGGGCGGCTTACGCTTGCCGTGCCGAGCATTTCAGACACTCCCGTTCTTCAATGGGCGCTCGCTGATGGAACCCCTTGTCGGCAGATAGCAACCGTGGTGCGCTCCGGGCAGCTGAGAGTTGCGTTGGTCTGGACCGGGAATGCCGACTTGCAAATGCACGTGATCGAACCGAATTCATGGCTCGGGAGTCCCGTCGGGCACATTTCATCTGACAAACCCAACCTCGACGGTAGTGACGGCGCCGGGCTGTTCCGCACGTTTGGCCTGCCGGGCGATTCGGTTCGCGTGCAGCTCTTTGTGGTGGATCCCGCCCGGCTCGGCGATCGCCGGTTCCTCAATGCGCTCGTCGTGCATAACCCGGCTGCAGAACGGCGTTGCGTTGGGATCGGACAAGCCTCCGAAGTTCGCTACGAGGTTCACATTCAGGGCTCCCGCCGAAGTGAGCTGCGTCACCGCGAAGTTCGATCGATGGCATTTCAGTTGGCTGGGTGCGGCGAACCGGAGAGCAATCAGGCGCGGTCTGAGAACATCCTTGTCAGGTTCTAGAGGCCGTAGGGGTGGGTTGAATAGGGGGTAACGTGATCACGAGGCGGCGCTTTATGCGAGGGCTCGGCACCTTCGCGGCAGGTCACTCCGCCATGACGACGCGGGCCCGGGCCCAGGCGAGCCCACGAGTGGTGATCATCGGAGGCGGGGTCGGTGGGACAACAGTTGCGACCTACTTGAAGCGTGCCGCGCCAACCGTGCACGTCACGCTGATCGAGCGCAATGAACAACTCACGACTTCTGTAGGCTCCAATCTTTTCCTCGGCGGACTACGGACCCTTCCGTCCATCACTCATTCCTATGAGCCGCTCCGGGCGCAAGGCATTGACGTCGTAATCGACGTGGCGATCGACGTTGATGCCGCGCGAAAGATCATCACGCTGATGACTGGCGCAAGAATATCCTATGACCGCCTCGTCCTATCGCCGGGCATCGACATGCGGTTCGATTCCATCGATGGATATGGGCCCGAAGCCGCGCGGATGATGCCGCATGCGTGGCGGACGGGCGAGCAGATGACGATCCTGAAAGGCCAGCTCGAAGCAATGCCTGACGGCGGGGTGGTGCTGATCGCGGCGCCACCTGATCCCTATAGTGGGCCGGCTGCTCCGTACGAGCGCGCCTGTATGGTTGCGCACTTTCTGAAGTCGCGGAAACCTCGATCCAAGATCATCATTGTCGATCTGAAACGAACTTTTTTCCTGCAGCCGCTTTTCGTCGAGGCGTTCAAGAAGTACTACGCCGGGATAGTCGAATTGCATTTGACGGATGAAAAAGACGACTACCAGCTCGGCAGCGTGAACTCGGCGACCTCGACGATCACTACCAAGGGCGGCTTCAGGCTCAACGCGGCTGTCGCGAATATAATTCCCGCGCAGAAGGCCGGGGGGATTGCACATCGGGCCGGATGCGTGAAAGACGGCTGGTGTCCCGTCACTCTGGAGACTTTCGCCTCGACAGAAGTCAAGGACGTGTACGTCGTCGGCGATGCATCGATCGCGACGGAGATGCCCAAATCCGCCTTCTCGGCCAATAGCCAAGGCAAACTTGTGGCCCGCCACCTTGCGAGCGAGCTTGCCGGCAAGGAGATATTTCCGCAGAGATTGCGCGACACGGGCTGGTCGGTGTTGGCACCAAATGACAGTGTCAGGAGTGGAGCGAATTACACTGTCGCCATCAGGGATGGCGCAAAACACCTTGTGGCTTCGGACGTATTCGCTTCGGGGCCAGGAGAAAATGCACGAGAGCGCCTTCAGAACTTCGTGGAAGCCGCCGGGTGGTACTCAGGCATAACGCGCGACATGTTTGGCAATTGAACGATTAGCTTTGGCGCGGAGCGCAGCCAAAAATGTGACAGGCAGTATTTGGGTAGCTGGTGGGCAGTCGACATGCGCACGAAAGTTCTGGTTTTCGCCCTCTCCCTCCTTTGCAGCGTGGGCACATCTTTTCAAGCGCTCGGTGCAGGTATCTTCCGCATCGTAATGCGCGACGGCTCGGAGTTCATCGGAGCAATACGCCATTTCGAGGATGGGATGTATGGTCTTTCCCTTCCGCTCGGTGACAGGATCGTGGCAGTCGCGGATGTTCGACGGATCGACGTTATCGGTGCGGGCTCGCCTTCGAAGGACGGCGAGGCGGGAGTGCCCAAGCCGTGGGCTGTCGTCCCGGAATATCAACTTCTGATCGGCGAATCGCGCTCCGTTGTCGGGAGTATGCGATCGTTTGAAGATGGGATCTATGAGATCGAAACGCGGTTCGGTCAGGTGCAGGTCCCTGT
>Ga0134122_10001520_pt1 | contig 16799 bp, 23 predicted proteins | sample KB302_FD_96461 | JGI IMG/M metagenome (GOLD analysis project Ga0134122, IMG submission 96461) | Terrestrial soil microbial communities without Nitrogen fertilizer from Kellogg Biological Station, Michigan, USA - KB3-0-2 | ecosystem: Environmental > Terrestrial > Soil > Unclassified ... | reverse complement strand
GCCGATGCCGTAGGGCGGGCCGGCAAACAACGACGACAGGATCGGCACCTCGCCAAACGTGTCAATCAGCAAGGGCTGCACATGGCTCTGCAGAAACGGGGCGAACACGAACAGGCCCCAGATACCGTAGATGATGCTGGGAATGCCGGCCAGCAGCTCGACTGCGATGCCGATCGGACGCCGCAGCCACAACGGGCACAGTTCGGTCAGGAACATCGCCACAAAGAGGCCGAGAGGAACGGCGATCGCCATAGCGATCAAGGAGGTGACGAGCGTGCCGTAGACGGGCGCGAGCGCCCCGAACCGCTCGGTGACGGGGTTCCAATTCTGTGTAACCAGGAAATCGAAGCCAAAAGTGCGAAGGGCCGGCAGGGAACCGATGACGAGGGCGACAATAATGCACCCGAGTAGCCCCAGGACGCCGAGGGCGGTGGCTTGCGTCAGATACTGAAACGCCTTGTCAGCAAGACGCATCCGCACCAAGACCTGGGCGCGCGACGGCATGGCGACCTCAGCCGTTTCCTGTCGCAGAGCTACCTCGGCCACCCTCGCCTCCCCGCCAACTCGGCGCAGCCGCTGCTGCACCCGAGGTCCCACGGCTACCATCCAACTGGAAGAGGCGCCGCGCGGCGCCTCTTCCCGCGCTCGCTCGCGCTATTTGCTCGCAACGAATAGCGGCTTGCCGCTGTCGTCTTTGATATCGGAGGCCCACATCTTCTCGATATCGGCAACAACCTTATCGGGCATGGGCACGTAATCCAGTTCCTCGGCCATCTTGTCGCCCTTGGCAAAGGACCAGGCAAAGAATTTGAGTGCTTCCGTCGCCGCTGCCGGATCCTGCGGCTTCTTGTAGATGAGGATCCACGTCGCCGCAGTCATCGGCCAGGATTTCTCGCCGGGCTGGTTGGCAAGGATCACGCCGTAGCCGGGCTTGGAGTTCCAGTCGGCATTAGCAGCCGCAGCCTGGAAGCTGCTGGAGTCCGGGGCCACAACCTTGCCGTCCTTGTTCACCATTTTGGCATGGGTAAGCTTGTTCTGTTTGGCGTAGGCATACTCGACGTAGCCGATCGAGCCCTTGGTGTTGGCCACGTTGTTAGCAACACCCTCATTACCCTTGGCCCCAATACCCGCGGGCCACTCCACTGATGTGTTGACGCCGACCTTCGTCTTCCAGTCCGCGCTCACGTCCGAAAGGTAGTAGACGAAATTGTAGGTTGTGCCCGAACCATCCGAACGATGCACGACAACGATCGGCTGTTTCGGCAGCTTGACGCCTGCATTCAGCTTCTGGATTGCCGGATCGTCCCAGCTCTTGATCTCCGCCAAGAATATCTTGGCAAGCGTTGGACCATCGAGAACTACTTCGCCGGGCTTGATACCCTCGAGATTGAGGACGGGAACGATGGCACCCATCACCATGGGAAATTGGGCAAGACCGAATTTCTCCAGGTCTTCGCCCTTCAGTGGGGCGTCGGATGCTCCGAAGGTGACGGTCTTGTTCTGAATCTGCTTAATGCCACCGCCCGATCCGATCGACTGGTAGTTCAAGCCGTTCCCGGTCTCCTTCTTGTAGGCATCCGCCCACTTCGAGTAGATCGGATAGGGAAAGGTGGCGCCGGCCCCGGAGATGTCTGCTGCGCGCGCCAGTGTCGCTCCGAATGCCGTTGCTGCCGTCAAAAGCGCAACGCCGGCAAAACCCTTAAAGCTGTTCCGCATCCGTTACCTCACCGCGTTCCCACAGCTGCTGGGGCGGAATGCCCCGCCGCTCCAATGCAGGGGGTTTAAGCGTAGTTGTGTAACGGCTGTGTGACAGTCCAGCCGGCGGCGGACGGCGCGTGCGCGCGCCAGGGCCTCCGAATTGCCATTGCGGAAGCTAAGTCCTTCTCAACAGGAGGAAAATTCGATCCGGGCCATATGTCCGTTAGTAGGCGCGAATGCGGGGCCCGTTTAAGAAACCCATCAGTGAGCACTGCCCGCGCCTGTGAAGGTGATATCAACGACCCAAAGGTCTCTCGCAACGCCGTTCCATTGATTCGGCTAGGCTCGCCATAGCGTAAAGCTACTTCTGGCTGAGCACCTGAGGCTCAGCCTTTCAGATCAAATCGGCAATGAGCATCGCTGCCGCGTGCGCAGAAGATTGGGCAGCGCTGAAGTTTCCAACGTATGCCAAGGCGATGCCAACTGTACCCGACAGCGCCCCGCGCAACTGGTCGCCAGAGTAGCTTCCGGCCAATGATTTGGTGTTCACACGCCTTGTCACGAGACTGTCGCTGATTTCGACTATTCCATAACTGGAATCGAAGGACGCTGCGGCCGGTTTTGCCGTCCTGGCTCAGAAGACCAGGCTCAACCTCATTCGCCTCTTGGCGTCGCGTGGGGCATCTGGGATGGCGGCCGGCGAAGTGGCGGTCGCGCTCAAAGTAGCGCCATCGACTCTCTCCTTCCACTTGGGAGCGCACGAACAGATGACCTCGCCATCCTCCTTCGTGAATTCGCCGATGTTAGGATTGGGTAGGATTTCGAGCACGACCTCAGACGGCCGGCACAAACGCACGCCCTTGGGCGTGACGACGATTGGGCGGTTGATCAGAATCGGATGCTCCAGCATCACAGCGATGAGCTCATCGTCGGTCCATTTTGCGTCGTCGAGCCTGAGCTCTTCATAGGGCGTACCCTTGCGGCGCAACAGCTCGCGTGGGCGCATGCGCAGGGCGCACAGGAGCTCGATCAGTCGCTCGCGTGTCGGCGGCGCTTTCAAATACTCGATGATCTCCGGTTCCTCACCGCTCCGCCGGATCATGGCAAGCGTGTTGCGCGAGGTGCCACAGGAGGGATTGTGATAAATCGTTATGGACATCTTGTTATTCCGCGGGCGACGTTTTGCTGGCTGTCGGCACCGGCTCCGGCAGAAACCAGCGGCAAACGTACATCGCCATAATGGCCCCAATCAGCTGCGCGATGATGAAAGGCGTCACATCCTGGGGGCGTACGCCGGCAAAGGTATTGGAAAAGGCACGGGCCACAGTCACGGCCGGATTGGCAAACGACGTCGAGGCGGTGAACCAGTAAGCCGCCGTGATGTAAAGGCCGACGGACGTTGCTACGGCAGCGGCATTGGCTCTCAACGTCAGCAGGATTGTCAGCACGAGCCCGAATGCCGCCACCCATTCCGAGAACCATTGCGAGGGACCGGCCCGCACTTTCGAAGCGATCTGCAGAAGGGTTTCGTCAAACATCGCATGGGCACTGAGCACGCCGACGATGCCGCCGAAGACTTGTGCCATTATGTAGCCCAGCACTTCGGAGCTCGCCAATTCGCCTTTGATTGCGAACACCGACGTGACGGCGGGATTGAAGTGTGCCCCCGAGATCGGACCGAACATGGTGATGAGCACGATGAGGATGGCGCCCGTTGGGATGGTGTTGCCAAGCAAAGCAATGGCCACGTTACCGCCGGCGAGGCGTTCCCCCATGATGCCCGATCCGATAACCGTGGCGAGCAGCATTGCGGTGCCGACGAACTCGGCCCCCAGGCGCTGGTGCAGGGTGTGCGATACCATTGGCTTTCAATCCGTGCTGCCACGCCCGATTGCGGCGAGGCGATTTTCGAGCGACTTGAACGGCAGGGCCAGAAAGATGCTGATGCTCAGCATCCGCACCGTGTGGGCGAAAGCCAACCGTCGCTCGGTCTCGCTTCCCTCTGCCAGTGATGGATCAGGCATGCTCCACTGAGCAGTGACCGGCTGCCCCGGCCAGACAGGGCAGACTTCCTTGGCGGTCTTGTCGCAGACCGTGAACACGAAATCGAGCGCGGGCGCGCCAGGACGGGCGAATTCCTCCCACGATTTGCAGCGCAATCCAGTGACGTCGTGTCCGAGGTTCGTGAGCAGATCGAGTGCATAGGGGTGGCTCTTGCAGCTCGGCTGACTGCCTGCGCTAAACCCTTTGCACTTGTCCGTTCCCAGCTTGTTCATGATGGACTCGGCAAGAATCGACCGCGCCGAATTTTGTGTGCACAGGAACAGCGCGTGGTAAGGCCGCTCTCTCATTTGACGCTTGCCTTTTTTCTGGGGCGGCAAACCTTGGATGCTGCTACGAAGGCGTCTCCGCACAGTTCCGGGCGGCCTTGGCAGCATTCCTCCGTCAGGTAGGTCAGAAGCTGACGCATACCCTCCACGTCGATGGCGTACCGAATGTAGCGACCCTCGCGGGTCGCGCGCAGCAGTCCAGCCCGATCCAACTCCTTGAGATGAAACGACGTGTTGGTGGGGCTGATGCCGACCTGATCGGCAATTTCGCCCGCGGGCATCCCCGACGGCCCCTGCTTCACCAACAGGCGAAAGATACGCAAGCGATGCTGATGCGCCAATGCCGCAAGCGCGGCGACTATCTTGGGTTCTGCCATGGCACAAATATTTCAAGGATTATTGTATCAATCAAGCCTGAACTTGTGGGCTTGTGAAAAATTACCGCTGCGCAAGGAGAGCGATCCGGTCGCTCCCCCAGAACGGCCCACCATCCACGAGGAAGAACGGCGACCCGAACACCCCATTGCGGATGGCCTCCTCGTTCTCACGGATCAAACGGGACTTTATCCGGGAGTCAGGCAGCCGCATCGGCCGCCACGGCGGCATCGCTCGTCGCCGACCCTTCGAGCCAAGGAAAGTTTGCTGGTCTCTTCAATTCCAGACGGAGCCGCCGCGCCACACGCGGCGCGTCCACTTCGATCACGTAATTGCGCTTGAGAGGGTTGTCCAGCGGCGACTGGCCAAACATCTTGTAAACAGCGCCCAACAGGAATGGGCGCCACTTGACTGCGCGCTCAATTGCTTCGATCTGTATCGCCGCGATGAAGCCGTAGGGCGAAGCGAAGTCGAAATAAAAGTCGATGGCATTAGGAGCAGCCGCAACCCCTGGCTCCGGCTGCCTTCGCATCGGCATCTTGCCGGCAACAGGCGTCGGCCTCCCGTGGTGCCGGCCCGCCGCAACAAGCCTGGTTCTCGCTGGTTGCGGTGAGCGGCCTGCTGCAGACGCCGGTCTCAGGCAGGACTAGCTCGACCCGCTCGGCCGCCTCCCTGTCTCCAGCGATGTCGGCAATAATCGAGCGGACCTGCTCATAGCCCGTCATCATCAAGAACGTCGGCGCCCGGCCGTAGGACTTCATTCCCGCGAAATAGAAGCCGGCCTCCGGTTGCGTCAACTCGCGCGCCCCGTGCGGCCGCACCGTGCCGCAGCTATGGACATTGGGGTCGATGAGCGGTGCCAGCGCCGGAGGGCATTCGAGCGCGGGATCAAGTGCGGTTCGGACTTCGCGAAGGAAAGACAAATCAGGCCGAAAGCCGGTGGCGACAACGAGTTCATCAGCCTCAACGTGGCGGCCACAACACGCCGATTCCACGCCCAACCGGAGGCTGTTTCCGCTCAATGTGATGTGAGTTAGTTGAAAGGCGGTTTCCACTCGAACGCCGCCGCTTCGAACAAGTTGGGCGAATACCCTCCCGAGTTCACCACGCGCCAAAAGCTTGTCGTTAGCGCCACCCCCAAACGCCTTTTCTGGCGCATGCCCACGCAGGATCCACACAATCTCAGTCGATGGCTCATCTCTTTTGAGCTGCGCAAGATCGAGAATGGTGCCAACCGCGGAATGCCCTGCACCGAGCACAGCCACAACTTTATTCGCATAGCGCAAGCGCTGCCCGCCGAGGACGTCGGGCATACCATAAGTGATGCGTGCCGCATGGATGGTTTCGCCGATTGCCTCAAGGCCGTTGGCGCCGGCTGGGTTGGGTGTGCTCCAAGTACCCGAAGCGTCAATTACTGCATCGGCACACAACGTCGAGGGTCCTTTGCCATTCACATAACGAATTTCGAAGGGTGCGCTGTCTCGACCCGAGGTTTTCGCCTTGTCAAACCCGATGCGCCCGAGGGAAATGACCCGAGCGCTGGTGTGGATGTGTTGGCTCAGCCTCGTCCTCAAGCCAAGCGGATCAAGATATTGTGTCGCAAATTCGCTACCCGTTGGATAGCTGTCCGGCTCTGGGCTGTTCCAGCCGGTCTCACGCAGCAGGGCCTCTGACGCCTTATCAATATTGTAAGCCCAGGGGGAGAACATGCGCACGTGTCCCCACTGGCGGACGGCGTGCCCAACCGTATCTCGGGCCTCGAGAACGACAGGCCGCATGCCCTGCTCAAGTGCGCGAGCTGCCGCGGCAAGACCGACCGGGCCCGCCCCAATGACGGCTACGATCTTTTGCGAGCTCGCCATTGTATCGTCCTTCTAGAGTTATAGAACCTTCGCGCAAAAATTCATGCAGCCGTATCAACTTGTTTACGGATCGAGACGCAATCCGCCTCTGTGCAGCACTCATCGACCAAAAAGCCGACCAGACCACGCATCACGGTGTAGTTGGCCTTACAGTAGAGCGTTGTCGCATCTCGCTCCTGTGTGATTAGCCCAACGATAAGCAAAGTTTTTAGGTGGTGGGACAGCGTCGACGCTGGCACAGAAAGACGGCTCTGCAATTTACCGACGGGCAAGCCGGGGTCGCCGGCCTTGACCAATGTCCGATAGATGCGAAGCCGAGTGGGATTGCCCAGGGCTTCTAGTCGCAACGCGGCATCTTCGATCTTCATCCCGCGTGACTATCAGGCCGCTCAACATCTGTCAACGGTATTTCTAAGATCATGGAAACATGCTACCTAAACTTTACAATTTGGGCTCAATTGGTCATGGGCATCACCTCTGTGTCATTCGCGCGGTCTCCAGCTAGGCTCGTGGCGGTCGTCTGCGGCACGCAAGTGTTGGTGCAGATCGGCGCGTTCTTCTGGCCGGCACTACTGCCCGGCATGATGCGACTATGGGAGCTCTCCAACAGCCAGGCGGGGTGGGTGACCGCGAGCTTCTACGGCGCCTACATGTTGTCGGTGCCGGTCCTCGTCACGCTGACCGATCGTGTTGACCCCAAGCGCGTCTATTTGTTCGGCGTGGCCTCGACCGTGGCGGGGCACCTGCTGTTCGGACTGCTTGCCGACGGTTTTTGGTCCGCCCTCAGCCTCCGGGCGCTCACCGGTATGGGGTGGGCAGGTACCTACATGACGGGCCTCAAGCTCCTTGCCGACCGCGTCGACCCTAAGATGATGTCGCGCGCCACCGCGGGTCATGCCGCCAGCATCGGTATTTCGGGCGCACTTTCATTCGCCACGGGTGACCTCATCGCGACTGCTGCCGGCTGGCGCGCGGCCTTCATCGCAGCAGCCGCCAGTGCCACCGTCGCGTGGCTCTTGGTCGCCTTGATTGTACCCACTCAAAGGAGACCCGCTAGTCCGGCCGAGGATGGGCAAGGGCTCTACGATTTTCGGCCCGTGTTCCGCAACAACTCCGCCATGGCCTATGCCATCGCCTACTGCATCCACACCCTGGAAATGAGCGCATTGCGGGGCTGGGGTGTAGCGTTCCTGGGTTATGTTGCGACAGCCACCGGCGCAGCGGCCACTTCGTTTCTGTCCCCCGCCGTTGTTGCCACGGGGCTTGGCCTCATCGGCACCTTTGCCAGCGTCGTGGGTAATGAAGCCGCCATCCGCTTCGGCCGAAAGCGCCTCATTGTGAGCGCCATGGTTTCCTCCATCCTGATCGGTGCGACCATCGGTTTTCTCGGCAGCATGTCCTATGCTTTGGCAGCGGCGCTGCTCACGGTCTACGGCATCGTCATTTGGCTCGACTCCTCATCGCTCACGGCGGGAACGGCCGGCACCGCTGAGCCATCACGGCGGGGTGCTACTCTCGCGGTGCATTCCATGCTTGGCTACGCTGGTGGCTTTGTGGGCCCGTTGCTGGTCGGATGGGTGCTCGACTTCTCCGGTGGGATGTCACAAGTCGCTTGGGGCCTGTCATTCTTGTCGGTGGCGATGTTGATGACTCTTGCCCTTGTGACCTTCTGGGCGATCCGTCCGCGCGAGCTTGAGGGCGACAAGGCCAAGGCAACGTGAGAATGGCGAACGTGCAGCAAGACCCCAAGCACCGCAGGCGCGTGGACCCCATGGTCGTCGCGGTCAACGCGCTCGGCATCACGCAGATCACGGCATGGGGCACGAGCTTTTATTGTCTCGGCGTCCTCGCCAAACCCATCGTCGCCGATACCGGCTGGCCATTGACGACGGTATTTTTGGGTTTCAGCGTGGCGCTGCTCGTCATGGGGTTCATCTCGACGTGGGTGGGCCGGCTGATTGATCGAGTTGGCGCCCGGGCCGTCATGTGCGTTGGCACAATCATCGTGTCAGTAGGACTCGTGGCGTTGTCAAAGGTGAGGGATCCCGCGAGCTATCTCGTCGTCTGGGCCATCGTCGGCATCGGCATGCGTTGTTGCCTCTACGATGCGGCGTTTGCCGCACTGGTGCAGGTGACCCCCAGCCGGGGCCGCACAGCGATCTCCTATCTCACCCTCTACGGCGCCTATGCCTCGACGGTGTTCTGGGTAATCGGTTACTACCTGAACGAAGCCTATGGCTGGCGGGGCACGCTCATTGCCTTTGCCGCGATCAACCTGGCCATCTGTCTGCCGCTCAACTGGCTTGGTCTCGCCCGCCGCGATCCGCCCGAAGACACGGCGATCCCCGCGAAGACCTCGACACCTTCTTCGGATGGACCAGTACTCGAAGGGCGCATGCGCGTTATCGGGATCTTTCTCTTTGCTCTTATCATGTCACTCAACGGTTTCGTCTTCGGCATCATCTCGATCCAGCTGGTGCCGCTGCTGGAGGCGGCGGGACTTGCCGGAGCAACGGCAGTTTGGGTCGCGTCCCTCAAGGGCCATGGCCAGTTTGCTGGGCGGTTGGTCGAGATCTGCTTCGGTCGCAACCTCAAGGCCATGACCATCGCTCGCATCGCCATCGGCGTGGTTCCGGCGTCGCTGGTGCTGCTGTTTGTGGCCAGGGGCGACCTCTCCCAGCTCGTTGCCTTCACCCTGCTGCTCGGCGCCGCCCAAGGGGTAATCACGATTGTCAGGGGCGCCGTCCCGCTCGCGCTCTTCGGGGCTGAGGGATACGGCGCGGTGCTCGGCGTGATTGCGACGCCGATCCTGCTCGTCAATGCGTTCTCGCCGGCCATTTTCGCTTTGCTGGTGGATCAGTTTGGCTGGCATACCTCGCTTTACGCCCTATTCGGCTGCGCGATCGCCACCTGGATCGCCATTGAAGTTATGTCCCGCTGGTATGAGGGCGCACGGAAGAGCTCGGGCAGCCGGTTGGCGAGGGAGGCATGATCGCGCACAACCGCCTAGCGGTCATCGTCCTGCTTGGCACCACTCAAACTCTAGGCTGCGCATCGAGCTTCTACCTCCCCGCAATCCTTGGCGACCGAATCGCTGAAGATCTGGGGGTGTCGAGCACGTGGTTCTTCGCGGCCTTCTCTGCCGCGCTCGTCGTTTCGGCGCTGGTGGGGCCTGTCCATACTCAAAACTCCGAAGCGCTGAGATGCCTAGAGATTTGTACGCCGCGGCCACACCGTTGCGGGCATGATCACTATTGTTGCCGCCCTCGTTTCGCTGCTATCGTTCCGTGTTCCGAGCCGCGCCCACCTTGAACTTGAGCTCATTGCTCTTCGACATCAGGTGAGCGTCCTGCGGCGCCGGCACCCAGGTCGGATTCGGCTCTTCTCGACGGATCGACTGCTCTGGGTTTGGCTTTACCGGGTTTGGCCGCAAGTCCTCAATGCTATGGTGTTGGTCAAGCCGGCAACCGCGGTCCAGTGGCATCGCAAAGGCTTCCGATGGTACTGGCGGTGGCGATCACGCTGTCCGGGACGGCCCTAGATGAGCACCGATATCCGCGATCTGATCCGCCAGATGAGCCTCGCCAACCCGCTCTGGGACGCGCCCCGCATCCACGGCGAACTGCTCAAGCTCGGCGTCGACGTCAGCCAGGCCACAGTCGGGAAATACCTCCCGCGGCGACCTAAAGTCCCCTCCCCGACCTGGCGTAGCTTCCTACACAACACCTGGCCGACATCGATCGACATCGCTACGATCGTCGCGCGGCATGACCGACGCAACTGCTTCGGCGTGAAGGATCGCCGCATTTTTCGACCGTTGTGCTCACATGCAACGGAGCCCAGAATATTCACTTCGCACCCGTCGCAGAAGTCCCCGATGTACTGGCCGGGCCCGAAATATTTCCACGATCGGCCGCCGCCGATTCCAACGCCAAATACATTTTGAGCTAGGACAGGGGCGTCCAGCGACATCAGGCGCGCCCGCCCGCTCGTTTTGCTCCGCCAGCAATCGGTAGATCGTCGAGACGCCCAGGTTTAGCCGGCGGGCGATCTCGGGCATGGCGATGCCTCTTTCCTTCAACGCCAGGGCCTCGGTCTGCAGCTTGAGGCTGACCAGCCGTGGCCGGCCGAACTTGACGCGCTTTCGTTTCCATGGGCGCCTCCGCATCTGTTGGATCTGCCGGGGCGCCCCTCTGCTCAGGCAAACCGCTCGGCTGGGAGCGCCGTTGCCTCAAGCCCCGAAGCGGGCCCACTCGCCGAGCGCACCAGATGTGAGGCTGTCTTTGTCCACGGCCGAGTATAATCCCCGCTTTGAGTACAAACGCTAACTAATCAGGACGCGGAATTCTCGGCGGCGGTCAGAATCCGATCAGGCTTCCCGTTCTACGAATTGGGCCGGTCACACAATGGCCTGACTTGACCAACTAGCTACGGGAGGGACGGGATCCTGAGAAAACGCGGGTCCACGCTCGGCGTGGAGTCCATCAGACGGGTAAGCACCAGGAGGAAACGATGCTCCTTCCAAAGATCGTCCTAGCCATGACGTGTGGCGCTGTATTGACAACGTCCACACTTGCGCAGGAACAGTCCGCCGCCTTTGAGTATTGGCCGGTTGCGCGCCACCTGCGCAGCGGGCAATTCCAGGCAGAGGTCTGGCGGCATGATCGTCGCAATGACTACAGCGAGTTGGCGTGGAGCAATCAAGAGTCCTTTGCCACGCCAGCACTAGCAATGGCTAAAGCTTGCAGCTCGGTTCAGAGTAACTTTGACGCATCTTTCTCGTGTTCAGCTGTGGCCGCAAAGAAGATCGTGGCCACTGCAGTTGAGAGCAAAGGTACCGCCGTGAAGGGTCCGATGCACCCACTACCCATTGCCAAGGTGCCAGTTAGCTCCGGCGAGAGGCACGCCTGGCTCAAAGACTTCTGGAAGATTGGGGGCAAATAGCATCCGACAGTGATGTTGCATGAAAGCCAGAGCACGGGCCTAGGTATCCTGTCCATGCTCATCAGGCTGCCTTCCCATCGTTCCCCGAGCTGCGACCAACACGAACAGCAGCACAAGGAGGTCAAGCACTTCGAGCATTTTGCAGCCGCCTTCTGATCCAACGACTAATCGCTGGCTACTCTAGGTTTCCGCGCTTTCAGCCGTTGCGCGGAACTAGTGCGTTAGCTCTCGGTGTCATTCCGATGCAGCATCGGGGTCGTTGCCGACGCTGAGGTGAATTGCCTAGTGACGATGACCGCGCGCGTCAGGATATCGAGCGGGCCATCATCTGCTCGCCGAGCGGGCTTGCCGGCATTCTCAGCCCAGATCGCCTCGAAGGGAGATGGCAGCGCCGGTTGCCGAGCTGCCGGTGGTGCGTGGTTCGGTTTTGTAGAAATGCCGATCCAATCGGAGGCCGAAGCCGCCATCAAGGCTCTCAATGGAACGGCGATTGAGGGCAGGGCCATCCAGGTGAACATCGCACGTGATCGTCGGCGATGACATTGTGCCCTCGCGCCGAGCACCGCCGAACCCGCCTCGGTCCCAATCCGCGGTCGCCGTGCCATTTGCCAGAATGCCGGGCCGATGCTCATAGCCGCACCGAAAGTTAAGGGTGGAACCGATACCGTTCGTAGCGTTCGATGACATCGGCCAACGCCACCAGCTCGGCCTCTGCTGGGTTGCCTTGGGACGCAGCCCATCAGCGCGTCGGTGCGGTCCAGGAGCAGGACGTGCATTTTGTCCGTCACGTCATTGCCTCGGTATGATGTGGAGCCGCACAGCAAGCTTCTTTGCAAGATCGCGCACGATGCGAAACGCGTCGTTCGCGGCGATGCTTTCCCCTCCATGGCCAAACGCCACCCAACGGTGCATATCCCGCACGCATGACCAAAACCAACACCTTGCTCCACAATAATTCCTCGGCACCGCGTCGCCTGCGACACCGACATGTAGTACCCTAAACAAATCCAATAGATGCGGAGGCGCCCATGGAGACGAAAGCGCCAGACGACACGCCATCCACGCGAGATGTGTGGATGCGCGGCCTGTTCATGCTCCTCTTCATGATCGCGTTCGGGTTCGGCGTGTGGGTTTTGAACTTCATCGCAATCGGGCAATTTATCTGGCTTCTGTTTTCCCGCGAGCACAACCAGCTTGTCGCGCGCTTTGGCAACTCTCTCTCCGCCTGGCTCGCCGAGGTCGGGCGTTTTCTCACCTGCGCCACTGACGACAAGCCCTTCCCATGGCGATTATGGCCGACGTAGCAGCCTCAACCCCTTCAATCGCCGAGCCGAGCCGTTAGCCCTCGATCGAACTTCGTCGCTCCTTTTGAGCGCGTGTGCCGGATGCGGCGCGTCCCCCTCTTGATCGCGGCGAGTCTGTATGAACTCTGTCAACGGACTGCCTGCCTGTAACGCCGAAGCCTTCCGTGGTCTCGTCGGTGTGCCGGACCACTGCTAGGATGGTTGCACCAATTCGTGCTTGACGATCTCCATTACCGTATTCTTGCTTAGTCCAAGATTGCGGTCGATCAGCCGGTAGGACAGCCCTTCCTTGTGAAGTGCTAGAACCATCTTGGCCTTCTTGTCCGAGGGACGTTGGCCCACTACACTAACTCTCCCGCTAAGCCTCCGGCTCTGCCGGAGCGAATAGAGGCAGTTCTACAGCTTCGGGAGTGGGTTCACGAAGTCATACGATCTCCTTGGGGAACCGCAGAGCCCCTCAAGGAGATCGCAATGTCACAGAATCGTAATCAGCTGAACCACGCGACAGGGGAGTGCAAGTACCATGTCGTGTTCACGCCGAAGTACCGCAAGAAGCTGCTGTTTGGACAGATCCGGCGACAATTAGGAAGTGTATTCCGTGCACTCCCGGCGCAAGGAATGCCAGATTGAAGAAGGGCACCTGATGCCCGACCATGTGCACATGCTGATCACCGAAATATTCGGTGGCGGAGGTGATCGGGTATCTGAAGGGGAAGAGCTCGATCTGGATTGCGCAGAACGTAGAACGCAAGCTGCGCAATTTTCTGGGCCACAAATTCTGGGCGAGGGGCTACTTCGTTTCGACAGTGGCGGAACGAGGAGATGATTCGCGCCTACATCAGGAATCAGGAGATGGCGGACAAGCAGTTGGATCAATTGCAAATGAAGCTTGCGTCCTCATGAAGTCCCAGCTCTGGTCCCAAGATCCTTTATAACCGCCTCTGGCGGTTCCCCTTCAAACCCCCAGCTCTGCTGGGGGTTATTGGCTCTTCAGCCGTTCGTCGAGCGTCTGGACGGGGTCTTGCGTGGTCCCGTCCCAGCGGCTTAGCTCTGCGACGAGGATGGCATCAATCTCGTGAGCTCTGGCCAACGCCGGAACCTTAGCGCGCTCGGGGCGCGTATTGCCGCTGACCCGGTCTCCTTGAATACGGCCACGATCTTGTGGCCGGCACAGGTCCCTTTCCTGGCGCTCGCACGACTGATCGAAAGCCAATCTGCAGGGCGCCCGCTTTCGCACCGAGGAAGACGCCCGGCGCCGCTCTGAGAAATCCATCCACTGCCGCCGCATGTTGGAGAGTGGCGCGCGCATCGAGGTTCGCCAAGTTTAAAGCCGCCGGCGCCGGATACCAGGCGGATAAGGGCTAGAGCTACTCGTCGTGTCTTTCTGGCTTCGCGCAGCGCTGAGTGTCCGAAGGCCGATAGCCGGCCACGCCAGTCTCTTGAACCCTTTCTCCCGCGATCGCCAATTCGATCGACTGGCCGCGCGGTGACGATGTCAGTTCGCATTTGCTCGGCGCGTCGAGGCGCATCTCGAGTTCAGCGAACTTCGCCTGCACATCGCGCAGATGGCCGGCATCGCACGCATCGAAAATCCGCAAGCTGACCCGATGGAGAGCTGCGAGCCGCTCGCCGGATATATTCTCCGCGTGATGGCTGAGCCGATCGTGGAAGGCAACATATGCATTGCCGCATTCGACGGGGGTGGAACTCGGCGCCGCTCCCAGGAAACCGAGCCCAAGCGCGCCAAGCATCGGGTGTTTCATGCGACAGTTCTCGAAACCGGCTGACTTTGGAGAAGGCGCTGGTTAGCGGCCCTTTGTGGCGCTCCGGGTCCCGGTCGACCTAGTGCCTGTAGCGGTATCTGCAGAGCCGTTTACCTTGCAGGCCGTAGTATACTTTCCGCACCACATTGAATGGCCACTCGCGCATCTGGCACGTGTGCCCGACAACGTAGTCTCCGGCGAGGTAAACTCCGACACCGATGAGGATTGCCCCACCGTCCGCTTTCGCTGTCTGGCTGGTCATGGCCGGAACGACTGCCGTCATCATTAAAGCTACAAGAGCCGTCGAGATAAGCTTCATGGCACTCCCCATGGTGTAGATGGAGCAATCCCGCACAGCCTCAAGATTGTTTCAGAATACATTGGCTCTGGCGTTGACTCCTCGACAGAGCCCATGCGCCGGATAAGCGCTCTATATCCGGGCATCTATTGCACAGTTGCGGGTGTGGCGAGAACTTGGCCGCGCTGTGGTCATTCCGAGGTTGTCCTAAAACGTGAAGACGCTGCAACATTGGGAAAAGAAGTTGAGCTCGCAGGATCTATCTGTTGGCGCTCTACTGACGTACGCAACCAACTCCTTAGAACTGACGCCGTTTCTCCATCCTGCGAGGGTGCGACGAGCTCGCAATTGATGAAAGAAGCAGGTCTGGTCGACTCCTGGTGCCGGGACTTGCCCCGTCTAACGAACCCAGTTCATCCGGACACATACTGAAATGGGAGATGAGTGGGATCCTCGGTTTGGGGGAGACTGTGAATGTGGGGTCGGTGCCGAGGTTGCAGCCTTGGTGCGTGTCAGGAGATGTTGCTTTCAATTGGGTGAAGTATCGAGGCTTCACGAAGTCCTTTGACTAAATCGATGCCTACAGCTCGGTGCAGTGCTGCTATCCTATGACGCGACGACGCGACCCGCGTGCGCGGCACTGCTATTGAGACCCGTGCACTTCCGTTTCGGGTCATAACCGGGAGTGCAGCGAGCACCCGAACCGCGTCAGTAGGCCCCACAGATTCCGGACGATCCGCGTGCGCTGCAGCGAGCTGACGTTGTGTGCCAAGAATGACCGTCGAGAGGGACGGATTGTCAGCCAATGGGTTGCCCGAAATCCTCGATAGTTCTGCTGGCGGAGCCGGCAACGCAGCGCGTGCTCGGCCTCCCCTTGCATGGCGCCTATCCGTGCGTTATATACTGAACCTTATGGTTCAGTATACGAGAGCCCGTTTCGATGCCTCGTTCGCCGCGCTGTCGGACGCCACCCGACGCGGCGTTCTGGAGCAGCTCGGACGTGCAGACGCTTCGATCACGGAGCTTGCTGAGAAGTTTCACATGACCCTGACGGGCATGAAGAAGCATGTCGGCGTCTTGGAGCAGGCCGGTCTCGTGTCCACGGAGAAGATCGGTCGCGTGCGGACCTGCAAGCTGGGGCCGCGCCGGCTGGATGACGAGACGGCGTGGCTCGAGAGGTACCGCCAGCTCTGGGATGCACGCTTCGACGAGTTGGACCAGGTTGTCGAGGAACTGAAATGGAAGGAGAAGGTCAATGGACGCAAGAAGAGAGAGTGAACCCACCCCCACGAAACGCACGACGGTGGAACGGAAGTCCGAGCGTGAGCTAGTCGTCACGCGAACCGTCAACGGCCCCGCGCGCATCGTGTTCGAGGCGTGGACCAAGCCCGAGCTGTTCAAGCAGTGGTGGGTACCGAAGTCGGCGGGCATGTCCCTGCTTTCCTGCGAGATGGATGTTCGTGCCGGTGGCAGGTACCGTCTCGTGTTCGGCCTCGAGGCCTCAGAGCCCATGGCGTTCTTCGGCACGTACCTCGAAGTGACACCGCACTCGCGTCTCGTCTGGACGAATGACGAGAGTGATGACGGCGCCGTGACAACGGTGACCTTTGAGGAAAAGGGCGGCAAGACGCTACTGGTCCTGCACGAACTCTATCCCTCAAAGGAAGCTCTCGACGGTGCCATTGCCGGGATGGAGGGAGGGATGCCCGAGCAGTTCGAGCAGCTGGACGAGCTCCTCGTCACCCTGGGCGCGAGCGTGGGACGGTCATGAAGTCGTCGATCTCGCGGCGCCTGCCGACGATGCTTGAGCATCGCATTTGGGGAGGCTGGATGGCGGCATCCCGAGGGTCGCTTTAACATTGAGCCCGTATGCTGCAGCTGCTCGGGTCGGCTTGGGGTCATTCACGTCGAAGTGCTTGAGTCCGCTATGAAAGTGAAGCCGTCGCGGCAACGCGGAGGCACGACGCTGTGGGCCACAATATCGACCGTTCCAGTGCGCCGAGCAGAGGGGCGCGTTTTGCGCGCGGATAGCCGCCAGACGCACCCAAGCGCGGCGGCGCCCGCCTTGACCGCCCGCCGGCCCCTCGACATATTTCCCGTTAAGGCCAGCTCATGAGACTCGCCGACTCCGGGAGATGAAGATGAACGGCATATTGGTCGTCCTCGCGGGGGCGTTGATGTCTGCCGTGTGGCTCATGCCGCCGGCCGCGGCCCAAACGGCCTGC
>Ga0134122_10001518_pt1 | contig 16813 bp, 17 predicted proteins | sample KB302_FD_96461 | JGI IMG/M metagenome (GOLD analysis project Ga0134122, IMG submission 96461) | Terrestrial soil microbial communities without Nitrogen fertilizer from Kellogg Biological Station, Michigan, USA - KB3-0-2 | ecosystem: Environmental > Terrestrial > Soil > Unclassified ... | reverse complement strand
TGAAGGTGGGTTTCTAGGAGATGGCAAGGATGGTCAGAGTTTTGCGCGTAGCGCAACCGATCGATTGTAGGCGCGGTCTATGACCGCGCACGATCCAAAACATAGAGTGCGGCGTACCGAAAGAGCGCGCGCGGTCATTTCCATATGGCTGCGCCCTGTCGGGCTTGCGTTCGCTCCGCTCACAGACCGCGCCTACAGCTGCATGGTTGCCTTCGGCGTCATTATCTGTCTGGCACTTCCGGTAAGCGCCGCGGACCTGCGCGTGGCGGCGGCATCGGATCTGAATTTCGCAATCAAGGAAATCATTACGCAATATGAGCGCGACACCGGCAATCGGGTTCAATTGACGCTCGGCTCCTCCGGTACGTTTTTCACTCAGATTTCCCAGGGCGCACCATTCGATGTTTACCTTTCGGCGGACAGGAGCTATCCGGAGCAATTGCTGGACAAGAAGCTGGCGGAGTCCGGATCGCTGTTCATATATGGCGTCGGAAGAATTGTGCTCTGGGTTCCGAAGGATTCGCCGGTCGATGTGATGAAGCTGGGGATGCAATCGGTCATTCAACCATCCGTTCGAAAGATATCCATTGCGAATCCGGACCACGCGCCCTACGGCCGTGCCGCTGTCGCAGCGCTGAAGCAGGCCGGGGTGTACGATCGCGTCAAGGACAGGATTGTCCTTGGAGAAAACATTTCCCAGGCTGCGGAATTCGCCCAGTCGGGCGCCGTGCAGGTGGGCATCATCGCACTGTCGCTGGCTCTGTCGGATGCGATGCGGGCGAGGGGAAAATACTGGGAAATACCAAGGGAGAGCTACCCGGCAATGGAACAGGCAGCGGTCATTTTGGGGCACGCGCGTATTGCCGGGAATATGGATGCCGCAAAATCGTTTCTGCGCGCGCTGGAGTCCTCAAAATCGCGTGCAATTTTCGATCGGTACGGTTTTACGGCCGCACGACCATAACTTCTGTGGACTTCATCAGCGCGTATGCATCGACGCCGCGCTTGAGTCCAAGTTCCTTGCAGGACTGGCTGGTGATAATCGCCGTAATAATCTGCCCGCCAACATTGAGTTTTACTTCCGAGAGCAAGCCATCGTGACGAACGCTTTCGATCGTGCCGAGCAACTTGTTTCTTCCGCTGATGGTTTGCAGGATTCCGTTGGTTTTGCCCTTCCGCCTTGCCGCTTTAACCTGAGTCAGCCGATCGATTTCTGTTTTCGGGATTCGATGGTGTCCTCCCGGCCCGCGCACGGATTGAATTCTGCCTTTGTATATCCATTGCTTGATGGTGGGGTAACTGATGTTTAATAGTTCCGCAGCCTCGGGCAGCTTCAACAATGTCATGGGCGGGATTATACTTTTTTTTAAACAGTTGCTGCGGAGTGACCGTCTGAGACAATGTGAATATCACTTTGAAAGGTGGAACCATGAGCAATCGAATTTTGAAAGTACTGACAGTAATGGTGCTTGGTTCATTACTGGTGGTGGCCTGTTCAAAACCGGCAGATCCGCCGGCAAGCCCGGCGGCCTCCGAAGGGGCAAATGAACCCCGGTCGTTAACAGCTTCCAACGCTCCTGCCGCAGCTCCCGAGAATCCAAGACCGCAGGTTCCCGCGCAGGCTCCAGCACAGGCTCCAGTGAAGAAGACGCCTGCGGCGAAGCCTGCAGCAGCTCCACCGCCGCCGGAACCGGCGCCGACTGCTCCGGTTCCTGTTGCGGTAAACCCGGCGCCCGTCCCTGTAGCGCCGGCACCAGCGCCAGTCGTAATCCCGGATGCGCCCACACCGGTTCCAGTCGTCGTGGTGCCTGTTCCGGCTGCACCGCCCGCTCCAACGACGCGGGACGTTTCGATCCCTTCCGGTACGATGGTTTCCCTCCGCATGATTGACGCCGTCGATTCGAAGACCGATCACGTCGGACAGACGTTCAAGGCGTCTCTTGAAGCTCCCGTTCTTGTGGATGGTCAAACGGTAATCCCGAAAGGTGCCGATGCATTCGTCAAGCTCACAAAGGTGCAGTCCGCTGGAAATCTGAAGGGTACGAGTGAATTGCAGCTTCAGCTCGATCGGGTGTTTGTTGGCAACAAGTCCTATACGGTGACGAGCAATGTTTTCCAGACTGTTGGAGATTCCCAGGGTAAGAAGGCCGTCAAACAGACTGGAATCGGCGCAGGAATTGGGGCCGTCATTGGTGCGATTGCCGGCGGTAAAAAAGGCGCGGCAATAGGCGCCGGGGTTGGCGGAGGCGCCGGGGCGGCAACCACTGCGATTCAGGATAGCGAGCAGGTACGTGTCGAGCCTGAAGCCAAGATCGTTTTCCGGCTGGAACAATCCCTGTCGGTAACGATTCCTGTTCGTCCGAGCTCCAGATGATGGTCGGGTACTAAGCTGTACCGTTTTTTTACCCCTCACCCTACCCTCTCCCTTCGGGAGAGGAATCCTTCTCCCGAAGGGCCGGATGAGGGGTAAAAAGTCGGTACCGTAATCGTGAAATGCAGCACTACTGTTCGCAACTCCCGCCTGAACGATGGCTGGAATAATTCTTCAAATCATGCTGTTGCTGCAGGGTATCCCCGTGCCGCCCAACCAGGGCGGCACGGTTACCGGAATTCTGACGACGGAGGCTTCGCGCCCTGCTGCCGGCATCCGTGTTGCAGTGATGCTGCAGCCGGAGAGTCTTTCAGACGTTGCGAATGTCGCCTCACTGGTCAGTATTGCGGAGACCGATGAAGCCGGACGTTTTCGTTTGGAGAATATTCCGCCAGGCCGATACTACATCGCGGCGGGCCGGGTTGAAGGCCCCACGTATTATCCGGGCACAACGGAGATTGCCGCGGGTAAGATTCTGACGATCGCCTCAGGAGACACGGTTTCGGGTGTGGATTTCGTCATGAAGGATGTCAGCGATCGCGGGCTCGAAACCATCCATGCGATGCTTCGCATACCGATTCAAATACACATTGAAGATGATGTCCGGATACCAGTGTTTTCCGAACGCGGGAAGGTTCAGCTTCGACTGACGCATTTTCCCGACGGTGGCCGTACCGATGTACCGCTCGATTCACCCATACTGACACTGCCGATCGCCACCGGAGATTATCAGGTCGGAATCGAAAATCTCCCGGATGACTACTCCGTGAAATCCCTGAGTTATGGTTCGATCAATTTACTTAACGATAAGCTGAAAGTGACGCTCGCCGATCTGCCCCGGCCCGAGCCGGGTGAACGGATGTTGCTGACCGCGACTCAAACTGGAATTGAATTGCAGCGGCGAATTCCGGCTTCAAACGTCGTTTCATCGCCGCAGGTCGTCGTGCTTGGAAGCATCCTATCGAAATCCGATCTCACATTGACGTTATCGAAAACGACTTCGACCGCACCAGCGGTGCCCGGAGTTCAGGTTCGCGGCAGAGTCGAATACGCCGGCCAGCAGGAGGTGTACCTATCCGGTGTTCCCGGCACTCTCTACGCAGACGGAACGTTTGAGTTCCGGGGTGTGCCTGCGGGCCGTCACGTTGTGGCCATGCTGGGCAGCACATCCACATCTCGGCAGTTCGGCGCCGTCATTACGGTCGGTAGCAGCGATGTGGAGAATTTGCTGCTTCTGGATACGATTGCTCTGCCGCTGGACATCCTTTCTCCCAGGGCGGAACCAGCCGGTGCAATAGCGGATTCCTCTCATACGACTATGCACTCCATCCACGGACACGTCGTGGAAGAATCCACGCATCATCCCGTGGCAGGAATTGTGACGTTCCGTGGCTATGCCCGTTCGATGACGTATTCACTCCCCACCGACGGCGAGTTTGAGATTTCGAATCTGCTGCCGGGAACCTACGGCCTGAAAATCCAAACCTTCGAGAGCACCTCACTCGATCGAACCATTGTCGTTGGGAACGAGGATCTCGATCTCAATCTGAGTGTCCGTTAGATCACGAACTCAGTTTGGAAGATTCGCGCTTCAGGAAATCGATATACCAACCGATCATTTTGTTGGTGAACCCTTCGGTGACCGCCGGGCAGTCGATGCCCGCGTCTTTCAGCGCATCCTGTGCGCGGTGGCAATCGAAACGCGGTTCGCCTTGCAGGTACATGTAGTAAAACGCCATGTGCTTCCGGAATAGCGCTTCCAGCCGGTTTGGCGGCGTGTCGAGGAAGCTTCCCGGATCGACGAAGCGGAGACCTTCCATGCCGAGGAGTTTGCACACTGCCGGGAGCCAGACCTTGTTCGGAGTCGCCTCCGGATTTGCGACGTGGTAGGTGATACCGGCACTGGAAGCCTTTCGGCCAATCTCAACCATTCCACTGATGACGTAATCGATAGGGACGAAATTCAATGTCGTATTTCCGCTTCCCGGAACTCGAAGCGGCAACTGGATTGGTCCGCTGGAGGGGTTCTTGCGCCGCATCCGCTCGAGTGTGGACCACAAGCCGCGAATGAATGCATAAACGCCGTGAAAGTGCGTGATACGGCCGGTTCGCGAATCGCCGATTACCACGCTTGGCCGGTAGACGGTCGGGACAATGGTCCCTTTCAAGCGGGCGTTATCGATCATCTGTTCGGCCAGGCATTTTGATTCTTCATAGGGATTCCGGAACACTTGCCCAACGTTGATTTCCGACTCCAGCGCAAGATCTCGAACTCCAGCCACGTATGCCGTACTGACATGATGCAACCGTCTGGTCGGCGTGCGAGCCACGACATCAACGACGTTTCGCGCACCTTCGACATTCATCCGGAAAATTTCATCCCTCTCCTCTTCCGCAAATGAAAGGGAGGCCGCGCAGTGCCAGGTTTCGTCGATGGAATCGACAGTGTGGCTCAGGACGTCGCTCGCGATTCCGAGATTGGCTTGCGAGATGTCGCCCTCGAGCACCGTTAACCGTTCGAGTTGTCCATTCAATTGGGCTTTCGATTCCAACACCAGGCCGAGTACGTCGAGAATGCGATCCAGCGCCGGCGCTGTCCGCGATCCACGAGCAAGGACTGTGACGCGATAACCATCTTTCAGAAGGCGGCAGGTGAGATGACTTCCGACAAAACCCGTAGCTCCGGTGACGAACGCGTGTTTACGCCCGGGCATGCAGCGGTTGAATCCTTTCAATCAATTCCTGGCCGGAGCTGCTGAGATAAAACTGCGCGATGGAGCCTCGAAGCCGGTTCCATTCCTGAGGTCCCCTCAGAATGATGTCTCGGACTTGCTTGAGACCTGAGGCTGCGTATCCGAATTCATAATGAAGGGCGGCTCGAAATAACCCGGATTCCTGAGGCATCAGCCCCCGGATTCCCAGCAGCAGCACGGGCGTTCCACAGGCGAGCGCTTCATACGTGGACAGGGCGCCGGGTTTGGTCAGCACCAGATCCGCAGCCGCGACATACCGATGGATGTCGGCAAGAAATCCAAATGTCTGAGTTTTCGGGCTATTTGCGTCGTCGATGCGCTTTCGAAGAATTGCATTGTGCCCGCACACCACCAGTATGTTCGAGTCCGGCGCCGCGGAACGTACCGTGTTGTAGACGGTCCAGATCGGTCCTCCACCACGAGCGCCGCCGTTAATGAGAATCGTGCTCATGCCATCCAGCTTCAAAGCCCTGCGGGTGCTATCGATCTCCATGGACGTGCATGGCAGAAACTGAGGACGAACGGGCATGGGAACCTTTTCGATTCTCCATGCGGGAATTCCCATGGCTGTCAGTGCCTGCAGCCCTTCGTCCGTCGGTACGAAATATCGATCGACATACGGCGACGCCCACCCATGCCAGAACGGTGGAAACGGATCGGTAAGAAAAGTAAAGCAGGGAATGGCGCGGCCTTCCTCCTTGATGAACCGCTGAACGAAGTGATTCAACATCGGGTGAACCGAGAGCAGGCAATCCGGATTCTCGGATTCCAGAAACGGACCGATAAATTTACGGGCCTTGGAGTAGAAGATGTCGCGCTCGTTCGGACGGCAGTGATCGATCAGCCAGAAGTACCGATTCATCCACTGGGGACGCCGGGCGAGCAGGGTGTTATACAACTTCCCCATCGATCGATGGACTTTGCCCGATTCCTCCAAGGGTTTTCGGATGGAAACGTCAAGACCTGCGGCGGATGCTGCCAATTCCAGTGCGGAGGCCGCACTGTTGTGTCCTTCCCCGGTGTCGGACGAAAGGATGAGTAACTTCGTCATAGGTACAACAGACATTTATAACACAAACGCATTATTCTTCCCGTCCAATGCAGATGATTGGTAGGGGGTCAATATGAAATCAGGCGTATTCTCCCACTGTAGGCGCGGTCTATGACCGCGCACGATCCTTGATTTCACGTTACTTCACATTGTGGAATGTGCGCGGTCATAGACCGCGCCTACAGCTGAAATCCTCGAATCTGATTCTTTGTCCTCCGATCTGTATGATCGGAGGTTATGCGTATCGGCATTGGTCTGGACTTTGGCACCACGAACAGCTCCATTGCGCTGGCTCGTCCGGACCGGTCCTCCGAGGCCGTTTTGTTCTCATCGAACTCCGGAAGTGGCAGTGAGTTTACTTCCGTTGCCAAAGGTCTTGCGCTCCACGCTATGGAAGACTGAAACGCGCAGAACGGGAAGATGCACCTTCCGGGGTAACATGACGAGATGGACGAGATTTACCAAAGTGGGATCAATCGCGGCACTGCCTTGGCCGCGGACGGCGAATTCAAACCTGTCCACATCGGACCCATAAGAATCTGGCCGCCGGTGGTGCTGGCGCCGATGGCGGGAGTCACGAACTATCCCTTCCGAGCCGTTTGCCGCGATTTTGGCGCCGGACTCTACGTCAGTGAAATGATCAATGCGCGGCCTCTCGTCGATGGCCGCGACAAAACTCTCAAGCTTGCGGATTTCGGACCGGACGAATCTCCCCGGAGTTTGCAGCTTTATGGTACCGATCCCCACTACGTGGCCGAGGCAGTCCGGCGTCTGATTGGCGAAGGACGCATCGATCATCTCGACATGAACTTTGGCTGCCCGGTTCCCAAGGTCACACGAAAGGGAGGCGGCGCGGCGATTCCACTGAAAGCGAACCTGCTGCGCAACATCGTTCGAGCCGCCGTGACACATGCCGAACGCGTTCCGGTCACCATCAAGTTCCGGCTTGGCATCAACGCGGCATATCTCACGTACCTGACGGCCGGCCGCATTGCGGAAGAGGAAGGATGTGCGGCGGTTGGACTGCATGCGCGCACTGCGGCACAGCTGTATCACGGACACGCCGATTGGGAGGCCATTACGGTACTGAAGCAATCTCTGCGAATTCCGGTTTTCGGCAACGGAGATATATGGGAGGCCGAGGATGCGCTTCGTATGATGCGTCAGACCGGATGCGACGGGGTGATTGTCGGGCGTGGATGTCTTGGGCGTCCGTGGCTCTTTCGAGACCTGGCCGATGTCTTCAATGGAATCGCTCCGTCGAATCCGCCGGACTTTGGCGGTGTGATCGACGTCATGTTCCGTCATGCCAGGCTGCTCGCGGAATGGTTTGGCGAGCGGATCGCCATGCGTTCGTTTCGACGCCATGGCTCCTGGTACACGAAAGGATTTCGCTTGAGCGGGGAATTGCGGGCCGCAATCATGAGAGTCGAGACGGTGGACGATTTGACCCGCGTTTTTGACAACGTGGATCGGAATCAGCCGTTTCCTCCATCCGCCATGCGTGTGATTCGTGGCAAGACCGGCGGCATGCAGAAGAAAGTGTCCTTGCCGCAGGGCTTCCTGGAGGATCTTGCCGATGACACTCCTCCCGATGGCGCAGACGAAGATCCCGGCGACGGCGGCTGAAAGGGGGACAGAAATTCCGGGACGAGCCCCGAATTAATTTAATTCGGGGCTCGTCCCGGAGTTTCTGTCCCCAGTTTCAGGTTTCGAGGGTTTCGCGAATTTTTGTGGCCAGCGCGTTGGAGGTGAATGGTTTGGCGATGAACTGGAAGCCGGTTCTTACGATGTGATCCCGAGTGATTTCATCCGCATATCCGGACATGAGCACCACTTTGATTCCCGGTCGCAACTGCACTGCCTGTTCCGCCAATTCGTGGCCAGTCATTTTGTTCATGATGATATCGCTGAGGATGAGACTGATTTTTTGAGGGTGGTCCTTGCAGATCTGCAGCGCTTCTTCGCCGCTTGATGCTTCGATAATACGGTAGCCGCGCGCTTCCAGAATTTCTCGAGTCAGTTCGCGCACCATCTTCGAATCTTCGGCCAGCAGTATGGTTTCAGTGCCGTCGGGAGCTCTCCGAAGGTCTTCCTGTATTGGTTCCGCGACGCGATCGAGGCCGGGAAGGTAGACCCGGAATGTCGCGCCCTGGCCCAAGGTGCTGCTCGCCAGAATGTATCCGCCGCTCTGCTTGATGATGCCGTAGACAGTGGATAGGCCCAGTCCCGTGCCCTTTGTTTCCCCCTTGGTCGTGAAGAACGGTTCGAACACGTGAGACAACGTTTCCGGATCCATACCCTCGCCGGTGTCGCGCACCGAGACGACGGTATAGGTGCCGGCTTTAACCGGGAAATTGAACTGGGGATTCATTTCAGCCAGCTCGGCATTGGATGTTTCAATATCCAGCTTTCCGCCGTGCGGCATTGCATCGATGGCATTGACGACTAGGTTCATGATCACTTGTTCGAGCTGGCCCCGATCGGCTTCGACTCTCCAGAGGGCGGTGTGCGGCAAAATTCGAAGCTGGATGTTTTCGCTGGTCAACGAAAGGAACATGGCTTTCATATTGGAAAGGACGACATTCAGGTCGATGATCCGCGGTTGCAGGATCTGCTTGCGGCCGAAGGCAAGCAGTTGCCGCGTGACCGCCGCCGCCTTGCTTGCGGCGTCATGGATCAGCCGGACGTCCGGCAACATCGGAGAATCCGAGCTCAGCCGGTCCAGCATGATTTCGCATCGTCCAATCACGACCGTCAGCAGATTGTTGAAGTCGTGCGCCACGCCTCCGGCCAGTCTTCCAACCGCTTCCATGCGTTGCGCTCCCCGAATTTTCTCTTCGAGGCGATGACGCTCTTCTTCAGCTCGATTCCGCTCGGCAATTTCCGAACGGAGAACTTCATTGGCTCGAGCAAGAGCCGCCGTGCGGCGTTCGACGCGCCTTTCGAGTTCGTCGTGGGAGGCCTGCAGGTTCTGCTCAAAACGCTTCCTGTCGGTGATGTCGCGAACATGAAGCAACAGCGCAGGCTGCCCGTTGTAGTCAAAGTGGCTGGTTCGCACTGAAACAGGGATCCGCTCGCCATCCGCTGCGATGCTGAGTCCTTCGTACTGTTCGATGGATTCTTTAATCTCGCCGGTGATGAGTCCGCGGCTATCCGGGGGCAGAAGTTCGAATCCGTGTTTTCCTACGAGAATCTCGCGGGGCATTCGGTGCAGGGCGGCGGCGGCCGGATTGCAGTCCAGTACGTATCCACTTTCGTCTTCGATCAGAATCGCGTCTGGCGAGCTCTCGAATAGTGTGCGGAACAGTCCTTCACGTGGCACGCACATACTTACCATACTTCGTGCGGAAGGACGGGCGGAAATTCTTTATGCAGCGCTTGAGGATTGCGCTTTGCTATGCGGTGCGACCACGACTCCCATATTACGAATCCGTTCCGTTACGGATTGAAGCCCTCGTTGCTCGGCCATCTCCGAAAGCCGTTCTAGCGCCAGATGAAGCTTTTCGTAATACGACGGGTTTGCGGGGTCGAATTGAGAGAGTTCCGCATAGCCACGCGTCACGGTGAGTTGATCCATCAGGTGATGATCTCGCCAGTATCGTGCCAATTCCTCCGTGATGCTCACGATTTGCCGGATTGGGAGCGTAGCGGTGGTTTCCATGCTGAATGACCTCGCCGCCTGTTAGGGCACTTGGAAGGCCAATTTCGTTCCTTCGGCGTCGCGATTTTCCAGCGGGGCCGGATATTGGAAATAAGTCGTACCCCTTCTATCGCTTGGGGATCAGATGAAAGTGGAAGGGCCGAGGCAATCGCGGTCGGGGCGTCAGCCATGACGCGGAATTATTCAATCAATTTACTGTATTGGTTCTACCAACTACGTCGTAGTAAGCATGGATCTGGCCTGCGTTGAACGCCTGCACATGTTCGGCAATCGAAGCCGTCAGCATCCTCAGCGGCCACCGTCCGCGTCCGCGAAATAACGCGCGGCGATCGGCAGTCGATCGTATGAAAGTGCTGGTCGAATCAATCGGCAGCGTGCCGACGTTGGCATAAAACCGGCTCCAGTCATCATTCTGCTGAAACAAATACTGTTCCACGTTGGATAAGTAGAATGTAGTGACTGAGGCGTGATGATCCGCCACGTATTTTCCGATGGTGCGGATGGTCTTGTCTCCGGCGAAATTGCCCACGACCGGCACGATCAGATTATTCCGTTCGAGCTGTTGAACGATCTCAAATTGATTTTCCGTCGCGAGATAGCCCCAGTTTTTTCCATCGTCGTCTGTCGCGGTCATGAGGTCGGTATAGCTGGGCATGCCTCGGCTTGCGCTTCGTTCGTTGCCGATAAACGTGTAACTGAGATCCGGTCCGGATTCGAAGAACGCGTTGTATACCTTTCGCATACTCGCCTGGTCGTCGACGGAAAGGGGAATCCCTTTGGCTGCGAGACGATCAATGGCCATGCTCAGATTCTTCTCGAACAAATTGCCGTTCGGGTTTGCCGCGCCATACGCGTTGAACAGCGTTTCGGCCGTCGAACCGGAGCCGAGACCGGCCGGGCGAGGCCGGGCAAACAATTTGGAAACAAAATCCGCACGGTCGGCCGCGAGTTCAATGAATGCCTTGTAGAGGAGGTGTTCAATCATGTTCTGGCGGCGGATATCGATGATAAAGGCGATTCGCGGCTTCAAAGCCGCAATGTAAGTGAAGTTCTGCTCCGGGCCGACTCCCAGATAAACGCCACCGGGCATTATGGTCCGTTTCAGCGCTGGAATGACTTCCTGAAAACCCGCTTCATTGGACAGGAAATTATCGGAGCGAAAATAACCGTCAGGTTCCGAAAAATCCGTCACCATCGACCAGAATTCGGTGTTGCTGAGTTGGGAAGGCAGATCGGCGACCGAGTTGCCGAAAGTGGGATGAACGGAACCCGTCGTGAAATAGAGGACCGCCGCGAACACAAGTACGGTGATTCCGGCAGTCAGAAACGCCTGCCGAGCCGCGGATAAATGCATCTCGGTTCTTTCGTTCACAACCGTAGTATGCCATGTCCGGTGGATCGGCAGTAGGCGCGGGCGGAAGCTGTGAATGAATTGGAGGCAAGCGACAACTCCGCTCCTGGAACAGGAGGGGTGGCGCATCTCTTGACGGGCGCCGGGGTGGCAGCCAGTAAACTTTTCGACTCCACTACCACCGCGGCCCACGAATTCATTCACACTTTCTAGGACCGCGCCTTCGTTTCCTGTTGGTTCGCTTTGGCGAGACGGGATACGATGAGTTGGCGGAAATATTGTGCCCAACGAAAACCGTTGGAACCTTTCGGGGGTCCATAATCCATGACGATGGCTCCACTATTTCTTTTTCTACTCGGCCTTCTGCCTCAGCGGGGGTTAAACCCAAACTCGGGGTTTCCAAATACCGCGCAAGCTCAATCGCAAACCAGTACGGCTATGTCGTGTCAGTCCGAGCTGCGATGGGTCAATAACGATCAGAGGTTTTACAGTCTTTCGAGCATCTTTCAGGTGAATCTGTTCTCCGCGGTCGGCGCCGGATGCACGCCTGCCGAGCTTCGTGTGTCGGCCGTATTTCTGGATTTCGATGAAAATGTGGTTTGCAGTGGAGTGGTGGAAAACGTAGCGCAACTGGATCAGAACACGCAGAGCACCATTCTGGAATTCAAACCGCTCATCGCTCTGGAGTTTGTCCGGTGGCGCAATGGGCTCCGTCCGCAGCAGCCCCTTGCCAAGCGCCTGGTCTGTATCGGTCCGGATCAGTTAACGGAAGTGTCGCGTTTGGATACGGATCGCGCCACGTCGGTTCGGATCTACATCACGCTGCTTGCCCGCAGTGGCGGCATGTCCAACCTGGAAATCAAGGTCGATCCCCGCCGCTAGCTGAATTTTCGCCAGCCTGGAAATATGAAATCGGATCTGCTCCTGATCGGCGCCGCTCTCGTGGCGGGCCTGATGAACGCGGTGGCTGGCGGCGGATCTTTTTTTACCTTTCCCGCGCTGGTGTTTACGGGAGTTCCATCCATCATTGCCAATGCATCCAGCACTGTTGCGCTTTTTCCGGGCGTACTTGCGAGCGCGTGGGGGTATCGGGACGATTTTCAGCGTTTTGAAGGAGTCTCGCTGGTGCATGTTCTGCTGGTCAGCACTCTCGGCGGAACCGGTGGTGCTCTGCTTCTTCTCTACACGCCGGAGAGAACCTTTGACGCGATCGTTCCCTGGCTATTGTTGACGGCCACGGTCGCGTTTACGTTCGGTCCATGGCTCTCGCCGATGCTGCACAGTTCTTTCAGAATCCGTCCGGCGACGCTTCTTCCCACTCAATTCCTGATCGGACTCTATGCGGGCTACTTTGGTGGCGCCATCGGTTTGATCATGCTTGCAGCATGGAGCCTGCTGGGTCTGACGGACGTGAAAGCCATGAACCCGAACCGGACGTTGATCGGCGGTTCCATGAATGCGGCCGCAGTGGTGTGTTTCATCATTGCCGGAAAAATCTGGTGGCCGCAGACGCTGATGATGCTGGCAGCCGCGGTCACTGGAGGCTATGCCGGAGCGCGAATTGGACGCCGCATGAATCCAGGCCACATTCGTGTCGTGGTCATCGCCATTAGTGTCGTTATGACGATCGCTTTCTTCCGCCGCCGGTTCTGACTGATACAATCAAAGGATGATGGCCAAAACTCAACCCACGGACCCGATGGCGTTTCTCACAGGCGAGCTTAGGAATTTTCAGGAAATCGCGAAATACATTCTCCCTCTTCCAGGTGAGATCCCCAATTTGAGCGGAATCGAAGTGTATGGCGGGGTTATTCCGTTCAATCGCGTTTGTGGCGGCGACCATTTGATTTACGTCGATTTCAAGAAGCGGTTCGACCTCGATGCCCGGATCCGGCAGGCCGCCGAGAAGGGGCGCTCCGATATTGTTGCGAATCTGGAACGCATGCGGAAGATGGCTGGAATCGTCATTCTGGATGTGTCGGGCCATCATGCCACCGATACGCTTCTGGCGGCCATGTTGCATCAGGCATTCCTTCTCGGTGCGATTTACGAACTCGACATGTTCGGGATGATCACCGAGCGCCTTTTCGAGAATCTGAACACGCGGTTCTACAATTCATCGAGCCTGAACAAGTTTGTGACGATGATTTATGGCGAGATCTCGGAGGACTGTACATTTCGATTTCTCTCTGCGGCGCATCCGCCGCCGGTAGTCTTCTCCAGTCAGCACGATCGCTTCATGGAGGTCAGTCCGGATCTCTGCACGTCGTTTCCACCAATCGGGACGTTACCGTCGGACAATGTCATCGATAAGAATCGCAGTAAGACCGTTCTGGGGTTCAAGGATCAGTACGAGTTGAACGAATGGAGATTGATGGGCGGAGGCGACATCCTGCTGCTCTATACCGACGGCTTGATCGACCATGTGCGCGATGGGGAAGCCTATTTCCCGAAACATCTGGAACAGAAAGTCCGGGAAGTTAAACACCATAGCGCGCGTGCAATTTACGAGGCCGTTAAAACGCACTTCCTGGAATTCGCGGATCCCTCCGACGACGCGAGCATGGTTGTCATTAAGCGAACGTGATTCCGTACGACATTGCGATCGTCGGTGGCGGCATTGTCGGCCTGGCGACGGCGAATGCAGTTCTCGAAGCGAGACCCGCTTGCCGCATTGTTGTTCTTGAGGCGGAACCCCGCCTGGCTTCCCACCAGACCGGTCATAACAGTGGTGTGATTCATTCCGGGCTTTACTATAAGCCGGGATCGCTGAAGGCGAAGTTCTGTGCGGAAGGCCGCGAGGCCATGTACCGGTTTTGTGGCGATCGCGGAATCCCACACGAACGTTGCGGAAAGATTGTAGTGGCCACCAGCGCAGAGGAACTTCCACGGCTCGAAGAATTGCATCGGCGCGGAACGGCAAACGGACTGCAGGGAATGAAATGGCTCACTCCGGAAGAGATGCGCGACTATGAGCCGAATGTTTCCGGCATCCGGGGTCTTTGGGTGTCGGAAACCGGCATCGTGGATTACAAGGCGGTTGCCGCCGCTTTCGGACGAAGGCTGTTGGAACGGGGCTGCGAACTTCGCACCGCCACGCGCGTCATCGGTTGCGTCCGCTCGAAGGGCGAACTGGTGATCCAGACCGTGAGTGGAGAAACCCAATGCAAGGCGCTGGTGAATTGCGGTGGCCTGCAGTCGGACCGTATCGCCCGTTTGTGCGGTCTGGATCCGGGCGTGCGCATTGTGCCATTTCGTGGGGAGTACTACGAGCTTAAACCGGAAAAACAGTCGCTGGTGCGAAACCTCATTTATCCGGTGCCCGATCCGCGGTTTCCTTTTCTTGGCGTGCATTTCACGCGGATGATTGGTGGCGGCGTGGAAGCCGGACCCAATGCGGTGCTGGCTTTCAAGCGAGAAGGGTATCGAACGTCGGATGTTTCGGCGAGGGATATCGCGGACCTTGTGGGCTACGGCGGATTCTGGCGGATGTCCCGCCGTCACTGGAAAATGGGTATGGCGGAGTTCTGGCGTTCGTTCAACAAGCGGGCGTTTGTCACGGCATTGCAGCGTTTGATTCCGGCATTGAAAATCGAAGATGTGTTGCCCGGCGGATCCGGCGTGCGCGCCCAGGCGGTGGATGCCAGCGGGGGATTGCTGGATGACTTTCATGTCGTGCGGGCGGAGAAGATGATTCACGTTTTGAATGCGCCGTCTCCCGCCGCGACGTCTTCGATTCGAATTGGAAAGGAAATCGCGTCGATGGCGGCGGAACAGTTCGGATGACCGAAGCTCAGCGCCAGCATCGGCTTTTCGTGATTCTCAATTTCGGCCTGGTGTATTTCTTTTGGGGATCGACCTACCTCGGGATACGCATCGCAGTCCAGCAGATCACGCCTGCGTACATGTGCGCCGTGCGCTTCTCGATTGCCGGGTTGCTGATGCTGCTCTATTGCGGACTCGGCGGGCGGCGGATTCGCTACAGTCCGGCGCAATTGCTGCACCTGGCGATCATCGGCACGCTGCTGCTCGTGGGGGGAAATCTGACGCTGGCCTATGCTGAACGGATTGTGCCATTCGGTGTGGCGGCGCTGATGGTTTCGAGCACACCGCTGTGGTTTCTGGTGTTGGATTCTCTGTTGCTTGGCGACCACCGAATTTCGCGGCGCGGAATGACTGGTCTCGCGCTGGGCATTGCCGGCATCATCGTGTTGCTGTGGCCGAAGCTCACTGTTGCCGGTACAGTTGGCGCGAAGGAACTCGGCTGGTCGCTGGCATTGTTGGGAGGATCTTTCAGGTGGGCGCTTGGATCGGTTCTGTCGAAGCGCTGGCAGACTGCAGAAGTCGATCCTTTCAGTGGAACAGCATGGCAGGTAACGTTCGCGGGTCTCGGGAATCTGATCGTCGCGTTGCTGCTGGAAGATCGTACTCGGATTGTTTGGACCACGCGGGGGGTGGGAGCTCTGGTTTACCTCATCATCTGCGGATCGTGGATCGGTTATACCTCATACATCTGGCTGCTGCGGCACGTGCCGACTTCCAAGGTGTCCACCTATGCCTACGTGAATCCCGTCGTCGCAGTCTTCCTGGGATGGCTCGTGCTCAGTGAGCACGTGGACCGTTTTATCGTTGCAGGCAGCACGATTGTGGTCGCATCCGTAGCGCTGGTCACAAGCGCCAAGATCAGGACTCGGACTGTGGCCGATGAGATGCCGGCGGTTGGGGCAGCGGGAGACTGACGCCTGCATCAGCCCGGCAATCACCTGATGTATCTGAGAGATTGATACGGTCATAATTTCTGGCAATAATCGACGCCATGTTTATCAGCATCGCCGAAGCGAAGAACCGCCTTACCGAACTGATCCGTGCAGTTGAGGATGGGCAGGCTGTCGTCATCACGCGTCTCGGCAACCCAGTCGCCCAGATTGGTCTTCCGCCTCCGGCGCGACGCCGTGTCCGGCTCGGCGGGATAAAGGGTCGCATCCGATTGCTGCGCGGTTGGGATGGGCCGGTCCATCTTGACCGCTTCCCTAAGGGTGATCTTTGAGTGGCACAACGGTTGACCCAGAGTCGAATCATGATTCGACTGCGGCGTCGCGGGGTCCTGTCTTTGGGTGTTTCACTTACTTGCGGGGCGCAGTAACCGATGGCTGGGGAACTCATGTTCCGCTTCTTCACGCAATTCCATGTCAAGCACCCGCCGAACATAGTCGTCCACAGTCATGGTGGAGAGAGGCGAAATGGTGCGCTCGTAAGGGTTCCCAAGGACCCAATGCAGTAACGCCTCCATCGAATTACCGCTGGTCTGAGTATTGCCAAGGCGCAACATGTCGAGACGCATCAGCCAGTCCGAGATCCGTTCCAACCCAGCATCGTCATTGACTTTTAGGCCACCAATAGATTCGGCGATTTCTGCCAGTTGTGCTGCTTCCTCGGGAAGGCCGGTCGGTGCATCCCATATTCGCGCGGTGTTGTCGTGGGAGCCAGTGAGGACGCGAGTTCCGTCTGGGCTCCACGCGACGGCATAGACACTATCCTGATGCTGCAATGGTGCGCTAACGGGCTGGCCGGTGCGCGCATCCCAGATGCGGGCCGTATCATCCCCTGAGCCAGTGAGAACGCG
>Ga0134122_10001517_pt1 | contig 16818 bp, 8 predicted proteins | sample KB302_FD_96461 | JGI IMG/M metagenome (GOLD analysis project Ga0134122, IMG submission 96461) | Terrestrial soil microbial communities without Nitrogen fertilizer from Kellogg Biological Station, Michigan, USA - KB3-0-2 | ecosystem: Environmental > Terrestrial > Soil > Unclassified ... | reverse complement strand
CTTGCTCCTACAAAAACATTTAAGCGGCGCCGGATTGACATCCGGGTCCGTAGGCATTGCGCCACGGCGGCCGAACGATGTCGTCCCAATCTCAGCCGAGCAGAAGAACGTCTGGTTGCACGCGGCGATGGCGCCCGAGGTCCCGCTCTACAATGAATCGCTCACGATCCATCGTCGGGGTTCTTTTGACCGTGCAGCGCTGGAGCGAAGCTTTACCGAAATCATCCGCCGCCATGAAATCTGGCGCACCTCCTTCCAAACCATCGATGGCGAACTGCGACAGATCGTCCACCCCGATTTGCGCATTTCTATTCCCTTCACGGACTTCTCGGATCGTCCGGAAGCCGAGCGCGAACAGGCGGCACTCGACATTGCGACGTCCGATGCACGCAGGCCCTTCAACCTCTCGCGGCCGCCTCTGCTTCGGGCCAGGATCGTTCGCCTCGCGCCGGACAATCATCGCCTTTATGTGACGCTCCATCACATCATCTTCGACGGCGTGTCGATCTATCGGGTGATTGTGCCCGAACTCGCGGCTCTTTACGCCGCCTATGCGCAGGGTAAGGAGCCGGACGGCAAACCGCCTCGTTTGCAATACGGCGACTATGCGGTGTGGCGAGCGCGGCAAATCGCGGACAACAGGATGGACCGCGAAATCGAATATTGGCGTCAGCAGCTACGGGGTGAGATCCCGGTTGTGCGTCTCCCAACGGACCGCCCGCGCCTCGCCCAACCGACGCATCGCGGCGGCATGGAGACGTTCAAACTCTCGACGGAACTCACAGCCGCTTTGAAAGCATTGAGCCGCAACGAGGGCGTGACGCTCTATGTGGTGTTGCTGACGGCGTTCAAGGCCTTGCTACACCGCTACACGGGCCAAGAAGATGTCGTTATCGGCGGTGTAACGGACATGCGCCGCCGTCCCGAGTTGGCTGACGTCGTCGGTTACTTTCTCAATAGCTTGGCATTGCGCACGCGCCCGGCCAGCGGCATGTCCTTCCGCGAATATCTCCTCGAGGTCCAAGACACCGTGCTGGGTGCGCTGGACGCCAGCAGCGTTCCGTTCGACCGGGTCGTGCGGGAAGTACAGCCGAGACGCGAGGGCGGCACCCATCCCATATTCCAGATACTCTTTTCGGTGGAGCCACCCCCGCCGCTCATCGATGAGGGCTGGGATCTCACGCAAATGGAAGTGACGGTCGGCGTTGCGAAGTTCGACCTTTATCTCGAACTCGACGAGCGGCCGGACGGACTCATTGGCCGATTCCTTTACAGCTGCGATCTCTTCGATGCGCCCAGCATTCGCCGGATGGTCGGGCATTGGACAACGATACTGGAGGCCGTAGTCGAGAATCCGCTGTGCGCGTTGGGGCGTCTGCCTCTTCTGTCGCCGCAGGAATCCCGATCGCTTCTGGCCGAAGTCAACGCCACTGGACGCGACTATCCTCCGATGACGCTGCCCGCGTGGTTCGACACGCAGGCACGAAAGACTCCCGAAGCCGTCGCGATCGAAGCGGGGCGCCGCAAATGGTGCTATCGCGATCTTCGCGAACGCGTAGAACAAGTGGCGACGCTGCTGCGACAGGCTGATGTTGGACGGGGATGTTTGGTTGGAATCATGCTCGACCGGTCCTTCGATATGGTTGCCGGGTTGTTGGCGATTCTGCGAACCGGTGCCGCCTATCTGCCTCTCGACCCTCAATTGCCGCCGGCGCGCCTCAGCATGCTCGTCGAGGAAGCCCAGCCTGCGGCGCTGCTGACGCAACATTCGGTGCTTGATCGGATTCCGCGGACCGACGTGAAGACCGTTCTTTGCGACATGGTGCCCAAACCGGGCGAAGAGATCGGGCTCGACTGCGCGCCCCTTTGCGCTCCCGGCGATCTTGCCTATGTCCTCTACACCTCCGGCTCTACGGGCAAACCGAAGGCGGTCGAGATTTGCCACCGATCGTTGACCAACATACTCGCAGCAATGCAGGACGAACTGCATGTGGGCGCCCGCGACACCCTCTTGGCGGTGACAACGCTATCCTTCGATATTGCCGCGTTGGAACTGTTCTTGCCGCTGGTGACAGGCGGGCGGCTGCTACTGGCGACGAGCGAGGAAGTGGCGGAGCCCACCCTGCTTAGGACGTTGCTTGACGAGTCACGCTCCACCGTCATGCAGGCCACACCGGCGACTTGGCGCGGACTGATCGCCGCCGGCTGGTCTGGTTCTACAGGTCTTAAAATCGTCTGCGGCGGCGAGGCGCTTCAGCACGATCTCGCGGGGCAACTGCTCAATCGCTGCGAGACTTTATGGAACGTGTACGGACCGACCGAGACCACCATCTGGTCGCTGATCCACAAAGTGACATCCAATGACGATCCAGTTCCCATCGGCCGGCCGCTTGCCAATACCAGCGTCTATGTTTTGGATGCCAATGGCGAACCCGTTCCGGCCGGCGTCTCAGGCGAGCTCTTTATCGGCGGTGCCGGTGTGGCGCGCGGCTATCGCAACGATGCGGCATTGACGGCGCAAAGGTTCCGTACGTATCCGAAGCTCACAGCGGATCGTCTCTATCGAACCGGCGACATGGTTCGCTTTCGCGGCGACGGCGTGCTCGAATTTCTCGGCCGGGTCGACAACCAGGTCAAAGTCCGCGGTTTCCGCGTTGGGCTGGAGGAGGTTGAAGCCGCGATCGGCGCACATCCGGAGGTCGCTGCCGTCGCCGTGCGGACGTTTCCCGACGCTTCCGGGGAATCCAGTCTTGTGGCTTTCGTTGTGCCCAAGACGATGCGGGGTGAAAAGAGCGTCGACCTAAGCCGGTTCCTGGAACAGACGCTACCCGCCTACATGATTCCGTCGCGCTGCATCGTCATGCCGTCGCTTCCGATGACAACGAACGGCAAGATCGATCGTGCCGCGCTGCGTATGCCGCAGGAGGGCCGACGCGAGATCTGCGAACCGAACGACGACGTCGAACGAATGCTCGTAGAGCTGTGGAAGGATTTGCTTGGCATGCCGACCATTGGCATACACGACAATTTCTTCGAACTCGGCGGTCACTCGCTTTTGGCCGCCATGCTGGCGGCGGAAATCAACAAGAAGACTGGACGGAATTTGCCGCTGGCCGCGCTGTTCCGCGCTCCCACGGTCGCTTCGCTCGCCAATGTATTGCGCTCGAACAAAGAGGCAGCATTCACCCATCTGGTGGGTTTGCGTACCGAGGGCTCGGGACGGCCGTTGTTCATCGTGCACGGGATCTTTGGCAATGTCCTTCAGTTGTACGGGCTCGCCGAGCGTTTGGAGACCGACCGTCCGATCTACGCGCTGCAAGCCCGCGGCGCGGATCCTCAACTCGAGCCGCACACCACGATTGCCGAGATGGCCGCCACCTACATCGACGCTATCCGCAGACTCCAGCCGACGGGACCGTATGCGCTGGCAGGCTATTCCTTCGGCGGGTTGATCGCATTCGAAATGGCGTGCCGCCTGCGCGAATTGGGGGAAGAGGTGGATCTGCTGGCCCTGTTTGAGACCGCCGTTTACTACCGCAATCTGCTGCTGCGAGAGTGGCTCGACTATCAATGGAGCCTGGTCATTAGGGTCGTGCGCAAGTTGAAGATTCTGTCGTCCAAAGAATGGGTGCCCTATCTTTCTGGCAAGGTAGCGATGATCTGGCGTCGGCTTTTCCTTCGGCTCGAGTTCGCTGACGCGGAAGATCACTCGGTCGAGGTTCCCGAGACGATGCTGGCGCGCAATCGCGAAATGTACAGAATTGGCATCCGCGAATTCATCGCCTACCGGCCGAGGCGCTTTCCGGGCAAAATCACCGTATTCCGCACAATCGAACCCGCCTTTGACGTCTGCGATCCGCTGCCTCTGTGGAAGAGAGTGGCGGATGACGTCGATGTCTACACCGTCGCCGGCACGCATGGCACAATCATGGAGAATCGGCACGTGGACAGCATGGCCCTTCAGCTCAGCCGCTGCCTCGCGGACGTGGAGTCGCCCGTCACGACTCACCGGCTAGACAAAACGGTTTCGCATGGTTCGGTAGCCGTTGCATCGTCTTCGAGTGATTGCGGGTAATCGGCAACGTGACCCTCCCTTTGCGACTGGTTTTGGGGGACAACGGCGCGACGGCGAGGGGTCTCGCAACGCGCATTGATCTCTGGTGGACGTGTTTAGACGTCGGCGAAGCGTCGTGCATTCGCTTTGCGGCACTGCTGTCCGATGACGAGCGCCGGTGGGCCGATAAACTCCGCTCTCCAGTCGATCGCCGGCGGTACACCGTGCGGCGCGGCCGGCTGCGTGAACTGCTCGCTCACCAACTCGGTTGCGCCCCGCGGGATGTATCCATTGCGCAGAATGCCTTCGGCAAGCCGCAGATTGAAGGCGCCGATTTGAGATTTAGCCTCTCGCACTCGCGAGGTATGGCGCTTTACGCTTTTGCGCGCGGGCCGGAGATCGGCTGCGATGTCGAATGGCCGGATCCTTGTTTCGCAACCAGGGAGACCGGGGATGTGTTTTTATCCCGGCAAGAGATTGAGTCCCTGTCGTCGCTTCCAGAGAAACAACGGGTACAAGCGTTCTTTCATTATTGGACACGCAAGGAAGCTTATCTCAAGGCGCGCGGCGTCGGGTTCGCGCTACCGCCACAGGCGATCACCGTATCGAGCGGGGGACCACCGCGTTTCATCGAGTTGCCTGACGACGATCCGGCGGAATGGTCGCTGGCCGATCTCGAACTGCCCTGCGGCCATGTCGGGGCCCTTGCTGTCCGTGGTCCGGCTCCGATCATCTGCAATCGGTACTAGGTCATGCGATTGGCAATGCTTGGAGTTCGAACACCCAAGCCTCAGCTTGGCTATGGCAGCTTGGCGGAGCGGCCACGGAACCTTCGTTGTGCCGTAACGTTCACCCCGGAGCGTTGCCGCAGAAAGCACGCCGATCGGGGATTACAGAGTAGAGGTGTGAAACGATGGCATGGTCCGAATCCGGGACGACCGGCCGCGATAGTCGCACCACACCTGGCTCAAAACCGTCATGAGTGAACACCGCGCCTTTTTCGGCACCATTGCGCTGAGCACCGTGAATGCAGTCCGCCTGGGGCTTCAGTTGCTGGTGCTTCCCATTCTCGCGCGCATTCTTGGCCCCGATGCCTTCGGACTTGTGGGTCTAGCTATACCGATCATTCTGCTGGCCGGCATGATGTGCGACGCGGGAATGGGTAATGCACTCGTGAGGCATCCCAACCCGTCCTGGGAGCTTGAAAACACGGCATTCTGGCTCTCCCTGGGCGCGGGCATAGGTATCACGGTCATTGTCTGCCTTCTTGCCTGGCCGCTGGCAGCGGCCTTTTCCCAGCCGGCGTTGGCCCCCGTTCTGGCCGTGCTTTCGCTGATCATCACGATCGGTGGAGCCCTCGCCGTGTCCAATGCGCGGATTTCCCGCAGCCGCAATTTCGGCGTTTTTGCCATCGGCGAATTGCTGGCGTTGATCCTGTGTTCTGCAGCGGGGATATATGCGGCTTTGCGGGGATGGGGTTACTGGAGCCTTGTCGTTCAGCAATTGGTATTGTGGTTGACGAAAACCTTCTGGCTGTTTCCTGTCGCTGGCTTCAAGCCGGGGTTTTATTTCAAACCGTCGCTTGCCAAGCCCTTTCTTCGCTTCGGCCTCAACAGTGTTGCCGCGAATATCGCCGACTTCATCGGCAAGAATATTCCTTCTCTCGTTGTCGGTGGCGCCCTTGGCGTGAATGCGTTGGGTCACTATTCCATGGCCAACCAGCTTGCGCGCGTGCCCGAGATGGTCATTTCGGGGCCGGTCAATCTCTCGACCTTCACCGCCGTCGCGCAACTCCGCGACGGCGAAGCAGTACGGTCGTTCGTATTGCGCAGCCTACGGATGATCGCAACCGTGTTGGCGCTTTTGTTCGGCGGACTGTACGTCACTGCCGATTTGGCGACCAATCTTCTTCTCGGTCCCAAGTGGGTTGAGACCGCTCCCGTACTTGCGGCGCTAGCGCCGGCGGTTTTCTGCCTGGGGCTGTATTCGTTCATGGGCGCGGTGCTGCTGGGCCTTGGCAACTCGGGCCGCCAGTTCAAGCTGACGCTACTGTTGGGCGTTGCGATGTTCATCGGGTCGCTCGCGGGCACGCGCTTCAGCGTCGTCTCGGTGGGGACGGGGTTGAGCGTCGGAGCCGTTGCTCTTGCGCCCTTGTATATCCAGGCCTTATCGCGCGAGCTGCGCCTTCCAATGGCCGCGATTGCCTCAACCCTGATCGCACCTCTCGCGGCGGCTATCGTGATGGGCTGCGTCGTATTCGCCATCCGGGGGGAAATTGCGCATTTGAACGAACTATGGCAGTTGCTGATTGCTGTTGGCGCGAGTGTTTTCTCTTTTGTCGTTGCGCTTGCCTGTTTTGTCGGCCGCCGGTTCCTGGACGACCTGCGGACCTTGCATCCCGGCATCAAAGCCGACGTACAGCGGCTCTCGGCTTCTGAAGAAGAGTTGCTATCGTTCGACGGCGCGCTGCTTGCCGAGCGCGTAAAGGAATAATACTTCAACCGGACGGGGCCCCGAGACCTAACCTGCTTATAGAGGACGCAGACTGACCTGCGCCTCCATTGCCTTGACGGCATGCTGATGCTCGAAACACGCCGCTACGCGGGCCAATGGACTCAGCTCCATGCCGGCAGAACGGGCCAAGCGGAGAACTCTGTCCAGATCGCGCGGCGTACAGCCGAACTCGCTTGGACGTGCGCTTACGTCATGGGTAAAGCAAATCAACCACTGGTGCCGCCGTGCTGCAGTCTCGATCAATGCTTCGATGTCAAACGCGTTTCGACTGCGCCGCTCAATGCCGACCCCACGGAGCAGATAAGGAGACACAACCTCCCCGTTTACCCCGCGTGAGACGGTACGCGCGCAGACAAAGGATTTCATGACAGTTGGAATGGAGCTTAGTGAAACATCGCCAAACGGATAGGAAAAGCTGATCCTGCGACTTCCGGGGAGCCTTTCGGCCAGGAAGCGTTCGTTGAGAGAAATTGACGAGGCAAATTTGCGCGAGGACGTTCGCAGGGCACTGACATGGTGAAAGCTGTGGCTTCCAACTTCGTGTCCTGCCGCATGGAGTGCTTCCAGATCGTCGTTCGTGAATTGCTGAATGCCGTCATGCGACGTTCCTTCCAGACTGCCGCATGGGAAGTACGTGGCCCGGGCACCGTGAGCCTCCACAATCGCCCCGCCCTCCATCCAGGCTGACCGCGGAAAGTCGTCAAAAGTCACACTCAAAATGCCACGCTCAAGCCTCAGGCGCCTGGATGTTCGAGGGAGCGTAAGCGCGAGCTTGAAGCGAAGCCTATCGGCAAAAGCGAGGCGCGAAGATTGAGTGGCCGCGCTTTCGCATTCGCTTTCCGGCGACGACGCGAAGTCTTCGGCCCGAGGTAATCTCGCCTCTGTACTCACAAAACAGGCCCCGGCGCTGTGGGCGGAGCAACGTTTGCCGATCGCGTTTGGGAAAATGCTGCAGAGCGTGGTTGAGTCACCGGATCTGACGACGCGAAACCCACACTCGGGTCAACTTTGAGCCGCTCAGCCCATTCAATAAGGGGCGCGCGCGGCCACGCAAGCATGTAGCAGGTCGGCAGATACTTGCCCTCCTCGTAAAGTCTCCTTCTTAAAGCCGACTTGTAAATGGCGTTTTGAATGTGGTGCGGCTCGGTGCCGATGCGGACGTGAAAGGCTCCGTATTTTGTTTGCGTATCCTGGATATAGGCCAGCGTGGGGCTATTTTCGGCGACCGCTGGGTCATAGAACCAGCCTACGCCGACAATGCCCAGGACGCCGGGGTTCAGCACCAATACATCAGCCATCCTGGCGCAATGGGCTGTCCAGCCGTCGGGATTGAACTCCCTCATCGCTCGCAAATCGAGGTGCTCGTTATACCAGCGTCCCCAGCCGCCTGACCTGAGATACGACAGGGCGGGAAGCGGTGATTTCGTCCTGTTGACCTCGCGCAGAATTAGCTTCGGTCCGATGCGGTACAGGAGATCAAATTGAAGCGCCCCACCCGGTACGGTTAGACCGAGGGCGTAGCGCACATCCTTGGCGAAATACTCTTCTTCATAGCGCTCGCCGGGGCCTTCGACGACAAACTTCGCCAGCCGCCGAAAGAACTCCGGATAAAGTGATGTTACCGATGGGGGTAGGGGATCTTCGACTTGAAAGAAGTTGAGTGCCAGACGCGCCACGGCGACGCGCTGGAGCCGCTTTCTGCCTTCCACATCGGCCGCTCCCGGGAAGGCATCGCGGTCTTGCAAGAGCTCATCGATCACCCGGCCTGGAGCCATGAAATCCCAATGACTGGCGATTTCCCGGGCTTTTGCCGCTGCAGCCGGTAAAAGACGGCTCAATTGGCCATCCTCGCTCCCCGCAACGTCATTCGCCGCAATTTGCAGCTGCGAAACCACGTCGCCGAGTTCGAGGTCTTTGAACAACAGCATCGCCGCACCCCGTTGTGGCTTGAGCATTGCCGGATTTGCTGGTGGAAACGGTCGCCGCTCTCTTTGGTTCCGAGCGATAGCTCTGCTCAAGTTCACACCTTGGAACTCATTCTTTGCGCCCACGTTCAAGCATGGTGCGGGAGCTTGAGCCTAGGCACCTGTCTTTGCGCGATAGTTATGGAACAAATTGTAACAACTCCTTCTGCCAGCGACCTCAATGCAGTGTTCACGACCGTTAGTCGGATCGAGCGTGAAGCTCGTTTTGACCATTCGGCCCGCGTCGTGTTCCTCAGAAACGTCACGATCGAAGGGCTTGATACGTTCTTGAAGTTCCATCTCTACCCGAGTGGCATCGGGGCGCAGACCGTGTTCGGCGGCTACGGGACAATGATGCAGGATGTCCTCGCCGAGGACGGGCCTGTCAGGACGGCCGAGCCGGACTTGGTGGTGCTCTCGCTGACACTTGCGGAACTCGATCCTGGCTATGGCACGCCTGGCTGGCGGGCGGATGCGGCGCTGGCGGAGCTTAAAAACCTCTTCGAACTGCTGGAGACGAGAACGCGGGCAACAATTGTACTGAACACGTTCATCTCACCTCTGTATCCCGAATTCGGTATTGTGCCCGCGCTTGACCGCTCCGATGTGACGTCCCAGGTCGCCGCTCTCAATCGATTCATTGAGGATTTTGTGCGGGACCGCGCACCCCGATTCTGTCTGACGGATTGGGACGCCTATTTGCGCATTATCGGCGCCAAGCAGGCCCTCGATGATCGCGGTCGATATCTTTGGAAAGCGCCATTCAGAAAAGCCTTTCTGAATCTCTATGCGCAGTACCTCGCGCGGATCGTCCGCGCGTTGAAGGGGCGAACCAAAAAATGCCTGATCCTTGACTGCGACAACACGCTGTGGGGCGGCGTCGTCGGCGAGGATGGAATGGACGGAATCAAACTCGACGCCAACGAATATCCTGGCAAAGTATTTTACGACTTTCAGAACAGCTTGCTGCATCTCTCCGAACGCGGCGTTGTTATCGCGCTATGCAGCAAGAATAACGAAGCCGACGTCTTGGAGGTATTCGACAGGCATCAGTCATGCCGGCTGAAGCGCTCGCACCTGGCGGCTTGGCGGATCAACTGGCAGGACAAGGCTGCGAACATTGTTGAGCTTGCGGAAGAGCTGAACCTGGGACTCGACTCTTTCGTTTTCATCGACGACAGCCCGGTCGAATGCGACCTGATACGAAAGCTGCTGCCCGATGTGACGGTTGTCCAGGTACCCGAAAAGTTGTGCGACTTGCCGGCTTTGGTTTTTGAGCAGGGTCTGTTTGACAATTTCCGCGTGACGGACGACGACAGGCGACGCACGCGGCTCTATCAGGGCGAATCGCAGCGCAAGGCCGCCCGCGGCGCATTCGCGAGCGTGGAGGAATATCTTTCTTCGTTGCAAACGGTCGCGTCGATCCACCGTGTTCGGCCGGCCGAAATCGCTCGCGTCGCACAACTGACGCAAAAGACGAACCAGTTCAACCTCACGACGCGGCGCTATGCGGAACGCGATATCCATGCATTTGCGGAACGGCGGGACGCCGCGGTCTTCGCTCTTTCGGCACATGACCGCTTCGGCGATCTCGGTCTCGTCAGTGTCATGATTCTCGAACGCCACGGCGTTATCGGGAGAATCGATACCTTCCTTATGAGCTGCCGCGTTCTGGGACGGGGGCTTGAGCGTGCGATGGTTGCCCGCTGTCTCGACGTCATGGGATCCGCCTGGGATGTGCAGCGGTGGCATGCCGAATACATCCCGACCCGGAAGAACCAGCAGGTCGCCGATTTTTGGCCGAAAAGCGGCTTTGCTCCGGTCAACGAAGAAGGAGACCGAAGGATCTTTGCGCGGGACGCGCGGAAATGCGGCGACGAAGTTCCGCCGTATGTTTGTGTGCGAGAGGATTGACGAATGGCGGATGGGGTTACGAGCGATAGGTTCTTTGGAGTCTTGGCGTCCATCTTGAATGTGGAGCGCGAGTCGCTCCACCCGCAAAGTTCACGCGATACGCTCGAGGAATGGGATTCCGTCAAGCACATGTATGTGATGCTGGCGCTCGAGGAGGAGTTCAGCGTCGAATTCACAGATGATGAAATTGCCAATCTGGCAAGTGTATCCGACCTGATGCGGGCGATGACGGCAAAGACCGGCGCGACCTTATCGTGGCAGTGACTCTCGACCACGCGGCAAGTCATGGAATTGGATTCAAAGACATTCGACTGGGCTGAGCAGGCCCGTTTCGCCCACCTGTCCGGGGACGGCAACCCCCTGCATCTGGATGCCGTTGTCGCGCGCCGTACCCAGATGGGCGCTCCGGTCGTGCATGGCGTCCACGCGGTTCTGTGGGCACTGGAAGCGGCCTTTCGTCGGGAAGAATTGTCGCCGGTGAGCATCCAGGTGAATTTCTTGGCGCCGATTTATGTGGGCGAGACTGCAGGCGCCGCGTTGGAACGCCGTAGCGACTCCGAAGTCCGTATCGCGATCAGTGCCGCTGAGGCCCTCGCCACGGTCGTCACGTTGAAACTGGGTACCGCTCGCAAATCCGAGTTGCCCGTGAACAATTGCCAGCTTCAGTCCGCCGACTGGCCGAGATTTCCCATTGAGCTCGACTTCGATCACATCAAGACGCAGGCGGGAGCCTTCGCATTTGCCCGTCCCCAGGAACATGCAGCGGATGAGTTTCCCGCCCTGTGCCGGGCGATTTCCCCGCAGCGCGTCGCTGCAATGGTGGCTCTATCGCGGCTCGTCGGAATGATCTGCCCCGGGCTGCATTCGATATTGAAGAGTTTCTCGCTCGATTTGACCGAATCCGATGCGACCAACGCAATCCGCTACGCAACAGTGGAAGTTTGCGAGCGCATGAGCCTTGTACGCATGCGCGTTTCGGGTCCCGGAGTGTCCGGCGAAGTGGCGGCCTTCCGGCGCCCGCCACCCGTCGCACAGCCCATGATGGAAGACGTCGCCGCCCGTGTGCCGAAGGGCGCTTACGCAGGTGCCGCAGTCCTTGTCATTGGCGGATCACGCGGCCTTGGTGAGGTCACTGCGAAGGCGTGCGCCGCCGGAGGAGCAGCTGTCCACATCACATATGCGACTGGACGCGTGGACGCGGAAAGAGTCGCCGGGGAAATAGTTCGTCATGGTGGTACTTGCAGCGTTTACCCCTTCGACGTGCGCGGAAACATCAGAGCGCAGCTTTCGGATATTCCCGTGGCTCCCACTCATTTGTATTTTTTTGCCTCAAGGGCGATGACCCCGCGTCGCAGCGGTTTTCTCAACGCAAGCGACCTAGACGACTTCTTGTGCGTCTTCGCAAAGGGTTTCTTTGAAACCTGTGATGCGCTGCTCGCCAAGCGACCGGACCGGCAGTTGCGCGCGTTTTATCCGTCATCCGCGGCAGTTGCCGAGACCCCGCGCGGACTGACGGAATACGCGATGGCAAAGGCGGCGGGCGAGGTGTTGTGCGAAAACATGAATCGATACGCCGTTGGCGTAAATGTCGTTTGCCGCCGGTTGCCGCGGATGCTTACGGATCAAACTGCGAACGTACTGCGTGCAGAATCGTCCCCCGTTCTGGATATTCTGCTCCCTATCGTGAGCGAAATGCAGGCAGCCGCAGAGCCAACGCCGCTGCGGACGGCAAGGGGCAATTTCGGCTAACTACCCATGGCGATCACATGCCAGGACGATCCCGGATTGCTGAACGACGATCCGGACATGAGCGCACTTCCGTTCATCAACCAGATCGCAGGTGTGCCGTCATTGTTCTGCCATAGGATGTCGGCGTGCGCATCGTTGTTGAAGTCGCCCGCGCCCGTAGCGTGCCACGCGGATCCGGGGTTAAAGCCCGCGACAGCGCCCGAAGTGAAACTCGTTCCATTCATGAACCAGAGCACCGGAGTGCCGTCGTTGTTCTGCCAGAGAATGTCCGATTTGCCGTCGGCGTTGAAGTCGCCCGCCGCCTTCACGTGCCAAGACGTGCCGGGATTTGTGCCCACGGCGGCACCAGCAACCAAATTCGTGCCGTTCAGCAGCCATACTGCGGGCGTTCCATCGGCATTCTGCCAAAGGATGTCCGACTTTCCGTCGCCGTCGAAATCGCCCGCGCCGATGACGTGCCAGGCAGATCCGGGATTGGGAAGCGCCGAACCCGAAACGAGGGTCGTTCCATTCATCAGCCAGATTGCGGGAGTGCCGTCGCTGTTCTGCCACAGAATGTCGGCATGGCCATCGGCATTGAAATCTCCTGCACCGATGACTTTCCACGCAGAGCCCGGATTGAATCCCGCAGCGCCGCCCGACACCATTGTCGTCCCATCCATGAGCCAAATGACCGGCGTGCCGTCGCTGTTCTGCCACAGAATGTCGGCCTTGCCATCGCCATTGAAATCGGCTGCCGCCTTTGCTTGCCATGCCGAACCGGGATTGGGCCCCGCACCGCCGCCCCCCACCTGAGCCGTACCGTTCATCACCCAGATAGCGGCTTGGCCGGTGCTGCTCTGCCACAAGATGTCCGTGTGCTGATCAGCGTTGAAGTCAGAGACGGTGTCGTTGCCGGCGCCGCCGGCTTGGCCGAGCGCCGCGGCAACCGTCAATCCGCTCGGGGACACATGATCAAGTGTCGTAATCAACGTCCACCCGCTGCTCGACCCCGGCCCGTCGCTGTCGTAAAGCACACGCGTCCCGCCCGCGCCGTCTGAATCGAACCGCATGTAACCATCCGCGATCGGATCGGCGCCGGCGTAACCGCTGGCCGCAAACAGTGCGCTCATATCCAGCCTGTCGGTGCCGACGGCAAAATCGGTTGTGTGGCCGGCGCTCCACGGCAAGTAGGGAAAGGCGAACGTGTCTGCGCCGTTCCCGCCCGCAAGGATGACCGCATCATGACCCGCGATCAGTGTGTCATCACCGCCTGCGCCGACAAGCGTCGATGCGTAGTCGTTGGCGATCATCTGATTGTCTAGGGCGTTACCGGTCACCGATTGCGGGTAGGTTCCGATCAGAGTGACATCGTGTGGGCCGACTGGAAGCGTGTAGGTCCCTGCGGAAGTCGGGATGAAATCGTTGTTGCCTGGCGCGAGCGGTGCGCCGTTTTCCGCGAAACTCGAATGTTGGATTCCGCTCGGCGACAGCCAGTTGATCACGTAGCGTCCGTCGGGAAACGCGTCGATCTCGGGAGCGGAATAGTTCCCGGGTGATCCTGCCGGCGTCCCCAGCGCCTGGGCGGATCCGACAGGCTGCCCCGCCGCGTTGAACTCCCAGGCATAAACCTGCGCTGGCCCGTTGTTCGTTCCAATCCAGCTCGCGACGAAGCCGCCATCCGGCAGAGCGGCTATGGACTGTTTGACGACAGAAACGGATGGTCCGCCATATTGCGCCGCACGGCTGGTTCCGAGGAACGTCCCGTCGGCGGCAAAACGCTGCACGACAAGCGACGAACTGTAGTTGAAAGTGTCGATGTAGCTGACCGCATAACTGCCATCGGCCAAGGGCACCACGGTCACTTCGGTGACAAGGTCGATGCCCGCGTTGTAGACAAATTCGGGGCCGATCGGATTGGCCGTGACGTCATAGCGCTGAGCGTGAACGGTGACCGGCCCGCCCGACGGACGATCCACCCGGGCCAAAACATATCCTCCGTCGGGCAGTACAGCGCTCGATGAGATCGGAGAGGTGGATTGCGTGGCCTGGAGGCTGGTGAAGGCCGATTGCGCCGTCGGCGGTGCAGCGACCGTGTAGGTCGTGCCTACGGCCGCGCCGCTTGCATCATAGTTTTGGGCGGTCGGGGAAGTGGCCGGCCCCGTGTCCCAAATGACCGAAAATCCGCCGCTGCTCGCGGGCATGGCGGTCAGCCAGACGGTCGATCCATTCGTTACGTTGGCCGGCGATCCGACAGGAAAATGATTGGAGTCGTAACGCTGGAAAAATATGCCGCTGCGGGTCTGCCAGACAATAACCGATCCGCCACCACTCAACTCGACAGAGATACTCATGACTGCCCCGGTCCTGCTTCGTCTGGTTCAACGGACGGAACAGCTTGCGGGTTTCTCGAAATCCGGAAGTTGATCGGGCGGTTGATCGGGCTGGCTTCGGCTTGGCCGGAGGATTGTCCGTAGCCTGATCGAATCGTTCAATTTCCCGCCGCCAAAATGTGCCATGTGGTGCCGGGATTGGAAAACGCACTGCCCGAAAGCAGCGAGTTGCCGTTCATGAGCCAAACGGCCGGCGTGCCATCGTCGTTCTGCCAGGCAATGTCGGCCTTACCGTCGGCGTTAAAGTCACTGGCTGTGACCGCGTGCCAAGCAGAGCCCGGATTTGAACCTGCGATGGCACCCGACACGAAACTTGTGCCGTTCATGAACCAAATCACCGGGGTACCGTCGCTGTTCTGCCACAAAATGTCGGATTTGCCGTCGCCGTTGAAATCGCCGGCGCCTCTTGCGTGCCAGGACGTGCCGGGATTGGCGCCGACACCGGAGCCGCTCACCAAGCTGGTGCCGTTCATCAGCCACACCGCGGCTTGACCGCTTGCGCTCTGCCAAAGGATGTCGGCTTTTCCGTCGGCGTTGAAATCACCCGCACCGATCACATGCCAAGATACGCCCGGATTGAGCAGCGACGCACCGGACTGCAAGGTTGTGCCGTTCATCAACCAAATGGCTGGCGTACCGTCGTCGTTCTGCCAGAGGATGTCGGCTTTGGAGTCGCCGTTGAAATCGGCGGCGGCGATGACGTGCCATGCAGAGCCCGGATTGAATCCAGCAATGCCGCCAGACACCATCGCAGTTCCGTTCATGAACCAGATGACCGGTGTGCCGTCCGTATTTTGCCAGAGCAGATCCGCCTTCCCGTCGCCGTTGAAGTCGCCGGCGCCTCTGGCATGCCATGCCGGCCCAGGGTTGGGCGCGACGCCGGCACCGCTTGCCATCGCCGTGCCGTTCATTTGCCAGATTGCGACCTGACCGTTGTCGTTTTGCCATGCGATGTCGCCATAGGAATCGCCGTTGAAGTCAGGACGCCCGGGGATCGGTGCCCCGCCGCTGTCATCATTGACGATGGTGCCGTTGACCGAGGCTTGTCCAAGGACGGCGCCGTTCACGTTGCTCAAGGTCACCGTGAATGTCTCGTCGCCTTCGAGCTGTGTATCCCCAACCACGTTGAAACTGATCGTTTTCGTCGTTTCGCCGATGGCGAAATTGATGGTGCCGAAGGGATAGAGGCCGCTTTGGAAGTCCGCGGCATTGGCCGGTTGTCCGGCATTGCCGATCACGCTCCAATCAACACTGGTGGTGCCGCTGGAATTCCATGAGCGCGTGATCGTGTAGCTGTAATTCGTCAACCCGGTGTTGCCTTCCGGGTGACTCACCATCAGCGGCGACAATGACAACGAAGCGGGGACGGTGTTCGTGGGTGTGAGGACGTCATAAACCTGCCGCACGCTTGTGTTGCCGGTCACCGCAGAGATCAATTCGCCTGTACTATTTATGCCCAGAAGATCGCCCGAGAACGGACGCAACGCGCCATACCAGCCCGCTTGGTCGTAAGCGTGTGCATCGAAGTCGCGTCCTTGGATCGTGCTGCCCGAACTCCAACTGAGCGCGAAGCCGCCGTTCTGCGTCGGCACAAGATGAACATTGCCCGATGCAGCACCCAGTTGCTGTCTGTTGACGATCGTCTGAGTGAATGGGTCGAACAGCATTGCCCAGGCGTTCTGCACGCCGTTGTTGGTTTGCAGATAGGTCAAGGCGACGCGGTGATCGGTGAGCCACGTCCCGGCCTGAAATTGGCTCAACGTCCCGGTCAGCAGCGCGGTCGCGGGCCCAAGCTGTGAGCCGTTGGAGCGGGCACCGAAGATAGTGCCTCCATTTGCCCAGACAAAGAATGTCTCGCCGGGAGGCAAAGCACTGGGATTGGGCGCGGTCGGCGAAAATACGATGGTGCTCGTCGTGACGGCGCCGCCCGAGTCGAAATTGGGAGTGACAAGCTGCGCCTCGCCGGCGCTTGAGGAGATCGGTGAGCCATGCAGCCGCACAGTCGCCGCGGGCGGCGCGGGTCGACTCGTGTCGACGATCGAAGATCCGTCCGCAAGCGCGTAGGCGCGGACGTAGTCTATCCGCATTGTCGCCGGCATGTGGCTGTCGTCGACGGGGCCGCCCCAACCGCCGATCGCAAAGTTCGCGATCAGGGCCATGGGGTCTGTCCACGTGCCCGGTGTTGGGCCGGACATCACGGCAATGCCGTCAACGTAAAAGCTTACCGTCGAAGCGGTCCACAGCATTCCAT
>Ga0134122_10001515_pt1 | contig 16821 bp, 14 predicted proteins | sample KB302_FD_96461 | JGI IMG/M metagenome (GOLD analysis project Ga0134122, IMG submission 96461) | Terrestrial soil microbial communities without Nitrogen fertilizer from Kellogg Biological Station, Michigan, USA - KB3-0-2 | ecosystem: Environmental > Terrestrial > Soil > Unclassified ... | reverse complement strand
GGTATTCACCCAGTTGGCGTCCCTTGTATACGAATAGGAGGCTTGGCCGGCCCAGCCATAAGGCAGGCTGATGTTGAGCCCGCCCTGATAGCGGCCCATGGTCTCGTTGCCGGCGCTGATCGACGGCGATTCGATGGACATGTGGTAGGCGACGCGCAAATTGGTCGGCGCGTTCGTGGGGTAGTACGGATTCCAGGTCGGCACCTGGAAGCTGTTGAACTGGTTGGCATTGGCCTGATTGAACACCTGCGCGCGGCGCATGCCATACAAGCCTTCGCCGTAGAAGGAGATGTCCTTGGTCAGCCGCTGATCCACAGTGACGACGGCGCCGGTGTATTGAATGGCCGCGCTGTAATCGACGATCGAGTAGGGATTGAACTCGTTCTGCGTACCATTGACGTCCGTCGCGCCCGGCGTGGTGATCGAGCCGCTTGGGTTGTGGAAGGCGCTGTTCGTGCTGAACGTGGCCCAATTCAATGTCGAGGCGCTAAATGGCGTGAGCGGACCGAGACCGTTGTTGATCGGGTTGAAATTGCCGCCGGTGCCAGCCGGAATCGCATAGCAGTTCAGACAGTTGTGGCCGTTGGCGGCAGGATAGTTCGCGGTGTCGGAGGATGTCGTGCCGCCCGGTGAGATGGTGCCCGGCATCGAGGACGCGAGCGGGGTGCGATTGTCCAGGCCGAAGGGCGAGAAGTCGAAGCTGTATCTCGAGTTGACCGTCCCCTTGGTGGCCTGCGTGTTGCGCCATTCAAAGCTCAGCGTGATGTCGCCGCCATCCCATGTGCGGCCCCACAATTGCGCGGCGAAATACTGATTGTTGCCGCCGGCGCCTGTCTTATAGCCGCCCTGCGTAATCGCACCGTCATAGGCGCGCTTCATGATGATGTTAAACACGCCGCCGATGGCGTCCGAACCATAGGTCGCCGACGCGCCGTCGAGCAGAAGGTCGATGCGGTCGATCGCGATCACGGGAATGATATCGGGCTCGATCTGGCAGAGGCCCTGATCTTGCGGCGGATAACGCAGGCCGTCGATCATCATCAGGTTGCGTGGCGCTGTGCCGGTATCGAGCTGACGGAGATTGACGCGCGTTCCGCCTTCAGCGCGGCCCGCGGCCACCGTACCCACGCCGCCGCCGACATTGACGTTGAATTGCGGGATGGAGCGGAACAGGTCTGCGGTCGAGAGTGCGCCGGTCTGAGCAAAGTCCTTGGCGCCGAGATTGACCACCGGCACGCCGACGGCGACCGTGCCGCGAATCAGCGAGCCTGTGATCAGCACCGTCTCGGGGATTTCTTCCGCCTGAGCAACCGCCGCGCCTTGCGCGTAAGCAGGCATGGCGTTCGCCATCGTGAGCAAGGACGCTGAGCCCAACAGCATGGCCAATTTTGCGCTAAGCGTGTTCTCACGCGATGCAACCAAATTCATGGAACGTCTCCCCCGATTTAATGTTTTTCCAAGACGGGAATAATGAACCGGCCGAAACCTCTCCCCGGTTGCGGCTCAGTCCCAACTACATTTCACCAACTCCAGTACCAAGCTCTCCCCCGCAACCGTCCGATGACGGCACGTCATTTTGCGTACAGCGTTTGCAACCAGATTTAAGCAAATCACATAGTCGCCAACGCCTACGCGAACCCAGTGTCAGGATGCGTGCCTATGCTTCCGGCCAGGAAGTCAGTGGAACTGCACCCCGGGGGAGACCCTCAGCGCAGCGGAACACTAAACGCCCGCACCCCGACCTGCGTATTCTTATGCGCCGCGCGAGGGACCGACTCTAACAATTGTTAGAGTTTTACGCTTTATTTAGGGCGTTGCAGGACTGCCACGGGGGGTATAAGCAATTGAAATAACTTCTTTATTCTTGAAATTTACGGCAGGCGCCGCAAGTTGGAAGCTGTGTCCAAATTGTCGCCGTGAACTTTCCCAATATATTAGTCGGAGAAGTGATGTACGGCGAAAGCCGCGCACGAGGCGGTGCGGGGCGGCACAAGGACCTAGAAAAGGGAGTTGAGGCCAGCCAATTCAAGGATGCCGGCGGTGCCGGGGGGGAGAAAATTCGGTGAATTTCATTGCGCCTAAGAACAGCAGCGGTCTTTCCGAGGCGGAATCGCGGCGTATAGGCCACGGCTCCAACCGTGCCAAGCCGGGGGTGCTGCAGATTCGCGCCCGCCCCTTCGACAGCGTCGGGACCGGTTCGGCGGCCGTCGAGGATCGCCTCTCCGGAGACGAACAAGACCAACTTCTGGGCATTGCAACGGTCGTCGATTTCCGGCGCAGCGGCAGTCCGATTTATTCCGAAAATGAAGTTGCGCGTTTCGTGTATTCGGTCGGTGAAGGCATCGTTCGCACCAGCCGTTGCGCGGAGAACGGCCACCGCCAAATTCTTGCCTTCAGGGCCCCTGGCGATTTGTTTGGTTTTCCCGACGGCGGGCGCTACGCCAATTCCGCAGAGACGGTTGGGCCGGCGCGGCTTTACCGTTTGCCATGGCATCGCCTCCAGCAGATGCTGCTGGCAGAGCCGCAGCTTCAGTTCGTCGTGCTCGAGAAGATGGCGCATGATGTCCGTCAGGCACAAAATCGGATCATGAGTCTCGGTCAGCAAAACACCTATCAGCGCCTCGCGGCTTTCATCCTCGAGTGGATCTATCGTCCGGATTTCTTCGACGAGAAGAAATCGCTGCTGAAATTCCCGGTAAACCGCTTCGACCTTGCCGATTATCTCGGGACCGCGCCGGAATCGGCCGCGCGCGCCTTTGCCAAGCTGGAACATGATGGACTGGTGCGCCGCATCAATTTCAAGGAAGTTGAAATTCTCGATGTCGAGGGTCTCCAGTCGCTCCGGCGCGGCCATCGCCGCAGCCATCGCCCGGCGCATGAGGGACAAAGCGAGCTAACCTCTTAAGCGACAATCAGCGCGGCGAGCCGGATTCGTTCCACCGGATGGCTTCGCGCAGAAGCTCGGCACCGGTGCTGAATTTCAACTTGTCCTTGATGCGCGTGCAGTAGGTCTGCACCGTCTTGATATTGACGTTCAGCGTTTTTGCAATTTGCCGTGTTTCGTAGCCCTGACCGATGAGCTGGAACACCTCAAGTTCGCGATCACTGAGCTGGCCGATCGGCATTCCCTTGCCCGGTGACGGACCGGTCACAAATTTCGCTGCGAAGGTCTCGGTCAATTCCTTGCTGATATACATCTTGCCTTCCAGCACGTGATGGATGGCTTCGATGATTTTCTTCGTCGATTCGCGTTTCATGATGTAGCCGCGGGCCCCGGCGCGAATGGAGCGTTCGGCGTAAACACGTTCGTCGTGCATCGAGAGGACGATCACGGCGAGGTCGGGGAACAGCGCGCGAACCGAACGAATAAGATCGAGGCCGGAGCCCTTTCCCAGCGACAAATCGATGATCGCCAGGTCAGGAACGACGCGTGTGATGGCCTGTAGCGCGGCCTGCGGATCTTCGGCTTCTCCGCATACGGTCAAATCCGGAGTCTGCTCGATGAGGTTGGTCAGCCACTCCCGGACCAGGGGGTGATCGTCGACGATGAAGATTTTCGACTTGGCCGCGTTCATTGCACGGTTTCGCGCTCCAGCGGCAGCAACGTGGTGACGACCGTCCCGGAGACATCGCGCCGGCGAATGGTGAATTTGGCGCCGATCATGTCGGCGCGATAAGACATGATGCGCAAGCCCATACCCTTAGTGTTTCCGTCCAGCGCGGACAAGCCGGTTCCGTCATCGATCACGCGGAGCAACTTTCCCGCTTTGGAGAGCTCGAGGCCAATGACGATGTTCTTGGCGTGGCCGTGCTTGACCGCGTTGCCGACCGCCTCCTGGGCGATGCGATAGAGATGTTCCGCAGTCTGAGGATCAGGGATCAGGACGGGAAGCGGGCATTCAAACCGACATGAGATTTTGAAGAGGTCGCTGGTGTTGGCGGCAAAATCCTCGAGCGCCTCCATCAGACCGTCGCTCGAGAGGCTGACGGAATTGAGGCCTTTGGCGAGGTTGCGCGACAGCGCGATGCCGTCCTCGATCAATTCGACCACTCTCGCGGCGGTCTCGACCTGCGGCGAATTCTGCGATTGCAGATTCTGCACCAGAACCTGGCCGGCAAGAGCGGTGCCCGTGAGGTGCTGGCACAGGCTGTCGTGGATATCGTGTCCCAGCCGCCGCTGCTCGCGTTCGCTGATGTGCAGCAATTCACGCTCGACGCGCTCGCGGGCGGCAATCTCGGTGATGAGCTTGGCGGCCCGCTCCTCGGCGCGCGCTTCGAGAGCGGAGGAAAATTTCTTCAGCGCCACCACGAGCTCAGCGGCAATGATGAAGACGGTAAAGCGGCTGGCGAGATTCCAAACCGGAATCCAGATGCTGGCGTACTCTGCACCACCCAGGATGTCGCCGCCGACCCAAGAGATCGAGCTCACGATGGCAAAACCGTAAGCGACTTTTCGTCCCAAGAACCACGCGGCCACGCAGATCGAAAACAGATACAGGGCGGAGAAGGTGGCGTCGGTGTCCGTGAGATAGTCCGCGAACCCAATCACGCCCGTCACGAGAGCGAGCAGAAGGAAAAGCAACGGTGGCGGCAAGGAATCGACGAATCGGAGCGTTCTCGCGAACATGGCCGCTATGATAAGGGTGCCGGAGTGAACCGTGCAACTTAAGCTCTTTGCCGAGCCGCCATCCACGAAAACGAAGGTTCTCCGATGCTTTTGCTCGACAATGACGATGTGCGCAAAGTGCTGGACATGGGCACGACGCTGAGCGCGCTGGACGATTGTTACCGCGAGATGGCCGCCGGCGACGCCGTGGGCATGGGGCGCATCGACCTCTATGTTCCATCGGCCGAGTCGACCGCGCCGTTCTACCGCTGGGCCGTCATGACCGGCGGAAGCCGAAGGGACGGCTTTGTCTGCGCGCGGATGTTGTCGGACATGGTCGCCTGGCCGCGCCAACACGGTCGCGTGCGCGAGAACAAATATGCGCGCGAGCCGGGGACGTTCTGCGGGCTCTTGTTCCTCTTCAGCGTCGCCGACGCGACCTGTGTGGCCATCATCAAGGACGGCTATCTCCAGCATATGCGGGTCGGCGGCGGCGCCGGATTGGGGGCGAAATATCTTTCGCGATCCGATTCCGAAGTCGTCGGCATGCTGGGGTCCGGCGGAATGGCACGCACGTATCTCGATTCGTTTTGCCGGGTACGGCCCATAAAGAGGGTTCAGGTGTACAGCCCGAACCGCGACAATGTGGAGAGTTACGCAAGGGAAATGGCGGCAACGCACGGACTTGAAATGGTGCCTGTCGGTTCAGCCCGCGACGCGGTCAAGGGCGCCGACATCGTGTCGATCTGCACGTCGTCGAACGAACCGGTCTTCTTCGATGAATGGCTCGAGCCAGGACAGCACGTCACCAATTTGACCTCGGCCGACATCGAGCCGACGCTGGCGCGTGCGGTGGACGTCGCGGTGCGAGCCGGCGAAGCCACGCCGCGCCTCGCGGAGACCTCGGAGAGCACGTTCTACGCGCGCGCGGGCTTTTTGAGCTATGTCGCCGGCAGCGCCGAGGAGCGGGAGTCGGTGCCGCATCTCAATCTTGCCAGCGACATCATTGCGATGCCTCGTCTTGTGGACGTGATCGCGGGAACGCATCAAGGCCGCAGCAGCCCGCGTCAAACCTCGTTCTATTTGAACGTCGGCGCCATCGGCGCGCAATTCGAGGCGGTCGCCGCAGCCGTTTACCGCCGGGCATACCAGGAGAAATTGGGGCGCGAGCTGCCGAGCGAGTGGTTTCTGCAGGATGTGCGGGACTGATCCCCTCCCCGGCCTACAGCTGGACCTCACCCGCGCATGCGCACAAGGGAGAAAGGAGCACGGCCGGCGGTTCGCTAGGATTGCAGAAGCGAGCGGGCGAGTTGAGGGCGGCTCTTGCGAAACTGCTCGAACGTGCATTGGCGCGGCGCCTTGTCAGGTCGCCAGCGCAGGAATTTCGTGCCGTGGCGGAAGCGGCCGGAGCTCAGATGATCGTAGCGCACTTCGGCGACAAGCTTTGGTGCCAGCGGCTCCCATTCGGCGCTACGCTCCGTGCTCCAGCGCGAGGGTCCACCCGGAGCATTGCCGGTAAAGCCCGGCGGCTTTCGCAGCTTCTCCAGCATCTTGGTCAATTTGGGACGCTCGGACTCCGCGATGCCGGATGTGAAGCCTACGTGATCGAGCTTGCCCTCGTCATTGTAGAGACCGAGCAACAGCGAACCGACTTGGCGCTCCTTCTGCGCGTAGCGAAATCCGCCGACCACGCAGTCGGCGGTACGGAGACGCTTGATCTTCAGCATTGTGCGCTCGCCAGATGAATAAGGAGCGTCAAGCTGTTTGGCGATAACGCCGTCGAGCGCGCCGCCGGCCGCGCGCAACCAACGCAGCGCTTCGCGGCGGTCACGCGAGTAGGATGAGAGTCTGAAGGAGCCTTCCCTGCGCAACAGGCCAAAGGTTTTTTCGAGAGCGGTTCGGCGCACCGTCAGCGGCAGATCAACGAGGCTTTGGTTGCCGGGCTCGAGCAGAAGATCGAACAGGATGTAGATCGCAGGCGTTTCGTTCGCCAGTTTGCGCACTCGCGATTCAGCCGGATGCAGGCGGAGCTGCAAGGCATCGAACGACAGCGCGCCGCCGATGGGGATTGCCAATTCGCCGTCGAAGACAAATTCGCCGATCGGTACGCGCAGCAGCGCGGCGGCGATGTCGGGGAAGTAGCGGGTCAATGATTTGCCCGACTTCGCCTTCAACTCGACAGAGCTGCCATCACGAAAAGCGAGGCAGCGAAATCCGTCCCATTTGGGCTCGAATTGCCAGTTTTTCCCCTCCGGCAGCTCATCGGCAATGTGCGCTTCCATGGGCGCTGTGGATGTGGGGACCGCAAGACGCGAAAATGTGCTACGCGCCGCGGGCATGGCTGCGCTTTGCCGGCGTGCGACGTTTCGGCGCGGCGCCTTTGGGCTCTTGCCGCGGCTTGTTCTGACCGATATCGGGCAAAGGCGGATGCTCGCTGAAGGCGATATTGGAGCCGGCTGGCCGTTTGAGAACTATCCCCGGCTTGGCGAGCGCGGCCTTGACGGCTGTGGGATCGTTGGTGGGCTTGGCGATGCCGCTGCGGAAGAGATCCTGGCCCGAACCCCACGCGGCAAGCGCCGATTGTTGCGAGTGCGCGGCGACGACCGTGTCATAGAAGCCCAAATGGGCGCGATAGACTTTGCGAATCGCCATGGCGGTAAAACCGTTTCAACGGCGCTTTGGTTCAACGCGCAATTGCCTGTTCAAATCTGCACGATGTGATGGCCTTTGGGCAGCTCGAATTCCTTGACCGCGTGAACGAGTCCGTAAATCACCGCTTCCTTGGGCGTGATGTAGACGTCCTTGAAGCGCCGCGCGGTGAGGATTTCTTCGGGGATCGCGGCACGCTCGCGAAGGATGTTTTCGGTGCGCCTGTCGTCAGCGAGGGCGGAGTCGAGCGAACTCTGAAGCCGTTGCGCCGACATGCTCTCCTTGGAAGACATGACAGTCGGATGGATCATGAACATCCCGTGGGGCGAACAGAAGCGCTCACCGGCGGCGACGAACACGGCGACTGCAATGGAGGTGACGCTGCCCGTGTTGTGCGCGACCACGCGCATGGGGAGGCCGCGAATGTGATTGTAAAGGTAGATTCCGTCGGAGACGTAGCCGCCATAGGAGCTGAAGCACAAATGCACTTCGTCGAAATTGTCGTTGACGGCGGAGTTGAGCGCAGCAGCGATGCGGCTTGCGCCGGTGGAATCGATGGCGCCCGTGTAGCCGTAATAGGCGACTTTGCGGTCCGTCAAATCAGCCATGCAATGTCCTTTCGCACTCCGGCTGTTAAGGCAACGGCGGAACTGTTCCTAATGAACGAATTGGCGCTGGTTTTGCGCCCGCCCGTCGCAACAAAATTTCACGACAAAACCATAAGTGTGCTGCCTTTTTGTTCGGAACCAATTCCCAGCAAGGGGTGTTTTTTGTCGGGGGCTCCCCACAATCAAGAACCGGAGATTTTCGATGGGAAACGAAACGAATCGTCCCGACCAACAAGGCCAACAGGGCGGCCACCAGCAGGGTCAACAGGGCGGCCAGCAGGGCCAACGCGGCCAAGGCCAGCAAGGCGGCGGTCAAGGTCAAGGTCAAGGCGGCCAGGGCCAAGGTCAAGGCAAGCAAGGACAACAAGGCCAGCAGGATAAGGGTCAGCGTCAAGGCGGCCAGGATCAGGGCAGCCGCAAATCCAGCATGGACGAATAGTGCCGAGCCTTAGCTGGCATAACATGTCCGGCCAAGGTTGAAGTTTCGCCCGGTCGCATGAATCTGCGACCGGGCGTTTTGTTCCACGTCGAAAGCGGCTACGCCGTTCGGCGCGGCTTGAAGGGGGTCACTTTCGCGGCGGGAGCATCGGCCGATACCGGATCGGAAACACCGGAGCGCAAGAGCGCTTTTCTAGCCTCCCACGCCTCGGCGCCTTCCAACGGCTCGAGGAAGGCCACGTCACCGCCGGCGAAGAGCGCGATCGGAATGCCGTCGCGATAGAGCACGCGATTATTGGTGAGCACGGAAAGTTTCGGCCCAGGGTTGAGAATGCCGGCAAGGTTGAGCGGGTCCGCACCGGACAGCGAGATCAGCGCCGCCGAGTTCTGTTGACGCCGCATTTCGCGAAGTTTTCCGACGGCTTCGGGCAGCGCAAATTGTTCGCCCGAGAAGCCCGCAACAAAGCGGCCGCCGCGGAGCTCGCCGCGGCCTTCGAGCCGGCGATAGACCCGAAGAAGATCGCGCCAAGGCGGGAGCCAGGGCGCCTCGCGCTCGAGCAACCGCCAGAAGACGACGCCGTAGCGCGCGAGCAAGATGCGCGCGACATGTTCGACGGCTTCATCCTTGTTTGCCGCATGTTGACGCGCGCGGTGCGCAAGCGCCCAGCGTCCGGCTTCCGCCATGCCGAATTTCGCGGTGCGGCGACGGCGCTGTCCGCTTCCAAGGGGCTTGCGTTCATTCGAGGGGACCAAGAGCGCACGTAGCCCGGCGAAGCTGTCGGAGCTGACGAGGCCGAGCGCGACGAGCTCGGAAAGCGCTTCCTCGACTTGCGTGCGCAGCAAACCGGTGCCGGTGACGAGCTCGTCGAAGAACGACGCGCCATGCTGGCGAATGTAATCGGCAACGCTGTGCGCAGCCGCGGAGGGCTCGACGCCCTCGGCTTTCGGTGAGAGCGATGCCCAAAGCGCGGCGTCCTTGCGCGCAAGCAGAGTGATCGGGGTCGTGCGCACGGGTGCCACCCTACCCTCGCCTCCGCTTTGGCGGACATTCAGCGGTCGCAAGCGCGCCCAAGTGAGTTGACCGGCGAGACAGCGGTCGTCGAGCCAATAGGCTTCGTAGCCTTTGATGCGCGCGGGCAGGATTTCGGCCTCCCAAGCCGCAGCGGCGGCTTCGAAGCCCTCGAGTTGTGCCGCGACGACATCGACCGCATCCGGGCCTTCCATGCGCGAATCCGGGGCGACGCGTTGCCAGGAAAACAGGAAGCGCATGAAGTCACGCGCGGCCACCGGCTCGATTTCGGCGCGCAGCCGCTTGACCGTGTAATGATGAATGCGCGCGAGCAGACGCCGCTCGCACCATTCATCGCCCTCGCTGTTAGGAGAGTATCTTCCGCGCAGCGCGAAACCTTCGCCTTGCAAGGCGGCCAAGGCGCTTGCGATTCCTTGCGGCACGAAGCCGAGCGACGTGGCGAGATCGGCTTCACTGATGGGGCCCTTGCCCTCGAGCCGGCCGCGCAAAATCTCGACCAAAGCTTCTTCGGTGGACCATGCGCGCTCGGCGTATTGAGGCGGCGCGGTAATGGAGGGCTCAATCGGCGCTTCGGGAAAGAGCGCTTGAAACTGCGGCAGGCGTTCGGCCGTCACCCACAGGGCCGACTTCGGCAGATGCAATTGCGTGGCGCGCTTGTCGTTGGCCAGCTCAACGAGCCAGTGGTTCCAATAAGTCTGTGTACGGACTTCTTCTTCCGTGAAATATCCGAGCCAAACCAGCGCGTCGTGCAGCTCATCGGGATTTTCTGGCGCGGGCCAAGCTTCGGCGCGCACCCGTTCGATCGCCTCCGGATCGAGCCTGCCGATGTCGGAGGCAGCTTCGGGTCCGAGATAACGCCGGCTCATGACCGCCTGAGTGCGGCGTTCTTCAAGCGGCGCATCGTCGAGATAGGCGTAAGGCCGCGCCGACAGGACCTCGAGCGCGAGCGGAGACGGCTCGGTCAGATCGCGGCAGACGATTTCGATCTCGCCCGACTCGATGCGCTTGAGCAGCCGTTCGAGGCCTTGAATGTCCATCGCCTCGTTCAAACAATCGGCGAGGGTCTGATTGACCAGGGGATGATCCGGGATCTCGCGCTCGCCCGCGAGATTCTCAGCGCAGGCGATCTGATCGGGAAACACCGAGGCGATCAGGTCTTCCGCAGCCATGCGGGCGAGCTGCGGCGCGACTCGCTTGCCGCCCTTGAAGCGCGGCAGCGCGAGCGAGATGCCCGCGACCCAGCGCCAGCGCGTCATGAACATCGGCGCGTCCAGGAGCGCCTGGATCAGAAGCGGCTGCACGGTCGCCGCGTTCAAGTAACGCGACACGTCATCGAGATCGAAGCTGTGCGCGGTGGTCAGCGACAGAACGATGTTGTCTTCGGTCGCAGCGGCTTGAAGCTCGAAATTGAATTTGCGGCAAAAACGCTTGCGCAAAGCGAGCCCCCAGGCACGGTTGACACGGCTGCCATAGGGCGAGTGGATGACGAATTGCATGCCGCCGGCTTCGTCGAAGAAGCGCTCGAAGACGATCTTTTCCTGTGTCGGCAGTGTTCCGAGCGCGGCAAAGCCGGCGTGGAGATAATCGGTGAGCTCCTGCGCGGCGACATCGCCCAGGCCGATGTCGTCCTTGAACGACTGTGTCACCGCGTCCGCACTCTCTTGGCGGCCAAGGCGATCGGCGACACTTTCGCGCAAACGCGACACCGCCCGCGAGAGCTCATCGCTGCGGCCGGGTGCTTCGCCGAGCCAGAAGGGAATGGACGGCGGCATGCCGTGCGCGTCTTCGACGCGGACCGTGCCGCGTTCGACCCGCATGATGCGGTAGGAGTGATTGCCGAGCTGGAAGACATCGCCTGCGAGACTCTCGACGGCAAAGTCCTCGTTCACGGTGCCGATGAAAAGATTCTCCGGCTCGAGCAGGACTTTGTAATCGGCGTTGTCGGGAATGGCGCCGCCCGAGGTGATCGCGGTCAGCCTCGCGCCGCGGCGCGGACGGAGCACGCGATTGACGGCGTCGTGATGAATAAGCGAACCGCGCCGGCCGCGCCTCGTGGTGAAGCCTTCGGCCAGCATGGCGACAATGGCGTCGAAGTCTTTGCGCTCGAGCGCGCGATAGGGCCAAGCGCGGCGCACGAGCGCGAAGAGCTCGTCCTCGCTCCATTCGCGATCGGCGACTTCCGCGACGATTTGCTGCGACAGAACGTCGAGCGGATGCCGAGGGATCGAGAGGATGTCGAGTTCGCCTTTGTGCACGCTGTGGAGCAGCGCGCTGCACTCGACCAGTTCGTCGCGCGAAAGCGGGAAGAGCCGGCCCTTGGGCGTGCCCGCGACAGCGTGGCCGGAGCGGCCGACGCGCTGCAGGAACGCGGCGATGGAGCGTGGTGAGCCGAGCTGGCAGACGAGATCGACGTCGCCGATATCGATGCCAAGCTCAAGCGATGCGGTGGCGATGAGGGCCTTGAGCTCGCCGCGTTTCAGGCGCTGTTCGGCATCGAGGCGCTGCTCCTTGGCAAGACTGCCATGATGCGCGGCGACGTTCGCTTCGCCGAGGCGGTCGGAGAGCTGGCGGCTGACCCGTTCGACCATGCGGCGCGTGTTGACGAAAATGAGCGTCGTGCGGTGCTCTTTGATGAGAGCGGCGAGGCGATCGTAGACGAGCTTCCACACTTCGGCGGACATCACGCTTTCGAGCGGCGCCGGCGGAAGCTCAAGCGCCAGATCGCGGGCGCGACGATGACCGGTGTCGATGATGGTGCAGGGCGCGGCCGCTTCACCCTCGCCACCCGCTCCGACAAGGAAGCGCGCGACCTCAGCAATCGGCTTTTGCGTGGCGGAGAGACCGATGCGCAGCAGCGGTTTCTCGGTCAGCCCCGCGAGCCGTTCGAGCGAGAGGCTTAGATGCGAGCCGCGCTTGTTGGGCGCAAGCGCGTGGATCTCGTCAACAATGACGCTGCGCGTGGTCTTCAGCATCGCGCGGCCCGACTCGGAGCCGAGCAGGATGTAGAGCGACTCCGGCGTGGTGACGACGATGTGCGGCGGACGGCGGCGCATGCGCGCGCGCTCGACTTGCGGCGTGTCGCCCGTGCGCACCCAGGTCTGGATGTCCACGTCGGTAAGGCCGCGCGCGCGGAGCGCCTCGCGGATGCCTGCGAGCGGCTCTTCGAGATTTTTGCGGATGTCGTTGGAGAGCGCTTTCAAGGGCGAGACATAAACGATTTGCGTCTCATCCTTGAGCGTGCCTTCGAGACCTTGGCGCACCAGTGAATCGATCGCGGCGAGAAATGCCGCTAGGGTCTTTCCCGATCCCGTCGGCGCAGCAATCAACACGTGACGGCCGGACTGGATAGCAGGCCATGCTTGGGCTTGCGCATCGGTCGGGCCGGCAAAGCGGGAATCGAACCAATCAGCGACGGCAGGGTGAAAGAGATGCGTCGTGCTCATCAGAACAGAACCAAAACGTTAGAGGTGACGACCCGCTTTTGCATGACAATGCGGACTCCCGGAGGAGGCCGCACTTTCCATCTGCAGAAGATTATTGCGGTCTAAGGATATGGCGTTATTGGCCGGGGAATCAACCTCGATCACAGCGCCCTTCAGCGCGAGGCGGCGGGACCTTTCTGGGCCGGCTGTGCGGTTGCGGCGGCAGGCGTGCCGGCGATGACGACGACGAGCTTCGCCGGGTCATAATATTTCTTCGCCATCTCGTTGACCTTGGCCAACGTAACCGCCTGGATCATGGCGTTGCGCTTCTCGACATAATCGGCACCGAGACCGGAACGCTGGTAGCCGCTCAGCGTGCGGGCGATCTTGGCGTTGGAGTCGAGCCCCAACGGAAACGAGCCGGTGAGATAGGTCTTGGCGTCGGCCAATTCTTTCGCAGTGGCGCCGTCCTTGGCGAAGCGCGCCATCTCGGACTTGGTCACATCGAGCGCGGTCATGATCTTGGCTTTGTCGCTCTGCACGCTCCCGATGATCAAGGACGCGCTCCTGAAGTCCGCCTGCTGCGTGGAAATCCCGTAGGTCAACCCACGCTTGTCGCGCACCTCATCCATGAGGCGGGCGGAGAAACCGCCGCCGCCGAAGATGTAGTTGGTGACGAAGCTGGGAATGAAGTCGGGATCGAGACGCATGGGGCCAACGAATCCGAACACCGCAACCGGGGCGGCTTCATTGCGCACGATGGTGTGCGAACCGGGCCTGCCGGCATCGGCGGAGGGCTTGGTCACTTGAGGCACCGAGCTTGTCGGCAACGGCACGAACACCTGCTGCAGATATTTGCGCAGCTGCGCATCGGTGATGTCACCAGAGACCGCGACTTTGATGCGGTCGCGCACGAGATGCGAGGCGGCGAAGTTTTTGATGTCGGCGACGGTGACGGCGGCGACTCCGGCGGGCGTCCCCGAGACGGAATGCGCATAGGGGTGCGTGCCGAAATAGGTCGCGAACCAGGATTTGGATGCAACCTGCGATGCCCTTTCGTCTTCTTGCTTCAAGGAGGCGAGTTGGGCGACGCGCATGCGCTCTACCGCTTCTTGGTCGAAGCGCGGATGAGCGAGCGCGAGGGCGAGCAGACGGAAGGCTTCGTCGGCGTTGTCGGAGAGCGTCGTCAGCGTAACGACGACGAAATCGCGATCGGCCTCAGCAGTGAGGCGAATGGCACGATTCTCCAGCGCCTGCTTGAACGCGTCCGACGGAAGATCGCCCGCGCCTTCGTCCAGCAACGACGACATCAGCGAAGCAAGGCCGGGTTTGTCGGACGGGTCGTAGGAGGAGCCCGCGGGCAACGCGACGTTGACGGCGATCATCGGGAGCGCGTGCTCTTCGGAGAGCCAGGTCTCCACGCCGGTGGGACTTTGCACGGTCTTGACGGTAATCGCCTGGGCGGCGGCCGGAATCATCACCGCGAGCGCGAAGGCAGTGAGCGAGGAACGGAGCATCATGGTTTCACCTTAGGGGCGCGGCTGCATGCGGCCGGTTACGGATTCTTCCTTGATGAGATAAGTCTGCGCTACCTTGCGCACATCAGCCGCTTGCACGGCCTTGATGCGGTTCGGCCAATCCTCGACATCGGCAATGCTGAGACCGATGGACAGTGCTGTGCCGTAGTCCTGGGCGAGCGCGAATTGGTTGTCGTGCTGATATGTGTAGTCGGCAACGAGACGCGTCTTGGCGCGCTCGATTTCGCCCGCTTCCGGCGCGGCCGTCGTCACCGAGCGAATGATCTGATCCAAGGCATTTTCCAGCGTATCAAAGGATACGCCGTCGCGCGGCGTGGCAACGATACCCAATTCGCCGGGACCTCTGACATTGCCGTCGTAGAAAGCGGCAGCTTCCGAGGCGAGCTTCCTGTCGACAACCAGCGACTTATAGAGCCGGCTGGTCGGCCCGCCGCCCAAAATCGCCGCCAACAGATCCAAGGACTCCGGCGTGCCCTTCGGCGCCTTCGCATAGGACGGGACGCGATAGAAGCGAAGCAGCTGCGGCAGCTTGGTGCCTGGAATGGCGAACTGCATTCGCGTTTCCGCAAGCCTCGGCGGAGGAGGAATATCCATGCGTGGCACGAGCGTACGCGACTGCACAGGACCAAACTTGTCCTGCGCGAGCTTCTTTACTTCGTCGGGCGTGACGTCGCCAACGACCATCAGCATGGCGTTGTTGGGCGCATAATGATGCTGATAGAAGTCGATCGCCTGCGCCCGCGTCATCGTGCTGATTTCCGACAGCCAGCCGATAACCGGCCGGCCGTAGGGATGGGAAAAATGGAGCCCGGCTTCCATCTGCTCCCGCGCCAGCGCCTGCGGATTGGATTCGATGCGCAGGCGGCGCTCTTCCAGCACCACATCGCGCTCGGTGAGCACGTTCGGCTCAGAGAGGTCGAGATTGACCATGCGGTCTGCTTCCAGCGTCATCACGACGGGAAGCCGGTCCTTGGCAATGCGTTCGAAATAGGCGGTGAAATCCGGCGTGGTGAAGGCGTTGTCCTGGCCACCGTTACGCGCCACGGTTTTTGAGAGCTCTCCATTCGGCACCGTCTTCGTGCCCTTGAACATCAGATGCTCGAAGAGATGCGCTGCGCCGGAAATGCCGGGTGGATCGTCGCTGCCGCCGACTTTGAACCACAGCATATGCGTGACGACGGGCGCGCGGTGATCCTCGATTACCACTACGCGCAAGCCGTTGGCGAGCTGGAACTCGGTCGCCTTGGATTGCCCAGGCCGAGCCGCCGGCGCAGGTGCGCTGTCGCCGGGCGTGGCAAAGGCGAGCAACAGTGCAGCGGATATAATGAGTGCGCCCAGCGTGGGTTTGGGCTTCAGCATGGTCGAGCCTGACTAGCGCGCGGCCGGAGCGGCGAGTGTGGCAGGCGGCGCCGCAGCAGGCGCAGCGGCGGCAGGCGCGGGCGCTGCCGGCATGGCCGCGGCCGGCGCCGGTGCTGCCGTTCCGGCGGGCTGGTTGAGAACGCGCTGCGCAAAGTCCGGGCCTAGATCCTCTTGTCCGGCATCGGAAGTGATGCGGCGCCTGATGTCCGGGTCGACCGCGAGCGCATTGGATTTGGTCAAGAGCAGCTTCTCGCCATCGCTATAGGCGGTGCCCAAGGCGGCGGCCTGTGCGGCAGCGCCTTGCGGGAAGAGCGCATCGCGCGCCTGCGCGTCGGGATCGGGTTCGTTGCGGGCGGCGGCGCCGGGTTGCGGCGGGCGCAAATTGTAATCGGGCGGGATGACCAGGGGCGCCTTGGTGACGACGGTGAATTCGTCGGGCGGATTCTTGGCGGAGCCGACGGCCTGGCGGAGGCTCTGACAGGCACTTAGCGCAACGCCCGCTGCCAATATGGTCACCGCGATTCTTGCAGCGCTTGAACTCGATTTTACCATGTTACTTCCGGATTGCCGGCTCCCTGTCCGAGGTCTTGCTCTCCGGCCGCACGAAGGCGTCAAGGAGAAGCGCTATGACGCCGACCGTAATCGCCGCGTCAGCCACGTTGAATACATACCAGTCGCGGCCAAAGGCGTAAAAGCGGAAAAAATCCGCGACCGCGCCATAGATCAAGCGGTCGATCACATTTCCGAGCGCCCCGCCGACGACCAAACCCAGGCCAAGAGCCAATAAACGGCGATCGGCACCCTTCAGCCACCAGGACAATGCTGCCACCGCGACAAGAGAGATCACCGTCAGCACTATGGTTCCGGTGAGGCTTTCGGCCTGGAACAGACCGTACGAGACACCGCGGTTCCACACCATGATGAGCTCGAGAAACGGCGTTAAGTCGATGTGCGCCGCCGGACCCAAATCTTTGAAGTGAAGTCCGTAAAGCATCACATTCTTGAACGCCTGGTCGGCCGCAAGTGCAACCGCGGCGACAACGAAGCCTTCCGCGGCGGGTTTCATGGGGTGGCCTCAACAACGTCATGGCAGCGATTGCAGAGCTCCGGATGGTCGGCGTGGGAACCGACTTCCTCCAGGACCATCCAGCAGCGTGCGCATTTGTTTCCC
>Ga0134122_10001513_pt1 | contig 16829 bp, 16 predicted proteins | sample KB302_FD_96461 | JGI IMG/M metagenome (GOLD analysis project Ga0134122, IMG submission 96461) | Terrestrial soil microbial communities without Nitrogen fertilizer from Kellogg Biological Station, Michigan, USA - KB3-0-2 | ecosystem: Environmental > Terrestrial > Soil > Unclassified ... | reverse complement strand
GTCAGCATGCGGAAAATGAATGGCATGATGGGCAACATGATGGGTGGCGCGATGCCAAGCGGTCAACAACCTGGGAACGCTGCGCCTGTTTCGCCGCCAGCGCCCGCGACGCTGGCAACACCGCCCGTTTCGCCCGAGGATCACGAGGCCCATCATCCCGGCCAATAAACAGTGACTTGAAAGGAGCCGTATCATGACAAAACTACAACCGCTTCCCTACCTGCCCGCGATGTTCGCCACCTGCATGTTGTTTCAGGTGCTCTATGTACTCTGCGTTGCGCTGTGGTTTGTCGCTCCCGATCTGCCAGGCCATGCGGTGCTGACCCAGATCTTCCCACAATTCAATCTGCTCGACGTGCCGAGTTTCATTTACGGCCTCGTACTCAGCATGATGTATGGCTGGTTCTTAGCTGTCGTTTTCGTCTTCTTCTACAACCTCTGGCCCCGCCTCGCGGCGCTGATTTCGGGAGGGAAGATCGTGACGCAATGATCCGGACACCTCGTCCTACACAAGATGAGAGGAGATTGCCCTATGACGCTCCAGCATCAGCATGAACAGGGGACCGCACGCCACAGCGGCCTTCGGAACTGGCTGTGTTCGCGCACCGGCATCGCGGCCTTTGCCGCCGTCGCTGTGCTCGGCTTTCTTGTCTACACCGGCCACTCGACCGATCTCCTGGGTCTCGCACCGTACCTTCTGATCCTGTCCTGTCCACTCATGCATATCTTTATGCATGGCGGCCACCACCATCGGCACAGACGAGACAGCAAGCGAGAGGACGCGTGATATAACACGCGGTCGACGCGCTTACTTATCACCTCCGATCTGCGCCGTTAATGCGAGAACTCTCAGACTGAAATGAGAAGCATCAAATCGCCACTATCTAGAGCAATCCGAGCGCCTTGAAGCTGGCGTGCTTGCCGCGGCCGATCACCAGATGGTCGTGCACCTGAATCTTCAGGGCGTTCGCCGCCGCGGTCATCTCCTTGGTCATCAGAATGTCGCCGCGCGACGGCGTCGGATCGCCGCTTGGATGATTATGCACCAGGATGATCGCGGACGCGTTCAATTCCAGCGCGCGCTTCACCACTTCGCGCGGATACACCGGCGTGTGATCGACCGTGCCCCTCTGTAGCACTTCGTCGGCGATCAGCACGTTCTTGCGGTCGAGGAACAGCACGCGGAACTCTTCGCTTTCGAGCCGTGACATCGCCGAGGCGCAATAATCGAGCAGCGCCTCCCACGACGACAGAGCGGGCTTGCCGATGATTTCCGCGCGCGCCAAGCGCAACGCGGCGGCTTCGACGATTTTCAACGCGGCGATGGTGCTCTCCGACATGCCGAATTCCTGCAGACGTATGACGGGCGCTGCGATCACATCGGCGAAAGTCTTGAAATGGGCGATCAGCGCCTTGGCGAGCGGCTTGGTATCGGTGCGAGGGATTGCCATGAACAGCAACAACTCAAGCAGCTCGTAATCGGGTAGTGTTTCTCCGCCGCTCAGGAAGCGGTCGCGCAGCCTTTGGCGATGACCGAAATAATCCGGAAGATCGGTGATCCCCGCTTCCGCCAACTCGGAATTGCGGCGGCGCGATGAGGTCTTCTGACGGGACGGCGATGGTTTCACAGCGAGCCTGTGAGCAACAGGCTCTGCCCAAATTGTGGTGGAAATTTGGATTTCGGCGCGGACAGCTGCCCGCACGACTCAAGAATACGGCGGAGCGTTCAAGCCCTTGGGCGACAACGTGAAGATCTCGAAGCCGTCCTGCGTGACCCCGATGCTGTGCTCGAATTGGGCCGACAGCGAGCGGTCGCGAGTGACCGCCGTCCAGCCGTCGTTCAATACTTTCACCGCATAGCCGCCGAGATTGATCATCGGCTCGACGGTGAAGAACATTCCGGGTTTCAGCGCGACGCCCTGACCAGGCCGGCCGTAATGCACGATGTTGGGCAGCGCGTGGAAAATGCGCCCCAAGCCATGACCGCAGAAGTCGCGCACGACGGCGCAACGCTCCTGGTCCTCGGCGAAGGATTGGATGGCGTAGCCGATGTCGCCGGTGGTGGCGCCGGGCTTTACCGCGGCAATGCCGCGCATCATGGCCTCATGAGTGATCTCGACCAGACGCTGAGCTTTCCGCTTCACGTCGCCGACGTAATACATGCGGCTGGTGTCGCCGTGCCAACCGTCGAGCACGACGGTGACATCGATGTTCAGGATGTCGCCGTCCTTTAAGGGCCGGTCGCTGGGTATGCCGTGACAGACGACGTGATTGATCGATGTGCACAGCGTATGCCGGTAACCGCGATAGCCGAGGCAAGCGGGCAGGGCGCCGTGACTGACGGCATAATCGAACGCAAGCTTGTCGAGATAAGAGGTGGTCACGCCGGGCTTAACTTCGGGCACCATGAGATCGAGGATCTCTGCCGCCAGCCGTCCTGCATTGCGCATGCCCTCAAAATCCTCGGGCCGGTGCGTGGCGACCGCGAACGCCGAGCGCCGCGCAACTTCGATCGCTTCGCGATCGAGCACGAGTTCAGTGGACAGCGCGGGATCGAGCTCGGATGTCGGTTCGGGCATTCTCTAAATCTGCTCTCTCTTCAAGGTCTTGCCTCGAGATGGCCCCGCATCCTCTCTAGCGCAAGACTATCACGAAAAGCTTGACGCGCTGGTTTTACACGGGGGGTCTTTAGGATGCCAGCAAATCCGCCCAATTGCGCCCGATTTTGCTTCGCGCCGGGCCCCGAAAAGTGCGAAAAATTCGCCCTCGGAGCCGGGCAATGAACGACGACAGCAAGAGACTGACCGCGGCCGTGCTCGTCATCGGCGACGAGATCCTTTCCGGCCGCACCCAGGACGTAAATATCGCGGCAATAGCGCGCTTTCTCGGCAGCCTCGGCATCGATCTCTGCGAAGCCCGCTGCGTGCCCGACGTGGAGGACGAAATCGTCGCTGCGGTCAACGCCCTTCGCGCCCGCTATAGCTATGTCTTCACGACGGGCGGGATCGGCCCAACCCACGACGACATCACCGCCGACGCCATCGGCAAGGCCTTCGGTCTGGCCGTTGAGCATCAACCCGAAGCCATGGCGATGCTGGCGGCGCGCTATCCCCCAGGCGAATTCAACGAACGGCGGCAGCGCATGGCGCGCGTCCCCAAAGGCGCCAGCCTGATAAAGAACTCGGTCTCGGTCGCGCCCGGCTTTCAGATCGAAAACGTCTTCGTGATGGCCGGCGTGCCCAAGATCATGCAGGCCATGCTTGAAGACATCGAGCCGAGGCTTGCTCGGGGTGTGCTGGTGAAGAGCCGCTCCTATACCGTGCGCTTGCCCGAAGGACGCATCGCTGCGGCACTCGCGGAAATCCAGCAGCGCCACACCGAAATCACCATCGGCAGCTACCCGTTCTTCGCGCAAGGCGGACCGCCGACCAGCCGCGGCACATCAGCGGGGACAACCTTGATCGTGCGCGGCCGCAATGAAGCGGAGGTCGACGCGGCAGGTGCCGAAATCGAAAGTCTCGTGCGCGATTTCGGAGCCGAGCTTGAGCCCCCCACCTGACACTCGAAATTCAAAATTACTTAGACGTGTCTGTGGGATAAAAAAATGACAAGATAAAACTATGGGTTGCCCGACCTCTGCCCGTGTGGCAGTCTAAAATTGTTAAGCCTGACGTCCGACCTTTCCAGGAACGACCCGAACCATGATCGTAACCCGAATCCTGGTGGCCGCTGTTGGCGGAGTTTTGTTCGCCGCTGCCGGCGTGGCCGCGGCAGGCAATTTCTCTTCCGACCGGCAGGTCGACTTCTTCGCCAAGGGCAAGCACCAATTCTACGTCTGGTGCTCCGGCAAGGGCGATTATGTGGCGACAGCTGAAGGTTCGAACGCTGAAGAGGCCCAGATGAAGCTCTACAACGAAGCCAAAAAGGCGGGAAAGCTCGCCTGCTGGCCGGTTTGGCAGGGCCGCGTTTCGAGCTAAACGGTCAGAATTGGCGGGTTTCGCGGCGGCTTTCAGGCCGCCGTTTTAGTTTAGGGCATTCTTCTGGGCGACTTCGCTCAAGGCCGCCTGCGCGTCGGCCTGGTTGGCGAACACGCTCCGCGCTTTCGCAAGCGCGGCGGCAGCCTTCTCCTTGTCGCCGAGCACCATGTAGGAATTGATCAGCATCACCCACCCATCGATGTTGTTCGGGTTGGCGTCCAGCTGGGCGGCCAGGCGTGCCACCATCACGGCGGGAGCAAACGGCGCTCCGCCGCCCGTTTCGGATCGGAGCGAGGCCATCTGATTGATCAGCGTACCGCGCCAAGGCGCGTCGGGCGGGGCATCGGCCAGCAAATTCTCCCAAATCTGGAGCGCGCCGTTCTTGTCCCCCCGCTGCGACAGCGCGCGCCCAATAAAATAGCGGGACATCACATCTTCGGGTTCTTTCTCAAGCACTTCGCGGAACACGGCCTCGGCATCCTTGGTGACTTCGCCGGCTTCTTCGGCGAGCGCCTCGCCGTAGTTCGACAAAAGCTGCGGCGGTGCCGCGCCGAGTTGAGCCTTGGCCGCCTCGACAGCATGGCCGAACGCCTTCGCCGCCTGACTGGCATTGCCGTAGGCCATGTAGCCGCGGCCGAGCAGCGCCCAGCCTTCGTAGTCGCCGGGACGGTTCGGCATGCGGCGCGCCAGCGTCGCGAGCAGCGCGGGATAATCGTCATTCGTCGGGCCGCGGAGCGACTTGTAGGCAAGATCCGGCTGTCCCAGCACGGCATAGGATCCGAGTCCGACCGCTGCGACGGCAAGGCCGGCACCGAGCGCGAGCCAACCCGCGCGCTTTGGGCCGTCGGCGCGGCGCGGCTTGCGCACGAGCGGAAGCACCACGAAGGCGCTCGCCGCAAGCGCGACCAAGCCGAAAATGAAGATCAGAAGGACCGCAGACATGGCGGCAAAAGCCCTAGCATAGGACCCCTCGGCTGTCATATGTGCGGGCTAGACTGGCCTGCCGGGTCGCAGCCGCGCGTACCCAGTAGCAGCCCGCCTTCGCGCTTCCCCCTTCGCTCTTCGAGCTTCGGAGGACAAGTCGCGCTTCGGCGCGGCCAGCCTCGCCGCTGCGCGGCGAAGCCTGGTGGCCCCGCCCGGACTTGAACCGGGACACCCCTTTCGGAGCTACGGATTTTAAGTCCGTTGCGTCTACCATTCCGCCACGGGGCCTTTCGGAAGCTCAATCGCAACCAGCGTCAAGCGTCAAGGCGAAGTCCGCGTGGCACGAAAGGCGAAGGCGGACCGGCGCCCGCACTTCGCCTCCCGGCTTGCCCCCGTTTATTCGAGGACGAGCTTGTTTGTCTCGGGCGCTCCGCGGAGCGCGGCGAGCTTGGCCCCGATGCCGGGATAGAGCTTCAGGAGCCCGCCGTGCCGGCGCATCGCCTGCTCAAAAGCGTCCAGCGCTTCAGCCCTGCGCCCCTGCTCCATGAGCGCGTCACCGAGCGCAACGAATGCCGGCACGCTTTCGGGCCGGTAGTACAGCGCCTTCTTGTAGTCCGCGACCGCCTCATTGAGTTGGTGGTTCGCCGCGTAGGCCTGCCCGCGATGGAGATAGAAATAGTTGACGTCCGGGTTCTGGCGGATCGCTTCGCTGTAATCGGCGATGGCTCGCGTCAGCTCGCCCTTGTGGCGAAGCGCGATCGCCCGGTCGTAATAGGCGGCGTACAGGGTCGGGTTCAGCGCCAGCGCGCGGTCGAAATCGGCAATCGCATCGTCGTCGCGGCCGGTCTTGAGATATTCGGCGCCGCGCCAGTGATGGGCGAGCGCAAGATTGTACGGCTTCAGATCGCCGCTCGCGATCGCGCTCGTGAAGCGCTCGATCGCGCGCGCGTAGTTCTTTTGCAGAAGAGCGTCGTAGCCGGCGTTGAAATCGCCCACCGCGGATGCATGAGCGGGCAATGACAGCGCACTGAAAACTGCGATCAGCGCAATCGCACGTGCTTTCGAATACCTGGACATCTTCATCTCCCTTTGAGCTTGCCTTAGCAGCGTAGGGAGACGGTCGATCACAATCGGTGCGGCGTGCCACGGGCGAAGTGTGAGTTTCGCCACGTCGCCGCGCGCTTACTTCCCGCAGTTATGCGCTCAACCAGTCGAGCGTGCGCTCGTTCTCGAGATTTTGCAGCCGGTCGAACAGGCGGTCCATCGCCGCGCGCGGGAAGCGCTTGCTCATCTGCATGAACTTCTCGCGCAGGGCCGCTTCATTGAGCGGCCGTTCCGGCGTGCCGAGAAATTCCGTGACGGTGCGCGTCACCGTGCGTCCACCCTTCAGCGTCACGGCGACCGTTGCCGTCAGATTCTCGCGCGACTGGCCGTCTTTCACCAGCATCTTCACCTTCTGTGCGAGCGCCAAGATCTGCCGGTCCTTGGCGACATTCTCATCGAAGGAATCCGGATCGATCGCATTGCGATAAAGCGACAAGGCGACCGAGAACGGAATCGAATACTGCGCCAGCAGCACATCGGGCGGCGCGGGAATGTTGTTCACCGTGGCCATGCGCTGATTGCCGGTGATCGCGATCGCCTCCACATCGGCGGCCGTGAACTTGTATTCGTCCCTAAGATCGAGCATCGCTTCCACCGGCCGGTGCGCCGTGATGTGGCAGGCGAAGCGCTTCATCATGATCGCCATGCTGTCGTAATTCTCGCCGAGACCCTTGGTCAGCTCGGCGGCATCCGATTCGTTGCAGAACGCGTGCAGATAACCGGATTGGCCTTCGATCACAGTGGAGGGCCCAGTAAATCCTTCGCTGGCAAGACTCGCAGCAAGCACGCCCGATTCCGCTGCGCGTCCCAGATGCAGCTTCTTCACCATGCCGCCGTCGTTCGAGTTCGCAAACTCGAGCAGACCGCCCGACAGCGAGCCGGCGATGCCGATGGCGTTGGTCATTTTCGTCGCGTCGAATTGCAGCAGTTTACCCCCGGTTACAGCGCCGCCGAACGGACCGGTGGTGCCGGGCGCGTGGAAGCCGCGCGGCTCGAGCGTGCCCTTCGCCGCATGACCGATGCGGATCATCACTTCCGCGCCGGACGTCATTGCGCCGATCAGTTCGCGCCCGCTCAAGCCACGGTCCTGTGCGATGGCCAACCCGGCCGAAAACATCGCCGCTCCGGGATGCGAGCCCGAATCCGGACTGGTCAGATTGTCGAGCTCGAAGGCGTGTGCCATCGCGCCATGGGCAAGCGCCGCTGATGGCGCCTGCACTTTCACGTTGCCGATGCCGAGAATGGCGCTCTTGCCGCCGGGGCCCGTGCGCTTGGCATGGGCGATGATCATTTCGCTCCACGGCAGTTTCCCGCCATAGAGAATGACCGCGACCGTGTCGGTGATGCAGTTCTTGATCCGTTGTTTTACTTCGGCGGGAATATCCTCGTAGCGCAGCGTCGCGGCATATTGCGCGAGCTTCGTCGTGTAGCCCGAGAGACGCGGCGCTGCCGCTTCCGCCGCTTTCGCTTCTTGCGTCACCGCAACCGCGGCAGGCAGCGCTGCGACGAGCAGCCTCGGAGGCAGCTGCGCCGCGCCCGCGGCAACCGCCATCCGGTTCAAGAACGTCCGCCGGCCCAAGCGTTCGGATTGTCTGTCGGACATTTGCGCACCTCCCGTGTGCGGCCACGCGTTGGATCCGTAGCCTCCGGCCAAAATAGCGAAGTTTGCCGCTGCTGCCGAGGGCGGTGCGTTCGGCCGGCTTCACTTTGCCGGTACGCCCTGGCGGTCTGAACCCTGCAAATTCCCGCCGAAGTGCACTAGAGTTGAGCCCATCGGGGCAATTGGGCGGGGCAAACCAATCCACACGCAGCTTTGCGTCGTTGGCGGCGGGCCGGCCGGAATGATGCATGGTCTTCTCATGGCCCGCGCCGGCATCGATGTCGTCGTGCTGGAAAAGCACGCCGACTTTCTGCGCGACTTCCGCGGCGACACGGTCCATCCGTCGACGCTGGAAGTCATGTACGAGCTCGGGCTGCTCGACGAGTTTCTCAAACGACCGCACCAGCAGCTTCGTGCGGCTTCGGGCGTCATCGGCGGCGTCAAGGTGAACCTCGCCGACTTCACCCACGTGCCGACGCATTGCCGCTTCATCGCGCTGATGCCGCAGTGGGATTTTCTAGACTTCCTGAGCTTGCACGCGAAGCGCTACCCGAACTTCCACTTGATGATGGAAGCAGAAGCGACGGACCTCATCGAGGAAAACGGACGCGTTACCGGCATCGTCGCCGATACACGACAAGGACGCGTCGAGATTCGCGCCTCGCTCGTTGTCGGCGCCGACGGACGGCACTCGATCATCCGCGAGAAGGCGCAGCTGCCCCTCCAGGAATTCGGCGTGCCGATCGACGTGCTGTGGCTGAAGCTGTCAAAGCGCGACACCGATTCGGCAACCACGCTTGGCCGCATCGTGGCGGGGGTCATTTTCGTCACCCTCGACCGTGGGGATTATTGGCAGTGCGCCGTGGTGATTAACAAAGGCGGCGCGGAGGCTTTGCGCGCGCAAGGCTTGGACGCGTTTCGCGCCCTCATCGCCCGCGTGGCGCCGGATTTCGCGAACCGCGTGTCCGAGGTTCAAAGCTGGGACCAGGTCAAGCTCCTCACGGTGAAGGTCGATCGCTTGAAGCAATGGTCCAAGCCGGGATTGCTGTGCATCGGCGATGCCGCGCACGCGATGTCGCCGATTGGCGGCATCGGGATCAATCTCGCGATTCAAGATGCAGTCGCTGCGGCAAACATTCTCGCTCCTGTTTTCGCCCGCGGAGCGCCGGGCATCGACGATTTGCAACGCGTGCAGAAGCGCCGCGAATTTCCGACGCGGATGACGCAATCCATGCAGATGGCGATCCAGAACAACGTGATGACGCGTGTGCTCGGAGCCAAAGTCGATCCGAAGCCGCCATTCGCGGTGAAGCTCTTGAATGCCTTCCCGTACTTGCGTCGATTTCCGGCGCGGATCATGGGCCTCGGTTTTCGCCCCGAGCACGTGCACACGCCGGAGATCGCGGCGGCGGCGGAATAAAGCTCAGCCTTGGCCGTTGTTAACCTGGAACGCCACCCCAGCAGGAGCGTTTCCATACGAGGCCGAAGCGCGCACTGCGCACGGCTGTCCCCCCTAAAAATTTGAGGGAAACAAAGGAGCCAACGATGAACAAGAAACTCGGCATGACCATTGGCGTCGCAATGCTCGCATTGGGCACGGCGTTCGCCGCTCCGGCGCAGGCCGCCGGCGTGAAGGTCGGCGTGCTGACCTGCAACGTGGAGTCCGGCTGGGGCTATATCTTGGGTTCATCCAAGGACATCCGCTGCAACTACGTACCGAACAGCGGCCTCGGTGAACACTACTATGGCAACATCGCCAAGGTCGGCGTCGATATCGGCTTCACCAAAGGCGGCGTTCTCATCTGGAGCGTTATCGCGCCTTCGTCCGACTTGAAGCCGGGCGCGCTTGAAGGCGGCTACGGCGGCGTGTCCGCTCAGGCCACCGTCGGCGTCGGCGTCGGCGCCAACGCGTTGATCGGCGGCTTCGACAAGTCGATTGCCCTTCAGCCTTTGAGCATCGAAGGCAATAAGGGATTGAACGTGGCGGCCGGTATCGGTGCGCTCAATCTGAAGTTCGATAAGGGCTAAGCTGGCAACAGCGAAGCCTGACGTGAAAAGCCCTGTCGCCTCCCGCGCGGGGCTTTTCGCTATTTGCGGGACTTCTTTTCCCTGTATGGCGACAGCGCATAGGCGGCAAGCGCCCGTTCGACGGCCTTGGGCTCATACTTTATGACAGCGAGCAGCACGCGCGCCGCGCGATCGGGTGTGCGCCGTCCCTGCTCCCAATCGCGCACCGCGCTTACATCGAAGCCGTACCGCCAGGCGAATTGGAACTGGGAGAGACCGGTTTGCTTGCGGATCGCCTTGGCATCAGGCGGCGGCACCGCCGACTTGAGCCTCAGAAGTTGCTCATTTGTCAGCGGCGGGTTGTCGGGATCGCTGACGGCCGCAGCATGAATCTCCGCTTCACTCATCGGGCGAAAATCACCGCGTCTCGGCTTAGGAAGATTATTCGGATCTAGGGAAAAGCTGATAATACGCCCAGTGTTCCTTTCTCTCGGCATTGCGCGCCGAGATGATTCGGATTTTGCCGTCGCGCTCAGTGTGGACGACTGCAAGGATGCGGTCTTCGACTTGGCCGAACGTGATTTCCCGCGCTTCTTCATCGTTCGATTCATCAGCTACCGTCAATCGCTTGGGATCGGAGAAAACCTGGGCTGCTTGTTCAAATGACACGCCATGCTTGCGCAGATTCGCAGCAGCCTTCGCTTCGTCCCACTCGAATTCGTTGGGTTGACTATACGGCATTGCCGTAGTGGCTGCAATGCTCTTTTTCTATGGTTGGCAATTGATGCGCAGAACCGTGGCGGGATTAAGACCCGGCTGGATCCCCTTTCTCTCGCACTGCTGACGCAGTGCTCGACCGGGGATGACGCCCTTCGGGCGTCACATCTGCATGGTCCAGCCGCCGACGCCCATGGCGGCTTGGCGGACCGCTTCGCTGAGCGTCGGATGCGCGTGGCTGGTGCGCGCGATGTCTTCTGACGAAGCGGAAAATTCGATCGCCAACGATGCTTCGCCGATCATGTTGCCGGCATCGGGGCCGATCATATGCACGCCGAGCACGCGATCGGTCTTGGCATCGGCGATGATCTTCACGAAGCCTTCGGTGGTGATGTTGGTCTTGGCCCGCGCATTCGCGGTAAAGGGAAATTTTCCGACCTTGTAGGTAACGCCTGCGGCCTTCAGCTCTTCCTCGGTTTTTCCGACCACCGCAACTTCGGGATAGGTGTAAATAACCGACGGGATCGCGTCGTAGTTCACATGTCCGGCGCGTCCGGCGATGGTTTCGGCACAAGCGACCGCTTCGTCCTCCGCTTTGTGCGCGAGCATGGCGCCTTCGCGCACATCACCGATCGCCCAAATGCCGGCGACATTCGTTTTGAAGCGGCCGTCGGTCACGACGCGGCCGCGTTTGTCGCGCTCCACGCCGACGTCTTCCAGGCCAAGCCCATCCGTGTAGGGCCGCCGTCCGATCGCAACCAGCATCGCATCCGCTTCGATCATCTCGCGCGCGCCGCCGCTCGCCGGCTCCACGGCAACAGACAGAACGTCGCCTTTCTTTTCGACGCCGACGACCTTGCTTGAGAGCTTGAACTTCAGGCCTTGCCGGGTGAGCAGGCGCTCGAATTGGCGCGCCACTTCGCCGTCGACGCCGGGCACGATGCGATCGAGGAATTCGACCACCAGCACGTCCGAGCCCAGACGGTGCCAGACCGAGCCGAGCTCGACGCCGATCACGCCGGCGCCGATGATCAGGAGCCGCTTCGGCACCGCCGAAAATTCCAGCGCGCCGGTCGATGAGACGATCTGCTTCTCGTCAATTGTGATGCCCGGCAGTCCCGCGACGTCGGACCCGGTCGCGATGACGATGTGCTTGGCTTCGAGCTCGCGCACACCGTCTTTCGTGGTCACGCGCACTTTGCCCGGCGCCGTGATTTTGCCCTCGCCGACGATGCCCGTGACCTTATTTTTCCTGAACAGGAACTCGACGCCCTTGGTCAGCTCGCCGACGACCTTGGTCTTGTGCGCCATCATGGCGGCCAGATCGATACCCGGTGTTCCTGTAATTCCAAAGCGCGGAAAATCGAGCCGCGCAACCGTGTAAAGGTCGGTGGCGTGTAAGAGCGCCTTGGACGGAATGCAGCCGACGTTGAGACACGTGCCGCCGAACGAGCCGCGTTTGTCGACGCAGGCGGCCTTCAGCCCAAGCTGGCCCAATCGAATGGCGCAATTGTAGCCGCCCGGTCCGCCGCCGATGACCACGACGTCGAATGTTTCAGCCATGACTTCGTCCTTGTGGAGAGAGCGCGGGTTACAGATCCAGCAGCAGGCGCTGGGGATCTTCGATGTTTTCCTTCACGCGCACGAGAAACGTCACCGCTTCGCGTCCGTCGACCAGACGATGGTCGTAAGACAACGCCAGATACATCATCGGCCGGATTTCGATCTTGTCGCCGACCGCAACCGGCCGGTTCTGGATCTTGTGCATTCCGAGGATGCCGCTCTGCGGCATGTTCAATATCGGCGTCGACATCAATGAGCCGAAGACGCCGCCATTGGTGATGGTGAACGTGCCGCCCAGCAGCTCCTCGATCTTGAGCTTGTTCTCGCGAGCGCGCGCCGCGAACTCGCCGATCTGGCGCTCGATGTCGGCCACGCTCAGCACATCGGCGTCGCGCAGCACGGGAACCACCAATCCGCGATCGGTCGAAACCGCGACTCCGAGATCGTAGTAATTCTTGTAGACGATATCGTCGCCGTCGATCTCGGCATTGACCGACGGAATCTCCTTGAGCGCCGCGATACAGGCTTTCACGAAAAAGCCCATGAAGCCGAGCTTGACGCCGTGCTTCTTCTCGAAGCCGTCCTTATAGGCCGCGCGCGCCGCCATCACCTTCGACATGTCGGCTTCGTTGAAGGTCGTGAGCTGGGCCGCGATCTCCTGGCTTTCCTTCAGTCTGAGCGCGATCGTCTTGCGCAGCCGCGACATCGGCACGCGCTCTTCGCGCTGCGCTCGCGGCCGCGGGCTCGATGGCGCCGGCGCTTCGCTGCGCGCGGGAGCGGCTCTGACGGCTTCCAACGCTGCGAGCGCATCGCCCTTCGTGATCTGGCCGCGTTTTCCGCTGCCGGTCACGGTGGAAAGATCGAGCTTCTCTTCCTCGGCGATGCGTCGCACCGATGGCGGCGGCGGAGGAGGAGCGGACACTTTTGGTACTTCCGTTTTCGCGGGTTCCGCTTTGGCGGCAGGTTTCGCTTCAGTCTTCGCGGGGGCCGCGCCTTCTTTCACCTGCCCGAGCACGGTTCCAACGCCGACGGTGCCGCCGGATTGAATGTCGATGCGTTCGAGCACGCCGGCTGCCGGCGAGGGGACCTCGACGTTGACCTTGTCTGTCTCGAGCTCAACCACCGGCTCATCCTGCTTGACCGTGTCGCCTTCTTTTTTCAGCCAGCGCGCGATGGTCGCTTCGGTGACCGATTCACCCATGGCCGGCACTTTGATTGCGATGCTCATCGGCGATCTCTCAAGTCTCGGTCAGCGTCAGTGCATCATTGAGAAAGCTTTGCAACTCCGCCTGATGCTGGCTGGCTTGGCCGGCTGCGGGCGAGGCCGAGGCCTTGCGGCCGGCGTAGCGCAACGGACCCGTCAGGCCCAATTGTTCCATCAAGCTCTCGATATTCGGCGCGACGAAACTCCACGCGCCCTGATTCTTCGGCTCTTCCTGGCACCAGATGATCTCGGCGTTGGGGAAGCGCGTCAACTCGTCGGTGAGCGCGAGACCTGCGAACGGATAGATCTGTTCCAGCCGCAGGATTTGGATGCGGTCCTCGCCACGCTTCTGACGCTCCTCGACGAGATCGTAATAGACCTTTCCGGAGCACAGGATGACGCGCTTGATCTGATCGTTCGGTTTCAGCGTGATCGTCGAGCCGGGCTTGCTTTCCGCATCGTCCCACAGCACGCGGTGGAACGACGAGCCGGGTCCGAACTCGCTTAAGCTTGACACCGCGCGCTTGTGGCGCAGCAGCGATTTCGGCGTCATCACCACGAGGGGTTTGCGGAAATTGCGCTGGAGCTGGCGCCGCAGCGCATGGAAATAGTTTGCCGGCGTCGTGCAGTTCACCACCTGCATATTGTCGTCGGCGCAAAGCTGGAGGAAGCGTTCAAGCCGCGCCGAAGAATGCTCCGGTCCCTGTCCCTCGAAACCGTGCGGCAGCAGCAGCACCAGTCCCGACATGCGCAGCCACTTCATCTCGCCCGACGCGATGAACTGGTCGATGATCACCTGAGCGCCGTTGGCGAAATCGCCGAACTGAGCCTCCCAGCAGACGAGCGCCTTGGGCTCGGCGAGCGAGTAGCCGTATTCGAATCCCAATACCGCCTCTTCCGAGAGCAGCGTGTCGATGACTTCGAATTCGGCCTGGCCCTCACGAATGTGGTTCAGCGGCACATAGCGGTCTTCGGTTTCCTGATCGACGAAGGCGGCATGGCGCTGCGAGAACGTACCGCGCGACGAATCCTGGCCTGAAAGCCGCACCGGAAACTCGTCGTCCAGCAGCGTACCAAAGGCGAGCGCTTCACCCGTTGCCCAGTCGATATTTTCGCCGCTATCGATCATGCGGCGCCGCGTCTCGAGCAGGCGCGCGAGCGTCTTGTGGAGGTGGAAATTCTCTGGAGCTGAGGAAATCGCGTATCCGACCTTCTTCAATGTCTCGATATCGACGTCGGTATCACCGCGGCGGTCGCCGCGCGGCGCGGTGTGGAAGCCGGTCCAGCGGCCATCCAGCCAGTCGGCCTTGTCGGGACGATGTGCCTGGGCGGTTTCGAACTCTTGCTCCAGGCGCTTTCCGAACGCGGCGGTCATCTCGTCGACTTCGGCTGCGGTGACGATACCTTCCTCGATCAGCTTCTTGGAATAGATCTCGAGCGTCGTCGGATGTGACCTGATCGCGCGATACATCAGCGGCTGCGTGAACGCCGGTTCGTCGCCTTCGTTGTGGCCAAAGCGGCGATAACAGAACATGTCGACGACAACGTCCTTGTGGAAGAGCTGGCGGAATTCGGTGGCCACGCGCGCGCAGTGCACGACGGCTTCGGGATCGTCGCCGTTCACGTGGAAGATCGGCGCCTGAACCATCAGGGCAACGTCGGACGGATACGGCGACGAACGCGCGTAGGCGGGCGCCGTCGTAAATCCAAGCTGGTTGTTGACGATGAAATGAATCGTGCCACCGGTTCGGAAGCCCTTGGTGCCCGACATGGCAAAGCATTCCGCAACCACGCCCTGGCCGGCGAACGCGGCGTCGCCATGCATCAGCAACGGCAGCACCGAACTGCGCTCGATCTTGTCGCCGTATTGGGATTGCTTGGCGCGGGCCTTTCCGAGAACCACCGGATCGACCGCTTCCAAATGCGACGGATTGGCGGTCAGAGACAGATGCACGTTCTTGCCATCGAAGGCGCGGTCCGATGAGGCGCCGAGATGGTATTTCACGTCACCCGAGCCCTGCACGTCCGACGGCTTTGCCGTGCCGCCCTGGAATTCGTGGAAGATTTGCCGGTACGGTTTGCCCATCACATTGGCGAGCACGTTCAACCGGCCGCGATGCGGCATGCCGAGTGTGATGTCTTTGACGCCGAGCGCGCCGCCGCGCTTGATGATCTGCTCCAGCGCCGGAATCGCGGATTCGCCGCCGTCGAGACCAAAGCGCTTGGTGCCGACGAACTTCACGCCGCAGAATTTCTCGAACATCTCCGCTTCGATGAGCTTGTTCAGAATCGCGCGTTTGCCTTCGGGCGTGAACGCGACCTGCTTGTCGGGTCCCTCGATCCGGCGCTGCAGCCACTCGCGCTGCTCGGGATCGTGGATGTGCATGTACTCGTAGCCGATCGTGCCGGAATACGTGCGCCTGAGGATCTCAACCAGCCGGCGCGGCGTGACAGACTCAAAGCCCATGATGCCGTCGATGAAGACGGGCTGATCAAGCTGCTCTTCGTGAAAGCCGTAGAACGACGGCTGCAGTTGCGGGACCGGCTTCTTCTCTCCGAGCTGCAACGGATCGAGCTGCGCTTCGAGATGGCCGATGATCCGGTAGGCGCGAATAAGCTGGAACGCGCGTATCGAAGCTTGTCCGGCGGAGTGGCTGTCGGCGGCGGGAGCCGCGGCTCCCCTTGCTTTCGCAGGCGGTGCCCCCCAATCGCCAGTCAGCGCCGAGATCAGCTCGCCGTTTTCGAGCGCGAGCTTCGCATCGCGCCGCCACGCCGGCCCGCGACCCAATTGGGTCGGTGAAAGCCCCTTGTCGCCCAGCGCATCGAAGAACGCCCGCCAGGTTCCGTCGACCGAATTCGGGTCGCTCAAATATTGGGCATACAGCCCCTCAATGAACCCGGCATTGGCGCCGTACAGAAACGAGGTCGCCTCCAGCACCCGGTTGGGTGAGGTCCGTTTGGGCGAGCGGTCTTTGGATTCTGCTGTCATTTCATACGCTTGACGAGCCTTTTGCGACCGGCAAGGCGGTCGAAGCGGACTCTCTTCATCCCTCTGATGGCAGGAAACGCGCCAGTCGAGAAAGGCCTAAACCGATTTGTTTAAGATTGCATCATTCGGGCCCGATTCAATGGGCCTTCAAGAGCTCCGCGAGCGTCGTTCCGAGCGCCCCTGGATTGGGCGAAACCACGATACCGGCCGACTTCATCGCCTCGATCTTCGAGCCGGCGTCGCCTTTGCCGCCCGAGATGATCGCCCCCGCATGGCCCATGCGCCGGCCCGGCGGTGCGGTGACGCCCGCGATGAATCCCACCGTTGGCTTTTTCACCTTGGAGCGTTTTAGAAATTCCGCTGCGTCCTCTTCGGCCGCACCGCCGATCTCGCCGATCATGATCAGCGACTTCGTTTCGGGATCGGCAAGGAACATCTCCAGCACGTCGATGAACTCCGTGCCCTTGACCGGATCGCCGCCGATGCCGACGCAGCTCGACTGTCCAAGCCCAACGGCGGTTGTCTGCGCCACCGCTTCATAGGTGAGCGTGCCCGAACGCGAGACGATGCCGACCGAACCCTTGCGATGGATGTGACCGGGCATGATGCCGATCTTGCACTCGTTGGGCGTGATCACGCCCGGGCAGTTCGGTCCGACCAGCCGCGTCTTCGACCCGCAGAGCGCGCGCTTCACTTTGACCATGTCCAGAACCGGAATGCCCTCGGTGATGCAAACCGCAAGCT
>Ga0134122_10001511_pt1 | contig 16832 bp, 17 predicted proteins | sample KB302_FD_96461 | JGI IMG/M metagenome (GOLD analysis project Ga0134122, IMG submission 96461) | Terrestrial soil microbial communities without Nitrogen fertilizer from Kellogg Biological Station, Michigan, USA - KB3-0-2 | ecosystem: Environmental > Terrestrial > Soil > Unclassified ... | reverse complement strand
GACGCTTGGCATCGATCGCAATCACGACGCATTGCGCGCCGAACACTTCGGCCAGCTCGCCGATCAGCTCGGGCCGCGCCAGCGCGGCGGAATTGACCGACACCTTGTCCGCGCCGGCGTCCAGCACCGCCTGGGCATCGGCCGCCGAACGGATCCCGCCCCCGATCACGAATGGGATGAAGACGTTGTCGGCGGTTCGCCGCGCCAGCTCAACGATGGTCTCCCGCCGCTCGTGGGAGGCGGTGATGTCCAGGAACACCAGCTCGTCGGCCCCCTCGGCGTCATAACGGGCGGCAAGCTCCACCGGATCGCCCGCGTCGCGCAGGCCGACGAAGTTGGTCCCCTTGACCACCCTGCCGGCGTCCACGTCGAGGCACGGGATGACGCGCTTCAAAGCCACGTCAGCGAGGGTAGCGCCGCGTCGGTTATGCCCTTCCGGTGACGGCCTTCTTGACCAGCGACAACAGCTCGTCCTGCTCTCGCTTGGTGAGGCTCGAGCGCCGGCCCTTTGACTTGCGGACCAGCCCTCCCAACCGTTCGCGGTCGCCCGCCTCGAGGTTGTTCCAGGCACGCCTACCGTGCTGGTAGATCCACCTGGCGCTGGCATAGAGGGTCAGCCACGGGATCGTGCGGCCGCGGGCGACCAGACGGGAGATGGCGCCGGCCATCGGCCCAACCTACTTCCTCAGCGCAGCTTGCCCCTCGGCGACGGTGAAGCGGCCCTCGTACAGGGCCCGTCCAACGATCACCCCGGCGAGACTGTCCAGGCCCAACCCGGCCAGCTCGCGCAGGTGTTCGAGCGAGCCGACGCCGCCCGAGTAGATCAGCTCTGCGCCGCCGTCGGCGGCCGCCCCGGCCGCCGACCGAAGGCCCTCGATGGAGGGGCCCTGCAGCGTCCCGTCGACATCCACGGGCGTGTAGACGAAGCGGCGCACGCCACGCCCGGCAAGCTCGGCGATCAGGTCGTTCGCCGTCGCCCCCGTTTGACGCTCCCAGCCCTCGATCGCGACTCGGCCGGAGCGTGCGTCCACGCCCGCGACGATCCGGTCTCCGTGCTCAGCGGCTAGCGCCTCGACGAGCTCCGGTCGGGCAAGCGCCGCCGTGCCGAGCACCACCCGCTGGGCTCCTGTGGCCAGCGCACCGGCGACGGCCTCCGCGTCCCGCAACCCGCCTCCGACCTGGATCGGGACCCCCGCCCCGGTCGCGATCCGCCTCACGTGCTCGAGGTTCTCGGGGCTGCCCGACCGCGCCCCGTCGAGGTCCACGACGTGCAGGAACCTCGCACCCTGTTCGACCCAGCGGCCGGCGGCATCCGCCGGGTCGGCGTCGTACACCGTCTCGCGACCGTAGTCGCCGCGCTCCAGCCGCACCGCATGCCCGCCCCGGATGTCGATTGCGGGTACTAGAACCACGTCAAGCCGGCACGGAGGCGCAGATGCGCGCGAAGTTCGCCAACAGGCGCAGGCCGGCGGCGCTCGACTTCTCCGGATGAAACTGCACCCCATACAACGGTGGATCGGCGACTGCGCAGACGAAGCGCTCGCCCCACTCGGCTGTGCCGAGCACGTCGCTCTCGTTGGAAGGACGAACCCCGAACGAGTGCACGAAGTAAAACGGCGTCTGCGTGGCCAGGCCCTCGGTGAGCTCCGAGCTGCGTTCCCAGCGAACCTGCTCCCAGCCGATGTGGGGCAGCTTCCGGCCGCGCGTGTCGAGCTCGGTCACCTCGCCGGCGATCAGGCCCAGGCCCTCCGCCCCGCCCTGCTCGGTCGAGCGCGCGAGCAGGAGCTGAAGCCCGAGGCAGATCCCGAGCACGGGCCTGCCCGCATGCAGACGCTCGGCCACGAGCGCGTCGAGCTCCAGCTCACGCACCCAGCGCATGGCGGCGGGGAAGGCACCAACGCCGGGCAGGATGACCCCGTCCGCGGCACGCACGACCATGGGATCCGCGGTGATCGAGGCCTCGGCGCCGACCCGTTCGAGCGCCTTCTCCACCGAGCGCAGGTTCCCCATCCCGTAATCGAGAATCGCGATTCGGGTCATCGTGGATGCCGGCGGCATCAGGTCAGGGTCCCCTTGGTGGACGGGACTCCGGTTTCGAGCGGGTCCACCTCAACGGCTTGGCGCAGCGCTCTGGCAAACGCCTTGAAGCACGCCTCGATCATGTGATGCGCGTTGGAGCCGTAACGCGTGCCGACGTGGAGGGTGAGCTTCGCGTTGACGGCCACGGCGCGAAAGAACTCCTCCGTGAGCTCCACGTCGAAGCCGGCGATCGAGACCGGCGGCAACTCGGCCTCGAACAGGCACAGCGGCCGGCCGGACACGTCGATTGCGCAAATCCCGAGCGCCTCGTCCATGGGGACGGCGGCGTAGCCATAGCGGCGAATCCCAGCGCGGTCGGCCAGCGCCCGGTCCACCGCCTGTCCGAGCACGATGCCGACGTCCTCGACCGTGTGATGCGCCCCGGTCTCCAGATCGCCGGTCGCCTCCACACGTAACCCCAATCGTCCGTGGCGGCCCAGCAACTCGAGCATGTGGTCGAGGAAGCCGACCCCAGTGGCGGCCGACACCTCTCCCCCGTCGAGGTCGAGCGCGAGCTCAACCGTCGTCTCGCGGGTCTTTCGCGAAATCTCCGCTGTGCGGCTCATCTTCGTCTGTTGCTCATCTGAATCGTGAAATTACCTGCAAAACCGGGATCTTCGCTGATCAGCCGCGGGCGCGAGCCTGTGCGGACTCGCCGTGCACGGGAAAGCCCTCGACGCGCGCGAGGGCGGCCACGTGGCCGGCGAGGGCGCTTGCCGAGGCACTCGGCAAGGTGACCACCGAGGTCCGGCGTCGGAAGGTTCCCGGGCCCAGCGGGCCGCCGAACCGCGCCGCGCCCCCGGTCGGCAGGACGTGGTTCGAGCCCGCCGCGTAATCGCCGAACGCGGCCGCACCTCCTGCCCCGACGAACACGCAGCCGGCCACCCGGGCCCGCGCTACGGTCTCGTCAGCCCCCTCGAAGGCCAGCTCGAGGTGCTCAGGGGCCACCGCGTCGGCGAGCGTCAGCGCCTGCTCGAGCCCCCGCGTGTAGACGAGGACCAGCGTCGTGTCCGCCACGCTGGGGCGGTCCGGGACCAATTCGGAAACCAGCTCCGCGATCCGGTCGAGGAGGGCGAGGTCCGCCGAGGCCACGATCAGGGGGCTGTCGTCGCCGTGCTCGCCCTGCGCGCAGAGGTCAAGCGCGATCCACTCGGGATTCGCCATCCCGTCCGCGACCACCATCAGCTCCGTCGGCCCGGCGAACCCGTCGATTCCGACCTTTCCCCACACCGACCGCTTCGCCTCCGTCACGTAGCGATTGCCGGGTCCTGCGATCAGGTCGACCGGATCGATCGTCTCCGTGCCGAAGGCCAGGGCCGCAATCGCCTGGGCTCCGCCCATGGCGTAGACCTCGTCGACGCCCGCCAGCACGCAGGCCGCGAGCACCCCAGCGTTGGGCCGGCCCGCAGCGCCGGGTGGGCTCGCCACGCAGATGCGCGCGACTCCCGCGACGCGCGCGGGGATGCAACACATCAGGACCGACGACGGATAGGCCGCCCTCCCGCCCGGTGCGTAGACGCCCGCGGTCGCGATGGGCTCGTCGCGCACCTCGACCCGCTGGCCCTCGGGCAGATCGGACGTCGCCGGGCGCATCCGCACCTCCAGCTCGGCGCGGGCTACGGCTTCGATGTTGTTCGCAGCCACGCGCATGGCATCGCGCACCTCGGGCTCGAGCAGGCCGGGTGCAGCGGCCACAGCCTCCGGATCGACCCGAAACGACTCCGGCACCGCTTCATCGAGTCGTTCGGCGACCTCTCGCAGCCCGGCGTCACCGCCCGTCCGGACGCTTTCGACGATGCGCGCGACGTCGGCGGTCACCGCGTCGTCCGCCGGCGCAAGCGCGCGCAGCCGGCCGGCGAACGCGGGCGCTTCTTTGCCGTCCCACTCCGCCCGCTCGATCCTCACGTCGGTGTCACCTCCCGCAGCTGTTCGGCCAGGGCGTCCACCTCGGTCGCGCGCAGCTTGTGGACCACGCGGTTTGCCACGAGCCGGGCGGTGCAGCGGGCGATCTCCTCACGGACCTCGAGCTGGTTCTCGGTCAGCGTCCTCCCTGTGTTGACGAGATCCACGATCCCGTCGGCCAGTCCCACGATCGGCGCCAGCTCGACCGACCCCTTGACCTCGATCACCTCCGCCTGGCGACCCGTGTCCAGGAAGTAGCGCGCGGCCGTGCGTGGGTACTTGGTCGCAATCCGCATCGCACCGAGCCGCCGCTCCACTTCGCCCAGGCTCTCGTCGCCCACCCTGCCGGCCAGCACCATCCGGCAGGCCCCGTAACCAAGGTCGAGAAGCTCGTAAACGGCGCGGTCGCGCTGCTCGAGCAGCACGTCCTTGCCCGTGATGCCGAGATCGGCGGCGCCGGCCTCAACGTAGGTGGGCACATCCGAGGGGCGCATCGTGACGAGCACCAGCCCATCCGTGCCAAACACCAGCGAACGTGACTCCGTGCGCATCTCGCGGGTGTCCGTGCCGATCCTGTCGAGCAACTCGAGGGTGCCCTCGAACAGCGCCCCCCGCGGCACGGCAAGCTTCAGCGGCCCTCCGACGCGCGGTCGCGTTGCCTCCACCTCCGTCCCCCTCACGAGCCCGCCTCCTGCACGACCCGCTGCTCCTCCGCCTGCGCCACGTGCAGCCGTTCCAGGTAGAGGGCGAAGCCCGCAGCCGGGAGCGGTCGCCCGAACCGCCCCATCAGCTCGTCGTAGCGCCCGCCGCCGCCGAGCACGTGGCCGAGCGCGGGATCGTAGACCTCGAGAATGGCGCCCGTGTAGTAGCCGAGGTCCCGGAGCAGGCCCAGGTCGACGTTGACCCGCTCGGCGACGCCGCGAGCCGCGAGCGCTTCGTAGGTGGCGGCAAGGCGCTGGGTGGCCCGCTCCACCGCCCCGCCACCCAGCTCGCGGGCGCGATCCAGCGCCTCAGGACCACCGCGGAGGTTCGGGAGCCGCAGCAGCGTTTCCCGCTCGCGGTCGCCTATCGCGAGCTCATCGACCTCCGCCTCCAGCCCGACCAGGTCGTGCTCGGCCAGCACCTCCAGGATGCGGTCGCGGCGGCTGTTCGAGACGCCCAGCTCATCCAGGAGCTGGCGGTAGAGATCAGCGTCACCCAGGCCGATCACCGCCCTCGTCAATCCAGCAGCATCCAGCGCCGCGCTCAGGACCTCGACCACCTCGGCGGTCCCGTCCGGCGCCTCCGCCCCGATCAGCTCCACGCCGGCCTGAGCGAACTCGCGCATCTGGCCTCGCTGGGGACGGATCGCCCGGTAGGCGCGCGCGATGTAGCAGAGCCTGAACGGAGGCTCGGCGCCGACGAACCGCGTCGCCGCCAGGCGGGCGATCGGGATCGTCATGTCGGAGCGCATCGCCAGCAGCTCGCCGCTCTCGTCGAAGAAGCGGTACGCGGCGGGCGCGCCGCGATCGTCGCCGCGCGCGAGTACCTCGTGGTACTCGATCGTCGGCGTCGCCACCTCGCCGTAGCCGAACCGTTCGAAGGCGTCGGCCAGCGCCGCCTCGAGGCGCCGCAGCTCCCGCATCTCGTCGGGAAGCACATCTCGAGTACCCGGTGGAATCCTGTGGGTCATCGCGGTAAGAGGGTATGGGCTAACGACGAAGCCGCGGTTTCAACATAACTCCGCCGGAAGCCTCGGCTTCGCCTACGTTTCCGGCGGGCGAGGGCTCCGGCCTGACCCGGCAGGCCCTTTCGCAACTGCGGCGGATTGACGTCAGGCCGGAATCGGTTCCACAGAAACACGTTCGATGCGGGCACCGAGTTCGCGCAACCGCAGATCAATCCGCTCGTAGCCGCGGTCGATCTGGGCGACGTTGCCGATCTCGGAGGTCCCATCGGCGGCAAGGGCCGCGATGAGCATCGCCATGCCGGCCCGGATGTCCGGGCTGTCGACTCGCTCGCCGTGAAGACGGCTCGGACCGCTCACGATCGCCCGGTGGGGATCGCAGAGCGTAATCCGAGCGCCCATCGCGACGAGCTTGTCGACGAAGAACAGCCTGTTCTCGAACATCTTCTCGAAGATAAGCACAGTGCCGCGAGCCTGCGTTGCGAGCGCGACCGCGATCGAGGTGAGGTCCGCGGGGAAGGCTGGCCAGGGGCCATCCTCGATCTTCGGAATCGCGTCCCCCAGATCAGCCTTCACCTCCAGCGCCTGCTCGGGCGGCACCAAGACATCGCGGCCCTCGACCATCGACTGCAGGCCCAGGCGGCGAAACTGGCGGCGGATCGCCACCAGATCCTCGGGCTCGGCGTCGCGGATGCGCAACTCCCCCTTGGTGGCGGCGGCGAGGGCCATGAAGCTGGCCACCTCGATGTGGTCGGCGCAGATTCGATGCTCGGCGCCACCCAGCTTGTCGCGCCCGTGCACCGTCATCACGTTCGAGCCGACACCGTCGATCTGCGCGCCCATCTTGACCAGCAGGCGCGCGAGATCCTGGACGTGCGGCTCGCAGGCGGCGTTTCCGATCGTCGTCGGCCCCGGCGTCAGTGCGGCCGCCATCAGCGCGTTCTCGGTGCCCATCACCGAGGGCTCGTCCATGAACAGCGCGCACGGCTTCAGGCCACTCGCCGGTGCGTCGATCTCGATCCAGCGATCGCCATCCACCCTGGCGCCCATGTCGCGAAAGGCGTCCAGGTGCGGGTCCAGGCGCCGCCGACCGATGAAGTCGCCACCGGGTGGCGGCATCCTGGCCTGGCCGAAGCGCGCCAGGAGCGGCCCGGCAAGCAGGAACGAGGCGCGGATTCGGGTGGCGAGACTCTCGTCCAGCGACGTGTCCGTGACACCGTCAGCCTGGAGGCGGATCTCGTTCTCCCCGCTCCAGTGGACTTTCGCGCCGAGGCGCTCGAGCAGGGCAAGCTGGGCCTCGGTGTCCCTGATCCGCGGCACGTTGGAGAGCACGATCTCCTCCTCGGTGAGCAGACAGGCGGCGATCTCCGGGAGGGCCGCGTTCTTGTTCCCGGCAGCGACGATCTCGCCAGAAAGCGGACCGCCTCCCTGTATCACGAGCTTGTCCATCTGGGCTGGAGGGCTAGGGTAACAACGGCCCATGCCTGAACCCACGCGCGAGGACGCCTGGAACCTGGTTGGTGAATGGATCTCGTCCGAGTCGTTGCGCAAGCACCTGCTCGGGGTGGAGGCCGCTATGCGCGCCTACGCTCGCGAGGGCGGCGAAAACGAGGACCTGTGGGGAATCACCGGCTTGGTTCACGACCTCGACTACGAGCGCTACCCCGACCTCGACACGGGCCATCCTCGGCACGCGCTCAAGGAGCTCGAGGCCCGCGGCTATCCCCAGGAGGTGATCGATGCCGTCGCCGGGCACGCGGAGTTCCTTGGCGTGCCCCGCGAGACGCCACTCGCAAAGACGCTCTTCGCTGTCGACGAGCTGTCCGGCTTCATCGCCGCCTGCGCCCTCGTGCGGCCGACCGGGATCGAGGGCATGACGCCGAAGTCGGTTCGCAAGAAGCTCAAGCAGCCCTCGTTCGCAGCGGGCGTCGATCGCGATCAAGTTCGCCGCGGCGCGGAGGAGCTCGGCGTCGACTTCGACCAGCACGTCGCCTTCGTGATCGAGGCGATGGCCGAGCGGGCCGATGAGCTCGGCCTCGCGCCGCAGCCTCAGTCGCCCGCGTGAGACGCGGCTGGAAGATCCTGATCGGCGCCTTGGTCGCACTGGCGATCCTGCTCGCGGTGAACACGATCGTCCTCAATCAGGAAACGAAGGGAGCCGAGGTGACCGTGAGCGGGGGTCGCATCCTCGACCTCCCCGGCGGTGCCGTGCAGGTGGTCGAACAGGGTCCAATCGCCGGTAAGCCGGCCGGCCGCAAGGCCGCCGCCGGACTCCCGATCGTGCTCCTGCACGGCTTCGGCGCCTCACTTCATTGGTGGGACCGGGTGGTTCCCCTGCTGGCGAGGCGCCATCGGGTCATCCGCATCGACCTGCTGGGCTTCGGCGGCTCCGAGAAACCGAAGAGCGGCTACTCGATGGAGGACCAGGGGCGCCTCGTCGCCCTGGCCCTGGGCAAGCTGCACGTGCGAGGCGCAGTCGTCGTCGGCCACTCGATGGGGTTCAGCGTGGCGACGGCGCTCGCCGCGGAGTCGGGTGAGCTGGTCGATCGCCTGGTGGACATCGATGCCGGCCCGGACCCCAGCTTCGGAGACCTGCCGTTCCTGGCCAAGCTCGCGTCGGCGCCGGTGATCGGGCAAGCCCTGCGCAGGGTCACCCCGGACTTCGCGATCGAGGACGGCTACGACTCGGCCTTCGCTCCCGGATACGACGTGGGGGATTTCTCGGACCAGATCGTCGACGACTACAGGGCAATGACCTATACCTCGTACGACCGCTCGCCCGCCGAGGTGGACGACTACCAGGAGGCCATGCCCCTCGATCAGCGGGACCGCGCCGCCGCCGTGCCGTTACTCGTCATCTTTGGCGAGGAGGACCAGCTCCATGACGATCCGAGTGCCGCCGCCCACGCGTACGGCGACGTCCCCGGAGCGCAGATCACGATGATCCCCGGAGCCGGCCACACGCCGATCATCGAGAAGCCCGCCCAGACCTCCCGCCTCGTCCTCGAGTTCGCGGCGGAGAAGGGCGGCCGAGGCTAGAGAACGGGTTATTGCCAGCGACCTCCTGCCTTCGCCCACTCCAGGAGATGGTCCACGCTGCAGAACCCGTCCGGCACGCGGTACTCGCCGCGGTGGCGAACGAGCAGGACATGGACCTCGCCGAGCTCCATGCCGCACTGCGAGCAGGTGACCACCTCCTCGTCGACCGAGGAGGGCTCGGTCATCTCGCCGGCCTCCCAGTGAGGTCCCTGGATCGCCCAGGGAACCACGTGCTCGAGACGGCAGAACCCGGCCCGGCGCTCGCCGACCGGCTCGTACAGGCGAAAGCCGTCGCCGGCGCCGATCTCCTGCCCGCACCAACTGCAGGTGTCAGGCACCGTCCCTCACCGGAATATGGTCCGTGCCATGGCGCCGGTGAGGATAGTCGCGCTGGAGGGCGACCAGACGGGCCAGGAGCTGCTCGAGCAGGCGCTCCGGTTGCTCGAGCCTGACGTCCTCCGGCTCGAGATCCAGCTGGCCCGCTTCGACCTCTCGCTCGAGAACCGGCGCGTGACGCAGAACGGCGTCTGCCACGAGGCTGCGGAAGCGATGCGTGAGACGGGCCTCGGATTGAAGGCGGCCACCATCACCCCGGAGGGTGCGGCCGACGTCGGGAGCCCCAACCGGATTCTTCGTGAAGCAATCGACGGCAAGGTGATCCTCCGAACCGGCCGCAGGATTCCGGGCGTGACCCCGGTCGGCGGGATCCACCACCCAATCGCGGTGTGCCGGATGGCGGTCGGCGACGCCTACGGGGCCGAGCAGTGGCGTGAAAGGACAGACGGCGACGAGCTCGCCCACCGCACCGAGACGATTCGGCGCTCGCACTGCGCTGCCGTCGCCGAGTATGCGTTTCGCGCCGCGAAGCGCATCGACGGTCGCGTCTACGGCGGGCCGAAATGGACCGTCAGCCCGATCTATGAGGGCATGCTGAAGGAGGAGATGGATGCCGCGGCCGAACGCCACGCGGATGTCACGTACGAGCCGGTCCTGATCGATGCGACGCTCGCCGGTTTGGTGAGCGGTGCCGCCACCGAGCCGCTCGTGATCCCCTGCCTGAACCGCGACGGCGACCTGCTCTCCGACCTGGTCCTGCCGCTGTTCGGCTCGATCGCCGGCGCCGAGTCGGTGCTACTCGCGCTCGACCGCGATCTGCGCACCACCGTGGCCATGGCCGAGGCCCCGCATGGGACGGCGCCGGCGCTCGAGGGGAAGGACGTTGCCAACCCGATGGGAATGATCCTGGCCGCCGCCGCCGTGCTCCACCATGCGGCGGAATCCGGGGCAGAGCCAGCCGAGCAGGCGTCCCGAGCGGTCTACGACTCAGTGCTGGAAGCGACTGCCGCGGGGGTTCGAACCCCCGATCTGGGCGGCCACTCCAGCACGACCGAGTTCACCGACGAGGTGATCTCCCGCGTGCGCGCCAAGCTCGACACCTCATCGCTCGGCACCGTCTCATAGGGCGGACTTCTTCGCCCTTTTGCGGGTTTTCTGCCTATGCGGCCTGGCCGGGGGTGGGCTCGCTTCCGCTGCCCGCGCCGACGCGGCGCCACTCGACGATCTTGCCGTCGCGGATCACGAACGAGGTCTTCGCCGACTCCCCGGTGCCCGGCCCGCAAACGCCGGACCCGGGGCGCTCGGTGAGGCGAAAGGTCGCGGTCGTGAACTGGCCCTGGGTCTGGGCGCGCACCAAACGCGCACCGCAGGGGAGCGATTCGTTGAAGCGGCGGGCCTCGTCGATGCTTTCGATGTGGAGCAGGAGCGGGCCGTTCTCGGCCACGCTGGGGATCGCGAAGTAGCGAGCGGCGGCCTCCACGTCGCCGTGCCGAAGCGCCGTCACCCAGCCATCGATCACGCGGACGTCGCCAGGGTCGGCGTTGCCGGCGACTTTCGGCCGGCTGCCACTGTCGTTGTCGCCGCCCCCGCAGCCCACGAGGGCGATTGCGATACCGAACGCCAGCAGCAGCGCGCGTCGAGCCACAGATCCAGTATGCCGCCCGAAGCGACAGGCTCTCCCGGAGGTCTTGACATCCTACGGATCTGATACGAACGTATGTTCGTATGAACATAACCGCCACCGCTTGCGCGCTCATCCCCCGATTTGCTCTCCTGGCGGCCCTGGAGGAGCGGCGAGCTCTGCTCACCACACCGCTCGCACTCGCCCCTGAGCCCGGTGGACCTCAGGTGGTCGGCGAGACCTCGGGGCCCGCCGAGGCGTTCGGCGTCCACGCCGGGATGCGGCTGGGCGAGGCGCTCGCCCGCTGCCCGGAGCTGGCGCTGGTGCCGCCGGATCCGGAGAGTGCGGAGGCGGCCTGGGAGGAGGTGCTGCGACGCTTGGAGGGGATCGGCGCCGCGGTCGAGCCGGGCCGGACGGGTGAGGCCTTCTTCGAGGCCGGAGGGTTGCAGGGCCTTTGGGGAGGAAGCCTGGAGGGTGTCTTGCGGGAGGCACGGAAGGCGGTCGGTCCTCCCGCCCGGCTCGGGGCGGGTCAGACCCGGCTCTGTGCCTACGCCGCCGCCCTCCAGGCGAGGCCGCGCAAGGCGCCGGTGATCGTCCCCGGAACGATGACGCGCGCCTTCCTGGCGCCCCTGCCGGTGGGCCTGCTCCGCGATCGGCTCTTCAGCGACCGCGCCGCCCCCGGAGGCGGAGCCGAGGAGGCGGCGCGCATTTGTTCCGCAGACTTGCCGGAGAAGCTCGAGCGCCTCGGCGTTCATACGCTCGGGCAGCTCGCGGCGCTTCCGGAGGCGGCGATCGCCGACCGCTTCGGCGAGGCGGGGCTGAGGGCGCTGCGGATGGCTGGCGGCGCGGACGAGCCTCTGCGTCCCCGTCGGGCGCACGAGGATCTGGTGGAGCGGCTCGAGCTGCCCGAAGCCGTCTCGGGGCCCCAGCTGGAGCGGGCGCTGACCCTGCTCATCGATCGTCTCCTCACTCGCCTGGAGAGGCGCGGACGAAGCCTGCGGCGCCTGCGCCTCGGCGCGCGGTTGGCCGGGGGCGGGAGCTGGCGATCGGTGGCGGCCCTGCGCCGCGCCAGCGTCGATCCGGTGCGCCTGCGCCTAATACTCCTGCCGAAGCTGGAGGAGCTTCCCGGCCCCGCCGCCTCGCTGAGCCTGCGGGCGCTCGAGACGGGACCACCCGCAAGCGACCAGACGACGCTGGAGGGATCAACGGATCCGAACAGGTGGAGGCGGCTCGCCGAGGCGGTTCGCCAGGCGCGCGCGATCGCCGGGAAGAACGCGGTGCTGCGGGTGCTCGAGGCCGACTCGGGGTCGCGCGTGCCGGAACGACGATCACTTCTGACGCCATTCACATCATCCGCCGACGACTCCTCGTGACTAAGCGGCGGAGCATCTACTGGCCACAACCGGTCGAGGTGCGAGCGGGTGAGGATGGGAAACCGCTCGAGGTGGAGGGGGTGGCAGTGGAGGTCATGCGCGAGGAGTGGCTGGTCGAGGATCGCTGGTGGACCCCGAAGCCGCTTTGCCGGCGCTACTTCGAGCTGGTCCTGGCCGATGGGCGCAACATCGTGGTCTTCCGTGAGCCGGCGGACGGCGGGCGGTGGTTCGAGCAGCGCGCGTAGACATGGCGTACGTCGAACTCCATGCCCATTCCGCCTTCTCGTTCCTCGACGGGGCGTCGTCGCCCGAGGAGCTCGCGGCGCAGGCGGCGGTGCTCGGCTATCCGACGCTCGCCCTCACGGATCACGACGGGGTCTGGGGGGCGATGGAGTTCGCGCAAGCGTGCAAGTCGTTCGGGGTGCGCCCGATCGTGGGTACCGAGCTCACAGTGAAGAAGGGCGCCCGCCCGTTCCACTTGACGCTTCTCGCGGAGAGCCGCGAGGGCTGGAGGAACCTCTGCCGGCTGATCACCGAGGCGCATAGGGATACCCGCCCCAAGCCGGACCGGGAGCCGCTCCCCCCCGTTCTCCCGCTCACCTCGCTCGAGGCTCATGCGGAGGGCCTCGTCTGCCTCTCGGGATGCGCCCGCGACGGGGCGCTCGCCGCGCCGTTCGAGCGCACCGGCGGGAGACCGTCCCCCAGCGAGGCGCGCGGTGCCAAGGCGCTGGGACGGAGATTGCGCGAGGCGTTCGGGTGCGACCGCTTCCGGGTGGAGCTGCAGCGGCCGTTCTGGCGCCATGACCTGGCGCGCAATCGCTGGCTCTCCGTGCTTGCGGAGCGGCTCGGCGTTCCCTGTGTGGCGACGGGAAACGTCCACATGCACGATGCCTCCCGGGCGGCGCTTCAGGACGCCCTGGTCGCGGTGGGGTTGCGCGGGACGCTCGAGGAGACCGAGTCGAGGCGGCGAGGGAACGGCTCTTCGTATCTGGCCTCTCGAGAGGAGATGGCGGCCAGGTTCGAGGGGCATCCGGAGGCGGTGGCGGAGACGGAGCGGCTGGCAGAGCGGCTGGAGTTCGATCTGACGCGAGACTTGGGCTATCGGTATCCCGGCGCCGAGGATCCGGGGACGGATCGCGCGCTGGCGGAGATCTGCCGGGCCCGGCTTGATCACAGGTACGAGGGCAGACGGGAGCGGCGGGAGGCGCGGCGGCGGCTGGAGGATGAGCTCGATGTGATCCGCGGGCTGGAGCTCTCCGGGTTCTTCCTGCTCCACTTCGACATCCTGGAGCTGGCCCGCGAGGTGGCAGCCGAGGTCCGGGGGCCGGACTCCGCGCGGACGCTGTTGCCGCCCGGGCGCGGGCGCGGCTCCAGCGTCAGCTCGATCGTCTGCTACTTGACCGGGCTCTCGCACGTCGACCCGGTGCGCAACGGGCTGTTCCTGGGGCGCTTCCTGAACGAGGAGATCACCGAGGCGCCCGATATCGATCTCGACTTCCCGCGCGACATTCGCGAGAGGCTGATCCCCCGCGTCCATCAGCGCTACGGCGAGGAGCGCTCGGCGCTGGTCGCGGCGTTCGCCTGCTACCGATCGCGCGGGGCGACTCGCGACTTCGGCAAGGCGCTCGGGCTGCCGGCCGGAGAGCTCGAGCGAGTGGCTCGGACGGTGGATCTGTTCGACCGCCCCGATTCGGTGGAGTCGGACATGGCCGAAGCGATCGGCGCGGAGCGAGCGGCGTCGGTGCGCTGGCGCGCCCTCGCCCGGCTGGCTCGCGACACGTGGGGGCTCCCGCGCCACCCCTCTCAGCATCCCGGCGGGATGGTGATCTCCACCAGGCCACTTGTCGACATCTGCCCCGTCCAGCCGGCGGCGATGGAGGGGCGTCAGCTCGTCCAGTGGGACAAGGACTCGTGCGCAGATGCCGGCTTCTTGAAGATCGACCTGCTGGGCCTGGGGATGCTGTCGGCGGTCGAGCGATGCGTGGAGGAGATCGCCCGAGCGCGCAGTGAGCAGATCGACCTCTCCCGGATCCCCATGGACGATCCCGAGACCTACCGGGCGATCCGGGCAGCGGATACCACCGGCGTCTTTCAGATCGAGAGCCGGGCGCAGATGCAGATGCTGCCGCGCACGCAGCCTGAGTGCCTGGACGACCTCACCGTCCAGGTGGCGTTGGTGCGCCCGGGGCCCATCCAGGGAGGCGCAGTGCATCCCTATCTGGAGCGGCGGGAGCGGATCCGGAAGGACCCGTCGTATGAGGTTCCGTACGACCATCCCTCGCTGGAGCCGATCCTTCGCGACACGCTGGGGACGATCGTCTTCCAGGAGCAGGTGATCCAGGTGGCGATGGCGCTTGCCGGGTTCAGCGCGGGCGAGGCCGAGGGGCTGCGCCGGGCGATGAGCCGCAAGCGCTCCGAGGAGGCGATCCTCGCCTATCGCGATCAGTTCGTCACCGGGGCGAGGGAGCGTGGTGCGACGGCCGAGGTGGCGGAGCGCGTCTTCGAGCAGATCCACGGTTTCTCGGGCTTCGGGTTCCCGAAGGCCCACGCGGTCGCCTTTGGCCTGCTCGCCTACCAGTCGACCTGGTTGCGGGTCCACTACGCCTCCGAGTTCCTCTGCTCGCTCCTGAACGAGCAGCCGATGGGCTTCTACCCGCCCGACGCACTGGTGCACGAGGCGCAGCGTCGCGGGATCGAGGTGCTGCCCCCGGACGTCAATCGGAGCGCGGTGGAGTGCAAGGTGGAGACGCCGCGTACCGGAGAGCGCCCTGACCTTCTGGCGGTCCGCATCGGCATGGGTTACATAACCGGCCTGCGGGACGACGATGCCCGCGCGCTGGTCGCCGAGCGGGAGGCCGGTGGCTCCTACGCGAGCCTCGCCGACCTGGCCTCGCGGTCAGGCGTCAGGCGCGAGGCTCACGAGCTGCTCGCGTGGGCCGGGGCCTGCAAGGCGATTGGCGGGGGCCACGATCTGCGTCGGCGCGAGGACCTGTGGCAGGTTGGCGTTGCGCCTGGTGCGCGGCGGCTGGTGACGGGCGCAAACGGCGCAGCCTCCACCGGGGAGGCCGCATCGGCGCCGGTTCAACTCCCCCTCCCCCTCCCCATTCCAGCGGCGCCCTCGCTGCGTCGGCTCGACTCGTGGGAGCGCCTGGTTGCCGATTACACGTCGACTGGGATTGCGATCGCCGAGCACCCGATGGCGCTCATGCGGCCGACCCTCGAGCAGGGGGTCTCCTCGAGCGCCGACCTCTACGGGATCTCGAACGCCAGGGCAGTGGAGATCGCCGGGATGGTGGTCGCCCGCCAGCGTCCCGCGACCGCGCGGGGGGTTGTCTTCATGCTGCTCGAGGACGAGCTGGGGACCATCAACGTGGTAGTCCCGCCAGCCGTCTATGCCCACCATCGCCTGGCGGTGAGGACGGCGTCGTTCGCACGGGTGAGCGGAAAGCTCGAGCGTCGAGCCGGGGTCGTCAACGTGGTCGCCACGGCCGTGAGTCCGCTCTCAACTCCCGACGCGCCGCAGGCGGATGTGAGGCAGATCGAGCCGTCGGCGGAGCGAGAGACGGGCAGGCGCCCGTCCCGCGCGCAGTCCCCGGCAGACGATGCCCACACTGCAGAGCTCGCCGCGGTCGCGCCCGCCGCTCACAGCTTCGGCAGGCGCGCCCGGTGAGGGACTCAGGCACGGGAATGCAAGTTCCTTTGCAGATGCGAACGTACGTCCGCCCCCACCCCTACGCTCGCGGCCATGTTCGACAGGCGACAAGCGCTCGGCCGGCGCCTGGTCAACGCAGCCGATCTCGCGATCGACTTCGCGACCCTTGGCGAGTACGGCCTCGAGCCGATCCCCGCGGACGGGCCCCGTGAACGGCCCGGCCACGTGCCCTCCTCTCGGCGCGGGGCCGGATGGGAGGCGTTCGCTTCGGCCCGCCGCGGCGCCTGCCGGGCACGGCGCTCCACGCGCGCCTGCGCCTGAGGCCGGCGAGCTGTCTCGAGCACGCGGCTCCAGCCCAGCGCACCCCCTGACTGTCCAACGCAGAGGAGCCGCCCTCGAGGCGGCTCCCTGATGCAGTCAAGGCCGGCGGCGACCTACTCTCCCAGGCAGTTGCCCACCAAGTACCATCGGCGCGGAGGGGCTTAACGGCTCTGTTCGGAATGGGAAGAGGTGTTTCCCCCTCGCTATGGCCACCGAAATCGCTCGGGACCGCGGCGGTCCCGGCGGGGCTTGAAAACTGCACGCAGGCCAAAGGGCAAAAAAACCGTCAAGCCCTCGACGCATTAGTACCGGTCTGCTGAGCGCGTTGCCGCGCTTGCACAGCCGGCCTATCAACCTGGTCGTCTACCAGGCGTCTTACTCCCTCAAGGGGATGGGAGAGCTCATCTCGAGGTTGGCTTCCCGCTTAGATGCTTTCAGCGGTTATCCAGTCCGCACGTAGCTAGCCTGCAATGCCCTTGGCAGGACAACAGATACACCAGAGGTGCGTTCATCCCGGTCCTCTCGTACTAAGGATGACTCCTCTCAACTCTCCAACGCCCGTGGCAGATAGGGACCGAACTGTCTCACGACGTTCTGAACCCAGCTCGCGTGCCGCTTTAATGGGCGAACAGCCCAACCCTTGGGACCTACTCCAGCCCCAGGATGCGACGAGCCGACATCGAGGTGCCAAACCGCCTCGTCGATATGGACTCTTGGAGGCGATAAGCCTGTTATCCCCGGAGTACCTTTTATCCGTTGAGCGACGGCGCTTCCACTTGCAACCGCCGGATCACTAAGCCCAACTTTCGTTCCTGCTCGACCCGTCGGTCTCGCAGTCAAGCT
>Ga0134122_10001508_pt1 | contig 16855 bp, 12 predicted proteins | sample KB302_FD_96461 | JGI IMG/M metagenome (GOLD analysis project Ga0134122, IMG submission 96461) | Terrestrial soil microbial communities without Nitrogen fertilizer from Kellogg Biological Station, Michigan, USA - KB3-0-2 | ecosystem: Environmental > Terrestrial > Soil > Unclassified ... | reverse complement strand
TGCCTGATCGCGATCGTGGTCAAGGCCTCGGAGCCCTGGACGCTCGGGGTCCCGATCGGCGGCGCGGTCGCCGCCCTCGCCGTCTTCCTCGGCCTGCTGGGGAACCACGAGAAGGTGATCCGCGAGGAGAAACGGCGCGGCGAGTTGGTGAAGATCCAGGAAGAGGCTCTGGCGCGCCTGGCGCGCGACTGGAACGCCCTGCCGCTACCGAACCTGCCCTCGACCGATTCGGCGCTCGCCCGCGATCTCGGCCTGTTCGGCCGCGCCTCGCTCGGCCAGCTGCTCGGCACCGCACGCACTCCCCCCGGGCGGAAAACCCTCGTCGCCTGGCTCTCCACCCCCGCGGCGACGCCCGAGATCCGCGCCCGCCAAGAGGCGGTGCGCGAGCTGACGCCCGAAATCGAGCTGCGCCAGTCGCTGGAGCTGGAAGCGCGGACGATGGTCGAGGCGAACCCCGACATCGAGCCCTTTCTCGCCTGGGCCGAAGGGGAGCCCTGGCTACTTCGGCGCCCCTTCCTTCTCTATCTCGCCCGCTTCTCCGCCGTCGCGACCGTCGTCCTGCTCGGGTTCGTGTTCGCCGGCCTCGTGCCGTTCGCCGTCTGGTCGATCCTGCCGCTCCTGAACTTCGCGTTCTCCTTCGCGGTCGCCAGGCCCTTCCATGGATCGTTCGATCGGGTCGCCGCCCGCGAGCGCGATTTCGTGAGCTACGCCGCCCTCTTCCGGCTGCTCGAAGGTCGGCGTTCCACCTCGCCCAAGCTCGCCGCCCTGATCGAAGCGACGACCGCCGACGGGGTTTCCGCCTACGGCCAGATCGACCTGCTCCGCCGCCGCCTGGCTCTGGCCGACGTGCGCCTCTCGGCTCCCACTCATTTCGTTCTCCAGAGCCTGGTGCTGTGGGATTTCCACGCGCTCGAACGCCTGGAGCGCTGGCAGGTGACCGCCGGCCCCCGGGCGCGCGGCTGGCTCGCCGCCCTGGGTGAGATCGAAACCCTCGCGGCCCTCGCCACCCTGGCGCACGATCAGCCGGAATGGACGTTCCCCGAGGTTCTGGAGGCAGCGGAGCCGGCCGGCGAAACGCCGCAAATCCAAACCCTGCGCGCCGTCGATCTCGGCCATCCCCTTCTTTCAGATGCCGAACGCGTGGGCAACGACGTCGCGGTCGGCCCGCCGGGGACTTTCCTGCTCGTCACCGGCTCGAACATGTCGGGCAAGAGCACGCTGCTCCGCTCGCTCGGCGTCAACATCGTCCTCGCCCAAGCCGGAGGGCCGGTCGCGGCGCGTTCCCTCACCCTGCCGCCGGTGACGCTCGGCACCAGCATCCTGGTCGAAGATTCGCTAGCCTCCGGCGTCTCGTTCTTCCTCGCCGAGCTGCAACGCATCCGGAGCATCGTCGATCAGGCCGAGGCGGCGCGCCGGGAGGGGCGCACCCTCCTCTATCTGCTCGACGAGATCCTCCGCGGCACCAACAGCGCCGAGCGGCAGATCGCGGTGCGCGAGATCCTTCTCCGCCTGCTCGCCGCCGGGGCGATCGGAGCGATCTCCACCCACGACCTCGCCCTCGCCGAGCTGCCCGAGCTGGCCGAAGTCGCCCACACCGTCCACTTCCGCGAGAGCTTCGAAGATCGCCATGGCGAAACCGCGATGACCTTCGACTACCACCTGCGCGAGGGCGTGGCCCCGACCACCAACGCGCTCAAGCTGCTCGCGATGGTGGGGCTGGGACCGAGATGACCGGTTTATGATCGACCCGCAAGGAGGCCCGCCATGACCTGGATTCGCACGATCCCCGAGTCGGAAGCCGACGACCGGCTCCGCCAAGCGATGACCGCGCAGCGTTCTCTCTATCCGATCGAGTACGCGACCCCCGCCACGCCGACGTCCTCCGGCGCCCAAGGCATCGTCGCCTCGCACAGCCTGATCCCGGACGCGCTGTTCCACTCCTTCGCGGCCTTCGGAGCGATGATGGCCCCGGATCTGCCGCTCGAACGAAGGCAGCACGAAATGATCGCGACGGTGGTTTCGACGGTCAACCGATGTAAGTACTGAATGACATCTCACGCAGAGTTTCTGCGTCGCGTCACCCTCGATGAGCCCCTTGTCGCCGCGCTCGACGACGACTACACGAAAGCCCCGATCACTCCGGCCGAGCGAGCCATGCTCGATTTCGTCGTCCAAATCACCCGCGACCCCACCGCCCTCGGCCCCGCCGACCACGACCGCCTGCGGGAGAACGGCTTCGACGACACCGGAATCCTGCAGATCACCCTGATCGCCTCCTGGTTCAATTACATCAACCGGGTGGCGGATGCGCTGGGGGTGGGGCGGTAGGGTGGGGCGGGCGCCCCATCCGCCCACGATTTCGATTTTCGGACCCAGGCCGTTGGCCTGGGCTGGGGAAAAGCACGCGGCCCTTCAGGCCGCAAACCTACGGACGCGGTGCCTTTAGCGGCCTGAAGGGTCGCGTCCTGTTAGCCCAGGCCAACGGCCTGGGTTGGAGAACGTTGCGAAGGCTCTCAGTTCGTCGCCCGTCGAGCGGCGTCGAAGGGCAATTCCGGCGGCGGGGGGCCGAGGTACCGCTCCAGTTCGGCGATGATTCGGGCGAGATCTTGGGCGACGGTTTCGAGAACTTGGCAGAGGCGGTCTTCTTCTTCCGTCACTTCCGAGATGCGGCGCGTCGAGGCGAGCCCAAGAAGCGCCTGTAGGGTATGCCAGAGGTCGTCGACTCCAGCTCGCGAACCCGCCTGGAGCCAGGGTTCTCCGAAGCCCGGCCCTTCCTCCAATTCAAGCGCCTCGTCGACGATCGCTTCGCACGCGTTCTGGAGACGTTGGCGCAGCCCCGGCCGGGTGAAGTGGACGAGGACCGATTCGCGAAAGGGCGCCAGCTCCGCCCAGCGGCGTTTGAAGGGGTTGATCATCGGATCGTTGCCCTTTCCATCAGCTCGCCTGGCCGAACCGGTGTCGGAAAAGTCGTCTCTCTTGAACCAGGCCAAGGAACGCCTCTCGGTTGTCGTTGTCTTTCGCGATCAGCGCCGCGTAGACCTTTAGGTTCAGAGGAGCGCCTTCGGGCAGCGGTTTGATCTCCAGGAGGACCAGCATTCGGGCCGCCAGTTCCGGGAGGATTCGCCCCCGCCCCTGGCGCAGTAAGACCGCTCCCAGTTCGATATAGGCATCCGCGGCTTCCAGCACGTCGCCCGTGGTTCGCCACGTCCCTGCGGCACGGCCGAACAGCCTGGCGGCGTCTTCGAGGTTCTCCTGGTGGCGGGCGCTTTCCGCCCGGGCAAAGATCTCTTCCGCCCCCTGGCGCAGCTCCTCGCGGTTTGGCGCCGCGATGGGGAGGTTGGAGTCCATGGGCCAGAGGGTAGAGGCAAGGATTCAGCTTTCGCGCTACCCTGCCGCCGAAGGATTGTTCTGTTATCGCTTCCGGCAACTTTTTTGGGACGACACGCGGTAAAGAGCCGCATTCCTCGGCGGAATGAGTGCCGGCGAGAGCCTCCAGGCGAAGTGCGGCGAAAGACGAAACCAGGTTTCCTATCGGTGCGGCGGGGGCGCCCCCCGGTTTCTTTCGTTGTCACGAAAAACGGCTCAGCGGCAACAGGATGTAGTAAAGACCCTCGGAGATTCTCGATGCCCAAGGTGGACGTGCCCGCGCTGAACCTCGCGCTGCAATTGCTGCGCATCGCAAGGCGCAAGACCCAGGAGGAGCTCGGCGAGCTGACCGGCATGCCGAGCCAGATCAAGGAGATCGAGAACGGCCGGAAGACCGTTTCACGCTCCGAGCTGGAAGGGTACGCGCGCCTGATGGAAGCGCCGGCCGGCGCGGTGCCCGTCGCCTTGGGATTCGCGGAAGCGACAATGCCGTCGGCCGACCAGACCGCCCACCCCTGGGAAGCCACGGCGGAGGATCGTCTGGCCGCCGAGCGCGCCTTCCTCGAAACCGGCCAGATTATCCGCCAGGTCGTTCTCGCCGAGGGGCGCGCCAAGCGCTACGCGGCGGACCGCGCCGAGGCCGAGCGCCTCTGGGCGCTGCTCGCGCCGCAGAAGCCCGATCGGCGCCGCTTGATGGCCCAGGCGAAAGCCTTCCGCACCTGGGCTCTGATCGAGCGCCTCTGCATCGAAAGCCTGAAAGAGGCGCCGCGCGATCCCGAGGCCGCCCGCTCGCTCGCCGAGCTGGCGGTCGAAGTGGCTCGGAGGCTGCCGCCGCTTCAGGGATTCAGCGATCGGCTGGAGGGGTACGCCCAGGCGCATTTGGGGAATGCGTTTCGGGTGGCAGACGATTACAACTCCGCGGATCGCTCTTTCGCTCTCGTGGCCAAGCTCTGGATTGAACCTGCTCCTGGCGAAGTTTGCCCGCTTGACGTGGCGCAAATACCGAGCCTCGAAGCGTCCCTGCGTCGCGACCAGCGCTTGTTTCCCTTAGCGCTCTCTCGCTTGGATCGCGCATTCGCCCTTGCGGCCGACGACCCTTCACGCGGGCGTATCCTTCTGAAGCGAGGGTTTGTTCTAGAACAGGCCGGAGAATCCATGGAAGCAGTCGCCGCGCTCCGAGACGCGGTGCAGTTTGGCGCTCCTAGCCAAGATCCGCGATTTCATTTTGGCGTACATTTCAATCTGGCGGTTAACCTTCTCCACCTCGAACGACCGGCCGAGGCCGAGCCTCTCGTCAGCAAGGTCCGCGCGATGGCGATTGAACAGCGCAACGACCTAGACCTCCTGCGGGTCGACTGGCTCTCCGGGCGCCTTGCCGCCGCTCAAGGGCACCGCACGGAAGCGCTCACCGCGATCGACGACGCAGCACGCCGGTTCGCCGAGCGGGGCCTGGGGTATAACGCGGCGCTCGCTGTTCTCGACCTTTCGGTTCTTCTGCTCGAGGTAGGCAACGCGCGCGAAACGGCTCGGCGAGTAGCCGAGATGCACCAAGCGTTCCAGGTTCGGAACATTCAACGAGAGGAGCTGGCGAGCCTCGTCCTGTTCCTCCGCGCTGTCGAGGCCGAGGCCGCAACCGCCGCGCTCGCACGCGCAGCGGCCGAGGCTTGGAGGCTCTTTGGCGCCCCGGTCTCTCTTGGGGTTCCTCATGGGTCCGACTGAAAAGGCTTATTGCCCGCAGCGGCCGTCCGGGTCGATCCCGCACCCGGCATCTTTGAGGATCGGCAGCGGAACACTCGACGCACTGCATTCGCCGTTGGGGTCGATACTGCCCCCCCCCTCGCTGAAGATCGCCGCCGGGGCGCTGGATACGGCGCAGCGGTCGTGAGGATCGACGCTGCATCCGACCTCCGCCCAGAGGGAGGAGAGAAACGACCAGCCGCGGGCGAATAGTTCAGGCAGTGCCCGTTCGAGCGGCAGGGCGCCCGCCGGGGCTGCGAAGAGCGTAAGGAGGATCGGCAGCGCGAGGAGAAGGGCGAGGTGACGCTTCCGGTGGGGCATGGCGGTGGGCTCCTGGTCGGCCCGGGAACTCCCGGCCTCCATGGCCGGCGGCCCGGTGCGAAGGGGTTCTTAGGGTTCCCAAATATTTGGGGTTCATTCTTCTCTTGGAGAGATCATGGTACGGAAATCGGGAAGAACGCGAGACGTTCGCGAAGGTGACGGAACGGAAGCATCCGGCGAGGGCAAAATAGAGACTGGCTCCGGCATCTCGAACGAGGCCGAGTTCTCGGCGCTCGCCGTCCGTTACCTCGACGCGACGGTCGGCCCGCGCCATGATCAATTCGCCGCGCTCGTCGGCATCAGCCCGGCCCGGCTCAGCCTGTATCGCTATGGCCGCACGGTGCCTCGGCAGGTAACGATGGCCGGTTTCGCCGAGAGCGTGGGGCTGCCGCTCGAGTGGGTCGAGGCGATGACCGCCGAGGCGCTTCTATTACGCGGCCGGCGAACCGTCTCGGCGGGAGGCGAACCCCCCGCGGTTCTGGCGGAGACCCTGGCGCGCCGCCTCGTCGGCCGGCTCGCCCCGCGGCTCGCGGCGCTGCGAAGCGTGGCGCCCGCCGCCGTTCCGCCTCCGCCTTCCCTCGAACGGGCGGCGGAAGATCGGGCCGAAGCGGCCGAGCGCTGGGCCGAAATCGAGCCGCTCACCGCGGCCGAGCGCTCCATGATGGTCCTGGAGATACCGGCGTTCCATTCATGGGCGCTCATCGAGCGGCTCTGCGAAAAAAGCCGGCCAACGGACGCCGAGACGCCGGGCGAAGCGCTCGCCCTCGCCAAGCTTGCCGTGAAACTGGCCCGCCGGGTCCAAATGAGCCCGGGATTCCGCAACCGACTGATGGGCTACGCTCTGCTCCATCTGGCCGACGCGCTACGGACCACAGGCGACCAACCCCGCGCCCGAGAGGCCCGCGCGCGGGGACTGCGGCTCTTCAAAGCGGGACGGGCGGAGGATCCGGGGCTGCTGGAGGAGGCGGTCCTCGTCGTCGACGCGCCGGGGGTTGTGCGGGAGTAGGGGACGGACGACCCCGCACCGACGCGATGGATCTGGGTAACTCTCTGATAGAAAAAGGGATGTGTCGGAGAACGACGACCGGTCTGCCGGGCGAGAACACTCGGTGCAAGCTCCAGAACACCAGTGCGCTGGGCCAGAGCACTGGTGTTCTGGACCTCACACCACTCCCCTGAGCCAGCGCAGTGGTGAGCGGAACGAAAACACCACTCCCCCAGGCCAGCGTAGTGGTGAACTGGACGCGAACACCACTCCTCTGAGCCAGCGCAGTGGTGATCTGGAGCAAAACACCGGTACCCGGAACCAGCGCAGTGGTGTTCGGGACGGAAACACCGCTCCCCCGGGCCGGCGCAGTGGTGCTCTGGAGGAAAACACCACTTCCCGGAGCCAGCGCACCGGTGTTCTGGACGGGAACACCACTTCCCGGAGCCAGCGTAGTGGTGAGTTGGACGGGAACATCGGTGCCCGGAGTCAGCGCAGTGGGGTCCGGGACGGGAACACCGCTCTTCCCGACGGGAGAAGTGGTGTTCGGGGTCCGGGAAACGCCTCTCGGAACTGCGCACCGGCCGCAAAAAACCTACCGGCGTGGTGTCTTTAGCGGCCTGAAGGGTCGCGTCCCATCAGCCCAGGCCATCGGCCTGGGTGGGAGACGAAACTCGCTGCAGCAACCCCCACAACGCCGCCACATCCTCCCGCTCGGTCGCTTCCGCCCCGATCGAAACCCGGATCATCCACCGCCCTTCAAGCACCGCGGGAGTCAAATACGCCTTCCCCGACGCATTTGCCCGTTCCGCCCAATCCAGCGTGTAGCGGTCGAGATCCTCGCCTTCAAGCCCGGGGGGCTCGTGGCGGAGGCAGACGGTCTGGAAGGCCACCGGGGCGAGGACGCGCCAGTCGGGGGTCGCCTTCACCTGTTCGGCGAGCCATTGGGCGTTGGCCAGATCGCGGCGGAGGCGGGTCCGGAGATTTTCTAGGCCCTGTTCGCGGATCAGGAACCAGAGCTTGAGGGCGCGGAAGCGGCGGCCTAGGGGGAGGCCCCAATCGCGGAGGTTCTTTACTTGGTCGTCCACCGCGGAACGGAGATAGCTGGGCCGGGTGGACATGACGCGGATCAGGTGGTCGGCGTCCCGGACGTAGTAGAGCGAGCAGTCGAAGGCGACGCCGAGCCATTTGTGGGCGTTCCAGACCAGCGAATCCGCCCCCTCGATGCCGTTCCACATCGGGCGGCATTCCGGCAGGATCATCGCCGAGCCGGCCATCGCCGCGTCGACGTGGAGCCAGAGGCCGTGCGCTTGGGCGATCTCGGCGATCGGGGCGAGGGGATCGAACGCGGTGGTGGTCGTCGTGCCGATCGTCGCGACCACGGCGCAGGGCGAAAAGCCCGAGGCGAGATCCGCTTCGATCGCCGCGGCGAGCGCTTCCGGGCGCATCGCGAAGCGCTCGTCGGTGGCCACCGGGCGGACGTTGTCGCGGCCGAAGCCGGCGAGCAGCGCCGCTTTTTCGACCGAGCTGTGGCTGTGCTCCGAGACGTAGACCCGCAGCGCTTTCGGCTCCGCCTGGAGCCCGCCGCGGGCGAGACCGAAATCCGTCGTGCGCTCCCGGGCGCAGAGCAGCGCGAGCAGCGTGCTGGTCGATGCGGTGTCCTGGATCACCCCGCTCCAGGCGTCGGAGAGGCCGACCGCCTGGCGCATCCAGTCGGTCGTCACCTCTTCGAGCTCGGTGAGCGCGGGGCTCGATTGCCACGACAGGCCGAGCACGCCGAGACCCGTGCTCAACAGATCGCCGAGCACGCTCGCGAGCGAGGCGTTCGAGGGGAAATAGCCGTAAAAGCCCGGGTGCTGCCAGAGGGAAAGGCCGGGCACCAGCAGGCGATCGACGTCGGCCAGAATGTCGGCGAACGGCTCCGCCGTTTCCGGCGGCGCGGCGGGAAGGCCCGCCTTGATTTCGCTTGGGGCGCTTCGCGCCATCACCGGGCGTTCGCTGATCCCCGCGCGATAGTCGGCGAGCCAATCGACCAGCTCGTGGCCGAAGCGGCGAAATTCTTCCGGGGTCATGGCGCGCTCCCCCCTCCTATCCTCCCCCCGAGGGGGGGAGGGACCCTTCGGCGGGCGAGGTTCCTCCTTCCAGAGGTTCTCACTCCAAAGGGCCGCATTATGTTATCGGCCGGGTGGGCTTTCCGGGGCCTGCGGCGCGGGGGGTATCGCTTCCGGGGCGGCAGGCGCCGGAGCGGCAGGTGCCGGCGCAGCGGCTCCCGCAACTCCAGCGGCTCCAGGAGCCCCGGCGGCCTCCGGGTTGCGAGCCGGAGCGTCCGCCGCTTCGAGCGGATCCTCGGGCGGCACGCCGATCAGGCGGCGGTATTCGGCCGCTTCGGCCGGCGGCCGGGCGACGATCAGCGAGTCCTTCTCCAGCTCCTGCTCATACTGCGCGAACCGGTCCTTGAACAGCCGGTTGCGCTCGCGCGCCTCGATCTCGGCCTGCACCTCGGGGAACGGCCGGACATAGGAGGGACGCCGTTCGACCATCTGCAGGAGGTGGGTGCCGCCCCGTCCTTCGGTCGGCTCGCTCGACGCGCCGGCCGCCAGGCTCCAGGCGGCCTGCACGATCCCGGGATCGAGATCGCTCTGCGACAGCCAGCCGAGATCGACGACGGCGCTGCCCAGTCCCTTGTCCTCGAACGGTTTCGCGGCGTCGGTGAGGCTTTGGCCGGCGTTCACCGCGGCACGGATCTGGTCGGCGATCTTTCTCCGTTCCGTGGGGTTCGACGTCTTCTCGGAGAGGATCACGGCCTCGCGCAGGTGGACCTGCTCGGGCACGCGGAAGAGATCGACGTTCTTCTGGTAGTAGCGCCGCAGGTCGTCCTCTTCGAGCTTGATCTTGCCTTGCACCTCGCGGCCGATCAGCTCGCGGACCCGCAGGTTTTTCTTCAGGTTCTCGCGCAGCTCCTTCTCGGTCATGCCGCTCTGGGCGAGCGCGCCTTTGAACTGCTCGTCCGAGGTGATGTTGAAACTCTCCCGCATCTGTTGCACCGAGGCGTCGATCTCTTGCTCGGTGGCCGAGATGTTCAGCTGGTCGGCGCGCGATTGGAGCAGCAGGTCCTCGTAGAGATTCTTGAACACCACCTCGCCCGCGCTCGCGAGCGCCTGATCGCGCTCGACCGGATCGAGGTTTTTGCGGCCGATCTCGCGGCGCATGTCCTCGCGGGCGAGGTCGTAATCGTGCTGGGTGGCGATGCGGTCGTTGATCCGCAGCACGATCTTGCCGACCACCTCGGCGGCGGCCGGACGCGCGGCGGAGAGCCCGAGGAGCGTCAACAGGACGCCCGACGCGACGCGCTTCGGAAGGGAACGGAACCTGAGGTCAACGGTGGGCGGTTTTGGGATCACGGTAGGCGCCTCGGTATTCGAACGGGAGATTGCGCGCATAGATCTCGACATTGTAGCGGTGCCGGGCCTCGCTCACCAGCTCGCCGACCACCGAGTCCGCCCGATCGCGGCGCAGCCGGCGGCGGATCTCCGGCCGGGCGCGTTCGAGGGGGATGGTTTCGGCCGGAAAATGCTCGGTGACCTGAAAGATGTGGAAGCCGTAATCCGCCGGCACCACCGGACTCACCTGCCCCGGCTGCAGGCGGAAGATCACCTCGGCGAACGCGGCGGGCAGGTCGCTCGCGGCGAGCTCGCCCTGATCGCCGCCGCGCTCGGCGCTCGGATCGCGCGAGTATTTGCGGGCGATCGCCGCGAAGTCGGCGCCCCCGGCGAGATCGCCCAGCGCGCGCTCGGCTTCGCTCCGCCGCTCGACCAGCACCTGGCGCAGCCGCACCCGCTCGGGGCGCGCGAACTGGGCGCCATGATCGCGGTAATAGGCCACCACTTCCGGCTCGGTCGGCTCGGCGACCTCGGCGGCGAGCAGGGCGTCGATCCCTCGGCGCCCGCGCCGCCCGGCCGATTCCGCCGTCGAGGCGTCCGGCTCCGGCGGGGCGAGCTTGCGCTCGGTCGCCAGGTGTTCGAGCAGCCGCTCGTCGAGGAATTGGTCGAACAGCGCGGAGAGCACGTCGCTCGCGAGCAGGCCGGCGGATTCGCCCACGACCTCCGACACGTAGCCGCGGAACTGCGGATAGCGAAGCTCCTCCCGGTCGATCCGCGCCACCGCGTCCGGAGCCGGCGGGGGCGTGCGCCGGCAGGCGTTCAGCTCCAGCAGGCCGAGACAGACGGCCAGAACGAGGTGGGACGGCGCGGCGCGGGGCATGGGCGAATTCAAAAGGTTGAAGGAGGTTAGAAGACCGGCGCTTTAGTTCGCGAGGCTCTCGAGCGTCGCGGTCGCGGTCGCCAGGGCGTCCGCGCCGGAACTGACCGGAAGAGTCAGCACGCCGGTCGGGCTGAAGCTCGCGCCTTGCAAAGTCGACACCAAGTCGATCAGGCGAGCGACGTCCACCCGGGCGTCGCGGCGCAGGCGGATGGTCAGCTCGCGTCCGCGGCTGGCGATCGACTGGACCCGCAGCGATTCGGCGGACCGCTTGAGCGCCGCGACCTCGACCAGGGTGAGCACGGCGACGGGCGGCGGGCCGAAGCGGTCGGTGAGCTCGGCGAGCACCTCCTCGCGCGACTGCTCGGCGGCGGCGATTTTGCGGTAAATCTCCATGCGCAGGTTCGCGTCGGCCACGTACCCTTCCGGGATCGACATCGCGACGGGCAGGTCGATCTGCGCCGAAGGCGCTTCTTCGACCGTCTCGCCGCGCAGCTCGCGGACGGCTTCTTCGAGCAGCTTCAAGTAGGTTTCGATGCCCACCGCGGCGATCTGGCCGCTCTGCTCGGAGCCGAGGAGGTTGCCGGCGCCGCGGATCTCCAGATCGCGCGCCGCGATCCGGAACCCGGCGCCCAGGTCGGTGAATTCCCGGATCGCCGCCAGGCGCTTGCGCGCCGACTCAGAAAGAATGCGGTCGGACGGCACCAGCAGGTAGCAATAGGCGAGCTGGTTGCTCCGCCCGACTCGGCCTCTCAGCTGGTAGAGCTGGGCCAGGCCGAAACGCTCGGCGCGGTGGACGATCATCGTGTTGACGTTCGGAATGTCGATGCCGTTCTCGATGATCGTGGTGGCCAACAGGACGTCGAACTTCCCCTCGGTGAAGGCGTGCATGCGCTTCGACAGCTCCGCCTCTTCGAGCTGGCCGTGGCCGACGGTCACCCGCACCCCGGGCACCAGGTCGCGCAGGTAGGTGAGCATTTTTTCAATCGTCTCGACCCGGTTGTACACGTAATACACCTGGCCGCCGCGCTCGATCTCGTGCTCGATCGCCTCGCGGATCACCTCCGGATTGAACGGCAGGATCGCGGTCTCGACCGCCATCCGGTCCTTGGGCGGCGTCTCGATCACCGACAGGTCGCGCACCCCGGCGAGCGACAGCTGGAGCGTCCGCGGCACCGGGGTGGCCGACATGGCGAGCACGTGGACGTTCTTCTTCGCCTGTTTCAAGCGTTCCTTCTGCGCCACGCCGAAGCGCTGCTCCTCATCGACGATCATCAGGCCCAGCTTCGGCATCTCGATGTCTTTCGACAGCAGCCGGTGGGTGCCGATCAGAATGTCGACCGTTCCTTCCTTCAGGCGTTTCTGGAGGATTTTCGTTTCCGGCCCCGAGCGGAAGCGGGAAATCATCTCGATCCCGACGGGGAATCCGGCGAAGCGCTTGCGGAAGGTTTCCAGGTGCTGGTCGGCGAGGATGGTGGTGGGAGCGAGCACGGCCACCTGAAAACCGGCATCGACCGCCTGAAACGCCGCGCGCATGGCGACTTCCGTTTTGCCGTAGCCGACGTCGCCGCAGAGCAGCCGGTCCATCGGCCGTTCGCTCCTCAGATCCTGGCGGATCGCGCCGATCGCCTCGTGCTGGTCGGCGGTCTCCTCATAGGCGAACGCCGCGGCGAACTGGCGCACCCAATCGGAATCCTCTTCTCCGCCCATCGCCGGGGCTTTCGCCAGCTGGCGCTCGGCGTAGAGCTTCAGCAGCTCGTCCGCCATGTCGCGCAGGCTCGACTTGACCTTGCTCTTCGCCTTGTTCCACGAGGTGCCGCCGAGCTGGTCGAGGCGCGGCGCCACGCCCTCGATGCCGCTGTATTTCTGCACCTGGTCGAGGCGCGAGAGAGGCAGCAGCAGGCGCCGGCCGCCGGTGTACTCGATCTCCATCACCTCGGACTCGATCGCCGAGGGCGCGCTCATGTCGCGCAGGGCGGGCGGCAGGTGCGACACGTCCTCGACCCCGCCGCGGACCGAACGGAGCGCGATGAACCGGCCGATGCCGTGATCCGAGTGGACCACGTAATCGCCCACCTTCAGATCGCGCAAGCCGGACAGGAACGGCCCGAAGCGCGATTTGGACGGCCGCCGCTGGAGCTTCGCCTGGGGCAGGATCTGCTGCTCGCCATAGAGCGCCAGGCCCGCGGCCGGCAGGCGGAAGCCGCGCGACAGCTCGCCCGCGACCAGCTCCACCCCGCTGCGCCCGATCTCGATCTCCCGCCCGGCGAGGAGATCCTCCATCCGCGCGTGATGGGCGAGCGGGGCGACGATCACGCAGCGCTCGCCGCGCGAACGGGCGGTCGCCACCTCCTGCGGGAAGCGCGGCAGCTGGCCATGGAACAGATCGGTGGTCGAAGCAGCGAAATCGATCGCCTCCACCCGCGCGCCGTCGCGGATCTCCGACAGCACCAGGTCGCCCACCCGGATCTCCGCGGCCGCGAGCTGCGCTTCGATCTCGGCCACCGGCCATTCGAGGTCGTCGGGAGAGATCGCCAGCCGCCGATGGTCGCGGCGCGCGCTCCAATCCGCGGCGAGCCGCGCGGCGTGGTGCTCGACCTCGGCCAAGAGCGCGGGAGGATCGACCGCGAGGATCAGGGGACGCGCGAGAGTGTCGGCAAGCGTTGCAGTTCGCGCTCCGAGCAGAGGCAGGTAATTCTCCCAGCCGGGAAAGCCCCCCGCCTGCCGAAGCGCGGCCAGCCGTTCGGCCGCCTCGGGGCCGAGATCCGATCCGCCCAAGGCCCCGAGCAGATCCGCCAGTCGGGCCGCCGCATCCGGACCGCCCGGGAACAGCAGCAGCGGCAAAATGCGGATCGAATCGAGCGTGTCCTCCGAGCGCTGGCTCTGGGCGTCGAACCAGCGGATCGCCTCGATCGTGTCGCCGAACAGGTCGAGCCGGATCGGCGCGTCCTCGCCCGGCGGAAAGAAATCGACCAGGCCGCCGCGCACCGCGTACTCCCCGATCTCGTAGACCAGGTCGGTGCGGTGATAGCCGAAGCGGTCGAGGTGGCGCACCAGCTCGTCGATCGGCAGGTCGTCGCCCGGCTTGACGTCGAGCGCCGCGGCGGAAAAATCGGCGCGCGCCGGCAGCCGGCGGAACAGCGCCCGTGGAGTCGCTACCACCGTCCGCGCGGACCCCGAAACGATCCGGTCGAGCGCCACCGACTCCTGCGCCCGAACCAGCAGCGAGGTCTCGGTCTCCTGATAGGGAGTGAGCGACGGCGCGGGAAAATAGACCGCCCGGCCGTGCCCGAACAACTGCACCGCCTCCAACCAGGCAAGCGCGTCCGCCTCGCGCGGAACCACCACCAGCAGCGGCCGATTCAGGTCTTCCGCCAGCAGCTCGCCCACCCACGCCGCGGCGGGCGCCGGCAGGCGCACGACGTCGCCCAATCGTTCACGTAACGCCCGGTAGGGAGCGCTCGCCCGTAGTTGCTGGGAGGCAGGAGCCCAAGATCGGTCGCTCATGGAGCCGGAAAGCATAGCGCGGGGGGATGGCGAAAAGGACCTCGACGACTCCAAGGACTCGACAGCACGGACCACCCCGCCGATCCCGCCCGCCGATAGCCGTCATGCTATCGTTTGGTTTCCAATCCACCGCGTATCCACGAACCTTTGACGAGAGGGCTCGAAATCATGACCGTCGCCTCGCCTCCTCCCCCTCCCCAGAACCCGTACACCCCGCAACCGCCGGTCGGACCGAAGAAGACCTCGCCCTGGGTTTGGGTGGGCGTCGGCTGTCTCGTGCTGCTCCTCTTGGGCTGCGCGACCTGCGTTTTCATCGGCTACAAAGCGAAGCAGAAGTTCGGCTCGGTGGCCGAAGACTTCCAGAAGAACCCCGAGCTCGCCGGGGTCAAGCTGGCGATCCAGATGAATCCCGACCTCGAGCTGGTGAGCTCCGACGAAGCGGCGAAGACGGTCGTCGTGCGCGACAAGAAGTCGGGCAAGGAGATGACCCTCAACTTCGAGGACATCAAGAACGGGAAGTTCTCGATGGAGGGGTCCGACGGGGAGAAAGTCAATATCGGAGGCGGCACCTCGAATTTGCCGGACTGGCTCCCCGCCTATCCAGGTGCAACCGCCACGAACTCGTTCTCCGCCAACGGCGAATCGACGACGATGCTCTCCACGACCGATTCCTCGGACCAGGCCCTCACGTTCTACGAGGAGAAGCTCAAAGAGGCCGGCTTCACGGTCGAGAAGAACGCCTACCAGGTGAACAACCAGACCGCCGGGGGGACGATCAGCGCGAAGAGCGACGACAAGGGGACCGTGTCGGTCGCCATCGTCGGGCAGAGTGGCAACACCACGATCACCATCACCCACACCACCAAGTAGCTGGAGTCGCGCCGAGACATGGCGAGAGGAAACGCACGGAGCGTCGCCTTCTCTCGCCTTCTCGGCCTTCTTTGGTTCGCCGCGGGGGCCACGTTGGCCCCCGCTTCGCTTTGGGGGGCCGGCCTACCGAAACCGCCCTGGGAATCCTGTCTCGATCCGCGCGAATTACCGCGGCTGCCGCCGGGCGATCAGGTTCTGTTGCGCAGCAGCCACTGCCCGAGCGGCTGCCGCTTCGACCGCACGTCGGACGGCGATCCGCGGTTCCTGCGGATCGAAAATGGCGAGGCGGTGATCTTCGAAGAAGCGGGCGCCGGGGCGGTGGTCCGGATTTGGATGACGCAAGGATCGGGGGTTTCCGAGCCGCTCGATCCGACGATCCGCCTGCTCGTGCGGGTGGACGGCGAAACCGCTCCGCGCATCGACCGGCCGCTGCCGGCTCTGTTCGACGGTTCGACCCCGGGGTTGACCCCGCCGCTGGCGTTCGACCGCGACGCATCGAGCGGCGGCAACGTCCTCTACGTTCCGATTCCGTACCGCAAGGGCTGCAAGATCTCGCTGGTCGGCGCGGAGCACGCGCGGCTCTGGTTCCAGGTCACGTTCCACCGACTGGCCCAGGCCGGAGTGATCTCGACCTACACCGGCACCGAGGATCTCTCGGCCTGGCGCTCGATCCTCGCGCGAGCGGGGAGCGATCCCTGGCCGGATTCCGCTCAAGCGCCGGGGGCGCGGATCGATTCGGGGAGCGCGAGCCTCCTCCCCGGACGAAGCGTCGCGATTCCCGCGCCGGCCGCCCCGGGGTACCTGCGCGCGATCCGCCTGCGCACCAGTACCCGAGGCGCGGAGCGGCTCAAGCTTCGCCTGACCTTCGACGGCGAACCGAGCGCCGACTTGGCCGTAGCCGATTTCTTTGCCGTCCGCGGGGCCGTCGTGCCGCCGCGCGGGCTCCTGGTCGGACAGGCGGCCGACGGCTTTCTCTACGCCTACTTTCCCGCGCCGTTCTTCACTTCGGCACGAGTCGAGATCTTCGACGCCGGAGCGCCCGGCTCGCGCCCGGTCCAGGTCGAGTGGCGCATCGGCTGGAACGCCGAGATTCCGGCAGCCGACAGCGGCCGGTTCGGCGTGGCGTTCTCGGTCGCCCAGCCCTCGATGCCCGGCTCCGACCTGCGGCTGCTGGACGCTTTCGGACGCGGCAAGTGGGTGGGACTGTTCGCCGAAATCGGCAGTGTGCGCACCCTTTCGCGCGAGGTGCTCGAAGGAGACGAACGGATTTTTCTCGATGGCGCCCGCCACCCGGGCATCTACGGCACCGGGGTCGAAGATCTGTTCAACGGCGGGTTTTATTTCGACCGGGGGCCGTTCGCGCTGCCGCTCCACGGCTCGCCCGCGCACCGCATCACCCCTGCGCAAGAGGACGTCACCTCGGCCTATCGCCTGTTTCTTTCGGATGCGATCCCTTTTCGGAGCGAGATTCTCGCCGGCCTCGAAACCGGGCCGACCGGCAACCTCCTCCTGCGCGGGCGAACCGTCGCCTACTACTACTCCCGGCCCCTACCGGCGCTGGCCAAATTTGACCGGGTCGATCCTTCCGACGCCCTCTCCGCGCTGGCCCACTCCTACGAGGTGACGGCGGCGGATGCGGCCTGCGCTTCTTTCACCTCACGGTTCGAAGGCGGACCGCTCGTGGCCAACGGACGGATCCAGCTGACGCCCGAAGAGACTCGTGGCGCGGTGCTGGTTCGCCTTTCCGGGCTCGGGGTGATCTCCGTTGGTATCGGTCTCGGCGAGCACGATGGCGGCGTGTCGCTGCTGGCC
>Ga0134122_10001506_pt1 | contig 16864 bp, 15 predicted proteins | sample KB302_FD_96461 | JGI IMG/M metagenome (GOLD analysis project Ga0134122, IMG submission 96461) | Terrestrial soil microbial communities without Nitrogen fertilizer from Kellogg Biological Station, Michigan, USA - KB3-0-2 | ecosystem: Environmental > Terrestrial > Soil > Unclassified ... | reverse complement strand
TATTGGGTCCCTTTGTCGAGAAGGAATGAAAAATCCCGCCGTATCGCCGGGAAGCGTGGAACGGCCTGCACCGAACGTTTCGATGTTCTCGCAAGAATCCGGTCGACATCCATTTCGGCAAGCACCACGCGCCTTCGAATCTTCAACGCTTCCAGCTGTTCGGGATGAATCTCACCGAATAGCGCCAGATCGCCGAAGCGTGCAGACCGTCCGGGATGGTAATAGGCCGGAATTTGATCCGAGCTCCATTCCGTCGCTCCCGCCGCCGCGCCAAAACCTTCCAGAATTCCCTCGACGGAACCCTTGAGATCGAAGAACCCGAAATCGCGCGCGGTCTCATGAACGCCGTGGGGGCGCGCGGCTCCGCAGGCGGCAAGGATCAGTGCGCGCTTCTCACCATTCTTGTTGTAGACCCGGCTGAGCTCGAAGAACTGCAGATCGTGGATGCCGCGATTGAGATTCCATTGAAGGGTTTTGAGCATTCCTGGAAGCAGCGAGGTGCGCAGGACCGTTGCATCTTCCGTCATGGGGTTCTGGAATTTCACCGGTTCGGAATCGGGTCTGAAACGCCGCTCGGTTTCTTCATCGCTGAACGAATAGGTGGTGATCTCGCTGTAGCCGCTACTGGAAAGCATATTGCGGAGCCTGCGTTCCTCCGCTTCATGCGGGAGATAGGATCCGGATCCGCGCCAGGCCGGGAATGTTGCCGGAAACTTGTCGAAGCCGTGATGACGCGCAATTTCCTCCAGAAGATCGTGTTCGCCCTGCACGTCCACCCGGAAGCTGGGGACTTCAACGGTCCATCCCTGCGGCGCTTTTTCCGCTTTGAACTCGAGTCTGCGGAATATGGCATCGACGATTGAATCGTCGACAGCCGCGCCAAGGAATTCCCGAATACGAGACCGCCGCAGGCTGGCGGTCACTGCTTCCTTCGAGCCGGGATAGACGTCGATTGGGCCGCCGAACACTTCGCCGCCGGCCAGTTCCTGGATCATCGCGGCCGCGCGATCGCAGGCATATCCCGCAATTGCGATGTCGGCTCCCCGCTCAAATCGGTAGGAGGCTTCGGTGTTCAATCCCAGGCCACGCGCGGTTTTTCGAATCGATTGCGGATTGAAATACGCGCTTTCCAGGAAGACGTTGGTGGTCTTGGCCGAAATTTCGGTTTCCGCTCCGCCCATGATGCCGGCAAGCGCAACGGCGCGCTGGGCGTCTGCGATGACGAGCATGGAGGGGTTGAGCGAGCGTTCGATGCCATCGAGCGTGGTGATGCGTTCGTCGATGCCGGCGCGGCGGACGATGATGGCCCGGCCGTGCAGAGTGTCGGCGTCGAAGGCGTGGAGCGGTTGTCCGAGTTCCATGAGGACGTAGTTCGTGACATCGGCAACATTGTTGATGGAGCGGAGACCGAGGGTCTCGAGGCGATGTTTGAGCCAGTCGGGGGAAGGGCCGATTTTTACGCCGGCGATGCAGCGTCCGCAGTAGCGGCCGCACAGGTCCGGGTCGGCAATGGTGATGGAGAAGGCGTCTGCGGTCTGGTTCGAAGATTCGCGGAGCTGAAATGGCGGTTTGCGGATGGACGTGTTGAAGATCGTGGAGATCTCGCGCGCGACACCGAGATGGTTCAGGCAGTCCGGCCGGTTGGTGGTGATGTCGAGTTCGAAGACCGTGTCGGAGTTGTGAGTTTCCGTGCCGTCCACGGCAAGGCCGACATTCGTCAGCTTCGTTCCCAGAGCTTTCGCATCCACCGGGATGTCCACGAATTCCTTTAACCAATCGAGACTAATTTTCATAAATCAATTCAGACTGATTTTCCTTTAACCATTCCACACCAACTTTTATGAATCGATTCCGACTGTAGGCGCGGTCTATGACCGCGCACGATCCTGACCAAGCATTACCGCGGAATGAGAAATCGTGCGCGGTCATAGACCGCGCCTACAGCTGTTCGGATGCGCTTTGCGCGACATCAAAACTGTTCCAGAAACCGGAAATCGTTCTGGTAATACAGCTGAATGTCGGATGTGCCGTACTTCAGCATGTGATACCGCTCAATCCCCAGCCCGAACGCAAACCCCGTGTACTTCTCCGCATCGTAATTCACATACTTGAACACTTTGGGGTTCACCATTCCCGATCCCATCACTTCAATCCATCCCGTCTGCTTGCACACCCGGCAACCCGACCGGTCGCAGAACACGCACGACAAATCCACTTCCGCGCTCGGTTCGGTAAACGGAAAAAAACTCGGCCGGAACCGCGTCTCCGTCCCCTCCCCGAAGAACTGTTTGTGAAAGCGTTCGAGCGTTCCCTTGAGATCCGAGAACGTGATCCCTTCATCCACCAGCAGACATTCAATCTGGTGAAACATTGGAGTGTGCGTCGCATCCGCGGGATCGCGGCGATAGACGCGTCCGGGACAGATGATCCTCAACGGCGGTTTCATCTTCTCCATCGTGCGAATCTGCACCGGCGAGGTATGAGGGCGCAGCACGACGTCCTTTTCAATGTAGAACGTGTCTTTCGGCTCCCGCACGGGATTGCCGTCTGAAATGTTCAAGGCGTCGAAGGCGTAGAACGTGGTCTCGACTTCGGGTCCGTCTTCGACCGTGTAGCCCATGGCCACAAAGATGTCTTCGATTTCACTGCGAACAATCGTGAGCGGATGCCGGTGGCCCAGGCGCCGCCGGTTGCCGGGGAGGGTGACATCCAGGCGTTCGCGCTCCAGTGAGGCGTTCTTTTCATCACCGGATAGCCGCGACTGCAGCGCATCCAGCGCGCCTTCAATTTTTCCTTTGATCGTGTTGGCGGTCTGGCCGAACGCCGCACGTTCAGCGGCGGGGATATTGCGAAGATTCTGGAGCTGGGTGGTTAACAGCCCGGACTTGCGGGACAGGTACCGATTGCGGATATCCTCAAGTGCCCGCAAATCGGCAACCGCTGCGCATTCGCGGTCAAACTGCGCTTCAATGGATCGAAGTTGGCCGATCCCGTCACTCGACATTTTCTAAACCCAGGTTCCATAAGCGGTGTTGGCCTTATGCGGCAACGGCCTTTTTAGCGGTTTCTGCCAGGCCCGTGAATGCTGCCGGATCCTGAAGTGCAATGTCTGCCAGCATCTTTCGATCCAGTTCCACGCCGGCCGCTTTCAGGCCATGGATCAACTGATTGTAGTTGAGACCATTCTGCCGGGCTGCGGCGCCGATGCGGATGATCCACAGCCGGCGGAAATCGCGTTTGCGGGTTTTCCGGTCTCGGTAGGCATAGACCAGAGCTTTGTCGACAGACTCTTTGGCGAACTTGTAGAGCTTGCTCTTATTAAGGTAGTAACCCTTGGCAAGTTTCAGGATTTTTTTGCGGCGATCGTGGCGTTTTGTTCCACGTTTAACTCGAGGCACGGTGAACTCCTTATACTATTTACTATGCGTAGGGCAGCATTTTGCGCACTGCCGGCGTGTCGGCGTCCGTGATGACGACGGACTTGCCCAGTTTCCTTTTTCGCTTGGCCGTTTTGGATGTCAATATGTGGCGGGCGAACGAATGATGACGCATGATCTTTCCGCTGCCGGTTACTTTGAAACGCTTGGCCGCGCCCTTGTGTGTCTTTAACTTCTGATTCATTTTAATTCTCTTAAAGCTATGCCTTCTTCGGAGCGAAGATCGCGATCAGGTTCGGGCCTTCCATCTTCGGCCTGGCTTCCACCGCTCCAACTTCCGCCAATTCTTCAATCAATCGATCGATGATCTTGCGGCCGATGCTTTGATGAACGATTTCACGTCCCCGGAAGAAAACGGCCGCCTTCACCTTGTCGCCCTGCGTCAGGAAGCGAATGATGTGATTCTTTTTGAATTCGTAATCGTGTTCATCCGTGTTCGGCCGGAACTTCACTTCCTTGACCGTGATGTTCTTCTGGTGCTTCCTCGCCTCGTGTTCCTTCTTGTTTTGCTGGTAGAGATACTTGCCGTAATCCATGATTCTGCAAACCGGAGGGTTTGCAGTGGGTGCGACTTCCACCAGGTCCAATCCACGTTCTTCGGCAATTTTCATTGCCTGCGGAGGGGTTAAAACTCCGAGCTGTTCGTTGTTATCATCAATAACGCGAATTTCCTTCGCCCGGATTCGATGGTTCACCCGTATGTTTTTGTCGATGGCTTGGACCTCCTGAAATTTTCCGCAAAGAGCAAACGGTAACCTTAACAAAATCAGAGCAGTGATTTCAATCACACGTTTGGAGGCAAGGGACAACTCCCCTCATGGAACAGGAGGGGTGGCCCGCAGGGCCGGGGTGGTAGTAAAGTTCGAAAAGTTTCCTTTTGCACTGAGTCTTTCGATTTGGCTACCACTCCCGCCTGAATTCCAAACTGAGCCACTACCCTTTGCTCACGTGGTTGGGTTACTCTAACGCCTATGCGTTACGCCGTGATGAATTCACCGATTGGACCACTGACCCTGGCGTCCACCGAAAGCGGACTCGCATTGGTCCATTTTGGCTCCAGTGTGCCGCACGGCGGCATCGTGGACGAATCCGCGAATCGCCAGGTGATCCAGCAATTGCAGGAGTATTTCGAGGGCAAGCGCACCGATTTTGAACTTTCTCTGGACCTGCAGGGGACGCCCTTTCAGATGGCGGTGTGGAATGAACTGCAGAAGATTCCATACGGCGCCACCCGTTCTTATGCCGACATTGCCCGCTCGATCGGCAAGCCTGGGGCGGCGCGAGCTGTCGGAATGGCCAACCACGAAAATCCGGTCGCCGTTGTGGTTCCGTGCCATCGCGTGGTGGGCTCGGATGGCTCGCTCACCGGATACGCCGGCGGTCTCCACCTCAAACAGCAACTGCTGGAAATCGAAAATCAGAGCCAATTACTTTTCACGTGACCCCCGCAAGGGGGAAATCCGCAATCGTTAACTCGAAATCCACCCTGAGCTAAAACTATGTCTAAAAACCAAGTACTGGATACCAAGCGGCACTCGCTGGCCCATCTGATGGCCGCCAGCATTCAGGAAATGTTTCCTGAAGCGAAGTTCGGAGTCGGCCCCGTCATCGAAGATGGATTCTATTATGACGTCGCGCTGTCGCGCACGTTGACGCCCGAAGATCTGGAAGCCATCGAGAAGCGCATGACGGAAAAGGTGAAGCAAGGCCTTCGCTTCGAACGAACCGAAATGCCGACGGATAGCGCCATTACCCAATTTCAGGGGATGAATCAGGATTTCAAAGTGGAGCTGCTCAACGACCTGAAATCCCGCGGCACCACGATCGCTTCGGAATTGAACGATGCGAACCTTCTGGGTGAAGGTGTCAGCGAAGTCAGTTTGTACAAAACCGGGAACTTCACCGACCTCTGCCGCGGACCCCACGTGGGCAGCACGCGCGAAATTCAGCCGGGCAGTTTCAAACTGACCCGGGTTTCGGGCGCCTACTGGCGAGGCGACCAGGCGCGGCAGCAGCTGCAGCGCGTGTACGGAGTCGCATTCGATACGAAGAAAGAGCTCGCGGAATACTTCACTCGAATCGAGGAAGCGAAGAAGCGCGACCACCGTAGGCTGGGGCAGGACCTCGACCTTTTCAGCATTCAACCGGATACGGTGGGTGCGGGATTGATTCTCTGGCATCCCAAGGGCGGGCTGATCCGTCATCTTGCCGAAGAGTTCTGCAAGAAGAAGCATCTCGAGGCGGGATACGACTTCGTCTATACCCCGCACATCGGCCGCGCGAGTTTATGGGAGACCAGCGGACATCTCGGCTTCTACGCCGAGAACATGTACGCGCCGATCAAGATCGATGAACAAGAGTATTACCTGAAGCCGATGAACTGTCCGTTTCATTGCAATATTTACGGCAACCGTGTGCGGTCGTATCGCGAACTGCCCATGCGGCTGGCCGAATGGGGAACGGTGTACCGGTTCGAGAAGAGCGGCGTGCTGCACGGCCTGACCCGTGTGCGTGGATTCACGCAGGATGACGCGCATCTGTTCTGCACTCCCGAACAAATGCCCGAGGAGATCGACAAGGTGCTGAAGTTCAGCGTGGATATTCTGCGCGCGTTTGGTTTCGAGACGTTTGAACTGTTTCTCAGCACCCGGCCTGCAAAACGTGTCGGGCGCGAAGAAGACTGGGATGTGGCCGAAGCCGCGCTGGAAGATACCTTGAAGAAGTCCGGGATTCCGTATCAGGTGAATGCCGGGGACGGCGCCTTTTACGGTCCGAAAATCGATCTGGTGGTGAAAGACGCCATCGGCCGGCCGTGGCAGCTCAGCACGGTACAGTTCGATTTCAACATGTCGTCGCGATTTGACCTGACCTACGTTGGAGTCGACGGCGCGCCGCATCGTCCGTTCATGATTCACCGCGCGTTGCTTGGAAGCATGGAGCGATTCTTCGGAGTGCTGCTGGAGCACCACGGTGGGGCGCTGCCGGTGTGGCTCTGTCCCGTGCAGGCGGTCATTATTCCGATTGCGGACCGGCATTTGGATTACTGCATCGACGTGCAGGCGCGGCTGAAGCAGGCCGGACTGCGGGTGGAGCTCGATCGAAGTGAAGACCGCATGAATGCGAAGATCCGTAATGCGCAGCTGCAGAAGATTCCGTTCATGCTCGTGGTTGGGGATCGGGAGCAGGAAGGCAATGCGGTGGCGGTTCGGCTGCGGTCTGGCGAGGATTTGAAGTCGAAGACGATTGAGGAGTTTATTTCTTTGGCTACCACCCCGGCGCATCGCGCCGAAGGAAAATGATTTGCCATCGAAACAAGTACATTGGACAGCGCACATCGCACAGCGGACATTTGACATTTGGGGGAACTCCCCTCCTGGAACAGGAGGGGTGGCGCGAAGCGCCGGGGTGGTAGACAAGGGTGGTAGCCAAGTTTTGCCCCTGCCCCCTCGCTGATATATGATCGCGCGCAGTATGAAACCCAAGCTTTTCCTGCCCCTTCTCCTGTGTTCCGTACTGACCGGTCTGGCGCAGCTTCCCGTTCCCAACAGCGCCGGCGTCACTGCCGGGCACCACATCTTCCGTGCCAAAGATGTGGAAGTGGCCAACAAGTTCTGGACAACGCTGGGAGGCGAGCCGTCCGCGCTGGCGACGATCAAGCTGATGAAGTTCCCGGGCGTACTTCTTTACATCAGCGCACCCAGGGCAGGAGCGAATCCCACTCCATCGCTGGGAGGCAACCACGGCACCACGGTGGAGTTCATCAGTTTCAAAGTGAAGAACCTCGCGGCGTCGCTGGCCACGTGGAAGGCCGCCGGCATCGAGCCGATGAAGGAATACAAGGAAACCACGCTGCTGGGTCCGGATGACGTGCAGGTGCGCATCATCGAAGACACTCGTCTCGCTGCGAACATCGCATCCGACGGGCTGGTCATGAACGTGGCGAATGCCGCGGAAGTCTCGGCGTGGTACGCGAAGTGGTTCGGCGCCAAAGTCAGCCGCAGCGGTGCGGACACCGTCGGGGAGATTCCAGGCGCGCGCATTGTTTTTCATGAAACCAAAGATCCAATCGCTCCCACCAAGGGGCATTCACTCGGGCTGCTGGGCTTTGAGGTGACGGATCTTCAAGCATTCGTAACTCGCTATCAGGACTCCGGCGGGAAGCTCGACAGTATGATAGCCACGTCCGCCGCAGCCAACCTTTCGGTGGTCCAGCTCACCGATCCCTGGGGAACTTCCATCGAGGTGAGCCAGGGTCTTAAGGCTGTGAAGTAGTCAGCTGTAGGCGCGGTCTGTGACCGCGCACAATTTTTCGTTCCGCAGAGATATGAATTCGGGGCCGTGCTACTCGAACCCCGAAATCTGAACTGCAAATTCGGGGTTCGAGTAGCACGGCCCCGAATTCGATTTCTCATTCCGCAGTACTGCATACTCCGGAATGTGCGCGGTCCGCCCGCGCCGACAGCTTCGCGCGATGAGATTCTGCAATTTACTTCGAGATGTTTCGTATTGAGTAATACCAATGAATGAACCCGTCATCCAGATTGAAAACTTAACCAAGACCTACCGCACCGGACTGCGGCGCTCGCAGGTGTTTGCCGTACGGAACATCAGTCTGACGGTGAAGCAGGGAAGCATCGTCGCTTTTGTCGGTCCCAATGGAGCAGGAAAAACGACAACGATTCACTCGCTGCTCGGATTTCTGAAGCCCGACCGCGGGACCATTCGACTTTTTGGTCAACCCACCGGTTCGGCATCGCTGCGCCGTCGTGTCGGGTATCAGTGCGAAATCTTTCACACGTATCCTTTCTATACCGGGACTCAGGCCCTGAACTACTACGGCCAGCTCTCGGGCATTTCCAAAGACGTGCTCGCCCGCACAATTCCCGTACTTCTCGACCGCATGGGACTCGGTGCGGCCGCGAACCGCAAGGCTTCGGGATACTCCAAAGGGATGACGCAGCGGCTGGGTCTGGCGCAGGCCCTGATCCACGAACCCGAATTGTTGATTCTCGATGAACCGACCAGCGGTCTGGATCCGGAAGGCCGCCGGCTTGTTCTGGAGATCATCCGCGACGAGAAAGCAAAGGGACGGACGATCTTTCTCAGCAGTCATATCCTGGCCGACGTGGAGCGAACCTGTGATGAAGTCGTGATGGTCCGGCAGGGGGAAGTGGCATTCTCCGATCAGGTGAGTTCGTTTTCGAATGACAGTCAGGAGTGGGAGATCGAAGTTACGGGATTCACGGATGCGATCCGTGAAGCGCTCAGCCCGCAGTGCAGCGTCGTTAGCATGAATGGAGACTCTGCCGTACTGCTCTGCACGTCGGAGGAGAAGCGCGAGGTTCTGAAGTCCTTGCTTTCGTTTCCGCTGGATATTGGGACGATCCAGCGCCGCCGTACCGGATCGCTGGAGGATGCGTATATGAAACATGTGGGGAAGGCGTAATGCTGCGAACGGTGCTGGTTGTCCGGAATGCATTTCGTGGAATCCTCCATGCCCGGTCGATGTATCTGTGGATTATCGCGGTGCTCGTCGTGGGAATCCGGCTGGCGCCTCAGATTATTTTCAGGGATACCCAGATGAATATTGCCGCGTTCGGAAATCGCCGGCCTCCTCCCACCGGACTGTCCGCGGAAGACCTGGCAAAATACCAGGAGATTCAAAAGAAAGAGCAGGAAGTGCAGATTCAGCGGATGCAGGAGGCGTTTCGCCGCAGTCGCCCCGGTGCGCTGGCGGGAGGTTTGAGCACGTGGAGCACTCTGGCGATATTTTTCGCCATTCTTCTTGGCTCCTACGCGCTCGCCAGTGAAGTCCAAGCAAAAACCGTTATTACGGTATTGGCGAGACCCATCTCTCGATGGGAATTGCTGTTCGGAAAATGGCTCGCCATACAGATTTTCGGTGTGCTGTCGCTGATTGTTGGCGTGGCGATCCACGTCGCCGTGGGATGGTACCTGTCGGTTACCTTTTCAAGCATACTGTGGCTCGCGCTTTTGGATGCCATGGTTGCGATCATGCTCTACAGCGCGCTCGCAATCGCTCTTGGAACCCTGATGGGGCCGTTGGTCGCCGCAGGACTCTCCGCCGTGGTCTATCTGCTTGCGGGTTTTATTAACTTCATCATTGACGCCAAGACCCAGTGGGTGCATCTGCTCGGCACAGTTCTGGACTGGATCATCCCACCGGGCATGAAGAGCGTCTTCGCCCAAAGTGTCGATGCGACGTTGGCGCTCGATCGCAGTGCGCTGTCGAAAACACTTCTTGAAAACCTGCTCTACTGCGCGATTTTCTTTGTTCTTGCCTGCGTCATCTTCTCGCGCCGGGAAGTCCGGCTGGGGTAGGGGAGAAGAAATTGGGGGCGAACCCCTCTCCCGAAGGGAGAGGGTGCCGCGAAGCGGCGGGTGAGGGGTTCAGAAACGGCACCGTCTATTAACCCCTCGCCCGGCCCTTCACACCAGCGTCTGCAGCCACGCCGGATAGCTCATGGAATTGGATTCCGACAAGCGGACCTCCTGCAGCTTTTCAAGAAACGCATTCACAAGAATTGTGAAATCTCCATGCATGCCGGAATCGTTCGGGAAAGCTTCAAACGCGACGGAGCAATACGCGTTCCCACCGGCGCGCAGGTCGGTGACTTCGAGACTCCCGCCTCGATCGATGGGCTCCTCAGCACCCACTTCGACCAGCGCATGGGTGAATGGATTGATCCGCAGTCGGCGCAGGCATCGCGTTTTGAACACTTCGATGATTCGCGGTTTCTCAAACCATGCGCGGAATGAATCTTCGATGGACTTTCCCTGGTAGCTCCATTTGATCCATCGTTCCACGTTTCCCTGGTGGCCTCCGCTGAAGACTTGCGCACCCAGGGAGCTTTCCAGTCCCTTGATCTGCAGCTGCCCCTCACGCCATTTGATTCCCATATCCATGGCTCCGGGAACCACCAGGTACGCATCCGGCCGCCCTCCCAGACGTCCGATCCATGCGGGACGTTTCGCGCCGTCTTCCACCCATTTCCGCAACTGGGGATGCTGGTCGATACTGCCGTCCAGAAACCAACGGACTTCATGACTTGGAAACATGGTCCTGGATTGTATCGATTTTTCGAAATATTCCTTCAGATCGTTCGTAGTAAGAGCATGATGGCGCTCACGGAACCCCCAATGCCCATGGAGCAGGACTTTTCTCTCATCTATGAATCGCAACATGGCCGAGTGCTGCGCCTGTGCCGGTATCTGCTGAATTCCGCGGAGGCCGCCGAGGATGCTGCCCACGAGGTGTTCCTTCGCGCTCAGTCCAGGTTTTCCACCTACGACTCTTCGCTGCCCCTGTCGAGCTGGCTGTCGGGGATCGCCACCAACTACTGCATCGATGTGCTTCGCCGGCGTGGAACCGAAAAGCGGATTTTCGATTCGGAGCCATCCGAAGGGTTGGATTCGCCATCCAGGACCCCGGGACAGCTGGCGGATCTGCTGGCCGCCGAACGCGGCAATGACGTTCGTGCGGCGCTCGCCGAATTGGCGGACAAGTATCGCGTTCCGCTCGTTCTCGTTTATTACAACGAATGGACCTACGACGAGATTGCGTCCTCTCTCGGCCTGACCCGAAACCTTGTGGCGACGCTGATATTCCGAGCCAAGCAGAAGTTGCGTCAGAAGCTTCAAAAGGAGAAACACCGTGGACTGTCTCACTGAATTCACGTGCTCGGTATTTGTCGATGGCGAACTGCCGGCGGATGAGCTTCGACAGGTCGAGGACCACCTGGAATCGTGCCTGCCGTGCAGGACAATGGCTGCGGCGTTTCGAGATGAGAATCGATTCCTGGTGCACTGCCTTCAGGAGATCGATGGGATGGAACCTGCCGTAGAATCGGCGGCGGTGACGCCTGCGGCTGCCCCCGCGCGGGTGGCGCCAGCGGCGCGCCCTGTGGACATCGCGAAGTTCGGCGGGATGCTTGCCGGAATTGCGACTGTGGTCCGGTTGGCCATGTCGTCTCCCGAAAACTTTGTGCTGCCGGCCAATCCGGTGCGTCTGGACTGGCTCACGAGCGCCGCGGCGATTGTCGCTGCGGAAGGAGTATCCCGAATAATGTCGCTGGTGAACGGGTTGAGCGTCGTCGCGTTGTATGTGTTGATTCTGGCAGGTGTGGTGATGCTGGTCCGTCGATCGACTGGAAAAGGTGCGATGGTGGCAACACTGTCCGCATTGGGAACCATCCTGCTGATGGTTGCTGTTCCGCAATCTGGTTCCGCCATGGATTTCCGGACCGCCGGGAATGGTAAGGACCAGGTGATTCAGGTCCCGGCGGGCGAGATTGTGGACGACTCGCTCATCGCAGCGGGAGACACGGTGATTATTGACGGAACAATAAAGGGCGATCTGATCGCGTTCGCGCGCCAGGTTACCGTGCACGGTACCGTCGAAGGGAACATCCTTACAGGCGCCCAAAGTATCGACATTCAAGGGACCGTGGGAGGCAGCATTATTGCAGGGGGCAATCCGGTCGAGATCACGGGCAAAGTAGCACATAACGTATTGGTAATTGGTGGGCGCATGACGCTTGGCAAGGACGCAATTGTCGGCGGAGACTTTGCGGCAATTGGCAGCGATTCGCATGTGAATGGAACTCTTGCACGCAACTTCTATGCGATCGGCGCATCCGCGGATGTTGCGGGAAGTATCGGCCGCAATGTCTTTTTTCGCGGCGCGACAATATCGATACTTCCGTCCGCGCGAGTCGGAGGAGATCTCACATCGTACGTACCGAGAAAGGAAGCCGTTCACGTCGATGCCGGCGCCACCATCGCGGGCAAGCAAACTATTGAGCTTCCCAAGCCGGCCCCCAACAAGTACGCGACGTTCGGCTTCTATTTTTCGCAAATGCTCCACGTCGCAGCGGCGTTCCTTACCGGCATGATTCTGCTGTTGCTGTTTCCCGGGCTTCGACGCGTGAATCTTAACGATGCCGTCTCCGTCTTGAAATCGGCCGGCATCGGATTTCTGGCGGTTGTCGCCATGCCGGTTGCGGCATTCATCCTCTTAATAACGCTGATCGGATTTCCATTGGCGGTGGTCGGCTTCGTCGGGTGGCTGCTGGGGCTCTATCTGGCAAAGATCATCATTGCCAATTTCGTTGGCCGCACGTTGTTTTCGTCGGCGAGCGACCGCCTGTCTTCGGTGGCGCTGAGCCTGTTCGTGGGTTTGATGCTGATTTTCATCGTCATCAATATTCCGTACATCGGCGGCCTGATCCATTTCCTTCTGGTGTTTATCGGATTTGGTGCGCTCGTCATGAACGTGTATGGATCCTTCCAGGCCGAACGCGGTTCCGGAATATGATCCACATGGATAAAGCGAAGATGGCCAGCAGCGCCGCAGATTGCCAGGGGCCCAGCGCACCGAGGTCGAAGCCGTGCTGTTCGGTCCAGACACCCCAGGCGTTGTTGCCCATGTGAAGCAGCATCCCGGGGAAAATGGATCCCGTCATCAGGGCGATGCCCGTCAGGACCATTCCAAGAACCGCCGTTGGTGCGATACGGAACAGCGTCATGTGGAACATGCCAAAAATCAGGCCAACCGCAATTACCAATGTCACAGAATGAAAACGGCGCCGTAGTCCGCTCAGTAGAATTCCACGGAAGGTAATTTCTTCGCACACCGCCGGAAGCACCGCCACAAAGATGAAGAGCTGCCACTGCGGCATTCCCGCCGGAATGAGCCCTTCCGATGCGCTTCGCATCAGTTCCTCGGAAACGGGAATGAAAATATTCGCCAGGCGGAATACCGCCACCGCTGCGGAATTGGCAGTTGGAATCGCACACAGAATCGCAAGCCACACCACGGGTTTCACGGATCGCAAAGATAGCGTGTCGCGAAGATTCAGCTTATAGAGCCGGATCATGAGCATGCTTGCGCCAAGCATCAGAACGATTTCATTGAAGACGATTTGACGCCGCAGCGTCGCCAGTTGAGGAACGTTTGCGGCAGCGGCGAACTCAATGGCCCACATCAATGCGAACCAGCGCAATACGCGTTTGCCAAACAACGCCTTCCCGCCGATGAACTCGGCAGGCTCGGCATGCGCCGGCAGAACGATGTCTTCGCGTGAGAGCATGCGCGCGGCGGAGCGCAGAAGCCATGCCGCCGCGCACAACATGATCCCAAACGTGAGGATAATCATCGGAAAATCCGGACGGCCAACCAGAATTTCGCGCGCCGCGACACTCACGTTGGCGATGGGGACAATGACAATCGCAGACCGCAGTGGAACGCCAGGCAACAGGGATGCGAGTGACATCAGAAGGCCCAGCAGGTACACCGGGAAGAAATAGAGATTCGCCTCCTTGTAAGACTTCGCATATGCAGAGAGCATCAGGAGTATGGATCCCAGCGTGAGGGCAAGGGGCACAAAGAGCATCAGCAGAGTCAATGCCATGCCGGAAGACAGGCCGAGGTTAAAACCCGGCGGAAGCGCAATCACCTTCAGCTTGATGTACACGAAGAAATTGAGCGCCTGGATTAAGGTGACCGCGAGCGCCACCGAACTGATGGCGAACTGCTTTGCCATGACGATTTCGGTTCGGCCCGCGGCCGTCGTCAGCAAGGTCTCCAGAGTGCCGCGTTCCTTTTCACCGGCGATAATATCGAGAGCCGCCACCGACCCGCCGGTCAACATCAGCATGACCAGAATGGCGGTGATGAACCGGCCCACGGTCAGGCCAGTGACCTGGTCACCGGTGGCCAGATTCGCCGTATCGATGGCGAAAAGCTGGCGCGGATCGCCGGTGAATCCGTGTTGAGCGAGCGACAGTTCGGAATCGGCTCGCCGTGCGCGTTCCAGAAGCTCAACGATCCGGCCTTGTCCGTTGTTGGAAACATCCTGATTCCCACGAAAAACGACAGTCACCATCGGGACGCCCTTGAGCCGCGCTTTTGGAGAATCGGAAAGCGCGTCAGCTTCCGCGCCCGTCAGGGTGCGAATGTAAAATTGAATTTCGTTGGCTTCGAGCGCTTTCGCGGGATCGTCTGTGGGTACCTCGGTGAACTTGAATCGCTGTGCGGCCTTCGAATCCAGAGTCCGGGCCTTTTCGATTAAATTTCGAATGCGTTCTGCCAATGGCCCGGTGATGGTGAATTTGTAGTTTGTGTCCGCGAGAGTTTGCCGGCGCTGGTCGTTGGAATACTTCGATGCGAGCAGCATGATCGGCATGATCAACGCGGGGAGCAGGACGGACAACACGATCGTGCGGCGCGCGCGCGCCAGCAGCTTCATCTCGTGAACGTAGAGCAGACGGAAAACGCCCCAGTTCATGCCCGGTCCCTGACGTGGTGGATGAAAATGTCTTCGAGATAGTGCTGGCCGGAGGAGTCGCGCAGATTCGCCAGCGTGTCGCAGGCAAGAATGCGGCCGCCGTGAATGATCGCGATGCGGTCGCACAGTTTTTCGGCTTCGCTCATGATATGGGTCGAAAAGATGATGGTTTTTCCCTCGCTGCGCAGCTGCCGGATGGAATCCTGAACCTCGAGGGCGTTCAGCACGTCGAGACCAACTGTCGGTTCGTCGAAAATCACGATCCGCGGATCATGCGCAACGGTTCGAGCAATCGAGACTTTCTGCTTCATTCCGGAGGAGAGCCTGTCCACGCGGGAATCGGCGTATTTCGTGATGCCGAATCGTTCGATAAGGTAATTCACGCGTTCGGTGACGCGTCCCGGCGGGTACTGATTGATTTGCGCGAAGAACTTGATTGTCTCACGCGCGGTGAGCCGGGGATATAAGGCCGTGCTTGCGGAGTAAAAGCCGAGATTCTTCCGCACATTCTCCGCGTCCGTCACCACATCGTGGCCGAGAATTGAGGCGCTTCCGGAGCTTGGCGCGATGATGGTGGAGAGCATTCGAAGCGTGGTGGTCTTCCCGGCGCCGTTGGCGCCGAGCAGTCCGAAAACTTCACCCTCGCGGCACTCGAAACTGACGGCGTTCACGGCATGAATTTCGCCGCGTCCCTCATCGAAAAAAGATTTGCTGATTTCGCGGACGGAGATCGGAGCTGGCATTATTGGGGGGATCCTCTTCGCTTGATGGGCTTGATGGGCTTGATGGGTTTGATGCGTTCGAGTGCAAACTTCACAAAACTTCCGGAGTAGGTACCCGTAACCAGGTCCTCGACCCTCAGCAGATGCGTTGCGACCAGCATTGCAGCGGCGATGCAGGTCAATTCCACCGCTACGGTGATTCCGATCAGAGGCCAGTGGTAGATTCCCTGAATCGCTTCACGAAACATCATCGTGACGTTCATGATGGGAATCAAGGCAAGCTTCGGTGTGAATTCGGTTCCAGGCGCGCTGAGGAACATGAGCGGAACCATGATCACGACGTAGAAAGGGCTCACCATCGATTGACCTTCTTTAAAGGTGCGGGCAAACGAAGCCAGTATCATCATGACGGCCGACACCAGTAACGCCATCAATCCGGTGCCGAGCACGATCACCGGTATGGAGCCCAATGGTATGGAGAGCGGGATGTCGGCCCCGCTGCTGCGGAATAACGGCGCGAGCATCGTACGCAGGGAGAAGATCATGGCGATGAGATTGAGGACTCCCGCGGTAAACGACATTGTCGCGACATAGAGGTATTTTGCGACCAGGACGTTGCTCCGGCTGGTGGCCAGAGTCATGACGGTTTCCCAGGTCGAATTTTCACGTTCGCCGGCGGTCGCGTCGATCGCCGGATTCATCGCACCGGTGGCGAGCATCACGAGCAGAAACGTCGGCAGTATCAGACCAAGAAAGAACTGCGCCATCTGCCGGTTGCTGGATACGTTTTCCGAATCGATCCAGAGGTTCTGAAATGCCGCGCGCGAAACGCCGAGCAGACCGGCCCGCCGTTCAAGGTCCTTCTTTCGATAATCCCGAATCTTCTCTTCGATGCGCGATTCCGCCGTGCCGCTTCGATCGCGGGATTCGTCGTACATGATTTTTGCCCGAAAGTTGGCTTCCATGGCGGAAGGATCGTTCGGCGGCATGAACTCGACCATGGCATCGAGCGTTCCATTGCGGACGCCAGACTCGGGATCAAGGACAGTTGTCACTTCGATATCGGGATCCGATCGGAGTTGTTGCTGTAGAAGGAGGTGTAGGGCAGGCACGTTTTTCAGCATCACTCGCGATTTCAAATTCGCCGACTGTCCGGAAACGAAGGTGAAACCGGTATATGCCAGCCACAGAATCAATGGATAAAGAAGTATCGGAACCAGGATGCTGGCAGTGACGATCGTCCGGTCGCGCAGCGCGGAACGGAGTTCCCGAAAGTAGAGAATGCGAATGTCTCGCAGATTCATGGGTATGGTCTACCGGGAAGTACACTACCACGCCATGATTTTTCTGGAAAAATATTGCCAAGGATGTATGATGCCTATACCTAGACCAGAAT
>Ga0134122_10001505_pt1 | contig 16867 bp, 1 predicted proteins | sample KB302_FD_96461 | JGI IMG/M metagenome (GOLD analysis project Ga0134122, IMG submission 96461) | Terrestrial soil microbial communities without Nitrogen fertilizer from Kellogg Biological Station, Michigan, USA - KB3-0-2 | ecosystem: Environmental > Terrestrial > Soil > Unclassified ... | reverse complement strand
CTCGCTTTCCGGTGCGGCGGTTTTCGACCGGCCGGAATCGAGCCGCGCCTGGCCGGGGGCATCGAGCCCCGCGAGGTCCCAGATCGGCTCGTCGGGCGCCGCCAGGGCGCGCTTCGTCAGCTCCAGATATTCCTCCGCCCAGCGGCGCATCGTCTCGGGGGCGAACAGATCGAGGGCATACTCGAACACCCCGGAGATTCGCCCTTCCCGCTCGGCCCAGATGAGCGACAGGTCGAACTTGGCGATTCGCGAGGGGATGTCGATCGGCTCGAACCGGAGGCCCGCCGCTTCGAAGCGCGCTTCCGGCGTGCTCTGATAGGCGAACAGCACCTGGAAGATCGGCGATAGGCCGGCGTCGCGCGACGGCTCCAGCGCTTCGACCAACCGCTCGAACGGCAAGTCCTGGTGGGCGAAGGCGTCGAGCACCGACTGACGCACCCGGCGCACCAGGTCGCGGAATGTTCGCTCGCCGGGCTCGCCCCCCTGGCCATCGCCCCCCAGCCGGAGGCGGATCGCCAGGGTGTTGACGAAGAATCCGATCAGGCCGCTGATCTGCACCCGGTTGCGGTTGGCGATCGGCGTGCCGACCACCAGGTCCGAGACCCCCGCGGTCCGGCCGAGAAACAGCCCCCAGGCCGCCAGCAGAATCATGAAAGGGGTGGCGCTCTCGGCGAGCGCGAACCCGCGCAGGGCATCGGCCGCTTCGCGGGGCAGCTCCAAATTCCAAAGGCCGCCGCGCGAATCGCGCGTTTTCGGCCGGGGACGGTCGAGCGGCAGCGGCAATTCGAACGGGGCGCCGGAAAGAGCGCCGAGCCAATGGCCGAGCTGGCGATCGAGCTCCGGGCCGGCGAGGAAAGCACGCTGCCAGACCGCGAAATCGGCGTATTGGATCGGCAGCGGCAGAAGCGCCGCGGGCCGGCCGGTCGCCGCCGCCTCATAAAACGCGACGGCCTCGCGGATCAGGATCGACGACGACCAGCCGTCGGAGACGATGTGGTGAAGGTTGAGCAGCAGCGCATGCTCCTCGCGCTCGAGCCGCACGGCGACCGCCCGCAGCAGCGGACCGCTTTCGAGCGAGAACGGCCGGACCGCCTCGGCGTAGAGAACCCGCGCCATTTCGCTCTCGCGCGCGGGGTCCGCCAGGGCGGAGAGGTCGATGCCCGGCAGCGCCACGCGCCCGGGCGGCGAGATCCGCTGCACCGGTCCCGCTTCGGTCGCCGCAAACGTCGTCCGCAACGCCTCGTGCCGGGCGACCACCGCGGCGAGCGCCGCCTCGATCGCCCCCTTCGCGAACCGGCCGCGCACCCGGAGCGGCGCGGGAATCTGGTACGTCGGCGCCGCCGAGGGTCCCGCGCTCTTTTCCAGCCGGTCGAGCAGCCAGAGGCGGCTCTGGGCGAACGACAGCGGCAGCGGATCGGGGCGGATCGCGAGCCGCGGGATCGCCCGCTCGGAGCCTTCGGAGGTTTCCGGGGCTTCCAAGCCCGCGGAGCCCGTCGGACGTTCCGCGTCCACCCCCGCCGCTTCGAGGCTCTCGACGAACGCGGCGAGGCCGGGGTTTTCGAACAGCGCGCGGAGCGAGATCTCGACCCCGAAGGAGCGCTCGATCGAGAGCGCGAGCTGCACGGCCAAGAGCGAGTGCCCGCCGAGATCGAAGAAGCTCGACCCCCGGCCGATCCGGTCGGGATCGACCCCCAGCACCTCGCTCCAGATTCCGGCCACCGATCGTTCGAGCGGCGAGGCGGGCGGGGCGAACGGCGCCGTTTCCGCCGCGGTTGGGACCCGCGTCCGGGCCGCCGGGCCGGGGCCGGGCAGGGCGTGACCCACCGGCTCGTCGGGCGCCGCGGCCACCCGCCGGATCAGATCGACCAGCTCGCTCCGCCAGCGGATCACCGTCTCGTCGGCGAACAGATCGGTCGCATAGTCGAGCGTCGCCGTGTAGCGGCCGCCGTGATCGACGAACCCGAGCGTCAGATCGAACTTGGCCACGACGATCGGCAGTTCGACCGGCTCGATGGTGAGATCCGCCAGCTCCAGCCGCACCTCGGGCGTGTTGAGGAACACGAACAGCGCCTGAAAGATCGGCGAGAGGTCCAAGCGGCGCGGCGCGCGAATCTCTTCGACCAGGCGCTCGAACGGCAGGTCCTGATGCGCGAACGCGCCGAGCGCCGTGCGGCGCGTCCGGCGCACCAGCTCGCGGAACGACGGCCCGGTCCCCCCGTCGGCGCCCAGCCGGAGCCGCAGCGGCAGCAGGTTCGCGAACAGGCCGATCAGCCCGGCGGTCTCGGCGCGGTTGCGGTTGGCGATCGAGGTGCCGATCACCAGGTCGGCCGTCTGCGCGAGCCGGCCGAGGAACAGCCCCCACGCGGCGAGCAGGACCATGAAAGGGGTGGCCCCCTCCACCCGCGCGAGGTCGCGGATGGCTTGGGCGGTCTCCGGCGCCAGCTCGAAGGAAAGTCCCCGGCCTTTTCCCGAAGGGGCGCCCAGGCGCGCGAAATCGTGCGGCACGGCCAATTCGTTCGGAGCCCCGGCGAGCGCGCCGCGCCAGTAGGAGAGCTGGCGCTCCAGCTCCGCTCCCGAAAGGTATTCGCGCTGCCAGACCGCGAAATCCCGGTATTGGATCGGCAGCGGCGGCGGGGCGGCGGCGGCGTCCCGCGAGACCGCGGCGGCGTAGAGCGCCGTCGCCTCGGCGACCAGGATCGACGACGACCAGCCATCGGAGACGATGTGGTGAAGGTTGAACAGCAGCGCCTGGTCGTCGGGCGCGAGGAGGGCGACCAGCCCGCGCAGGAGCGGCCCTCGGGCGAGAGAAAAAGGGCGCCTCGACTCGGCGACGAAGAGCCGTTCCAGCTCCGGCCGGCGCACCGGCTCCGGGCAGGCGGAGAGATCGACCTGCGGCAACGGCACCGGCGCGGCCGGCGAAATGCGCTGCACCGGGCCGCTCTCCGTGCTCGGAAACGTCGTGCGCAGCGCCTCGTGGCGGGCGACCACGCCGCCGAGCGCCGCGGCCATGGCGGCCGGAACGAACCGGCCGCGAATCCGCAGCGCGGTCGGGATGTGGTACATCGGATCGCCCGGCGTCAGCCGGTCCACCAGCCAGAGCCGCCCTTGAGAGAACGACAGCGGCGCCGGACCGAAATCGGCCGGCAGGCGCGGAATCGTCATCTGCCCCGCCGAGGCAGCCCCGGCCGTCTCGGCTTTCCCGCCCGTTCCGCCCGAATCGCCCGATCCGGCCGCCTCGGGCCGCGGCGCCGGGCCGCGGGCGCGCAGCTTCTCGAACAACCGCGCCTTCTCCTCGCGCGACAGACCCGCGAAGCGATCCCCGCTCATCGGGTCTCCTCGGCGAGCAGCTCGGCGAGCGCGCCGTCGTCGAGCGCCAGGAGCTCGCGTTCGACGATCCGGTCGGCGAGATCGCCGAGGTCCTTGGCGTCGAACACCTCTTGGAGCGGCACCGCGATGCCGGCGCGCGCTTCGAGCTCCGCGACGAACCGGGTCGCGAGCAGCGAATGGCCGCCGAGATCGAAGAAGTTGTCGCGCATGCCGGCCCGGGGCACCCCCAGCACCTCGGCGGCCACCGCGGCGATCTGCTCTTCGAGGTCGCTCGCCGGTTCGACGAAGGCGCTCGCGACCGTCAGATCGGGGGCCGGCAGCGCGCGGCGATCGACCTTGCCGTTGGGGCTCAAGGGGAACGCGTCGAGCAGCACGATCGCCCCCGGCACGAACGGCTCCGGCAGCCGGGCCGCCAACCGGGCGAGGACGTCGCGCGAGATCTCATCGTCGCTCTGGCCGGCCCGGCCGGAGACGCCCAGGTGGCGGAACTTCTCCAGGTTCAGCGCGTCGTCCTGGCGCAGCACGACATAGGCGATCAGCCGCCGGTCGCCGGGCCGGTCCTCGCGGACGATCGCCACCGCCTCGCGCACCCTGGCGTCGGCGCGCAGGGCGGCCTCGACCTCGCCCAGCTCCACCCGGAAGCCGCGGATCTTCACCTGGCCGTCGCGTCGCCCCGAGAATTCGAGCACCCCCCGAGGATTCCAGCGCGCGACGTCGCCGGTGCGGTAGAGCCGGCCGCCGGAACGCTCGGAGCCCTCCGCCGAATCGGCGAACGGATCGGGCACGAAGCGCTCGGCGGTGAGGTCGGGGCGCGCGAGATAGCCGCGCGCGATGCCTTCGCCCCCGGCGTACAGCTCGCCCCAGGCGCCGGCCGCCACGGGCTCCTGATCGACGTCGAGCACGTAGACTCGGGCATTGGCGATCGGCCGACCGATCGGCATCGGATCGGGCACTTCCCCCGGGTCGCGGACTTCGAAGCAGCAGGTGAACGTCGTCCCTTCGGTCGGCCCGTAGCCGTCGATCAACCGGCCGGGGGCGAGATCCGCCACCGCCTGCCGCACCGGCTCGGGCGCCAGGGCGTCGCCCCCGGCGAGCAGCTGACCAAGCGCCGGCAGTCCTTTGAAACCGTAGTCGGCCATCGGGTGGAACAGCCCGGCGGTGAGCCAGAGCGTGGTCACCTGGTGGCGCGCGAGCGTCCGCTTGATCGCCGCGGGAGAAAGCGGACCGGAAGGTGCCAGAACGAGCCGCCCGCCGTTCAGCAGCGGCCCCCAAATTTCGAGCGTCGAGGCGTCGAACGCGATCGGCGCGAACAGCAGGAAGACCTCGTCCGGACCGAAGCGGAGGTAGTCGGTGTCGCGCACCAGGCGGACGACGTTCCGGTGGGTGACCCAGACGCCTTTCGGCTGGCCCGTCGAGCCGGAGGTGTACATCACGTAGGCGAGGCTCGCGGCGACCGGATGATCCGGCTTGGCGTCGAGCGCGGCGAAGAATCCCCCTTGGCCATCCGCGGAGTCCGCCCGGTGGATATCGAGCGGCATCTGCACCGCGGCGAGCGACGCGACCGACGAAGGCAGCTCGTCGAGCGCGGCCCGGCGGCCGAGCAGGATCGCGGCACCGCTGTCTTCGAGCAGCAGCGCCTGGCGCTCCGACGGATAGGTCGGATCGATCGGCACGTAGCAGCCGCCCGCGGCGAGGATGCCGAGAATGCCGATCAGCGTCTCGGGCGCGCGCTCCGCGACGATCGCGATCGGCATTTCTAGCGACACGCCAAGGCCGGCGAGCCGGCGCGCGAGCTTCATGGCGCGGCGGGCCAGCTCGCCGTAGCTGATCGACAGCGACGCGTCGTCGCCCTCTCCGGCCGATTCGATCCCTTCGATCGCGATCGCGTCGGGAGTCGCCAAGACCTGCTCGGCGAACAGCTGGGCGATCGACGCGTCGCGCGGGAACGCCGTCGCGGTCCGGTTGCGCTCGACCACCAGCGCCCGCCGCTCCGGCGCTGAAAGCAACGGCAGCGCCGAGAGACGGACGTTGCGGTCGGCGACGGCCGCCGCCAGGAAGCCGCCCAGCCGCTCGACCAGGCGGCGGATCGTCGCCTCGTCGAACAGGGCGGTCGCGTACTCGAACAGGCCGAGAATCCGCCCGGCTTCGCGCCCCGCCACGACCGTCAGGTCGAACTTCGAGGTGCCCGAGTCGGCCGACTGCGGCGTCAGGCGCAGCGCGCCGAGGTCGGCTTCCGGAATCGCCGCGTTCTGCCAGGTGAGCACCGCCTGGACGATCGGCGGCCGGCTCCGGTCGCGCGCCGGCTTCAGCTCTTCGACCAGCTTTTCAAACGGCACGTCGCGATGGCCGTAGGCGTCGAGCGCTTCGTTGCGCACCCGCGCGAGCAGCTCGGCGAACGTCGGATCGCCCGCGGCGTCGATCCGCAGCGGCAGGGTGTTGACGAAGAAACCGATCAGCCCTTCCAGCTCCGCCGCGTCGCGGTTCGCGATCGTCGTGCCGAGCACCACGTCGCGCACCCCGGCCCAGCGCGCGAGCAGCGCCGACCAGGCCGCGAACACGACCATGAAATCGGTGGCGCCCTCTCGCTGCGCGAACGCGAACGCCGCGGCGGAGAGATCCTCCGGCAGGCCGAGTCGCAGCGCCGCGCCGGCAAGGCTCTGGAGCGCCGGCCGGGGCCGGTCGGTGGGAAGGTCCAACGCCTCGGGCGCGCCGTCGAGCCGGGTCCGGAAATGACCGACCTGGCGCTCCAGCTCGGCCCCTTGGAGCCAGCCGCGCTGCCAGGCCGCGAAATCGGGATACTGGATCGGCAGCGCCGGCAGATCCCAAGCGGTCCGCCCCGCCACCAACGCGCGATACACCGCCGTCGCCTCGCGCACCAGCACGCCCATCGACCAGGCATCCGAGACGATGTGGTGCATCACCAGCAGGAACAGGTGCTCCTCCGCCCCGGTGCGCACCAGCGCGGCATGGAACAGCGGTCCGCGCGCGAGGTCGAACGGCCGCACCGCGGCGCGATTGGCGACCCGCCGGGCCTCCGTCTCCCCGCGCCCGGCCGAGCCGAGGGAGGAAAGATCGATCAGCGGCAGCGCGAAGCGCCCCGGCGGAGCGACCCGCTGGACCGGCCGGCCGTCGCCCGCGACGTCGAACGTGGTGCGCAGCGCCTCGTGCCGCGCCACCACCACCCCGAACGCGGCGGAGAACGCCCGCGCATCGAGCGGCCCCCGGCAGCGGATCGCGAGCGGCAGGTTGTAGACCGCACCGCCGGGCGCGATCCGGTCGTGGAACCAGAGGCGCTCCTGACCGAACGACAGCGGCAGCACTCCGCGGCGATCGATCCGCGCGAGCGGCGGACGGCCGACGCCGGACGCATCCGCCGCGCCGTCCTGCCCCCGACCGTCGAGGCTCAAGTCGAGCGCCGCGGCCAACCGGGCGACCGTGGGGTATTGGAAGAACGCGCGCACGGGGACCGGCTTGTCCAGCAGCTTTGCCAATCGGTGGGAGACCTGCGTCGCCAGCAGCGAATGTCCACCTAGCTCGAAGAACGAATCGTCGGCGCCGATCGGCACCTCGTCCTGGTCGATTCCTAGCACCTCGGCCCAGACGTCGGCGACCAGAAACTCGGTGGGGGTGGAAGGCGGCACCCAGGGTCCGCTCCGCGCCGCCGACAGGTCGGGCGCGGGCAGAGCGCGGCGTTCGAGCTTGCCGTTGGCGTTTCGCGGCAGGGCGGGCAGAAACACGAACGCGGCCGGCACGAACGGCTCAGGCAGCGCCGCGGCGAGAAACTCGCGCAGCTCCGTCAAGCCCAAATCGGCGCCCGCGGCGGCCACCACATACCCCACCAGCCGAACGCCGCCCAGGCCGCCCGGGCCACCCGGGCCGTCATTGCGCGCGAGCACCGCGGCCTCGGCCACTTGGGGGTGGCGCGAAAGGGCCGCTTCGATCTCCTGAAGCTCGATGCGGAAGCCGCGGACCTTCACCTGGAAATCGCGCCGGCCGAGGCAGTGGACCTCGCCGTCGGCCAACCGCCGCGCCAGGTCGCCGCTCTTGTAGCAGCGCGCCCCCGGCTCGGCGCCATATCGCCCGGCGAACGGGTCGGGCACGAAGCGCTCCGCGGTCAGATCCGGCCGGCCGAGGTAGCCGCGCGCGACCCCTGCGCCGCCGATCCACAGCTCGCCGACGGCGCCCCAAGGGGCGAGCCGGTCCGCGCGATCGACGATCTCAAGCCGCGTCCCGGCGACCGGCCGGCCGATCGTCACCCGCCCCGCGCCCACCCGGGCAAGGGTCGAAAACACCGTCGTCTCGGTCGGCCCATAGAGATTCCAGACTTCCGGAGTCCGCGCGAGCAGCTCGGCGGCCAGCCCGGGAGGCAGCGGCTCGCCGGTGGACCAGGCCGTGAGGCGCGGTTCGCCCTGCCAGCCGGCGTCGATCAGCATCCGGAACGTCCCCGGCGTCGCCTGGAGGACGACGCGCCCCGCGCCGGTCCTCTGGGCATCGATCGCCGAAAGCCGCGCCAAGAGCAGGCTGCCGTCGCGCGTCTCGTCGGCGGTCGCCAGCTCGATCCGCCCGCCGACGGAGAGCGGCAGAAACAGCTCGACGCTCGCGATGTCGAAGCCGAACGAGGAGACCGCGAGCAAGGCATCGCCCGAGCCGAAACCCGGCCGCTCGGCAACCGCCGCGAGCAGAGTGCCCAGCGACCGCTGGGAGATCCCCACGCCCTTGGGCCGGCCGGTCGTTCCCGAGGTGTAGAGCACGTAGGCCAGGTTCTCCGGCAGGGCGCGGCGCGGGAGGCGGGGGGGCGTTGCGGCATCGGACCGATCGGTCGGATCGGTCCGATCGGTCGGATCGAAAACGCGAAGCCCGCCCCCGAGCCCTAGTCGCTCGGCCAGGCCGTCGGCGGTCACCAGCACCGCCGCCTTCGAGTCGGCGAGGACGTAGGCCAGGCGCTCCGCCGGGTGGGCGGGGTCGAGCGGCAGGTAGGCGGCCCCGGTCTTCGCGACGGCGAGCAACACGGCGACGCCGAGCGGTCCGCGCGGCAGGACGATCGCCACCGTTTCTTCCGGCGCCGCGCCGAGCGCCGCGAGTTGAATGGCGATTCGCTCCGACCGGCGATCGAGATCGGCGTAAGTCCAGCGTTCTGATCCGCAGACCAGCGCGGGGGCCTCGGGCGTCCGTGCCGCCTGGGCATCGAACAGACCGGCGAGCGTGAGCCGTTCGTCGCCTGAAATTGCGGCAACAGGCTCCCCTTCGAGCAGCAGCTGGTGGCGCTCAGGCCCCGCGATCGGGTCCAGCTCGGAGAGCGGCCGGTCGGGGGTCGCGATCCCGCCGGCCACCAGCGCTTCGAGGCAGCGCTGCACGCGCCAGACGGTCGCCGCGTCGAACACGTCGGAATTCCATTCCAGGCGGCCGCGTACGTCGTCCGGCCACTCGTACATGCCCCACATCAGATCGAACCGGCTGTTGCCGTCGTGGACCTCGACGACCTCGAATGCCAAGTCGGGCAGCTCCTCGGTGGTGAAGCTCTGGTCGAGCAGCAGGGCGCACACCTGGATCACCGGCGCGCGGCCGGTGGTCCGCTCCGGTTGCAGCGCATCGACCAGACGGGTGAACGGCACATCCTGGAAATCGAAGGAGCTGATCGCGGCTCGGCGCGTGCGGGTCACCAGCTCCAGAAACGACGGATCGCCCGAAAGATCGACCGGGATCGCGAGCTGAGTGATGAAGAAGCCGAAGATCCGTTCCAGCTCGGGCGTGTTGCGGTTGGCGCTCGGCGTGCCGACGATCAGCCTCTCCTGCCCCGAAAAGCGATGGAGCATCGCGGCGATCCCCGCCGTCAGAACCATGAACGAGGTCGCCCCGGCGCGCCGCGCGAGCGAACGCCAGGCCTCCGGCGTGCCGCTGCCGAAGCTCACGTGATGCATGCCGCCCGCGAGCGACTGGGTGGCGGGCCAAGGGCGATCGGCCGGCAGCTCGGCAAACAGCGGCACTCCGTCGAGCGACTTCGTCCAATGGTCGAGGAACCGTTCGAGAACTTCGCCCTGCAGCCAATCGCGCTGCCAGACCACGAAGTCCGGATATTGAACCGGCGGCTCGGGGAGCGGCGACGGCAGGCGGCGGCGATAGGCGTCGTAGATCGTCGCCAGCTCCTTCCAGAAATATTGGAAGGTGATCCAATCGGTGACCGTGTGATGAACGGTGAGCAGGCAGATGTGATCGGCCGGCGCGAGCCGGAGCAGGTGCAGCCGCGCGAGCGGCCCTCGCCCCAGCGCGAACGGCTTCCGGCTGTCGAGCAGTTGAATCCGCAGGGCCTCCCCCGCGGCTCCCGACGCGGGGAGCGCGTCCAGGTCGAGCCGCGGCATCTTCACCGGCCCTTCCGGCAGAACCCGCTGCACCACGACGCCGTCCACCTCCGGGAAGAACGTGCGCCAGGCGGCGTGCCGGCGGAAGATCTCCTCCACCGCGGCAAAGATCGCCGGCAGGTCCACCGCGCCGCGCATCCGGGCGCCGAGGTCGATGTTGTAGGCGGTGCTGCCCGGCTCCAGCTGATCGAGAAACCAGAGTCTTTCCTGATCGAACGACAGCGGCCAGTCCCCGACGCCGTCCGGCGGGGTGACGCGCCGGAGCGGCGGCGGGCTCGGCGGGGCCGCCGCCGCGGGTTCCGCCGTGCCGCCCGCGACACCGTCGATCCGCTGGCTCAAACCCGCGACCGTCGGCGCATCGAAGATCGCGGTGATCGGCAGCTCCGCGTCGAGCCGCGTGCGCACCGCGGTCGCGAGCTGGATCGCCAGCAGCGAGTGGCCGCCGAGCGCCAGGAAGTCGTCGTCCACCCCGATCTCGGCGATGCCGAACAGCTCCGACCAGATCGCCGCGAGCGCCGCCTCGGTCGGGTTGCGCGGTGCCACGTACGGCGTCTCCAGGCGGCGCGCCGCCCGTTCTCCCGGGGCGCCCGATGCGGCCAACGCGGAGACCCCGAGGGGACCGTCGTCCCCCAATCGGGTGAGCGCGGCGGCATCGACCGTCGCGTCTTCCTTGAGCACGGTCGCGAAATCGCGCGCCGAGACCACCATCGACGGCACCCCGGCCGCGAGCAGGCGGACGAACGCCTCGGCGCTATCGGAAGGCGGTGTCGCGAGAGAGGCGAGAGCCGCGCCGCCCGCGCCGGTCAATTGGCCCACCCCGCCGGCGAGCCAGCCGCCCCACTGGAACGGGTCCCAGAGCGGTGCCACGACCTGTCGTCCCGCGGCCGAGAGCCGTTCGGCGAGGCTCGCCTGAAACGCCGCCGAAGCCGCCAGCTCCAGCTGGCCGAAGCTGCCGGTGGCGCCGAGGTTCGAAGGAAAAAACGCCAGGAACGCCTCGCGGTCGGAGGCGACGAGATCGGCCCACTGCCGCGCCGCCGCGAAATCGGGCGCAAGCGCCCGGGCCAGCGCCGCCGGTTCGAGCAGCGCCGCGAGGCCGCCGCCCGCGCCGCTCGCGGTGTGGCAGATTCCCGCCAGCCGGCCGAACCGCGCCCTGGCGAGCTCCAGAGCGCGCGCCGGTTCGTCGGTCGATCCGCGCCAGATCTCGGTGGTACGCGAGGCGACGAGCAGCGCGCGGACGGCCGAGGTTTCCGCGCTGGTTTCCGCGGCGATCGCCGGCCACTCCCCTTCGGCCGGAAAATCCGGCGGCAGCAGCAGCGCGAGCCGCGCTCCGCGGTGGGCCAGCGCCTCCGCCAGCGCGGGGCCGGCTCCGTGCGCCGCGTCGGTGATCAGGATCGGCGCGCCCGGCGCGAACGCCGCCGGGGGATCTTGGCGGTCGAGCCGGACCGGCTGCCACGAACGCACCCAACGCGACCGGCCACGACGGGCGATCAGGTCCGCCGCCCGATCGGCCGGCGCGAGCGCCTCGGCGAGGACCGCGTCGAGCGAAGCTTCCATGGCCGCGTCCGCCGCGAGATCGAGCGCGCGCGCCGACCCGTGCGGCAGCTCGCGGCCGACGACGCGAAACGCCGCGGCGAGCGCCGCCAATCCAGGATCGCGCGGCTCGTCGTCGGTCACGGCGAGCAGGCCGGACCCTACGAGCAGGAGATCCACCGGCAGCGCGCCGAGCGCATGGGCTAGACGGCAGAGCGCCCCCAGCTCGCCCGCGGTATCGGGTGCTCCGAATCCGCCGAGCACGACGATTCGCCGTGGCGCCCGCTCAGTCGTCAGCTCGACCCAAGATTCGAGGCGGAGCGGATCGGCCGGCCGCGCGATCGCCACCGCGGCCCCCGCCTGTTGGAGCCGCCGCACGAGCGGCTCGGCGAGATCTTCAAAGCCGGCTCCCGCCACCACCAGCCAGGGACCCGCCGCGGCGAGATCGGCCGGCGCGGGCGCATCCGGCGCGAGCGTGCGGCGCAGATCGGGCAGCGAGAACCAGTCGGCGAGGTCTCGCTTTGCGCCGGGATCGGAGGCCGCGGCGGGCCGGGCGAAACCGAGCGCGCCGTCGGCGGGCGCATCGATCCAGAAGCGCAGGCGCTCGAACGGATAGGTCGGCAGATCGACGATCCGCCGCCGCTCGAAGAAGAGCGCCGCCGGGTCGAGCGCGGCGCCGAGCGTCCAGAGCCGGGCGACCGCGCCGAGCAGCGGTGCGAAATCCGAGCCTCTTTCGCTCGCGCGCCGGACAGTTCCGATCGCCACCAGGTCGGCGGTCGCCGCTGGATGTTGCCGCGCGAGCGCGCCGAGCGTCGCTCCCGGCCCCACCTCGACCAGGATGCGCCGCGGATCGCCGAGCAGCAGCCCCAGCGACTCGGCGAAGCGCACGGTGCCAGTCATGTGGCGCGACCAGTAGCCCGGGTCGGCGAGATCCTCGGGGCCGATCCAGCCGCCCGTGACGTTCGACAGGCGGGGAATCGTCGGCTCCGCCTTTTCGAGCCCCGCCACCAGCTCGGCGAGGCGGGGGGCGAGCGGCGCCATCGCCGGGGAATGAAACGCGTGGGTGGTCGAAACCGGCAGGCAGGAAACCCCGTTCGCCGCCAGCTTTTCGGCCGCCTCGGCGATCGCCTCGGGCGGCCCCGACAGGACCGAAAGATGCGGCCCGTTGGTCGCCGCGAGCGCGAGCATCCCGGTTAAATAAGGCGCCATCTCCGCCGAGGGCAGCGGCACCGCGAGCATCGCTCCGGCCGGCAGCTCGGCGATCCAGCGCGCGCGGAGGGCGACCAAGCGCGCGGCGGTGGCAAGAGGCAATGCGCCCGAAACGCGCGCCGCCGACAGCTCGCCGAGGCTGTAGCCGACCAGGGCGGAAGGTCTCACGCCCCAACGTTCGAGCAGCCGCGCGAGCGCCACCTCGACCGCGAACAGCGCGGGCTGCGCCTTTTCGGTCGGCGCGAGATCGCCCGCGGGCTCCGCGCCGCCGCGGCGGAGCATCGCGCGCAGGTCGAGCCCCTCAGTTCCCTCGGGAGATACGGCCGGAGCCGCGCCGCCGAACAGCAGCTCGGAGAGATCGAAACCGAGATGCGGCGCCAACTCCGCGGCCACCGCATCGAATTCCTCGCGGAACGCGGGCTCCGCGTCGTAGAGACCGCGGGCGAATCCCGGATATTGATCGCCCAGGCCGGGAAACAGAAACGCCACGGGCCGTCCCTCGCCGCCGGAGCCGCTCTCGTTCTCGACCGCGCCGTCCATCCAACGGCTCCGATCGCGCAGGGCGGCGACGGCGTCCGGCGCGTCCGAGGCGATCACCGCCCGCCGGAATTTGAGCGGCCGGCGGCCGACGGCAAGCGTCCAGGCGACGTCGGCGAGATCCGTCTCAGGGTGCGCCGCGAGGTGATCGGCCAGCCGCTCGGTCATCGCTTCGAGCGCCTGAGCGCTGTGGGCCGACAGGAACAACGGCTGAAGCGGGCGCGGCGAGCTTTGCGCCGGCAGCGCCGCGGGCGCCTGTTCGATCACCGCGTGGACGTTCGTGCCGCCGAGGCCGAACGAGCTGATGCCCGCGCGGCGCGGCGAGGGCTCTGCCGGATGAGCCGGGTGGGCCGGCCAGGGGGTTGCCCGGGTCGGCACGTAGAACGGGCTCGCGGCGAGGTCGATCTGCGGATTCGGCCGTTCGAAATGGAGCGTCGGCGGAATCGTCGCGTGCTCGATCGCGAGCGTCGCGCGCGCCAGGCCGGCAATTCCCGCCGCCGTGTTGGCGTGGCCGAAATTCGATTTCGCCGAGCCGACCGCGCACCACTGAAGATCTCCTGAATCGGCGCGGAACGCGCGGGTCAGCGCCGCGATCTCGATCGGGTCGCCGATCGGCGTGGCGCTGCCGTGCGCCTCGACGAACGCGATGTCGCGCGCCGAAACCTCCGCAAGGCCGAGCGCCTCGGCGATCGCCTGCGCCTGGCCATCGACGCTCGGCGCGGTGAAGCCGACCCGCGACGAGCCGTCGTTGTTGGTCGCGGTGCCGCGGATCACGGCGCGCAGCGGCCGGCCGGCGAGCCGCGCGGTTTCGGTCCGTTCGAGCACCGCGACGCCGACGCCCGAGCTGGGCACCGTCCCTTCGGCGCGCGCGTCGAAGCTGCGGCAATGGCCGTCGGGCGAGAGGATGTCGCCCTGGGCGTAGCGGTAGCCGCCGACCAGCGGCACGGCGATCGAGCTGCCGCCAGCGATCGCCACGTCGCACTCCCCCGCGAGCAGGCTCTGGCAGGCGAGGTGGACCGCGAGCAGCGAGGTCGAGCAGGCCGATTGCACCACCACCGCCGGGCCTTTCAAGTTCAGCTCGTACGCCACGCGGCTGGCGAGGAAATCGCGATCGTTCAGGATCATCGCCTGCAACCCGCCGCCCGAGCGGAGCGCCGCGGCGTTGGGCAGGATGTTGGCGATCAGATAGCTGTTGATGCCGGACCCGACGAACACGCCGATCCGCTTGCCCTCGGCGTCGAACCGCGAGGGATCGATCCCCGCCGCTTCTAGCGCTTCCCAGGCGACTTCGAGCAGCACCCGGTGCTGCGGATCGAGCAGCTCGGCCTCGCGCGGCGTAAAGCCGAACAGCGCGGCGTCGAAGCGGTCGGCGCCGTCGATCATGCCGCGCGCCTTGACGTAGCTCGGATCGGCGATCTCCGCCTCGGCGACGCCGGCCGCGCGCAGCTCGTCGTCGGACAGGCGGACGATCGTCTCGCGCCCCGCTTCGAAGCCCTCCCATAAGGCGGCGACCGTGGCCGCGCCGGGGAAGCGCACGGCGAAGCTCAGGATGCCGATCCCGGCCGGGCCGGAGTCGAGGGAAGGCTCCTCTCTGAGGTCGGACAGGTCGGGGGCGGCGGCCGGATTCGGGTTCATAGGTTCCTCAATATCTCACTAGTGCTGCTAGACGCGGCGGCGCGCACGGGCACGGCGCCGCTCCAGCTCGGCGAGGCCTTCCCGGCGCTCCGCGCTGCGGTCGCGGGCGGCCGAGATCTCCGCCGCCTCCCGCTCGGCGACGGCCGGAGCGGCCTCCCCGAGACTCTTCGCAAGACTGCGCAGAGTCGGATGTTGAAACAGCGTGACCAGGGGAAACTCGCGGCCGAGATCGGCCTGAATGCGGCTGTGCAGGCGCACCAGCGACAGCGAGCTCGCGCCCAGGTCGAAGAAGTTGTCGTCCGGACCGGCGGCGCCGAACAGCTCGGTCCAGATCGCCGCGAGCGTCGCTTCGAGGCTGCCGGTGGGGGGCGCATAGGCGCCCGCCGGTTTCTTCTCGGCCGCGTCGAACGGCGGCAACGCGCGGCGATCGACCTTGCCGTTGGCATTCAACGGCAGCTCGGAAAGCACCGCGATCGCCGCGGGGATCAGCTGCGCCGGCAGGCGCTCGGCGAGGTATGCCAGGAGATCGGCGGACGAAGGCGACGCCACCGAAGGCGAGGCCGGAGCGGCGACCCAAGCGACCAGACGGTCGTCCCGGCCTCCTTTGCGAATCACCGCGGCGACCGCCGAGGCGACTTGGGGGTGGCTCGCGAGCGCCGCTTCGATCTCCCCCAGCTCGATGCGGAAGCCGCGCAGCTTGACCTGGCCCCCGGCGCCCTCCGCCCGGCCGATGAACTCCAGGCTCCCATTCGGCGCCAAGCGCGCGAGGTCGCCGGTCCGATAGAGCCGCTCGCCGGCTCCGCCTTCCGCGCCGGAGAACGGATCGGGCACGAACCGATCGGCGGCGAGATCCGGGCGCGCCCAGTAGCCGCGCGCAAGGCTTAGGCCCCCGAACACCAGCTCGCCCACCGCGCCGCGCGGCACCGGGCGCAGCGCCGCATCGACCACCGCCGCCCGGGCGTGCGCCATCGGCCGGCCGAGCGGCAGGGTCGCCGGAATCTCCGCGGCCTCCGGCAGATTCCAGTGGGTGATGATCACCGTCGTCTCGGTCGGCCCATAGACGTTCGCGAGGCGCAGCCCCGGCGCCCGGCGGCGAATCTCGCGCGCCGTTTCGCCCAGCCCCACCTCGCCGCCGAAGCGGACCTCGCGCAAGGTCGGCGGAATCTCCAGATCTTCGGCGACGATCGCCGAGGCGAGCTGGCTCCAATACCCGGTGGGCAGGAACGCGATCGAGACGCGGCGCTCGGCAAACAGGCGGAGCAACTCGCGCGCGCCCGGCAGCTCGACGCCGCGCAGGGCGAGAGCGCCGCCCGCGGCGAGCGGGGCGAAGATCTCCTCGACGCTGCCGTCGAACCCGAGCGGCGAGAACTGGAGCATGCAATCGTCCGGGCCGATCCCCAGCCGCGCGGTCTGCGAGGCGACGTATGCCTCGACCGCGCAGTATGGCGTCGCCACCCCTTTCGGCACCCCCGTCGAGCCCGAGGTGTAGACGATGTAGGCCAACCGCTCGGGATCGAACGGAACCGGCGCGGGCGGCGGTTCTTCCGTCGGCCCCACCGGACCGTCGTCGAGCAGCAGGAGGGGCAGGGCGACGCCCGCGAGCCGATCGGCCCAGCGCGCGGCGAGCCGGAACGCCCAGGCCGGTTCTCCCGCGCGCGCCCCCGGCTCCCGTGGTGCCACCAACGCGCGGGCGCCGCTGTCGGCGAGCAGGAACGCGATCCGCTCGGCCGGATAGCCGGCATCGAGCGGCACGTAGGCGCAGCCGGCACGCAGAATGCCGAGGATCGCGATCAGCGCTTCGAACGAGCGATCGAGCGCCATCGCCACGCGATCCTCCGGCGCGAGCCCGAGCGCTTGAAGCCGGGAAGCGAGGGCGCGCGACCGGCGGATCAGCTCGCCGTAGGTGAGCACCGCGTCGCCCAGGAACGCCGCCGGCCGATCGGGCGCCCGATCGGCCCATTCCGCCACCCGCTCGTGCCAGGGTGCCACCGGCCGGGGATCGTCCGCCACCCGCCATTCGATGAGCAGCTGATGGCGTTCCTCCGCCGAGAGGACGCCCAGATCGCCCCACGCCGTGCCGTCGGGCTCTGCCATCGCCGAGGCGAGCAGCCGCGCGAGCTGGTCGGCCCAGCGCAGCGCGGTCGTCCGTTCGAACAGGTCGGCGTTCGCCTCCAGGTGTCCCGAGATCCCTTCGGGGGCGCGTTCGAGCACCAGCATCAGCTCGAATTTCGCCGCGATCTCCGCCCCGATCGCATCGGTGCCCGCGAGCGGCT
>Ga0134122_10001504_pt1 | contig 16880 bp, 28 predicted proteins | sample KB302_FD_96461 | JGI IMG/M metagenome (GOLD analysis project Ga0134122, IMG submission 96461) | Terrestrial soil microbial communities without Nitrogen fertilizer from Kellogg Biological Station, Michigan, USA - KB3-0-2 | ecosystem: Environmental > Terrestrial > Soil > Unclassified ... | reverse complement strand
GTCCTCGGCCTTGTGCAGCTTGATGAAGTCGATCAGTTCCATGGTTTCCCTCGTGTGCGCGGCGGTGGACTAGCTGGCGTCCTCGACCCACTCGATGGTGATCAGCGCCACCCCGCCGGCCGGCACCGCATCGCCGCCCGCGTCCGCGCCGCCGTCCAGGGTGAGCCAGTCGGAGGTGCCGCGGAGCACGAACGCTTGCGCGGTGCGCGCGGTGGGCTCCCACGGGATGGTGTTGTTGATCTGCGCCGCCAGGTTGAAGCCCACCACCCCGCAGTCGAGAATGGCGCCCAGCGTGCCCACGGTGGTGTAGTTGGCGGTGCCCACGGTGGAGGCCACCAGGGTGGGCGCGGCCACGGTGCCGGAGTCGCTCTTGCCCTGCGTCGGGATGGCCGTCAGCACGGCGGAGCCCAGGGTGCCGGCGGCGGTGCGCCGGGAGAGCTTCCACTTCATGACGCCCGCGGTGGTGCTCCACCCCTGAACGTTGATCTTCGTGAAGCGGATGGTCTTGGTGGCGCTCCCCTGGAGAACCACCACCTCCGTGGGCGTGGCGACGCCCAGGGTGAAGAGGATGGACGCTCGGTAGGCCGCGACGCCGGGCCGGTCCTGCGAGAAGGCCGGGACGACGTCGCCCGCCGGGTTGGTGTGGACGGCCTGGAGAAGGCTGGCGTTGTTGCCGTCCTTCAAAGTCGCGTCGGTGGTGGTAACGGCCATTGCGGTGGACTCCTCGGGCTAGACCCAGCCCAACAGGTGAAGGCCGGAATTGGCCGGGTTGGAGAACTGGAGGGCGGAGACGGTAGTCGCCGCGTTCGGCGGAGAGCCGGGCGACGCACCCCAGATGGGGTCGACGAGGTTCACCGCCAGCGGCGAGCAGGAGATGGACGAGCCGTCCGAGTACAGCACCTGGGCCGTCACCAGGAAGTTCTCGTTCGCCGCCGACGGAATGCCCACAACCGGCTGCCCGAAGAACTTCACCCCCACGGGCACGTAGAGCGTCCCGGAGGCCGCCACCGCCGAGACGCCGGACACCGGGATCTGCGGCTGCTGAATGGAGGCGCTCACCGACGTGGAGCCGCGCGTGTTGGTCGCCCACACCGAGACGGACGTCACCGTGTACGCCGTCGAGGACGACGTGTTGGTGATCGCCAGCATGAGCACCCCCGCCTGTCCGTACATGAGGGGCGAGGGCTGGCTGAGGACGCAATAGGTGTCGGCTGAACCGGCCATGCTCAGAGCCCCGCGGGGTTGGTGACGGTGAGGGTGGTCGGCGTCGCCACCGTGATGGCCCCGTCCGAGGTGTAGATGGTGGCGCCGATGCTGTACACCAGTGACGACGGCACCGCCGGGTTGGTGGTGTTCGTCGTCGGGGCGTGGGCCATGACGGGAAAGGTGATGGCCAGCGTCCCGGAGGCCGTGACGGCAGTCGTCACCCCCGGACCCAGTGGCGGCATCCCGAGGGCCACGGTGGTGGCGTTCTGCGTGGTGCCGTTGATGGGTGCCGTGGGCACGACGTTGAGGACGTACACCGTCGCGGCGCCGGAGTTGGACACCGTCACCGTCGCGGCGACGGACTGCTCCGCCTTCGCGGTGGCGCTCGACAGCGCGACTGTCGCGGTGATCGCCATCAGAGCGCCGAGGACAGGCCCAAGGTGAAGTGCAGGGTGATGGTGTCGCCGTCCGCCGGGTCCGTCGCGGTGGTGCCGTCCGACGCCATGAAGATGAGCCGGATGGTGCCGCAGTTCCCCAGCGCGGTGTTGGTGGTGACGTTGGTCGAGCCGGAGACGATGGCGATGGGGCAGAGCGGCGAGGTGACCGCCCCGGTGGTGTTGCTGATCAGCGCCACCTCGACGCCCACCAGGTAGGCGTACGGATCCGACAGGACGAAGGTCCAGTTGCCCGCGGAGTTCCGCGTCACCGAGCGGACGCCCTGGCCGTCCCCCACTGCGTAGCCCACGCCAATGGTGGCCGCGTTGCCCAGGGAGTAGGTCGGTGAGTTGGTGGTGCCCACGGAGCTGTACTGCCGCTTCTTCAGCGTCACCGCGCCGGCCGCCCCCACCGACACCACCGGGTAGAGGTCGACCAGCCCCTTGATCTTCGAGTAGCGGTTCTGGAAAAACGTCGTGTTGGCCATGAGTGGGCTCTGGACCTACTGCGAAAGTGCGATCTGGCCGTTCCAGGCCGGCGCCTCGCACAGGAGGTTGTAGTACATGCCGCACCGGAACTCGGCCGCGTCGGCGTTGTAGACGCGGAGCATCTCCAGTCGGTCCTCGTACCGGAGCACCTTCGGCACCGGGCCGATGCTGATCAGCTTCCAGGTCGGCACCTCCAGCACGTAGCCGGTCGCCGCCGGGCAGGAGCGGTCCGGCACCACCTTGACCGGGCCCTGCGGGCCGTCGATTTCCAGGAAGCGGAAGCCGATCTTCCCCGGACCCACCACGTCAACGTACTGCCGGCGGGTGCCCAAGGCGTTGGGCAGGGCCGCGTTGGTGCCGAAGTTGGTGACGAAGTGCCGCGGATCCCCGCCCTCGCGCGCCATGAGCATCAGGTGGTCGATCAGCGCCTCCTCGATGGTCTGTCCGGAGCCGTCATACTGGATGCCGAAGAGTCGGTAGTCCGCCGAGCGGTCCACGCCGTAGTAGTTGCTCCCCGAGGTCGGGTCCGTCATGGGCAACCACGCCGGCAGGCCCGAGGGCTTGGCGTTGTTGTCGCCCTGCACCAGCAGCGAGTCCCCCGCGGTCCACAACGTGGGCGAGCCCGCCGCGCCGCCCTGGCCTGAGGAGGCGACGGTGACGGTGCCGTTCCGAATGCTCCGGCGGATGACGTACCCCAGCGCCGCACGCGGCGTCCCGCCGTCCGTCGAGTTCGCCTGAAGCGTCTGTCCCACTGCGAACTGCACGATGTCCGCCGGGTTGGACAGGGTGATGACGCCCGACGTGATGCCGCCCGTCGCGATGGTGCCGATGGTGCCGGTGCCGGTGCGGAACAGAGAGGAGCCGGCGGAGAGCGTGGCCGTCCGGATGGCGCCCTTGACCGGCTTCACCACGTCCCGGTCGAACGTGTCGCGGCTCGACATCGCCGCCTCCAGCGCCTCGTTCTGGATGGTGGCGAGCGCGTAGTCCGTCTTCCGCGTCACCAGGAACTCCGCCAGCGAGTTCGCCGTCTGGTTCGCCTGGGCGGTGGAGAATGTCGAGGAGCGCCCCTGCGCGCCCTCGTACATGACGGGCACCGGGTAGTACTTGCCCCCCGCGCCGGACTCGTCCTTCGGCACCAACGCCAGGAAGGCGTTCTTGCTGTAGGTCATGTCGGCGACCGTCTGGCCGTCGATGTGCTCCAGCAGCACGGGGTTGACTGAGGCAACGTCAGCGTAAGCCACGTCTCGCTCCTCTGCCGCGTCCGCGGCTCAGTTCAGTTGCGCGGCCCGGTCCCCATCAGGCGGGCCTTCCACTTCGTCTGGGCCTCGGAGAAGACCCGGTCGAGTCGGGCGTTCCGCTCCTCCGGCGTCTCGGGGCCGCGCCCGTCGCCCTGCTGCGGAACGATGGTGAGCCGGGCCGGGGCTTCGGCAGTGCGCCCGCGGTCGGCCGCGAGCACCATCTCCGTCACCTTGCCCCAGTACTCCTCCAACTTCGCCGCGGCCTGCTCTGGAGACCAGAGCTCGCCCGGAACGAAGTTGCCGTCCGCGTCCCGCTTGGAGGTCTGCTGGAAGTGCCCGTCGATGAAGCCGGGGAGGTCATCCAGCTGCTTGTACTTGTGGAGCAGCTTGTACTTGTCCGGGTTGGCCTTCGCGTGCTCGGTGGCGCCGCGCAGGTAGTCCTGTCGCTGGCGGTCGAAGTCGCGGGCCTTCACCTCGGCCAACTCCGCCCGGAGCGCCTTCTCCCGGTCGGCGAACTTCGCCTCCAGGCGCTGCTCCACGTCCGCGATGGAAGAGGACACCGCGCCCGGCGTCACAGCCCCGGCCTTGAGCTTCGTGACGGTGTCGTACCAGTCGTCCCCGAAGTCGGCCTGGAGACGCTTGAGCGGATCGCGCTTCCTCGCCTCTTCGTCCTTCTCTCGCTTCTTGTCCGCGTTCAGCCGGTCCAGGCGCTCCCGCTCCGCCGCCTGAACCTTCGCCTCCAGGGCCGCTGCCTTCTTCTCCGCGGCCTCGTGGAGCGCCCGGTAGTCCGGCGCTGGCGTGGCGGGCGTCTGGGGCGTTCCGACTGGCGCCGCCGCCGTCGGAGGGGGGGTCGCCGTCGGTGCGCCAGTCGTTCCGCCTGCTCCGTTTTGGGGCATGCCATGACACTACATGCTCCAGAATGGATCGGTCAAGCGTCGTTGCACCATTTTGGACCAGTCGGGAGATTTCCCGTAAGCGCCTTACGCGATCTGCCACTGCTCTTTCCGGTCTCTGCCAATACGTTGACGCGCCTGCCAATAGATTGGAGCGATAGAATTCCTGCCAACCCATTGGAGTCCACTTGACGAGTCGTTGGCCCGACCGCCTATGCTCGCGCGCCCTGCGTCGCTGGTCGATCCTACCCGGCTGGTGGTCCCGCAGCGTCGCGACGCGCCCTCCGGGGGCCGCTCTCGCCGCGGCAGGCACAACGGCTTTGGTGTGACGACCTACGCCGCTGCCTGGAACGGCAGCAGGTTGCTCGGGGGTGGCGCCATCGGCTGGGCCTGCGCAGGTCCACCGCCACCAGGCGCGCCCGCCGGCATCGGGGGCGGCATGGCCATCTGCATCAGAGCGTCGACCTGTTCGTTCCACGTCTGGAGCAGGTCCGACTCCTCCGGCCCCAAGTGGTGCACCTGGCCGAAATTGATGTACTGGACGCAGAGCTCTTTCGCCCGCTGGAGGTCCATCGTCGGCTCCGGGGGACGGTAGCCCTCGCCGTCCACGATTTCGTCCAAGATGGACGTGATGAGGTCTTCCGCTGCGTTGGCCAGCGTCTCGTGGGCTTCGAGGTCCGGGTAGTCCATCAGCCGTTTCCCCTCGGAGAACGAGAGGAAGCCCGCCTGAATCCGCTCCTGGATGGCTGCGAACTTCCCGGCCGGGTCCTTCGGCAGTGACGACGTGGGGAAGCACTGCAACCGCCAGTCCTTCGGGTCCAACTCCTCCGCTGTCATGACCACCTTGCGGAGCGAGCGCGAGCGCTGGGCCTTCACCTCGTACGGCTTGCCTGTGGAGATGGCGATCTGCCGCGCCGTCGCGATGCTGATCCGCGCCAAGTCCATGAAGCCGCGCTCGTTCAGCCGCTCCTGGGTCTTCATCCGCTGGGCTACGGAGTCGCGGTACACCCGCTGCGCCTCCCCGGAGTCCAGTCCCTGGGGCTTCGCCCCCGTAGCCGTCAGACGCGAGACACCGGCCAACTCGTACATCTCCTCCTTGATGGCCTGGAGGCGCGCGTAGTCGGAGTTGTGCACCGCCGCGGGCGTCACGTAGTCCGGCTTGGTCCCCCGGTACGTGACGATGGCGCCGATTTCGTTGGATAGGTGCTCCGTGACGATTTTGGAGCCCGCCTCGATCAGCAGCTTGTACGAGCCCTGTCGGTGCCGGCTCTGTTGGATGGATGCGTTCAGCTTGTTGTAGGCAATCTGCTGCGACTGGAGCTGCTCCGCCAAGCCCTGCCCCCAGAAGCCCGCTGGACGCGGCGTCCAGGTCCACTTCGCGAACGGGTACCAGTCCTCATCCCACGCGGCGTCGTCCGGGTCCGTCAGCAGGACGTTCTCAATGGACGCCACCGCCATCCCAGTAGAGATGGACTTGCCCTTCTGGTCCACCTCGTTGGGCCCCGCCCGGAGGTGCCAACTTCGCCGCAACACCACCATGTCGGACGTCGAGTCCATGGCGACGCCGTACTGCTTCGGGTCCACCCGCGACGCCCGCGCAATCAGATCCGCCTTCTTCGGGAAGAGGGCGACCAGTTTCTCCCGGTCGATGGGCCGCTCCCAATGAAGCTGCCTCGGGAGGGACATGGAGCCCTCCAGGCTGTCGCACCATAGCTCCGGGGACATGACCCGGTAGTAGACGATGCGGCCGAACTCGACGCCGACGTAGAGCCACCCGTCCCCGAAGATTTCGCAGTCCCGTTGTGTCTCCCCGCCCCACTCGTAGGCCCGCTGCTCGTAGAAGACGCCGTCCGAGAACTGGTTCAGCTTCTTCGCCTGACGCTGGAGCTTGTAGTCGCCCCCGTCCGTCAGGAAGTACGGCCGGGGCTTGTTCTCCCCGATGGTCGCCGTGGACGTGTCCACGATGGACTGAATCAGGTTGTCCTTGATGTTGTCCCTCGCAGCCGACATGGGGGACACCGGCAAGGACGTCTCGCACCCGAGGGCGGACAGCGGGGCGTTGCCATAGAGGCGCGCAGAAATGACGGCCTGGTCCAGGCGGGCGCGCTGGTTCGCTTTCATCATGTCCACGGTGGACTTGATGCCGTTCGCCACCGCGGAGCCGTTGTCCCGCTTCCCGTCCAGCAACCACCAGCGCCGCCACGTGGGGGAGGTGTCGCCTTCGGACTTCGTGGGTGGGTCGCCCTTGCGGACTTCGCGCAGGCCCTTGTTGATGGAGATGGAGTCGCTCATTCCGTGTCCCTCTCGGTGGCGATGCTTCGGCAGACGCGGCACTTCTCGCGCTTGCGACCGGAGAGAACGCCGCGCCCGCACTGGCCGCAGTGAAAGCCGCCTCGCTCGCGAGGACGACACAGCCACGTTTGGCCGCGTCCATCCCGCACGATCAGATTGATGGTCCGACGCATGCCACTACCCTACACCGCTGGCGGCTTCGGCGTCGCCTCCGGGTGGCACACCGTGTAGGGACAGGCCCCCGCGATGCACAGGCCGTCGTTGTTGTGCTCGGAGTCCTGGAGGTGACCACAGGCGCACTTCTTCTCTCCGGCGCCGAGGTTGACGGGGACGGGCGCAGGCGCGGCATCGCCCGCCATCGGGTCGGCTCCGAATTCCAGATGGAGTCCCCCGGCCTCAAAGTAGCGCACGCCGCTGCTCCGGAGCAGACGCAGTAGGGCCTCCAGCGCGGCGCGGTCCTCCCAGACGTTCATGGGTCGATCCATGTGATGGTTGCTGTCCAGGCCGGAGGCCCTCTGTCCGAGATGCGGAGAGTCACGTCGTCGGAGTTCACCACCCTCTCGAAGATCATTCCGTTCTCCACGAAGCCGCCCGCCTTCTCCGCGTCGATCTCCGCCTGCGCCCGCGCCTTCTCCTCCGGCGTCCCGAACATCAGCACCCACCCCCGCTTGTACGCCTCCGAGTTCCCGGACGACACCTCCACGCCCTTCCTCCCCGCGGCGCAGAACTGGCGCAGGACTTGTCCCGCGTCACCTGTTCCGTGGGGGTCCAGGTCTTCCCGTCTCGGGCCAGCTTGCGGATGGTGGGCGTGCGAATGCCGCCCTTCTTCTCGTTGAGGGGGTGCTGGTTACCCATCGTCCCTCCCGAAGATGCGGCGGACCATCCGTAGCCCCAACGAGCGTTGCCGAATTTCCCACGCCGTGACCGGGATCGTCACCGGGGCGCCCCCGAGGTTCGCGCTGGTTGCCCGCGCCGCCGGGCCGCGCATCTCTCGGAGCGACGCGAGCGCCCGACGCTCCCACTTCCGCATCGACGCCTGGCCCATCAGTGCACCTCCGGGTCGTCGTCCGCATCCACCGCAAGCGGCGTGGTGCCGTCGCTCACGGTGTCCAGCGTCTCGGTGCGCACCACCTCGCCGCCCATCCCGGCATCCGCCTCCGCCGCTTCGCGCTGTGCGCGCATGGTGTTCAGGTCTTCCTCGGTCGCCGGAATCGAGTGGGTCACCCGCCGCGTCGGCAGTCCGCGTGCCGCCCGTTCCGCGTCGATGATTGCCCGCTGTTCCGCCATTCGCTCCCGCTGGGCTGGGGAGGCGTTCGCGAACGGGTCGGCGACGGGGACCTTCCGGCCGGCCCGCTTCGCTTCCTCGTACTCTCGACGCTCTGGGGTGTCGAGGGTGGCGGTTCGGATGACGGCGCCCGCCTCTGGGCTGGGGATCGGACTTCCCGGTACAGAGTGTGTCCGGCCCTGGGCGTCCTTCCATTCCCAGAACATGCGCGTCGCCTGCGGCTCCACTTGGGCGCGTACCTCCGGCGCCGCGGTGCCCATGAGCGCCCTCACCTTCGCGTGCTGCTCCTGAAACTTCTCCAGCGCCCGGATGACGCGGGGGAGCTCTTCGAGCGCGTCCAGATCGTCCTTGGAGAGTCCGGACTTGCGGCGGGGGCTCATGGCGAGTCCGCCTTCCGGACCACAACCGGTCCGAGTGGGCCATTCAGCGTGAAGCTCACCTCGTCGGCCGCTCGCTGCGCCGAGGGTTCGAGCAGCGCGTCCCGGTAGGCGCTGCCGTTGATCGTCATCTCCGTAACGCGGATTCCGCCGCGTGCAGCGAGCATCAACGCATCGATCAGATCTTCCGTCACAGCCATGAGTTCTGCTCCTCCTCTTCTCTCCGTTGCCTCTGCATCCGCTCACCCTCTGCCAGGAATTCCGCCTCCAACCTAGCACTTTCCGCTGACGCCCGCTCCTCTTGCTGCGCTCGCCACTGCTCGGAGCCGGGCGCTGGCGTCTCGGCCGGGAGGACAGTGGAGAGGTAGGGGTAGCACTCCCTCCAGGCGTACAGCGTCTCATCACAACAGTGGTTCGGCAGGCCGGACTTCTCCTCCTTGATGCCCTTCTCCCGGAGCCGGCGCTGGTCCCAGATCAGCGTCTTCTGCTCGCCCGTCAGGTCGTCACAGTGGCCGCGCCGGTGCTTCACCCGCCCGAGCAACATGTCGGTGTTGTGGAGCTCAATGAAGTCCGCCTTGCCCTGCTTGTCCGCCGCCACCCACGGGCAGTCCTGCCGGCGCTTCATCTCCTCCACCGACTGCTTGGCGGCCCCGTCGATCATCCACCGCTCGAACTCGGCTTCGACGCCCGCCACCAATTGCCCAGACTGAAGCTCGCGGTTAAGTCGCTTGGCCTCGTTGGCAGTGTCGGTGAGGTCGAGTCCCGCCTTCCGCTTGCTGGAGAGCGTGTAGAAGTTGGGGTCGTAGTCGTGGTAGGTGTGAACGCCCAGCGCGGTAGCGTTCCAACCGAGGTCGCACCCGAGGACGAAGTGCCACTCTCCCTTCCGGTACGTGGGCAGGGTGTCGAAGTCATTGCGTCCCTCCTGGTAGCGGTACACCAGCGCATCCTCGTCAACCACCTTCTCGCCGAGGTAGTTGCGGCGGAACCAGGGCGTTGCCTTCACGGCCTCGCCCTTCATCTGCACCAGCTCCCTGATCTCCTCTTCCCAGTGCTCGCGCATCGTCCGACCGTCGTCCATGACGGCGGTGTTGGCGTGGGTGTCCCAGCAGTGGACGGACCAGCCTTGCCCCTTGGGGTTGCGCTCGCCGCGGATACCGGCTTGGACGCTGGAGGGCGTCACCTCGTCAAACAGCCCCACCATGACGAGGCCGGCGGTCCCCGTCAGCGTGACCGCTCCGCGCTGATCCGCGAGCGCGGGCTTGAGGGTGTGGAAGATGAGCTGGTTCAGGTCGGTGTGTTTCCAATCCTGTGCCTCATCCACACACACCTTGCGGTACTTGAGACCGAGCAGTTTCCGCATCTCATCGGCGTTGGCGTCGGCCGCACCGACGTACAGCTTGGCGCCGTTGGGGAACTTCGCCGTCAGCTCCGTCTCGTTGAACACAATGCCGAGGCCGTGCCGCTCGTCCTCCCGCTTCAATACCTCTTCCCAGAACACACGCTTCGCCTCCAGGCGCACCAGGCCTAGGAAGAGGTAGTTCGCCCGCGGGTGGTCCCAATGGTCAACGATGCAGTCCAGTCCCCACGAGTAGGACTTGGAGGCGCGCCGCGTGGTGAACGCCGCCTTGAAGCGGGCCGGGTCCAGCACGAACGCTCGTTGTTCCGGAAACGAGTCCTGGAGGACGTCAATGCGCGGCTGGCTCGCCTTCCACTGCCGCTCCAGACTCCTCCAGTCCGGCGCGCCGAAGGACTTCTGCCCTGAGCTCATCGTCCGGCACCTCGGCGAGCGCTGGCACCTCGGCCGGTCCGTAGCCGCGGTTGAGCAGGGCCACCGCCGCCGCGACGCGAGCGCTGTCCTTGTCCGCGGACTTCGCCACCTCCACCAGCGCTCGAATGGCGGTGCGTGTGTGCTTGCGCGCCAGCGCGCGGACGTCGCGCATCACGGAGGGGCGCCCGCCGGGATTGCCGCTCTGGCCTGGCTTCCATGCCACTGATCCGCCCTGTTCTCAGTCGCCGGCCGGAGCGCGCTTCTCCACGTCGCGCATGAGGCGCTCCATGAAGGTCTCGAACCAGTACACGTCGGCCCGCGTGTCCGCCGGCTCCACTTCGACGCGGCCGAACACCAGCGGCGGGAGACCGATGTCGCCGCGCACCACCTGGCCAGCGGCGTATGTGCCGGAGTACGTGCCGTCCATGTAGTAGATGCGCCCGTCGAGATGCACCTCGCCGGGCGGAACCGTCATGGCCTCCGCGCTCATGGCTTCCACTCCGGGGCCACGTCAATCTGCTTGATCATGCTCTCCGGAATCCACGTCGCCAACTTCTCGGCGCCGGGCTTCGGACTGGTGCGCCGGACGATGACGCCTTTGCCCGGGTGGACCTCCACGCTGGCCTGGTTCGCCTTCGCCCACCCGCCCTCCAGGTCGATCTCCTCGCGGGACTGGTCGAGAAAGACCCCCACCGCCAGCCGCACCTTCCGGACCTGGGGCCGCTCCACCTTCGCCTCTTGCTTCTTCTCCTGCTCTGCCATTGCTCTCCACCTCCTGCACCAGAATGGCACACCGTCGCCGTTTCGGACAACTGCGGTCCATTGCTTGTGCGCCACCCGCGGCGACTGGCGACTCGGGACCCCCGTGCTCGTCCCGGCAACCCCGGCGGACGAGCCTGTCCGAACTTCGGTCGAATAGGACGGACACGCTCCATCCAAGTCTCACCGCGTCACGAACCACGACGCCGTAGTTACGGTCGCTTACGTGGCGTTGCGGCTGGCATTGCACGTGCTATATTGGTGCGCATGGACGACGCGATGGACGCGGCGGCCTGAACCGGAGGAAGTCATGGCGCGATTCGAGATGGAGTTCGGGGCGGAGTACGACAACGACACCGGGGAGGCCTCGACGGCGAGCATCATCGCGACCCAGCGTTCCGTGGAGGAGGGCTTCATGGCGCAGGCGGCCAAGGTTCTGCCGGCGGAGGCGATGGAGCGGCTGGAGATGCAGCGGGCGCACGGCGTCGACCCCCGGCCGCTGGCGACCTACCTCGGGTACGACGGCGTCGCCTACGACCCCTCCCGCTCGCAGGCCAAGTGGGTCGGTTGGCCGGGTTGGCCGGGGGCGCAGGAGTTCGTCGCCCGCGAGGTTGCCCGGATGGGGCGGTAGCGGTCCACTTCATTACGCAGGCCACACGGAGGAGCACATGAAGTCACATGAGGAGATGAACATGAACGACGAGACGCCGATGCTGCCGAGTGGGTCGCATCCATATTTCATGGGGCCGGAGCCGTTCGTCTCGGCCACCTACGCTGGCTCCGAGTGCGGCTGTGCCATCGTCGGGGCTGGCGTCATCCCGAGCCCGCTGGCGATCCGGCGCTGCCCCAAGCACGACGCCGCCCAGGAGATGTACGAGGCGCTCCAGGGGCTGCTCCAGTGGGTTGTCCCGGCGGATCTCGACGAGCACGTGGACACGATAGCTTGCGCCGCCGTCCGCAACGCCCGTGACGCCATCAAGAAGGTGGACGCCAAGTGAGGCGCCAGTCCTGGCTGTTGGCCCTGATGCTCGCCGGCACCGCACTCGCTGGCGACAAACTCTCACAGGCCCGCGCCGACGTGGCGAAGGCCCAGCGCAAGGTGGATGACGCGAGAGCCGCGCTCCGGCAAGCGCAGGAAGAGCTCCGCAAGGCCCAGAACCGTCTCGCGGACCTCGACCCGCCGACGAATCCCCATTGCCTCACCCCCGATGACCCAGCCTGCGACTCCGGAGGATGACATGACCGACGAACAGCACAGCGCAGTGGTGGAGTTCCGGGCCGCGCGCCGGGAGAAGGCCGAATTGGAGGCCGGACGGTTCCTCAGTGGGGACAACCCCGCCGCCCGGAAGCGGGAGACGGACGTCGTCAACGAGCGATTGGCCCTCGCGACTCGGGCCGTTGTCTCTCTCGGGGTCGCCGAGTTGGTGATGCCCATGACGACGAAACAGCGCGCGGTGCTGGAGGCGCTCCCGACGAACGGCGGCTGGTACCTCAAGAGCCAGTCCGGCGTTGCGGCCGAGAGGCTGGTGACGCTCGGGTACGCTCGGAAGGTGGGGAACGGCGCCTGGGTGGGCGGCTACTACGTCCGGACGGAGGCGGGGACGAAGGCGCTCCACACCGAGCTCGACGACTCCATCAACGCCCAGGCAAAAGCGGAGGGCCGGCGCCCGGTGGACGAAGTGTTCCGCCTGACGGCAGATGACGAGGTGCAGTCATGAGGGCTGCGCTGCTGTTGGCTCTCTGCTGCGTCGCCTGCGGACACGACCCGATTCCACCCCTGGGTGGCTCCCCGCAGGGCCGCTGCAACGGCGTCGCGGGCTACATCACGCCGCCGAAGTCGGTCGCGTGTCCCCGGCCGCAGTGGGGTTGCTACACGTGGACGGATGACCAGGGCACGCGGCACACAGAATGGCTGTTGTCCTGTGACTGAGCGACCCATGCGCGTGCTGGTGGCATGCGAGTTCTCTGGCGTCGTCCGTGACGCGTTCCGGGCGCGTGGACACGACGCTTGGAGTTGCGACTTGCTACCGAGCGAGGGGGACTCGCGGTGGCACATCCAGTCCGACGTTCTCACGCCTGGCATTCTCACGGACGGGTGGGACCTGCTGATCGCACACCCACCGTGCACTCTCCTGGCACGGGCCGGGGCGCGGTGGTGGAAGGGGCGGGAGGCAGAGCAAGCCAGGGCGCTCGCATTCGTCCGGGCGCTCATGGCTGCACCCATCCCCCGCATCGCGGTGGAAAATCCTCCGGGCAAGGTGGGGACGGCCATCCGTTCTGCTGACCAATACATCCAGCCGTGGCAGTTTGGGCAACAAACTGGTCTGTGGCTCAAGGGCCTTCCGTTGCTCAAGCCCACCGCCGTAGTGGCCGGTCGCGCGCCGCGGGTCCATTACGCCGCACCGGGGCCCGACCGGTGGAAGACGCGGAGCCGGACGCTTCCGGGCATCGCCGCCGCGATGGCCGAACAGTGGGGAAACCCGCCATGACCGAGACCCTGACCCACGCGACGCCCATGACGCAGGCCAACCAGCTACGGCCCGCGTTGGCGGATCTGCTGGCTGTCCGACCGCTCCCGGGATACCCCGGCTATGGCGCCGATGCGAACGGCCAGATCTGGAGCCTGACCAGCAACTGGCGCGGCCTCGGACCCCGCCCCATGCGCTCGTTCCCGGCGACCAACGGCTATCTTCAACTGCGCATCAAGGTCGACGGTGCGCTGGTCTACCGCAAGGTGCACACGCTCGTCACGACGGCATTTCATGGTCCACGGCCAAGCCCCGCGCATCAGGTCCGCCACCTGGACGGGGACAAGGCCAACAACCGACCGAGCAATTTGCGTTGGGGCACCGCGATCGAGAACGCCGCCGACAAAAAGAGACACGGTCGCCAACCGGACTGGTCCAACCCTGAATTTCGGGCGCGCCAACTCGCCTTGCAGCGCGCCGCCGCCGAGCGGAGGCGCCGATGAGCGCCGAGACGTTGACGCATGCGTGCACGCAACCCCAACCGCTGGCCTGGGCGCTGGCCTCCGGGCGCTGCCCCGTCATCTGCTCTGACACGAGGCCGGACATTGCTCGCATTGGGGAGCCTCCCCCGCGGCGCCCTCGTGGGAGTGGCGAGGCTCAAGGGCGTCGTCCGCCTGAACCGCAGCAACTGGTACGAAGTCATGGCGGGTCGCGCGGTGGCGGAGGTGCTTCCGCTCCCGGAGCATTCGCGCATCCGTCCACTGGTGGCGTCCAGGCACGGAGTGGGGCCTCTTGCTCGATGAGGCGGTGCCGCTGTCGGAGCCCATCCCGATGCGTGGGGCAGGAGGGTTGTGGCGACTCTCCACCGTCGCGTCTTGGGCGACGAACGAGGGCGAGAACGGTCGGTGGCAGTTGGACGAGCGACACCTGTCGCCCGGAGAGCGGGCCCTGGAGCAGTGGCGCAAGGGGAGGGCGGCGCGATGAGCGGCACCCGCGAACGTCGTAAGCGGCGGCAGACCCGCCAGCGCCTGAAGCACGGCCCGAAGGCCAAACCCGGCCACCGCCTCGCCGCGGGGCGGACGGGCAAGGTTCACCACAAGCGGCGCGCGTCCGTCGCGGATGGGGCCTCGCGCGGGGCGCCACGCGCAGCGGCGCATGCTGTGGTCAAGTACCGACTCACCTTTAAGGCCGGGCAGGTGATTTTCGAGGTGTTGCCATGAGCGGTCTCTCTTCCCCTCCCAACGGCCGCGCGAAGCCAATGCCCCGCGCCATGCGCGTCAACCTCGGTCTCCCGGTCTGCCTCAACCCCGAGTGCAGCCGCGCCCCGATGAAGGGCCGTGGACAGTGCCGCGCCTGCTACGACGCCAGCAAGAAACCCGGACGCCCGCCGGCCGTTCCGGGCATCACCACCAGCGTCATCCTCCCTGAGGAGCTCCACCGACGCGCCCACGACGCCGCGCGCGGAACTCGGGGCGGGGTGTCGGGGCTGATTCGGGAGGCGCTGGCGGAGAAGTTGGCGAGGATGGGGGCTCAGACTCCGGCCAGCAGTGGGAGCTGACCCCGGCGATCTTCCATCGTCGCCCGCAGCGGAATGCCTCGCTCCTCGGCGCGCATCCGTTCACGCGCGAGGTGCGCGAACTCCGCGTCACGCTCAACCAGGATGACTCGACGGTCAAGCCGCAGGCACGCGACGCCAGTCGTTCCGCTACCGGCGAACACGTCAAGCACCAACTCTCCTGGGTCGGTGAAGTCCGCCACCTGTTCCAGCATCAGGTCCAGCGGCTTGGGAGACGGGTGTTCCGGGCGGTCCGGCCCCTGACACGTCGGATGATCCCACCGTCCGCCGCGTCCGCCACCGTTCCAGCGCATCCGGCCACGCGGGCGGGCATGGGCGATGGTGCAGAGCTCAAATGCCTGCCCCGGCCGGTCCGCGCTGATCTGCGGCATCGGGTTGTCTTTGGCCCACATGCCCGTGCGGACGTAGGTGCCGGTCTCCTCGTCTTCCCCGCCCAGCGCGGCGCGCCACAGGTGGCCCGACTCGGCGTCGTGGTAGACGATCATCCACCGTCGTGTGACACGCTGTAGCTCGGATCCAACGGGCGCCATCATGTCATCGATGGTGCCGATCCGTCTCTCGGCCCACGCCATCGCCGTACGCTGGTGGTTCGGCCGTGGCGAGTGGCCCGCGTTGGTTCGGGTGTTCCGGTAGAGGGAGGCGCGGTAGGGCGGGTCCGTGATGGTGTGGTCGACAGACTTCTCCGGGATTGTCGGTAGCACCAGCAGACACCCGCGCTCGTCCGGTTCGTGGACCACGCACCACCGAGCCACGCCGGCGAGCACTTCGTCGACGCTCCCCTCCCCTCGCTCACCTCGGTTGGTAGCGCTCATGGCTTGGTCCACCAGTACGGGTCGCCTGTCGGGCGCCAGCCCTGCGCGTCCGGCGGATCGCCGCTGAACTCCCCGGACATGGGCGCGCCCTTGTCCACCCACTCCCGGTGCTTCACTTCTGCCGTCAGGGCGGCGACTCGGGCGGTGGATGCCTTGGCAGCTTCCTCCAACTCCACGAGGCGTTCCTGAAGGCGGTCTCGCTGGCACCGGAGACACGGCTCTCCGAGCGGACAGTGAGCCCCGCCCGTGTCGCTGACGGGGCCTCCAGTGCGGCGGCAGTCGAGCTGAGGCAACTCCCGCCGGTGGGCGTCGCGCTCTGTCTCCGCCGTTACCGCTCTCGTCTGCCACGCCTTCCACTCCTCGGTTGCGGTGGTAGCGGCCAGGCGATAGCGGTCTCGTTCGGCCTCCGCGCCTTCCGCGCGTGCGGTTGCCTCAGCGGTCTTCTCCTGGGCGTCCGCCATCTCTGCCCGTGCTGAGAGCAGTGCGGCGAGCAACTCTTCCGGGGACATGGCCCATGGGTCGGTGCGTTCTGGCGTCGTCAGCGGCGCCGCGCCTGGGGGCCACGTCACGGTATCCGGGAGCGCAGTCGGGCCAAAGTCGTAGAGCCCTGTCGGGTCGGGCATCAGATGGTCATCCAGGTTCGTCCCTACTGCCGCAATCGGTCGCGTCCAGCCGATCTGCTTGTCAAGGAACTCCACCGTCGAGCGGAGATGCGCAGGCAGCCGATGGGCGTGCCCCGTTTGGATGATCACCAACGCTTCGTTGACCAAGTTCCGGACGGCGATTGCTTCGTCTCGCGTCATGGCTTCACCTCCACCCGCTTACCGTGCACGACGTCCAGCGCCTCCTCCAGCGTCCGAACGACGTGGATCTCACCGGGGCAGGACTCCATCAGCGTTTTCTGCGCCTCCGTGATGCGTCCGCCACCACCGCCGCGGGGACCCTTCTCTCGCTTCACCTCGAGCAGCAGGAAGCGCCAGGTGCCGAGCAAGCGCGCGCAGACCACCAAGTCGATGAAACCGGGGCAGTCGGCGGTATCCGCCACCCAGAAGCCCCGCGCCCGGAGTCCGTCGCGGATGGGGCCGTGGGTCTCGTCTCGCCTCCGGGCGTAGCGGCTCAAGACTGCACCCCCAACTCCGCCCGCGCCCGCAAAACGGCGTACCAGAACACGTACCAGTGCTCCGCGGCGATGGTCGCCTCCATCTCCGCCCGCTCGGTCATGGACCCACCCACGCGACTCCGAACTTCTGCCCCGCCACCTCCACCCCCAGCGCTGGCCGAGG
>Ga0134122_10001502_pt1 | contig 16885 bp, 16 predicted proteins | sample KB302_FD_96461 | JGI IMG/M metagenome (GOLD analysis project Ga0134122, IMG submission 96461) | Terrestrial soil microbial communities without Nitrogen fertilizer from Kellogg Biological Station, Michigan, USA - KB3-0-2 | ecosystem: Environmental > Terrestrial > Soil > Unclassified ... | reverse complement strand
GCCGGGGCAGATCCTGGTCGACTGCACGGTCCCGACCGCGGCGGCTGTGAGCGGAAAGGCCACCCGCTCGCTCGGGGTCTGGCAGGGGTCGGCTGCCCAGCAGGCCCAGGAGATGGTTCCCGACGGCGTCACCGTGGTGGCCGCCCTGCACACCGTGAGTGCCCCCGTCATGGGTGACCTCGATGCGCAGCTCGACGAGGACGTGCTGATCTGCGGGGACCGGCGGGCCGACAAGGCGCGGGTGGCGAAGATCCTGGAGCTCGTCCCGGGCCTGCGAGCGGTTAACGCAGGCGTGCTCGAGATGGCGCGCATCGTCGAGCAGCTCACCCCGCTCTTGATCTCGATCAACGCCCGTTACAAGCGGCGGGCGGGAATCCGGATCACGGGGCTCCCGGAAGGCGCCCTCTGGGAGTAGTCGTGGGCTCCGCAAGCTCAGCCGCTGATCGGGACCGCTGATGCGGGTGGCGCTGCTCGCAGGTGGGACCGGCGGGGCGAAGCTGGCCGCCGGGATGCAGGAGCTCTTGGGCGACGATTTATCCGTGATCGCCAACACAGGCGATGACCTGCGGATCCACGGACTTCACGTATCGCCGGATCCCGACCTGATCACCTACTGGCTGGCTGAGGAGATCAACGAGGAGCGTGGCTGGGGGATCAAGGGCGACTCGTTCACCGTCCACGAGCGGCTGGTCAAGCTCGGTGCTCCGGACTGGTTCCAGCTCTCGGATCGCGATCTCGCCACCTGTCTGTACCGGACCCACTTCGTCGCCGAGGGAGGAACCCTGACGGCCGCTCAGCAGCAGATCGCGCGGGCTCTCGGCGTGCGCGCCCGGGTGCTGCCGATGTGCGAGCAGTCGGTCCACACGCGGGTGCGGACACCGGATGGCTGGCGCGGGCTGCAGGAATTCCTGATCGTCGACGCGTCGCAGCCACCCATCGAGGGAATCGAGGTCGAGGGGCTGGATCGCGCAGTTCCGACCCCAGAGGTCCGCGAGACGCTGTCCTCCGCCGAGGCAGTCGTCGTCGGCCCGTCCAACCCGGTGATCTCCATCGGGCCGATCATCTCCGTGCCGGGCATGCGGGAGGCGATGCTCGCGGCCGAGGCGCCGGTGATCGCCGTCAGTCCGCTGGTCGCCGGCCGGGCCGTCAAGGGTCCAACCGAGCAGTTCGTCAAGGCGGTCGGCCGGCCCTCCACCGCGGCCGGCGTGGCCTCGTTGTACGAGGGCCTGATCGAGGCGATGGTGGTCGACGCCGACGACCCCGACCCGGAGCCGGAGGGGTTGCGGATCCTCTCCTGCCCCACCTTGATGGAGGGTGCCCGGGGCAGGACAGAGCTGGCCGAGCGGGTGCTGGAGTTCGCGCGGGTGCTGCGCTGAACGGTGCTAGCCACCGCGATCATTCCGGTCAAGCGCTTCGGAGCCGCCAAGCAGCGGCTTCTCGCGGCCCTCGACGGGCCCGGCCGAGCCGGGCTGGTCAGGGCGATGCTCGCCGACGTTCTGGCGGCGACCTCCAGCGCCGGGCTGACCGAGCGGGTGATCGTGGTGACTGGAGAGCGGCGGGCCGAGCGAATTGCACTGAGCGGCGAGCGCGGCGTTTCCAAGCCACTGGAGGTTCTCCGAGACCCCCGCGATATCGGCCATTCGGAGGCAGCGACGTTGGGGATCGTCCGCGCGCAGGCCTTGGGTGCCTCCTGCGTCGTCCTGCTCCCCGGGGATTGTCCGCTGCTCGACCCGGCAGAGCTCGGCTCAGCGCTCGAGCGGATGCGACCCGGCCGGGTGGCGATCGTCCCCGATCGCCACGGCACCGGCACCAACGCACTCTTGCTCTCGCCACCGAACGCGATCGCACCGGCGTTCGGCCCCGGCAGCTCGGCCCGCCATGCCGACCGGGCGCGTCGCGCCGGGCACGAGGTGGCTCTTGAGCCGCTCGACTCGCTCGGGCTGGACGTCGACACTCCGGACGATCTCGACGCCCTTGCCGAGGCGCTGGAGCGAGCGCCTCATCGAGCCCGCGCGACGGCGGCCGAGCTCGCCCGGCTGGGTCGTCTCAGAGGCGTGGCTCCCGCATGAGAGACGGCCTCGAGGTCATCCCCATCGAAGGCCTGCCCGAGATCAGCCCCGGCGACCCACTCGGCGAGCTGATCGCCGGAAGACTGCCCGGCGCGGGCGTGGAGCCGCTGGACGCCGACGTCGTCATCGTCGCCCAGAAGACGGTCTCGAAGGCGGAGGGACAGGTGCGCTCGCTCGGCGACGTGGCGCCGGGCCCGAAGGCGCAACGGCTGGCGGAGCAGCTCGGCAAGGACCCGCGCCTGGTCGAGCTGATCCTGAGCCAGAGCCGCGCGGTCATCCGCGCGGAGCGCGATCTCCTGATCGTGGAGACGCTGAGCGGCTGGATCTGCGCCAACGCGGGGATTGACGCGTCGAATGTGCCCGGCGCCGATCAGGTCACCCTGCTGCCCGAGGACCCCGATGGCTCGGCCCGGCGCATCAGGGCGCAGCTCGCCGCGGCGACGGGCGTGCGGCCCGCGGTGGTTGTCACCGACAGCTTCGGGCGGCCCTGGCGGCTCGGCCAGGTCGACGTCGCGATCGGATCCGCGGGGCTAACGCCACTCGATGACTGGCGCGGCCGCACCGACCGCGAGGACAGGGAGCTCGGTGCGACCGTGGTCGCGGTTGCCGATCAGGCGGCGTCAGCGGCCGACCTGGCGCGTGCCAAGGACGCCGGCGTTCCCGTCTGCCTGGTGCGAGGCCTGGGACGCTTCGTGAGCGCAGAGGACGGACCGGGAGCGCGCGCGATCCAGCGGCCCGAGGTCGAGGACCTCTTCCGCTAGCCGACCGGTCCGCCGGCGGCGGTCATCGGGTCGGGTTGTCCCTCCTCGGTGAACTCCGGGGGCTCGTAGAGCTTCCCCGGCGCCGCCCCGATCGCCAGCACCCGCGCTCCCTCGTCTCCGGTGGTGATCTTGCGAGCCTCCTGCGGGCCGACGCGGGCGAAGACCCCGGCCTCGAGCTCGTAGCTATGGCCGTCCACCGTCAAGGTGGCATTGCCGGCGAGCACCGTGTACACCTCTTCCTGCCCGTCGAGGCTGTGGTCATGCTCCGGGTACTCACTGAAGCCGGCCGGCAGATCCATGATCGCGAGCCCAAACGAGCTCACGCCCAGCCCGGCCCGGACGCGCCGGAAGCCACCTCCGAAGATCGCCTCGAACTCCTCCAGCCGCTTCACGGTCACATCCGCCATCAGACGTCCTCTCTCGATGTTCGATCCACGACCAAGACGGCCGCGCCACGAACCCTACCGCCGCGCAGATCGTCGAGGGCGGCATTGGCTTGCTCGAGCGGATACTCGGCGACCTCGGACCGCACCGGGACCTGCGGCGCCAGCGCCATGAACTCCTCACCGTCTCGCCGAGTGAGGTTGGCCACCGAGCGCAGAGTGCGCTCTCCCCAAAGGATCTCGTAGGGAAAGGAGGGAATGTCGCTCATGTGAATGCCCGCGCAGACCACCGTTCCGCCCGGTGCGACGGCACGCAGCGCGACCGGCACCAGCTCCCCCGCGGGGGCGAAGATGATTGCCGCATCGAGTGGCTCGGGCGGCCCCCCGGCGCCGGGCTCGGAGACCTCCGAGCCGCCCTCGGTGTCACCCGCCCAGGCGGCGCCGACGCCCAGCGCGAACCGCTGCGTCTCGGAGTCGCCGGGCCGAGTCAGGGCGAACACGCGCCGGCCCTGGTGCGATGCAACTTGGCAGACGATGTGGGCGGAGGCGCCGAAGCCGTAGAACCCGATCCGCGCCGCCTCGCCGCAGAGTCGCAGCGACCGGAAGCCGATCAGCCCGGCGCACAGAAGCGGCGCCGCCTGAAGGTCCGGATAGCCCTCGGGGATCGAGAAGCAGTAGCGCTCGTCGGCAACGACCTGCTCCGCGTAACCCCCGTCGAGCTGATACCCGGTGAACCGGGCCCGCTCGCAGAGGTTCTCGCGACCCGAGCGGCAGTAGCGGCACTCGCCGTCTGTCCACCCCAGCCACGGGATCCCCACCCGTTGCCCGCCGGCGAAGCGCTCCGCCCCCTCCCCCGCCGCCTCGACCGTGCCGACTATCTGATGGCCGACCACGAGAGGCAGTTTCGGCTCGCGCAGGTCTCCGTCGACCACATGGAGGTCGGTCCGGCAAACCCCGCACGCGTGCACCCGCACCAGCACCTCGCCAGGCCCAGGCTGCGGGACGGGCACCTGGGACATTCGCAAGGGCTCGCGCTGCTGCTCGAGGACCATCGCCTGCACTCGCCAATCATCGCGCCTGGACCGCGCAACGTGCGGGAATCTCGAACAGAGGCTTGACCAGTCACGGTTGACGCTCGGCCCGAGGGGCGAGAGGGTTCACCCGCACTCGAGACGAAGGGAGCCTTGCCATGAGTGATCGTGATTGGGAACGACTCGGAGCGGCGACGGGCGCCGTTTCCGTCCTCCTGTTCATCATCGGGTTTGGGATCTTCCCGGCACCGCCCGACATCGATGCGCCGGCCACGGAGATCCAGACCTACTACGCCGATCACCAGAGCGGCGTCCAAGCGGCGCTGGTGCTCCTCACCGGCGCGCTCTTCTTCTTCATCTGGTTCCTGGGCAGCCTCCGCAGCGCGCTGAGGGTGGCCGAGGGCGGTACCGGTCGCGTCTCTTCGATCGCCTTCGCCGGCGGCGTGGTCAGCGCGTCAGCCTTTTTCGTGCTGGTCACCCTGCTCGCGGGCGCGGCCTTCCACCCCGACCAGTCGACGCCGGAGGTGAGCCAGGCGATCAACGACCTGGCGGTGGTCTCGGCCGGACCGGCGCTGGCCGGGTTGACGGCGCTCTTCGCCGCCAGCGCCAAGGTCGCCTTCCGTTATGGGGCGTTCTCGCCCGCAATCGGGTGGCTGCTCGCGCTCGCGGCACTCGCCCAGCTGTTCGGGGTCGGCGCGATGCTGACCGACAGCGGCGCGTTCGCCGGCGACGGGGTGCTCGGCTTCGTCCTGCCGGTCGCTGGCTTTGCCGTCGCGATCCTGGTCCTGAGCGGCGCGCTCGTGCAGCGCGCGGGGAGGGTGGATCAACCGGTCGCTGGGTAGCCCGCAAGCTCCAGAGCCCGAAGCAGCCTGGCGACGACGCCGTGCTGGCGGCTTGCAAGCGTCGCGATGGCCTGATCCACGGCGTGAGTGTGGGGATTGAGGACGCATATGGTCCCCAACCCCGCACTCGACTTCGGTGCCCCGGCCCGGTCGTTCTGCCGCGGCGTAAAGGAACTCAGTACGTTTCGACGATCTCGTACAGGGTGGTGCGTTGGGCCGGCTGGCGGCCGGCGGCGCGGGCCGCGGCGATCAGCTCCGGGGGGTCGAGGCGGACGCCGTGGTACGAGCCGGCCATGCGGGAGATGTTCTCCTCCATCAGGGTGCCGCCGAGGTCGTTGACCCCCCAGCGGAGGCTCTCGGTCGCGGCGTCCAGCCCCATCTTCACCCAGCTCGCCTGAAGGTTGGTGATCGTCCTGCCGAGGGCCAGCCGGAAGGCCGCGGTGTGCTTGAGGTTCTCATCCCGGGAGATCTCCTCGACCCCGTGAGTGCGGCCGAGAAGCGTGTTGAAGGGGATGAAGCTGAGCGGGACGAACTCCGTGATGCCGCCGGTCCGCTCCTGAAGCTCCCGAACGACACGCATGTGCTGGGCCAGCTCCCACGGCTCCTCGATGTGGCCGAACATCACCGTCGACGTGGAGCGCAGCCCCGAGCGGTGGCAGGCCTCGATGATCTCGACCCAGCGGGCGACGGGAAGCTTGTTCGGCGAGATCCGCGCCCGGACGCCGTCGTGGAGCACCTCCGCCGCCGTTCCGGGCGTCGACCCGAGTCCGCACTCCAGCAGGTAGTCGAAGACCGCCTCAGGACTTTGTCCCGAGCGCTCGCACATGAAGTGGATCTCCATCGGCGAGTAGGCGTGCAGGTGAATCTGCGGCGCCACCTCCTTCACCAGCCGCAGCCAGCGCCCGTAGTGCTCCAGCGTGTAGTCGGGATGGATCCCGCCCTGCATGCAGACCTCGGTGGCGCCGTAGTCGACCGCCTCCTGCACGCGGGCCTGGAAATCGTCGGGGGCGACGTGGTAGGCGTCCGGCGAGCGACGGCCCTGGCCGAAGCCGCAGAAGGCGCAGCCGACGATGCAGATGTTGGTGAAGTTGATGTTGCGGTTGATCACGAACGTCACCCGCTCGCCCGCGAGCTCGACGCGCAGCTCGTCCGCCGCCACGCGCATCTCCTCCACCACCTCCGGGCGCGTCTCCGCGAAGAGGGCAGTCAGCTCCTCCTCGCTCAGCGCCTCTCCTCGGCGACCCTTCTCGATCGCCCGCGGAGCCACGTCCCCCGAGATCCGCCGCTCGGTCCGCCGCCCCGACCCCTTCCGCGGGATGAAGCTCCAGTACTTGAGCTTCACCAGGTCGAGCACGCCCTGGTCCATCCAGCCGGGATCCAGATACTGGGGATACGCGCACAGCCGTTCGGTCAGCGCGTAGCCCTGCTCCTTGAGCTGCTTGCGGACCTGGTGCGGGCTGGGGAACGGCTGCTCCGGGGAGATGTGGTCCCCGTTGGCGGACAGCCCCCCGAGGTCGGTCGCGCCCTCACGCACCAGCTCGCCCCACCAGTCTGAGAGGTTTGGCGGGACCTGGACCCCGACCTCCGGCATCAGCCGCCGGCACTCCCGTACGAGGAGCTTCATGTCATCGAGCGTGATCGGCGTCGCCCAGTCGGGAAGACCCGCTCCGCTGACATCCTCGGCCGGCGCAGCGTCGCTCCACCGCTCGCGGGCGGCTTCGTCGGCGATCTCGGCCACCTCGCGGCCGTAGTAGCTCGGATGGGGGACGAAGTTCTGGAGGATCACCTCCTGGATGTGCCCGTGGCGCTGGTTCACCGCCGCCAGAGCCTCGAGCGAGGCGATCCGCTCCTCATCGGTCTCTCCGATGCCCACGAGGATGCCGCTGGTGAACGGGATGCGAAGCTCGCCGGCCGCCTCGATCGTCTTCAACCGCTCGGCCGGATGCTTGCTGGGCGAACCGGCATGCACCGTCTCCATCAGGCGCTCCGAGATCGATTCGAGCATCAACCCCTGCGAGGCGGTGGTCTCTCGCAGCCGGGCCAGGTCCGCGGGCTTCAGGACGCCGAGGTTCGTGTGGGGCAGAAGGCCGCGCTCGAGCGCACGCTCACAGACCCATGCCACGTAGGAAACGAAGTCGGGGTGGCCCCAGGACCGAAGCCGCGCGGCGACCTCCGGATGGACCTCGGGCCGCTCGCCCGTCAGGACCAGCAGCTCCTTGGCGTTGCGGCGCACCGCCTCGTCGAGCCGGCTCTCCACCTGGTGGGGCTCATATAGGTGAGCCTGGTGTGTCGCGAACGCGCAGTACTTGCAGTAGCAGCGACAGGTCCGTGACAGCGAGAGCGTGTAGTTGCGCGAGAAGGTGACGCGCCGCACGCCTTGAAGCTAGCGCAGCGCGGGGCTGCGCACTATTTGCGCTGCTCGCGCGCCACCGTCGAGACGTCGGCTGCGACGTTCTCGACCACTTCCGCGCCGCTCGTGGGAGGCTCGGGGCCGAGCGCGTACTGGCCCCCGGCGATCACGAACCGGTACACGGCCGCCGCCGCGAGAGCACCGACGAGCGGGCCGACGAGGTAGGGCCAGACGCCCCCCCACTCGTTGCCGATCAGGGCGGGGCCGAACCAGCGCGCCGGGTTGACGGCGGAGCCGGTGAGCGGGCCGAAGATCATCACGTCGAGGCCGAGGGTGAGCCCGATCGCGAGCGGGGCCCACTCCTTCCTCGCCCTCGGATTGAAGGCCACAGCGCATACTGCGAGCACGAGCAGGAAGGTTCCGATCCCTTCCACCACCGCCCCGGCGAAGTCGCCGGCGAGCAGCGGGCTGACCGTGACCGCGCCGTAGTTGGCGGCGCGCCCCTCGTCGAGCAGCAGCCCCTTGACCAGCAGAGCGCCCAGAACGCCGCCGGAGAGCTGGGCGAGCATGTAGACCACCGCGTCGACCGGGTCGATGCGCCGGGTGACGGCGGCGGCGAAGGTCACCGCGGGGTTGAAGTGGCCCCCGCTGACCGCCCCGAAGGTGATAATCAAGCCGAACAGCACGATCCCGTGCACGAGCCCGACGACCGCGAAGTCCGAGCCGGTCTGCGCGTCGGCGGAGGTGGCGACGAAGAGCACCACCACCGTGCAGATGGCGAACGTCAAGAACAGCGTCCCGATCAGCTCGGCGATGTATGCGGCAAGTCCTCGATCCTGCACTGCGGGCAACCTCCTTGCGGGGTCGTCGGCGGGCAAATGTGGCGCGGGAGTCTATACAGCCTTCGCGGACGGGCCTTATCCTGGCGCCTCGATGCGATGGGTCGCCGCGCTGCTGGCGGCCATCCTCGCCTCGGTCGCCGTTGCCGGCTGTGGCGGGGATGGCGCTGAACCGGGCGCTTCCAGGGAAGCGACCCTGGTCCTCGACTTCCAGCCCAACGCCGTCCACGCCGGCATCTATTCGGCTCTCGAGCGCGGCTTCTACCGCGACGCGGGAATCGACCTGCGGGTGCAGGAACCATCGGCCTCGACCGACGCCCCGAAGCTGCTCGAGGCCGGCCGCGCCGAGTTCGCGATCCTCGACATCCACGACCTGGGCTTGGCGCGGGAGCGTGGCCTCGACGTCGTCGGGATCACGCCGATCGTGCAACGCCCGCTGGCTGCGGTTCTGGTGGACCCGGCCGACGTTCACCGGCCTCGAGACCTGGAGGGTCGAAAGGTGGGCGTGACCGGCCTTCCCTCCGACGATGCGGTTCTCGATTCGGTGCTCCAGGCGGACGGGGCCGATCCGGAGGCCGTCGACCGGGTGACGATCGGCTTCAACGCCGTCGCCTCGCTGGCGGCGGGACGCGTCGACGCGGCAACGGCCTTTTGGAACGCAGAGGGCGTGGAGTTGAAACGCCAGGGCATCCCGATCGGCGCCTTTCGCGTCGACGACTACGGGGCCCCGCGATACCCGGAGCTCGTCCTCGTCACCTCTCGTGAGTTGATCGAAAGGGAACCCGATCTGACCGCGTCGATGGCCGAGGCCACCGCACGCGGGTATCGCTTCGCCGTCTCCAACTATCGATCCGGAGCCGGCTCGGGCTCCAGTCTCTCGGACCTGCTCGCCGGAACCTCCGGTCTCGACCGTGACGTGCAGCGCAACCAGCTCGACGCCTTGATGGCGGCGCACGCATTCGAGCCGGCCGGCCGGTTCGACCCGAAGGCGCTCAGCGCCTGGGGCCGATGGGATGTGGCCCACGGCATTCTCGACGCGAGGCCCGACCTGCAGGCGACGTTCGACCTCGGCGATTAGGCCCCGCGAGGGGCTAAGAGCGCAGCAGCCCCTCCACGAGCTCGGGCAGCTCGCGGGCCAGTCGCGAGCGCGGCACGACCAGGTCCACTCCCGCGGCCTCGGCGCGCCGGCGCTTCTCGGGGTCGGTGTGCCGGTAGAAGCCCAGCACGGGCTTGCCAAGGCTGACCACAGACGCGGGATCCACCTCGTCCACGTCGGCGACGATCAGGTCGGCGCCGGCGTTGGGCTCGGCGTCGAGGCGGGTGAGCATGACCTCGTGTCCGGCGCCGGCGAGGGTCGCCTCGACGCGGCTGGCGAGCATCAGGTCGCCGACCAGCGCGACTACGCGCGCCACGCGATCACAGGCTTCGGCTGCGGCGAAACTCTCGACGCACCGATTCCGGGCGGCCCCACATCTGGACAACCTCGGCGCGGCCCTCGCGAACCTCGCGCAGCACCATCTGGCCCCCGATTCCTTCCTGGTCGAGCAGGGCCAGCGTCCCCTTCACCGTCTCGGCCGCCGCGGCATGGCCAAACCGGTGGGCAACCAGCAGCCGCCAGTGCCAGTCCGCCTTCGAGTAAGGCTGCGCGTTGACCTGGGTCAGCATGACCGCGGCGTCGATATAACGGTCCTCGTCCTCGAGGCGCAGGTCGATCTCCAGATCGGTCCAGTCGTCGGGAAGCGAATCGAGGATCTCCTGAAAGGCCTCTGCCAGCCCCATTGACGACAGCGTACCGGCGGTCGCACGCTCAAGGGAACCGCCTCAGGCGCCGATCTGCTCTACGGGAGGGCTTCTTGCTTGTCAGGGCGATTCCGACCCGTTTGATGCGGACGCGGCCGAAGGCCAGTCGCGGCGGCCTCCTGCGTGCCGCGGCGCTGGGCCTCGGCATGCTCTGGCTCTGCGTGATCGCGCTGGCGACGGTCGGGATCAATGGCCAGCCGGTGCTCGTGCTGAGCGCCATCGGCCTGCTGGGCACGGTGGGTCTCCTCCCCGCGGCTCATCATCAGCAGGTGACGAAGCTGCGCGGCCTGGCGGCAACCGACGCGCTCACCGGGCTCACCAACCATCGAGGCTTCCAAGAGGTTCTGGCAACCGAGCTCGACCGCGCCCGCCGCGCCAACCTGCCGCTCGCCCTGGTGACGATGGACCTCGACAACTTCAAGCTGGTGAACGACACGCACGGGCACCCGTTTGGGGATGAGGTGCTGAGGGCGGTGGCCAAGAAGCTGCGAGGGGTGATCCGCGGCACCGACACCGCTGCCCGGGTGGGCGGCGAGGAATTCGCGTTCATCCTCCCCGGAACCAACGGCGAGACGGCGTACTGGATCGCCGAGCGGGCCCGGCAAGCCGTTGGTGAGGTCTCGGCCCGCGGACTGACGCTCTCGTTCTCGGCGGGTATCGCCATCTCCCCGGTCGACGCGGAGGACGCTTCCCGCCTCTGCCAGCTCGCCGATGGTGCTCTGTACTGCGCGAAGCGTCAGGGCAAGCAGCGCACGCGCCGATCGGATCCCGAGCAGGTGGCGTCGGACTCCGAGGACCAGGCCACCGAGATCGCCGCCCTGATCGCCGACCCGGAGGGGATCAAGCCCGTCTTCCAGCCTGTCGTCGACCTGGCGAGCGGGCACCTGGTCGGTTACGAGGCGCTGGCACGCTTCGCGAGCCCGGGTGAGCCCTCCCCCGAGGTGATGTTTGCCAGGGCTCACGCGTTCGGCCTCGGACCGGAGCTGAACGGGGCGGCGATCCGCGCGGCCCTGGAGCCCGTAGGCCGTCCAATGGGCACCCATTTGGCCCTGAATGTCAGCCCCTCGGCCCTCACCTCGGCCCCGGTGGTCGAGGCGCTTCCCGCCGACCTCTCGGGCCTCGTGATCGAGATCACCGAGCACGAATTCGTGCCGCGAGATGAGAACCTGGCTCGATCCGTCGCGGAACTGCGCGACCGCGGGGCGCTGATCGCCATCGATGACGCCGGAGCCGGCTACTCGGGCCTGAAGCAGATGATGCGGATGAAGCCGGACATCGTGAAGCTCGACCGCGACCTGGTGAGGCGAATACACGCGGATCCCGCCCGGATGGCGCTGGTCGAGTCCTTCGTCCGCTTCGCCCGACGCATTGGCGCCACGGTTTGCGCCGAGGGGATCGAGAGCCTCGACGACCTGGAGGTCGTCAGCGACCTCGACGTCCAATGGGGACAGGGCTACGCGCTCGGCCGTCCAGAGGCGCCTTGGGTCCTCGTTTCGCCGACGGCCGCCGAGGTCTGCCGCGCAGGGCTCGCAACGGCTCTGCGTTCCGGCTCGAGGGCCGGCGGAAGGATCGCCGCCGGCGACCGCAGGCTCGAGTACCTCAGCGCCCAACTCGCCAGCGCCCGCTCCCGGACCGACCTCGAGGGCGCGATGGCCGTGATCGCGGCCGAGCTCAACGCCGACATGGTCTGCCTGTCACACTGGCGCCCCGAGCAGGGGATAGTCGAGACATTGGCCGAGAGCGGCGGGACCGGCGAGGAGAGCTTCTCGGTGGACCAGTATCCGCTGACCGCCCGGGTCCTGCGCGACCAGGAGGCGGTGCAGGTCCTCGTCGGCGATCCGCAGTCCGACCGCCGCGAGGTCGAGCTCCTGCTCTCCCTCGACTACGGCTCGCTCTTGATCATGCCGGTTGTCAGCCGAGGCGAAAGCCTGGGAATCGTGGAGGCGTACAGCAAGGTCGAGCGGCCCTGGACGCGCGCCGAGATCAATCGAGCCCGGATCATCTCCAACCAGTTCGGCTCGGTGATCCTGGCCCTTTTCCGCCCGTCACCCGCCCTGGTCAGCTGAGCGAGAGGCGACCTCTAGCCCAGAAACACCTGCTGTAGCAGGAAGACGTTGAGGGCGATGATCAGCCCGCCGATGACGCTTACGACCACCGTCAACCACCGCGGATTGGCGAACACGCCCATGACGTCGCGGCGGCGAGCGAGCAGGAGCAACGGAACCAGGGCGAACGGGATCCCGAACGACAACACGACCTGGCTGACCACCAGCGCGTCACTCGGCGCAAGGCCGATTCCCAGCACGATCAGCGCCGGTGCCAGGGTGATCGCCCGCCGCACGAAGATCGGGATGCGGCGCTGGATGAAGCCCTGCATGACGACCTGTCCGGCCATCGTCCCGACCGAGGAGGATGCGAATCCCGACGCAAGCAGGGCGACTCCGAAGATCGTTGCCGCGTGATTCGAGACCGTCTGCTGAAGGCCCTGAAACGCACCCTCGATGCTATCGATCCCGGCCAGGCCACCCTGATTGAACAGGGCCGCCGCCATGATCATCATCGACAGGTTGACGACGCCCGCGATCGTCATCGCGATCACCACGTCGACCTTCTCGAAGCCGAGGATGCGGCGTCGCTCGTCGTCGTCCCGGCCCACGATCCGGCGCTGGGTGAGCGCCGAGTGCAGGTAGACGACGTGCGGCATCACCGTCGCGCCGATGATCCCGGTGGCCAGCAGCACGCTCTCGGTGCCGCCGAATCCCGGCACCACCAGATGGCCGGCCACGTCGCCCGCGTTCGGGCTCGCGTACATGATCTCGAGCGCGAAGGAGACGAGCACCACCCCGGCGAGCACGGCGATGCCGGCCTCGAGCCGCCGAAACCCCAGTTGCTGCAGGCCGAGGATGGCGAACGCGCCCGCGCCCGCGATCAGCCCGGCTTCGAAGAGCGGAATGCCGAACAGCAGGTAAAGGCCCAGGGCAGCGCCGACGACTTCGGCGACGTCGGTCGACATGGCGACGACCTCGGCCTGGATCCAGAGAGCGATCGAGGCCGGCCGCGAGAAGGTCTGGCGGCACAGCTCCGGGAGGTTCTTGCCGGTCGCGATGCCCAGCTTCGCCGACTGGGTCTGGATCACCATCGCGACCAGGTTCGCGGCCACCACCACCCACAGCAGCAGGTAGCCGAACTGCGCTCCGCCGGCGATGTTGGTGGCGAAGTTGCCCGGGTCGATATAGGCGACCGCGGCTATGAACGCCGGACCGAGGAAGGGCCAGACTCGCGCCGGCCCGCGGACGTGGCCGTCGAGCGATCGCCGCGCCGCGCGGGCGACGGCCGCCTCGCCGGGCATAACGTCCTCGACGGTCGCCTGGCCCGCCTCCATTCGCGCCGTGGAAAGAGGGGCCGGCGTTTCGAGGGTCGAATCGAGCGCCCGGTTCACGTTGCCCCCTCCTCGACTTCGACTCGCATCTTCTCCGCGAGCTCGCCGCCCAGGGCATGCTCGCGCCCCTCCACCTCGACGAACAGCGGCCCCCCGAAGGGCTGCGTGCCGGTGAGCCGCAGCCGCGCGCCCGGGCGGATGCCGCGCTCAGCGAGGAAACGGAGCATCTCCGGATCTGAGTCGGAGACCCGCGCGAAGGTTGCCGCCTGGCCCTCCTCGAGCTCGGTGAGGCCGGTCGTTCTGTCGTCAGCCAGGTCGAGCTCCGACGTTGGGATCGGATCGCCGTGCGGATCCAGCTCCGGGTTGCCGAGTTTCTCGGCGATCCGGCGTTCCAGGTCCTCGGATATGTAGTGCTCGAGAACCTCCGCCTCGTCGTGCACTCGGTCCCAGGGCATCTCGAGAGCCTCGGAGAGGAAGGACTCCAGCAGGCGGTGATGGCGCATCACCTCCAGCGCCACCTTCTCGCCGGCCGGCGTCAGCGCCACCCCGTGGTAGGGCTGGTAGCGGACCAGGTCCATCTGGTCGAGCCGCTTCAGCATCGCGGTCACCGAGCCGGGGGAAACTCCAAGCCTCGACGCGAGCGCCGTGGTCGACACCGGCCGCTTCGAGCGACGGGCGAGCGCATAGATCGCCTTCGTGTAGTCCTCCACCGCCTCGGAGTTGGCGGCAGCGGGACTGTGCCGAAAGCCGGAGTGGCGGTTGTCGGTCGCCATCAGACCGGCACCACGAGCCCTGTCAGGTACAGCGCCAGCATCCCGGCGAGGAGCGCCGCCACCGCACCCGGATGGAGGGCCCGTCCTCGTCCATCGCGCATCGCCGGGACCAGCTGCCATATGACCCTGGCGATCGCTCCCGCTCCGACGCCGAACAGCAGCGCCGCGACGCTCGGGTTGAACGCGGCGAAGCCGATCCAGGCACCTGGGATCGCTGGGGCGCCCGCGATCAGACCGAGGGCCCCGAGGCGTGCGAGACTCGGCGTCCCCTTGGCCAGGGGTGCCACGATCGCGAGGCCCTCCGTGGTGTTGTGAAGCGCGAAGCCGACCACCAGGAAGGTCCCCAGAGCGAGCGCGCCGACGGCGTAGGCCGAGCCGATCGCCAGTCCCTCGCCGAGGTTGTGCAAACCGATCCCGATCGCCACCAGCAACGCGAGATACGCCCCTCCGCCGGCTGCGGCGCCGGGCACCGAGGCCCGCGACCGGGCGGAGAGGTAGGAGTCCACCCCTGCGAGGACCAGATACGAGCCCAGTGCGCCCAGCAGGACGAGGGCCTGCCCCCCGAACGCCGACGGCGCCGCGTTTCCGATCTCGAGGCCCTCCAGGGCCGCATCCACGCCGAGGACCGTCAGCAAGCCGACGGTGAACGCGATCAAGAGCCGAATCCAGCCCTGGTCGATCCGCCGCACGAAGGGAAGCCACAGCATCCCCAGCGCCACCGGGATCACGCCGACGTAGAGGCCGAGCAGGGCCATCAGCGCAAAGAAGCTCGAGCTCTGCTCGGGCGTCTCGGCCGCCACGGGGATCTCATGATCGATCGTGGCGCCGGTCGACGTGATCATGGAGATCTCGTAAGCCTCGCCCTCGATCCACGGGTAGGTGATGTCGAGCGTCGTCGCTGCGAGCCTGCCGACTCTGTTCCCGTCACTGGCCGTGAACGGGACGAAGGCGTCGTTGACCACGACCTGGGCAACGTCGACCGGGTCCGGGCCGTCGTTTCGCACCGTGAGCTCGATCTCGCCGGGTCGGAGGACGGTGCGTTCCACCGCGAGCTCCTCGACGGGCGGCCCGGTGCGATCGCCAAGCCCGGGAGCACCCAGGAGCGCCAGCAGCGCCGCGGTGCCGGCGATCAGGGAAAGGGGAATGAGGCCGAGCGCCCAAGCCGGTAGGCGCGCGGCGGGAGGCGGGCGCTCGGTGCCGGCACGTGCCTCCATCAGGCCAGCACCTCGAAGAAGCCCATCCAACCGAGCTGGGCGAACTCGCTGACGTGGGCGTGGAACATGTAGCGGCCCGGCTCCGGGAACCGCAGCTCGAGGATCCCTCGCTGCCCCTGCGCCTGCACGACCGTGTCCGTGAGCTCGGTCGGCTCGAGCGATGTGCCGGTCGGGTAGTAGTGGAAGAAGTTGGCGTGGATGTGGAAGGAGTTGACGGGGTCGAACTCGAGCACGTTGACGAGGTAGATCCGCACCAGCTCGCCACGCCGCACGCGGACTGGCTCCTCCATGTAGTGGAAGCCGACCGTGTTCACGGCGTACACCTCGTTCGAGGCGTCGAAGTTCGTGTCGAAGCCGTTCATCACCATCACCAGCTCGTCGGCGTCCGGACGGCCACGCCGTGGATCGATCACGAATGCCCCGTACAGGCCCTTGGAGATGTGGGACTCGAGGGGCATCACGTGGCAGTGGTAGAGGTGAAGGCCGAATGGAGTGGCGTCGAACTCGTAGGCGTAGCTCTGGCCCGGCTCGATCAGCCCACCGCCGCTTCGCTCGCCGACCCCCGGCACCCCGTCCATGTGGGCCGGGTGGATCCCGTGGAAGTGCACCGTGTGCGGGTGCGCTGAGCCGTTGGCGAACCTGATCCGCAGGCGCTCGCCCTCGCGGCAGCGCAAAGTGGGACCCGGGACGCGCCCGTTGTAGGTCCAGGCCGCGAACTTGACCCCTGGTGCGACCTCGATCTCCTTGTCGTGGGCCACCAGCTCGAACTCGCGCAGCACCCGGCCGCTCGCGAGCCGCCGCGTCTTTCCGCGCTCGAAGTCGCGCAGGATCTCGGTGGGGTCAAATCCGTTGGCGTGGTGATCGACCGTGCCCCCGGCGAAGCTCGCGTGAGCCAACCCGCCGCCGGCGCCCCCATGCCCGGGATGTCCGGCCGTCGACGCCCCGGCCGCCGAGGCCTGGCCGCCGCTGAGCGCGTGGTGCAGCCCCTGGTGGGGAACCACCTCGTGCAGGAGGGCAAGCGCCGGGGCTGCGGCCGCCCCGCCCACGAGGAGTTGACGGCGGCTGAGGCGCCTCTCTTTTCGATCCGCCACAACGGAAATTTTGACATATCAAAAGGTCAGACCGGGCTGAGGGAGGTGGTGGCGACTTTGTGGCGGATACCGCCATAAAGTCGCCAACGGCGGGGGGATCGCGCGACGGTCGAGGGCCGTTCCTACAATCGGTGGAGATGGAAACGGCGATCGAGCTGGACGGGCAGTACCGGGCCCTGCGCGAAGAGGCCGGCTTCCTTGCCCGCCGGCGTGGCGTGGTCCTCGTCAAGGGCCCCGACGGCGCTGAGTTCCTGCAGGGCCAGCTCACCAACGACGTGGAGGCCCTGGCAGCGAACGAGGGCTGCTACGCGGCGCTGCTCGACCGCAAGGGGCACATGCAAGCCGACATGCGG
>Ga0134122_10001501_pt1 | contig 16888 bp, 11 predicted proteins | sample KB302_FD_96461 | JGI IMG/M metagenome (GOLD analysis project Ga0134122, IMG submission 96461) | Terrestrial soil microbial communities without Nitrogen fertilizer from Kellogg Biological Station, Michigan, USA - KB3-0-2 | ecosystem: Environmental > Terrestrial > Soil > Unclassified ... | reverse complement strand
GTCGGGAACTGATCGGGCTGTGCGCGTGGACTCGATTGCGGCCCGCGCTGCCATCTGGCGTTCGGCGCATGCCCGGTGCCAATTCTGGGCCGACGGCCGGATGCTCGGTGAAGTGATCCGAATCCTGGCGGTGGCTGATGGCGGGCACAGCGCCTATTATCCCAACACACTGTTTGATGCGGCGGAAGCTCAGGCCGGCAGCTGCACCGCGCGGAGCACGATCTACGCGGCAAGCATCGCAGCTGGACTGATGGTCCACCAGTTCACTCGCTGGTTACGCGGCCTTCCGGTCGAGCGGGACGCCTGTTTCAATCTTTTGGCTGGCGAGTACGTCGTTGGCTGACGCGTCATCAAGCCAACGCAGGATCGCCTGGTGCAATTGCGTATGGTTGGAGAGGCGAGTATTGGACCTGCAGCAATCGTCATCCTGGTGCTGATCGTGTGGGCTGGCTGGTGGATCAGTGGTAACCGATCGCGCATCTCCAGTCACAACAACCGCCGCCGCAATCGCATAGGCGATCGTCCCTGCCGATGCCGCCGCTAAGCACGGAACATATCCGGTGCTGTGAATCTGGCCGGGGCGCGAAAGCGCCCCGGCCAGGACTGATTTGTTTAGATATTGGAAGCCTCGGCGTCTGCTGGTTTGGCGATCGGTACCGGCTATAATTCAGGCCGTCCCTCAACGGGGTAATGCTCTTCGGAACTCATAAAGGAAGACAAGTCACCTTTGGGCCGCTCGTCGGTGCTGAAGAACGAAACAATTTGAACGACGCGCGAGCGTCAAGATACTGCTTCCACAGAAACGACCAACCTGGGCGTCAGCCCTTGAACAACAGAAGCAGCAGCTTGAGCCGCGCCCCGAAAGGGGCGCTGGCCACTGCTGTTCTGTTGTACCCCTTGGTCGGGGTCTGTGGAGCGGCGTGGTCCAGCGTCCTTTTTTTCGGGGGGTAGCCAAATGAATTTAATCTCAAACCTAGATCGTGATACTGCCGGGCGCGGCCGTTTGCTGCTTAAGTCTTCAGGAAAATGGCTGTTGAGAAGCAGCAGAATTGTGACGCTGGCTGCGGTAACGTCGATTGGCCATGCCGCGAAGTGGATCAGCTTCGTCGCACTTCGGTGGCGGCTCCGTCGAATGGAAGCGAATCTAAACGATTTGGAAGCGGCCCTCGGACGACGACTTTACCAGCTCGACTATGGCGACCCCGAAATTCGTCGACAGATCGCGCAATTAACCGAGGTAATTGAAGATTCGGCAAGCAGCAAGAACAAATCGGCTGCAAAGCAGCAACGGCGTCAACTTGCGATGCAACTTGCCGCTTCCTCCTCCCTTGTTGACGCGCAGCCAATTGGCGCAGAGGGTGAAAACGCCGCCGTGCAGCGAGCCTCCCGGACGGTCGAAGACGCGCGCGCTAAATTAGAAGCTCAAAGTATTCTCATTAAGCCTGAAGCCAATGGAGGCCGGCGATATTTGCTCGCCGGTTACGGCATCGTGCTTTCGCTGATTGCGCTGGTTATTGGCGCTTTTGGCGGTCGATATGCTGGGGGCCCGATGGCGAGCGAATTCGCTGCCGGCCACAGTTCCTTGACCGTCTCGATCGAAGGTGAATCGGTGCGTATTGATGGCAAGCTCTTTCATTTACCTATGCGCCGCCAGCAGATTATTAGACTGTTGGGCGAACCGACTCGGGAAACCAAACTTACCAATACCATTCAGACTTGGGATGCCTTGGGCATATTCATCTACCTCAAGCCTGGTAGTGAGTATGTCCACTCCATCGCTCTGGCGTTTGGTGCGGAACCGGATTTTCCCTTCTATCCAACCAAACCATTTGTGGGTGAAGCCGTGGTTGATGGCGCCCGAATTAACGCTCGTACCACGATTGTTGCTGTCAACCGGGCGAAGAAGGGCAACCCGTTCAGGAAACAGTTTTCCGGAAGTTGGACGATCGATTATCCCAAGACACAAATCACTGTTAGCAGTTCGGGATCCGGCATAACTTCATTGTTCATCGATTCTGCCACCGTGCCGCAAGCACCTGTCGTTCGGCGAAGCATGGAAACCGATAGCTCCCTTGCAGCATTCCACAATGACGATGACTTTTACCCGCAGATTAAATCCACGAATCTCGGCCCGAGCAAACTATTCGTGACGAGCAAAATGCGGCTCGCCGACGGCCTATTCCTCTCAATGTCATTCACAGTCGTCGATAAGTCCGAGCCTCAGGCGCGACGTTTGAACGGACTCTCGGGCCTTGTTTATTTGGAGAACGTCACGACTGTCAAAGACTATCGACTTACGAACCAGACTCCTGTCAAGTTGGTTCGCGGTGACGAGGAATTCCTCCTGTCGCCACCAGAGGAGAAAGTGCAAAGCGATTCCGTGAAGGCTCTCGATTTCCTACTGTTTGTTCCTGCAGAACTATTCGCATTTCTTGAACGCAACGGAAGCATTTCCGTGGTTATAGGTGATCAAGCCTATGAACTTAGCAACGAGTGGGCTCGTCACCTTGACGACCTCATCAGGCAAGTCAGGGATCGAATGGTCGACGCTGGCTGGGCTGTTCGTCCGCTTGTCGCAAGAAGTTCTGTCGACAATGAACGCAAAGGCGCTGACGGTGCCTCCAGCAACACGAATAAGGACGTACAAATTTTGTTGGAAGCCACTACAGATGGGGCTCTGGAGCATCTGCTACTTCGTGCCGGACCTATGGCTCCCATTTTGTCCGCGGTCCTTTATGCACAAAACGGAACCAAGCGAATCGATGCGGTCAAATCCGCTCACGCCGATCAACAGTTGACCGAGCTCGTATTGAAAGAACCGCAAGATAGTGCCGACAAGCAAATTATGATAACAGTCATTCTGGACAACTGTGAAAGGTATCGTGACGCTGAACGCAATGGTGACGGCAAGCTCACCTTTCAGGGTGCGTTGGATCGGTCAGACGCGATAACAGAAATGAAGGCTTTGTGGTTCGGGGATTCGGCACAGGGTGGGATCGACGACGAGGACGGCAAAGCGAGGAACGAACTGCTGGAAGAATCTCAATTCGCGCGTGCAAATCGGGAGATGCTGCGCTCTCTCAAGGGACATCGTAGTCCGTATCAAATAGAAATGGAGATCCGCACCGCAGACATCCTCGCCAGGCGAGCTCAGATGTCCCCCACGCAGCTTTCAGAACTCGTGGCACAATCTAAAAGCACGGAGGTGTTGAAACGCGGACTTGCCAAAGATATAGCGGAACATGAAGCGCGATAAATGGCGCACTGGGCCATATTAGTCTCGGCGGCAAACGAAAAAGGCCGGCCTCCTCGTTTGAGTGCCCCCAATAATAAAATCCGCCCTCGCGATGGCGTGGGAAAGGAAATGCAACATTGATTGGCTCAGAAGCCCAGACGCTCCATGGTAAACAATTATCCGCCACTCCGAGATGGACACCCCCTATCGGGTCGGGTCTGGAGCCAGATAGCGAGGATGCCGCATGACGCGAACTCACATCGAAGAGCGGGCACTTCATCAGCATTACGCGGAGTACGAGAAGATTCGCAGACAACTCAAGTATGACTTGAAGTAGTCCGTATGAGCTTAGCAGGGAGTGATTTCTTGGCTTGGTGGATGTTTCCACTACAGTCGACGAGAACGCTTGCGGCGACAAGCACATCGAGTCCAGGCTAAGCGATTGCGCCATCTCCAAGGTTTTTGGCTTCAATAAGTTTTTGAAAGGGCGTGCGGCCAGCTTGCTAGCACGTTGCGGACAGGGCTAATCGATGGTGCGACCTGCTCCGTGGTGGTCCGATCCAGTTTTTAATTACAGAAAACCCCCGAGGGAGACTCTTCCCGTCCCTATGGCCCTCTCCGCTGTCGGAGCCCGCAGCAGACGAGCCATCGGTGAGCCAGTCGTCTGCCGTGCCGCGATGGCCCTTGTGGAGGCTTTGGGCCTTTCCAGCTCGACGTGGTCCACGACCACCGTTCCGTCGCCATCCGTGCTGAACCGCTGGTGATAGCATCGCCCTTCCAACGCCGGCGCGACTTGTGCCTGGTTGGGATTGGGGGCAGCGTTCTGGGGTATGCCGGGGTTGTTGCCGGCGATCGTCTGCAGCGGAGCTGAACGCAGGGCGCGAGCTGTATGTGGGCATGCTGGAGAGCCGTGTTCGCGTCTAGGGGCGATGTGGCGGCTTGAGGAACTTTTATCATCAAGCAGGAGCATCGTCGGTTCCTTGCGTCGAGCAAGACCTCCGACGAGCAAGGTCCGTAATTCGACGAGGGGTAGCTTGAAGTGGGCGGCCCCGCGGACAGCCGACTTTCGTCGCGGCGGTCGGCCGATGGCCCTGGGGTAGCCTGCCCGCAAGATAACCCAGGCAGGCGTAATTCGGACTCTTCTCTACGTTGGCGCTGTTCGAGGCTCGCTGGCCCGGCAAGATGTGGATTACTCCAGCTGTGGCGACCGGTGTCACCGGGCGGTGGTGGAGCTTTGCTAATGCTGGGCGGGAGGTGGCCGGGCGGCTCGTTTGAAAGACCATTTCAAACGATATCACTACCCAATACACGGGATTTGCATGTGATGACGGTATCAACTATCTTAACGCAACGAGCGAGGCCAGCATGTTCCTTCGTCAGATAGAACAATTCCCGCAGCGGGCTCAACAATACGTCGAACGCTGGGTAAATGACGGGTCCCCCAGCGGCTTTTCGGAGCTTCATCGATCGTCGGCGCACACGGATCCCTACGGGTCCAATCCGTGGTTTCACCTCGACCTGTGCGAGGGTCCTGCGGACTGGTTCAGAGATTATGGCAGAATTCCGTTCGACATGACCGGCACGGCCGGACCAGCATGGATCCTCTTACACCCTGACACAACGCCAATTCTTTCGCATCTATCTCCCCAAGTCTCTTTCAGAACGCTCGAAACCCTGAGGGTCGTTCCAACCGCTAGCTCTCGAACCGTTCAGATTCTCGACAGCGAAGTATCGGCGTACGTGAAGCTGCACTATCCGGGCGTCCTTGGACGCATCCGCCGGGAATTGCCCTATCTAAAAGGTGTGTCCGGCGTCGAGATATCCCGTGAATTGGCCTCGGCTATCGACAACAGTATCCTATCGGAGCACTTCGCAATTCTTCCAGAAGTCGGCGTGCGAGCACTGCAGCGAACTTCGGCTTCAGGCCCTGTAGATATCGGCATGTTGTGGCGAGCCGGCGCTCCCTACGGCAAACGTAGCGGCAAGATAGTGCACCTCTGGCCACTATTTGCTCTCTACTCGACAGACAGGTTGTCCCCTTTGGACCCGATCATCTTGGACCAATTGATCGCGGAGTCAAGCCAGTCACCCGTCGATTACATCCTGGAGAAAATCCTCTTTCCCGTCCTGGAATCTTATTTTCAGCTGGTACTGCGCCTAGGATTCAACGTCGGTTTCAACGCTCAAAACTTAATGGTGGGTCTGACGTCCGACTTCGACATCTGTTCTGTGGTATTGCGAGATTTGGCGAGAATCGAGAAAGATCTTTCGCTAAGATCATCGCTGAGATTAAGCACTCAATTCGAATCGTGGCCGCATAGATGCATCTCCAAAGAGGACGGCGAAGCCTACCAGATTCGTCATTCCTTTGCCTTTGATTTCAAGATGACTGAGTACATCATCGCTCCATTCGTCGCTCTTGCCCAGGAAAACTATGGCATCGACCGCGAAACAGTTAATGGGCGCATTCGAGATCAACTTAAGCCGCTTCTTCGCCAATTGCCTGATTCATACTTCCCGGCTAATGGCTGTTGGTATAAGTACGACCGAATACTCCTGACGGAGGGATCGCCCTTTGTGGAAGTACCAAATCCCAGGTATCGATAGATTGCCCGGAATCGACGTTGATCCAACGGATGGCATATAGCCTCGCCGAGCGGTCACATTTCGATCATCGTCGGATAGCTGAGATCGCGTGCACAAGTTGGCGGTGTACTGACATTCTGCGATTGTATCGTCGTGTAAGCCGCGGATATTGGCAGGGTGCAGCCTTTCATGGGGCCGGCCGTTGGTTGTTAATTTGTACGCTCAACGACAAATGTCCGCCGAGGAGAACGCAAATGGCGATCGAACATGGCATTGAAGGTTCGCGTCGCGAAGCCTTGGTCCATCTAGAACAGGCCCTTCGTACAGTTTCTTACGTTGCCGAAAGGATCCTTCGAGACAAACACATTCGCGACCGTCTCGATGAGACTGAGGGTGACGACCACATCAAATACTGGAGAGCTTTCTTTCAAGTAGTTCTCGCTCGTCCCTTCGGGACAATCATGCCGGGAGTTGAGGGGTGGATGCCGTTTGCAACCGAGTTTAACAACGTGTATCCGGAGCAATTCGGGAACGGACAAGAGATCAAGGAGCGCATCGCGCAATACTTGGAGTGGTGCAATGCAACCGGCAACCGCACGCTCTATACGGTTGCGCAGTTTTGGAACGCTGACGACCTTCGTGCCGCCGCTTTCGTCGTAAGAGCGCCGAACTCCGATCAGAATTCTCTCAGCCCTGTTCTGTCTCTCGGCGATATTAACCTCAAAGCGGAAAGCAAAGACTGGAACCGCCGTTGGGAGCTTATGGATACTGTCAATAGAAAGAGGGGTAGTGAATCCCAACTCCTTGCCACTAACATAGGAAACTTCATCGTCGAACGCTGCGAGGACCTGCTTGACACTTGCCCGATATTTGAGCTCCGCATCGGTGTGGGCGAAAAGTTCGAATGCATTGCGGAAATTCTGGAGAGGTTCGAAAATGAGCCCAATCCCGCGACTGAGCAAGAGTTTGAAGGATGTGTCGTGTCAGTCGTAGATCAGCTGAAAAGTCGAGGGAAGAATCCAAGCACATTTTTTGAGCATCTTGAGGTCCCCGACGAAGTTTTCAGCACGATCATGACGCAGTTGGATAACAATTATGTCCACGACTTGAGCATCGAAGCTGACAGTATCATTGGACTAACCAACCACGAAATGTGGGCAAGTAAAACCTTCAAATTGTACTTGCTGTATGCACGTGTGTTCTTTTTCTGCAGATACTATCTCGAAAGCGACACTGTCGACAGTAAGGCGGATTTTCAGCGCAGTGGTCTCCTGAGCGATCAGCTCAAGCTCATGCTGCTCAACAATCTTCGTATTGCTCACCCGCTCCCCGGCTTTGGCAGCGCAAAGGGCGAATCGGCTGGAGCTGGGTCACACGATACGGCCAGAGGTTTCGAAACGCTTTCCCGTCATTGCCAGTATTGTATTCCGGCCTGGCACAGGTCCGCGAGCTATTTGTTTGTCGTGACGCTCACGCCACTTGACGAGGATGAGCTACATTGCTTCCGCAGGTTCGCCAACGAACTGTTTGGACTCGCTTGGGCCGTTGATAGTGCTAGAAAACTCGAGCAAGACAAAGTAGCCTTTGTTAAGCAAGCGCGGCGAGCCGCTCGCGCGGCGATTATGTCGCGAAACCTGTCGCATAATGTTGGCAGCCACGTGCTGGCCAACCCCCGACTCCATGCCGCTATCGGGCTGGATCAGTTTGTCGGCGGACTTAAGGCAGACGCTACGGACAAGCTTCGGGACCGGACTGGCACGTCATTGGGCACTTTCCACCATTACATTCAGGCTCGGCTGGACTTCATCGCCCGGGCCATCAGCCCCTTAACCGAGCGCCTTGAGCCGCTCTTCTTTCGAGGCGATGTCCTCGCCAGGCTGTTCCACCAGAAGGTGCTCCTTGAAACGCTGGTGTCCGATTTGAACTTCCCTCAGGCGGCCAATGGCAGCCAGCGCACCCGAGAGATTTCTTTTCACGTCCAGTTGGATATCTCCACGATGACGAATTCCGACTGGATTTATGTCTACCGTTTGGATGCTGATAGCAGTAGGTTTGAGCTAGCGGGGGTTTGTGACGAAAACGGCGAGTGGCCGACCGTCCAGATGCAGACAGGAGATGATCTGCTCATCGGTCTGCCCGGAGGCGTTATCGGGAGTCAAGCACTGTATGCATTCATCGAGAATGTGATGCGCAACGCCGCTAAGTATGGCGATAATCGGCTGAGAGCAAATGAATTCGTGATTCATCTGCGGCTGCGCGACCCCCGGCCTTGCGAAACCTCTAAGCTTCAAGACTTTTTTGTCCTCGAGATTTGGGAGAATCTCAGCGACGGCGGCGTCGCGGAGACTGTCCGGCACATTCGAGAGTACATTGCGGAGGATTTGATTAAGGAGGAAACCGGTGAGCTGGCGTCGCAGGGGCACGGTATCCAGGAGATGAAGATCGCCGCCGATTTTCTCTCTGGTCAGGCTTGCTTTGAACCGGACAAACTTGATTCACAATGCGGATGTCCTTACTGCACGTTTGTTAGGTCCGACGGCAAAACGTTCAAGGACAAAAAGGACGTTGAATGCGGGTTAAGATGCTTCGGCGAGCAAAGGGAGACCACGAATGACAAAACATGTCGGCTAGTCTATCAAATGCTCATTCCCAAAGCCCGTCTCGTCGGGGTCGTTGACACTTCAGGAAAATCGGGCCTTCATTTCCCGGATGGGACGCAGTCCGTCTATTACTGCAACAGTGTTCATGCGCTGGCCACCTATGGTGCCGCGTTCGGGGTGATTCTCGATGACGGCCAAGCGGTCGACCAGTGGCTTGCGGAGATCCACCGCTACCAGCATGCGTTGCCTTATCGGCTCATGGTTTTGGCTGACGGCGATCGCATCCTGCGCTGGCAGCAGGCTCTCGGGGAGACTTGGCAGACCGCTACACTTAAAGGTCACTGGCCAAGCGACGCAGAGGAACGCTTCAATCCTAAAGTGCACCTTCCGCCTCGCCGGCTGCATTTCATTTCGAACGAAGACCTGCGCAAGACCCTCCGTGACGGTGCACCGCAATCTCAGTCGAGTGCTGCTGACAGCCGGCAGTCGCCCGAGTTTGTCGGCACAAAGGGTTGGGACGCTACGATTCTTCAGCTTTATCATCTTTGGCTGGAAGTGTTTAAAGGTCTGCCATTCGAGAACACTTGGAAGATCGCGATCAGTTTCGAACGGCCGTCAGGCCAGGTGGTCAAGAGGTGGAGCCAATTGAAAGCCTTTGACCCAGTTCTGCCAACGTCTGCGCATCCGCCGGCCCCGAGCCGCGGTGCGAACCCTAATACACACGGGGGGATGGGCATTGAGTTGCACCTGTTCGAGTTGGATGCAGACAAGTCGGCACCATCGGGCAAAGCGACAGCGATAAGGAGAGATATGCTGGATGGCGCTTGTTTTGGGGACAAACAACGATATGTTCTGTTTGACAATCACGGAGCGAGCTTAGGGCGAATGGCTTTTGATTTGGCCTATGGCGTTCGCGTCTACCACCCGTTCTCCGGTTCGCGCCAACTGGCGCTCGCTCACACATTGGAGGCTCCACCAGACAGCCCGTTTGCGTTCGCGTACTTTATCTACAGGCTACTGGAGTCAAGTCTAACGAACATCGTTGTTGTTGATGACCGAGTTGCCCAAGCGGTGGGGGGCAGCTTGCCTCATGATTTGAGTCCGCACACCTCGTTTCAGCTGGCGCGAATCTTCCCGCTCTTCTCGATCGGCAATGGCCCTCGCGTGACCCGTTTGGCAAAACCGCCGAATGGGGCGGATAGTGCGTGGCTCGACGAAGGGCTGAGATTCAACGAGCAAGCTGTACAAATGCGTGTCGTCGTCAATAATGGTCCCCATTTGACACCGACCGCGCCCGCCGGTCCGATTACGGAAACCTGCATAATCGGACCGATCGATGCGGTCATCATCCACGAGGGGGCTGTGGAGGTCGCTAAAAACGACGGAGCGTGGCCAAGCCCGAGCGGTGACCCGATGAAGGACGGCGACATTTGGCACCAATACCCCGAGTCTTTATTAGGGGCATGGACGCCTAGGGTTATCCGGACGTCCGGGCGTGGCCCAGACGCAAGGCACCTTTACCCGAAACTACCGTTCTTGGAATTCAGTGAGTTGAGCGAGACCACGTACGGAAGGTTCAACAAGCCACTTCTAAGCACCGCCGTTCTATCACTTTGCGGACACCAATAAAATAATGGTCAATTACCTAATAATTACTTCCAAACAGTCTGCTCCTGAAGTCAGCGCCTGGGGCATTAAAGACTGCATATTCCTTGTGGTAACACGTGAGGGCTGCAGTAAACTGTCACTAAAGGATCTCGACAATCAGTTGACGAGAGTCGATCAATCAATCGTGGTGTTCAATGTTAATGCCTTGAATAATCCCGACGCCCATAAACGGGCCGCCAGTTTTATTTCGGGCGTAATAACGGACATGTCCGAATGGCGTCTGTGGGCACATATCGGAGATAACCCAACCCAAGCCAGGTGGAAGGATTTTTGGAAGAGCAACTACTTCAAAGAGTATGCGCCGTTACTCAGCAATCTGGAGCGCAATAGTTATTCTTGGTCTGGTGCTAACAAGAATACAGCAAGTGAGAAAATCAAAGAAGTTGCACAGCACGTGATGCGTGAAACATGGCCAGAGGCGTTTCATGTGCTTGAGGACGCTTGGACCGTGGCTTCGCCAAGAAGGCAGAGTGCAGCAAACGATGGCCTAGTCACAGGGTTGTGTTCTGTCAATCTGTTGGTTACGGGGGATCTCCGACCTGCGTTGGCGCATGCGCAAAGGGCGCTGGGTAACCAAGCGTGCGAGGAGTTGAAGGCGCTTGCTGACGCGGCAGATAGATTTGTAAAGTGGTATAGACACTCCAGGCACACTGACATAATGCGATTTCGTCGCGACGCAGGACAGGCACATTGGGATGTTGCAGCACACCACTTCGAGCAGCTAGGCGGCCGATGAATGAATTCCGACCGGTTATTGTTCTAACGACTTCTCCGGAGCGCATGGATGAATGGGCGCAGATGATCAAGTACATTCGCGCCCGCTTTGCAGAACCTTTTCAACAACCTCTTGAGCAAATCGTGGTGTTGTCCCGGTGCCGCCCCGGAAAGAACGTGGATTTCCATGAGATCGCCGATGACTGCGATCGCGGCGCCGCGGTGGTTGCCCGCCACCTTAAGGAACACGGCCGTATCGCTTGCCTCGTTGACGGGGTTCAGATGCAGGACATGAATCCCGTGGGACACGCAATGGCATGGAGTGTACTGATCGCGAGACTGATATTGATGTTCCCGGAAGTCGATTGGTTCCTGATCCCGGAACGTCATGGTGACGATTGTCGACTCGAAAACGAACTAGGACTTGAACCGCTTTTCAAGCCGCAAGCCGACCCGCTGTTTGATAGCCGGGGCTTGCGAGAGTGGGTTCGATCGCGGGCTCGCGACGCAGCGATTGCCGGCTACCTTCCACGGCGTAATTGGCTCGCGGTCGCTCTTGACGAAGAACGCGCATATGCTTATTTCCACGCGTATACGGCCTATCGATTCGGCTGGCGAGCGACAGCCATCCATCGTGGCGCGTTGGCAGAACAACTCCTACGGCCTCCGGCGGTAAAGCCGGAACTGGTGTTGGAGGATATCTATATCAGCTTCCCCGACTGGGGCCGTGGGCTCTCCAATTTGCGAACGCGGGCGGAGAGCTGGAGCCACCTGGAAGCTGAGCGGCGCGTCTTTGTAACCACCGGCCAGCAGTTGCGCGACAATCGGAATAGACGCGAAGACAACGAGGCCTACATCGGCGAGCAGCAGGCGAGAACGCGAGTAGGGGTGGTTCATAAGCCGCACGCCGGCGTCTTCGACCTCTGGCGCCGAGCTGGCTTGACAAAGCGGCCCCCGCGGGCAGCTGGAACGAAATCGCCCTCACCACGCGGCTACGCGGCTGGGTTCGTGCCCCTGATTTCGAGGCAAGACGAGAGTTTCGACGGGAATGGCGAAGACTACGGCCACAGTAGTCCGGGCGTGTTGTTAGCGATTGCGGAGAATCTGCTATCTCGAGCGGAAGAATTGCTGCCGGAGGTAAAGTCGGTTGAGAAGGCCGTGCGCGGGGCGGTGCTGGCCACCGACGCGCTGGAGCTGCTCGGCGGGCGTACACCGACTGTTTCGGTGGAAGCGCTTCGGCTCAAACATGCTTTCGAGGTGTTAGCCGAATGCCAATTCTCCGGAGTCGAGCACCATGTCGGCCTCAAGGATCGATTCACGGAAATCCGACGCGACGTGAAGTCGATAAGCCATTGGTTCCGCCGACGACAAAGGAAGATTGCGGCAGTTAACTCGGAAATGCACATTCTCTTGGGGCTAGTCAAGGTGTTCCAGGAGTACGGACAATTCGATGAGGGTCAGGCTTGCATTAACCGCATTCGAAGGCTGCACAACACGATGTGGATTCGTGAGAGTCCATTGCGGTTACCTATGTGGCCTGTGTTGCGCTACCTTGAGTTGCTGTTGAGTTCGTTTGGGGTCTTTTGCCTTACACTACTGGCATGGATTGTGACTTTGGCCGTTGCCTACAACTGGGCGTCGCGCCATGCGGATTATTCGTGGGGAGTCTTCGACGCGCTGACTTCCTTCTTCTCCATTGGCGGACCGATACATCCGAGCGGCCCAGGCGCAGACGACCACAGCACATTCGAACTTGCCGTCATTACGACGGCCATCATCAGTGGCTTCTTTCACTTGGGCGTCTTTGTCTCACACCTCTACGCGATTGTGTCAAGAAAGTGAGGCCGCTGGCAATGACCGACAACGACACGAACCGCACTTGGTGGCAGGGCTTTAGAGGGAATCTTGCGCCGATCAGCCGAAGCTTAGCCGTACTACTGTTGTTGGCCTATAGCGGGACACTGACGGCGGCGCTCTGGTTGCTGCTTTTCGATTCATCTATCCCTAGCCAACCAACCGAATTGCAAGTCTGGGTATATGCGCTCCAATTGGCCGGGACGTTGACGGCACTCGCAGTCACGCTTTTTGGTCTCGTTTACTTGTGCCGTGAGGAGTAACCCGGTGCCCTGACTGACAGTGTAGTCCTTTGAGTTAATTGCTTTGTGTCAATCTATGGACGCCCAGGACATGTGGTCGTCAGATCTGCCGCGCTGATCTGAGTTTTGATCCAGACGTGTAAAATCCGATCGACCTGCTCACGGAATGACGATGTGGGTCACGCATCTAATAGTTCGGGTTCCCAAGATAGGCATCCATGATGCGCCGATCAGAAGTCAACTCCGCCGACGTGCCGGAGAGCACGATTCCGCCGCGCTGCAGGACTATCGCCCCCTCGCAGCACTTCAGTGCTGACCTGGTCATCTGCTCTGCCATAAGAATGGACAAGCCCGTCTTCTTCAAACGCGAGAAGACCTCGAAAACCTCGGCTACGAGCTTGGGCGCAAGTCCAAAGGAAGGCTCATCGAGCAATAATAGTCGCGGACGGCTGACCAGCGCCCGCGCGATTGCCACCATCTGCTGTTCGCCACCGCTCAATTGCCCCGCGGGTTGGTCGAGTCGCGCGGCAATCAGCGGAAAAATATCAAAAACTTCGACAAGGCTCTGGCGAAAGAGCGCTGTCTTGCGGTTACGAAGGTGCTGATAGGCACCCATCTCAAGGTTCTCTCGAACGGTGTGCTTTGGAAATAGCTGCCGCCCTTCTGGTACTAATGCGACCCCGAGTCGTGCGATCTCATGCGCCGGCATTCTGCTGATATCCTGCCCAGACAATAAGACACGACCGTGCGTTGGGTGGATTAGGCCTGCTAAACAACGGAGCGTCGTAGTCTTACCCGCACCGTTCACTCCCAGGATCGCGATACCGTCACCCGTCTCGACAGCGAAGGAAACGCCGAATAGCACGTCACGCTCGCCGTAACCGGTGGCTAGGCTCTCAACCTCAAGAAGTGGCATCTGAAGGGCCCAGGTAGGAAGCGATGACTCGCTCGTCGGTGACAATGTCCTTGGGAAGACCACAAGCGACCACCTCTCCATGGTCTAGCACAGCGATGATATCGGCAACACTCCGAACAAATTCCATGTTGTGCTCAACCAACACGATCGTCATGCCACCTTCTCGAAGCTTTCGGAGCAAACTGGCCATGTTTCGGACCTCGTCGGCAACAAGGCCCGCCGCCGGTTCGTCGAGCAGCAGCACACGGGGACCGGCAGCGATGGCGCGAGCTATCTCGATCAGTCGCCGATGCCCTTGGGAAAGATCGTTCGCGGGAGCTTCCTGCAGGTGGTGAGGAATCCCGAGTGAACTCAGCAATTCGCGCGATTTATCCCATTGCCGCAACCACTCATTGCCACGTCGCCGCGAGCCAAATAGACTCCTCCCCAGCCGAAGTCCTTCCTTGCCGGCGAACCCGATCAGCACATGTTCGATGACAGACAAGTCGCCAAGCGTCTTGACGTTTTGAAATGTGCGTATGATTCCGAGTCGTGCGGCGCCGTCGAGGGACTTGCTCATCATTTGAGCACCATCAAGCACAACGCGTCCGCCGTCCGAAGGATAGACTCCCGCAATAACGTTGATGAGCGTTGTCTTGCCAGCGCCGTTTGGGCCGATCACAGCGTGGATCGTTCCGCGTTCTACGCGAAGACTAACGTCATTGAGCGCCAATAACTTGCCGAACGAACGCGAGACATGCTCGATGTACAGACTTCCTCCACGAACTTCGAATACGTTCTGTGTAGTTTCGGATTTCAGCGCGACGTAAGGTTTTCCGGGTCCCCTTTCTCTTCTTCCTATTGCGCGTTGGAGCATCTCCCCGACCAAACCTCTCGGTAGAAAGTATAGCGCGAAGAGAAGAATGCCCCCGTACACGATCAGACGATACTTTGCAAATTCATGAAGCATCTCCGGAAGCACCACCAGGACGGTGGTACCGACCACAGGTCCAAGCATTGTTCCCGCGCCACCGAGCAGAACGGCGAGCAGGATGAACACCGAGTCAAAAACCTGAAAGCTATCGGGATTAATGTACGATTGCTGATGTGCAAACAGAGCGCCGGCTAAGCCGGCAACGGCCGAGCTGATCACGAAGGTTGCAAATTTGACGCGACGGACATCGATTCCCGCAGATGCAACGGCCAGTTCACCATACTTGACGGCACGAATTACGAGACCAAATTGTGAAGAAATGAGACGATTCTGGAAGAACAGTACCGCGACAAATAGAGCCAACGCGAGGAAATAGTAACCACGCTCATCCAATTCAATACTTCCGAATTGTGCTTTTGGAATGGAAGAAATACCAAGGTCACCGCCAGTGACGGACACCCACTCCAGAAGGATTTTCCATACGATCCAAGCAAAGGCGAGAGTCATCATAGCCAGATATGGTCCGCGTACGCGTAGCACTGGAATTGCCAGAACTCCTCCGGCCAGCGCAGCGAGAATGATGCCGACGCCCATACCAAGCCAGGGCTGCAGCCCACCACGCAGCCAAAGCGGCACGCCATCCAGGGATTTGCTCGCAAATGCCGCGCTGTAGGCACCGATCGCCATGAAGGCGGCCTGCGCGAGTGATAACTGTCCTGCGTAGCCCGCAATGATGTTCAAACCAATCGCAGCAATGCTATAGATGAGGACTGATGTCGCTAGGTGCGTATAATACGTGCCTTCCAACAAGAGCGGCGCTACCGCTAACACTGCGGCCAGGAAGACCAGTGGTGCGAATCTCGCCTGCGAATGCAATATCACGCCCGTTCCTCCTCGCGCTGTCCGAAGAGGCCTTGTGGGCGGAGATACAGCGCCACGATCATTAGCGTAAAGCCTATGATATCGCGCATCCCGGGATAGAAGTACCCGGACACTAAACCCTCGAATGCGCCGTAAAGGAGCCCAAACAACAGAATCCCTCGCGGCGCGGTCAAACCGGCGATGGTAGCGACCGCAAATGCTTTAAAGCCAATTCCCGTGCCAAGATGCGGCTCAGCACCTGTTATCGGCACGATGAGAAAGCCAGCAAGTCCCGCGAGGGCTGAAGCGGTCGCATATGACAGGGCTTCAATGCGCCGGGCGTTAATCCCCATAAGACTGCTGACTTCGCGATCGTGAGAGACTGCGCGAACTGCCTTGCCGCTAAGTGTTCGCCGATAAAAGTACTCTAATCCAAAATAAATACCACATACTGTCGCGATCGTCAGCAATTGCTGAGGCCGGATTGAAATGCTCCACAATAAGACGGGCTCATCTCCAAAATAAGGTGGCACCGAGTTTTGCCCACGCCCCCAGATGATCTCAGCAAAGTCGATCAACAGGAATCCGACGGCGAGCGTGCTCACCACCCACAAATCGTTTCCCGCACGGAGAAACGGGTAGACTGAGATGCGCTCCGCAAGGAGACCGAGGGCAAACAAGAGCGCCGTGACTGCAGGTAAAACAATAATCGAATGCAGGCCCATTTGCACGTTTAGACAATAGGTTAGCATCCCCCCGAGCATCACCCACATCCCAAGCGCGAAATTGAATGTTCTCGTTGTCGAGAACGTAAGGCTGTAGCCCACGGCGACCAAGCCATAAATCGCGCCGGCGGCAATTCCGCTGACGGCAACCTGCAAGAAGAAGTACACGATCCACACACACCTAGGTTTTGGGCGCAGGAGAGGTCCGGACGCTAGTGAGTCTCGGTACGCGGGGGGTAAGCCGCGAATTTGCAATCGGTCACTTGAGCCTCATCGTCTCGGGGTCGAGATACTTCTTGATTTCCCCATTCATTTCGACATACGGACCTTGGCCGTCGAACTTGACTTCCAGCATCTGGCCATCTGTCCAGCGAGCCAGAATCATGTCCGCCTCTGTCAGCGCGTTGTGGCGGTCTCGCGTGAACACCGGGCGACTTATGTGCAGTACCAGGCCACTAAACTCAGGAATGTTTTCGAGTCCATTGCGGATCTCTTCCGGCTTAGAGCCAGCCTGTTCCATCGCTGACTTCAACAAATACACGGCGTCATAAGCGCCTAGCGCAAACACTGGGGC
>Ga0134122_10001498_pt1 | contig 16906 bp, 27 predicted proteins | sample KB302_FD_96461 | JGI IMG/M metagenome (GOLD analysis project Ga0134122, IMG submission 96461) | Terrestrial soil microbial communities without Nitrogen fertilizer from Kellogg Biological Station, Michigan, USA - KB3-0-2 | ecosystem: Environmental > Terrestrial > Soil > Unclassified ... | reverse complement strand
CCTGCCGGCCTCCTCGATGATCCGCTGCGCCTCCTGCCACTCGGAGAGTTCCTGCTTGCGTAAATGAAGTCTCTGGGTGATGTCCTTGACGACTCCGGTTGCGTCCGTCAACCTCCTGACCGCCGGCTTAATCAGCCGCTCGACTTCCTCGTAGGTCATCACCGTACTTCTCCTCGATAGACGCCAGGATCTTGGCGGCTTCGGCCTCGTGTTTCTTGCGCTCGGCCTCGATCTTCAGCAGCAACTTCTTGGCGGCCTTGAGAGTCTCGCAGCCGAACTCCTCCTGCAAGGCGTAGAGCGCCTGCTCGACAGCGCCCTCCCTGCGGTCCTTCTCGCGCTGGAGCGACTCGACCTTCAGCTTGAGCGCTTTGTACTCGGCGATGACGCTCATACCTTGCCCTTGTGCTGGGACATTTCATATCTGAATTCGCTCGCTCGAATGAGCAGCGGTTGCGGTCTAAAGACGCGGTCCACTTCGAGCATGCAGCGACTCTGGAGGTCGGTGAACTCCACCAATTCTTCCGGCGTCAGACCCTCACGGATCTTCTTGTCGATCAGTTCGGCGCGCCTCTTGTTCGCCGGGCCGTACCACTTCGCTAGCCTTTTCCAGCCCATAACCTTCCACTCCTATCGGGGTGATCTCGCGTTCCCAGATGCGCTCCATCAACTCACGCGCTTTATCCGTGTCCTCCTTGGACATCTCCGGGAGTGTCAGTCTCTTCCTGCTCATCGTCTTCCTCCGGCCAGTTTTCGTACAGCATGCTATTGACCAGCATCTGGTGAAGCATGGCGCTCCTGTTGGAGTCGCGGTTTACGTTAGCCAGCCACCGTTCCTCCCACGACATCATCAAGGCATCGATCATTTTCTTTTGGCCTCGGTTGCCTCCCTGACCTTGGCCCGTACCTCTTGCGTTGCTTGACATAGCTCGTTGAACTCCTTGACGGCAGCCAGGAAATCGATCTTGCAGACGTCGATCTTTTCAAGCGCATCCATGAAGTCGATCGAGTCGATCATCTTCTCGGCCGCCCGCTCGACCATCTCTTTTTTACCGGCCGTCACGTCCTTGGTGTAGTCGATCTCGACCCCGGTCACGTCGCCGTCGGACCACAGCAACCCGAAGCGCGACTGGTAGTCCATCTCGTTGCTGCGTCTGCGCAACAGCGTGCCGGGGTTGACGACCGTCAGGTCATCGCCCTTGGAGAGGATGCAGGCGTGTTGATCCCCCATGCAGGCAACGCGGTACGACTTCAGGCGCTTGCGCCACTCGGCCAGCGACTTATCCGGCGGCGCGCCGTGGAACCCGGTGTTCTTGGTCCAGATGTAATCGTGGACCAAAGCGACGTGGTAACCTCGGATCAAGTACGAGGAACTGTAGGGTTTGACCTCGAAGCCCCACGGGAACCCGTGGACCAACAGGTCATCGCTCACCGGGTACGGCACTCCCGGCTTGATGTCCACCACCTTGCCGGCCTCGACCATCGTCCAGTACGCGCTCTTGTGGATCTCCGCGTAGTTGTGATCGGGTAGATCATGGTTGCCCGGGATGCCGTAGACCACAGGCATGTGCTTGATCAACCAGTTGACCGTCTCGTTGCTCGCCTTGGCGGTGTTGAACAGGTCGCCCGCGAACAGGATCGGGCAGTGGTACTTCAGTTGCAGTTCACGCAGTTGATCGAGCGGTCGCTTCTGCGCCTCCCACCAGTCCGGCTCCTCGCCTCGCCAGCCGGGCTTCTGGTCGCTGATGTGCCAATCGCTGGTGGCGATGGCGACTACCCAAGGCTTGGATTCGTCTCGATTGGCTGACCGCACGTCCTGCACAGCTTCGGCGTTACGGCTTCCATTTCCTTCGCTGCCTGGGTAAACGATTTCTCGACGCGGCATAACTCCCCTTCCGCTTCATCGATGGATTCGATCATTTCATTCAGTGAAGTCTCGCGGTGTTGCAGCCGCAAGATCTCGGTGATGAGGTCACCCAGTTCGGCGATGTCCGGCACCTCGAACACGGCCTTCGTGGCGGCCTCTGCGGCCTCGACCAGCCCACGGAGCCTTTCGGCTTTCAGCGTGGCTACACGGGCCTCCTGCGAGCAGCGTTGGGCTTCTGCCATGAGCAGTTCCACGCCCTGGACCCAGCGTAGCCGTCCGATCGTCAGTTCGGCCTCGTCAATCGCGCCCTGGAGTTCCTTGACCCCGTCGTTGCACGATCGCACGCGCGAGGCCGCGTAGGCGACCGCCGTATCAATGACCTCCAGATCGACGACCTTGTTCATCTCCCGCGCCACTTCCGGCGGCGACAAGGTCAGCCAGAACGGCGGGTCGATCTGCCTTTGGAAGTTGATTTCGTCAAGCTTGAGTTCTTGTCCAACCGCTTCGGGAACCCCTGTCCCGAAAGCCTTGTAGACCTCGTTGCCGACCTCGTAGGAGTTCTCACCGTTCTTCACCCTCGTACGGAAGACCCATGACTTCTTGACGCGGACGCCGACCCGGGCGGACTTGCCGCCGTGCGGAATGACGCTCTCGCCCTGCGGGCGGTTGAACACGACCCACATGAGCGCCTTGATCACCGTGGACTTACCCTGATCGTTGCCGCCCACCAGCACGGTGACGTTCGGGTCCAGGTCCAGAGTCAGGTCGCGGTGCTTGCGGAACGCCTCGATCTTGATTTGCTTGATCACTGGATATTCCACAGGTAAACCTTCACGCACCCACCCTTGACGCGCTCCTCCATCAGCAGTTGCAGATCCTTGATCTGGCAATCGTTGTGGTAGTAGCCGGCCTTCTGGAGCGCATCCAAAAGGCACTTGTTGAGGTTGTCCAGATCCCTAGCGCGGCGGTCGGGAGGGTAGCAGCGTATCAACACGCCGATCGGCCCCTCCAGCGGTTTCTTCGGTCGGGGCGCTTCCATGACCGCCTTGCGGTACTCGACCCCGCGCTTACCTACGATCACCCTACCGCGCGCGTGCAGGTAGTAGTGATTCACGGACGGCGGCCAAGGTAGGGTCCAGGGAGTCACTTCTTGTTCACGATCAATGGCTCGTCGAACGCCGACTCGTTGCACAGCAGGACGTAGGTGTGCTGCACCGTCGGCATCTCACCATCCTTGACGATGATCTTCATCTCCGTCGTCGGTAGTTCATGGCGGATGCCGGCCCGCTGGCAGAACGCTTTGAATTCTGGCGAGTGGTAGAGTTCGACGTCGCCCTGGTTTTTGCAGTCGAGGTGTAACGTAATTCGGCCCTCCGGGTCCGGTTTAACACCGGCCCGGTTGCAGAGTTCCGTGAACTCCGTCCATGTGAGGACCAAGTAGCCGTCCGTCACGATCCTGATGCTCATACGCGGACACCTCCCATGTTCAGCGACTGAAGAACCTTACCCCACGTTTCGGACGTGTCGGAGTCCTCGTACAGGTCCGGTAGCTTCAGCCCCGGCCAGGGCAACTCGATCAGCTTGCGGTTGCGCTCGATGATGGCCCTGCCCACCTGGATTGCAACGTACGACTTGAACGTCGGCCCCAACTCGCCCTTGATGTAGCGGATCGCCGTCTTCTCCGCGACACCCTTGATGCCGAAGATACTGTCGCTGTCGCAGCCGGCGATGGCCTTGACCGTGATCCACTCCTGCGGCGTGACCTGATAGCGCTCCTTGAACTTCTCCTCCGTGATCTCGATCTTGCTATCCAGATCGTGGACCGATATGCCGCCGCGCAGGCACTGGTAGAGATCCTTGTCGCTCGAAACGATGACGCCTCGCTTGACGGCGTAGCTGTTGACCAGCGCCGCGATCAGGTCGTCCGCCTCGTAGCCGTCCACGGAGAATACGTTGGACATCCCCAGGTCCGGGAGGATGTAATCGCGCAGCTCCGACAGTTGACGCTTCAAGTACTTCCTATCCTTGTTGGCCTTGTAGGGCGGGATCACGTCGCGCCTGGACTGGTAGCTGGAGTAGAACTCCTTGCGCTTGGGCACGCCACGGTCGAAGCAGAACGCAAGGTTGGTCGCCTCGTAGGTGGCGCGCAACTGGATCAAGGACTTGAGGAATCCGTGAATCGCCCCGGTCTGCCTGCCTTTCACTTCCAGTGGTGGCATGGCGTGGAAGGACCGGTGCATCAGGTTATCTACGTCAAGAACGAGCCACTTCTTCACCGGACTGCTCCTTGATCTTCGGAAGAATGCCGTGGGTCTTCAGGTGACCGTCTACGAGCCAACGCCTCTCGTTAATGCTGACGCAACTGATCGGGATCGTCGGGATGCCGTGCGCCTCGGCGATAAACCGGATGACGCCGTCCACCTTGTGCATGTCCTCCCAATCGAGGAACTGCTCGCGCTTGCGTTGCATCTTGGCGTGGTGCTGACACTCGCGAGTCGGCCTAACGTGGAAGATAAGTGACTTACCTTCGGCCAACTTGGCGAGGTACTCCTTCATCTCCGGCATCTCGTAGATTTGCCGCGCGTTGGTCCCGTAGATCGCAACGTAGGCCAAGTGGTCGAACGCCCGGTCGCTGACGTAGGAGCAGGTTTGGTAGCGCTCCAACTCGATCTGGAAGAGTGCCACCATGTGCTGGAACTCGGCGTAGCGCTGCGGGCTGGACATGACCTCGTCGAACTTATCGATCGATATGCCCCACCGCTCCATAACCGTGCGAGCGCTCGACGCCAACCGCACGAACCCGTAGCGGTCCTCGACGTACTCGGCCAGCGTGGTCTTACCAACACCACTAGCTCCCACGAAATGAATCGACCTGATGTTGCTCAAGTGAATACTCCCTACTCGTACCTGTGCTTTCTGCCCGGCCGCGACTCCTCTTCGATCTCCTTCCAGACCGACGTGACGAGTTTGCGCAGGTCCGGTTCCATGTCTTCGTTCTCGATCGAGACGATCAACTCGTCTCGATCGACCGGTTTGGGCGTGAACTCCCTGGCGATGATCTTCTTCTTGTCGTTCTCCTTCCAGTGCCCCTCCTCGATCAGGAAGTCCACGCAGGAGGCGACGTCGTCGATCCCCAGCCGGTCGCGGTAGATTGGGATCTCCAGCAGTTTGCCCTCCTGGCCGGTCTGCCGATTCTTCTCGACCTTGACCGCGACGTTGATGCCGACGATCCTGTCCTTGCCCCTGACCCGCTTCTTCAATGGTCCCACCACGCTGGTGAGCAGTTCAACGTGGGCGAAGAACTTGAGCGACGTTCCGCCGCTCCTGCTGCGCGGCTGGAACCTCGACTTCTGGCCGATCGTCATCTTGGCGTGGCTGATAACGATCAAGATCGAGTCGGACCGGAACAACTTGGCCATCACGCCGCGCAACCCGGAGGAGTTTTGCCGCGCCTTGGCCGTGCCGTAACTGCCCGACGCCTCGTCCAGTTTGTCCCGCGCATGCGCGTTCTTGCGCTTCCTGAACGTCTGCTGATCGTCCTCCGTGTCCAGCCCGTCCATCGAGTCCAGAACGTAGATGAACGGCCCACGTTTGAAGGCGTTGTCGAGGTTGAAGTAGAACTCCTCGGTCGTGGAACTGTAGACCGGCTCGGCGCGCGTCCCCGACGGCGGCCTGATCCGGTCGTAGACCCTCTTGCCGAAGTGTTCGGCGTAGTCCATCTGCGTGCCGTTCTCGACGTTGTCGTGGATCAAGTCGTGGTCGTCATAGCGCGGGTTGCGCACCGCTTCGGCGAACGCGGTCATGGTCAGCTTGCTCTTACCGCTGCCGGAATCCCCCCACCATAGGTAGTAGTGCTTGGGGAACAGCCCGCCCTCCGGCATGCCGGACATGGCGAGGTTCAGGAGCGTCGAACCGGTCGAGAGGGCGTCATCGGGGTGGATGGGCGGCGGTAGTTCCTCCGGCTCTCGGTCCATGATCTCGGTGACTTCATCGACGATCTTCTTACCCATGATTGGAACTCTTCATTCAGTGAAAAAGCGGTAGGGGGAGAAACGATCTCCCCCTACCTGAACGCCGATCGAGTTCCATCACAAACCGACCGGCGTCTGCGGGTTAGCGCTTCTTGCGCCTCGACCACCCCTCGTCCTCATCGGGGTCGGGTTCGGGAGCCTTGGGCTTTGCGGGCGCTTCCTCCTCCGCTGCCTTCTTCGGCTTGCGCGCCGGCTTGGTCTGTGCTTCCTCCGGCTCCTCGACCGTTATTCCCAGCTTGCACTCCTTGGGTTCAATGGCGCGGTGGACCTCGCCGCTCTCGTCCTCCAGCGTTAGCGAGGTGCCGTCGGGGCTAACCCGGACGACCTGACAGCGGAGTTTCTTGCCGTCCTCATCGGTGTAGAGGACGTAGCACCCCTTTTCGATACCCTTGCGCGCCGCCGGGTTATCCCGCTCCTCCGTCTCCTCCTTCTTCGGCTTACGCGCAGGCGGCTCTTCTTCCGGTTCCTCGCGCTTCTTGCGTGGCGTGGCCTCTTCCTCCTCTTCGGGTTCCTCCCGCTTGCTGCGGCGGGAGTACGTCTCGCCGTTCGTCTCGTGCTTCTGATCCTCGGCACCATCGTAGATCTGCTTCATCTTGGCGTAGGGCGTGCGGATGATCAAATCATCCAGGCACGGCACGTCGTCGAGAATGTCCTCCGGGATGTCCTTGTCACGCGGGATCAGTTCGATGTTGCCTGCCTCGATCCAGTTTGCCCCTTCCACGAATTTGACCGACAGGGTCATACCGCCCTTCAATCGGAAGAACTGATCGTAGTTGAGCCGTGAAGGAGCGCCGTCGATCTTGTGCAACAGATGCTTACCGAACAGGTGGAAGCTCATCTCGAACAGTTGCAGTTCCGGCTTGCGCTCGTCGCGGTCGATCACGCAGAACAGTTGGCGGATCTTGTACTCCATCGACTTGACGGTCTTCTTCTCGTCGTCCGTAGCGCCCGGACGGAGGCTCTTGCGGGCGAGGGCATGTTGTTCGCAGCAGTAGCACGCCTCGCCGAACGTCTTTTTCAAGCAGACCAACATCTTGTCTTCGGGGCCGACGTTGCCGTGTCGGCAGTACGTCGTCTCCCACCAGACCGTACCGCCCTTGGGCGCGTACTTGTTGAGGTCCGGGTTGTGGAAGAACGGGATGATATCGAAGTTGTACGTCCCCGGCTTCTTCACCTGGAAGAAGGTCATCCCGTCGGGGACCTTGATACAGCCCTGGTCTTGATCACTCAGAGCCTGTTTCGCCGCCGCGCGGGCATCGGTGTACACGATCTTCCGTCGCTCTGCCATCGCTGACTCCCTTGACTAGTTCGCGGTACATCTTGGCTACGTCCACGGTGGCCCGGTGGTAGTTCCAGATCACCATGTAAGTCGTCCATCCGGCAACGACCGGAATGGTGAACGTCAGTATACTCCAAATCACGATGATCGTCCACGAATCGAGACTCATTTTTTCCTGCTCCTGGCGGCGACCCGCTTGGCGAGCGCATCATCCGCCTCCTCCCTGGTCTCGCTCGGGACCGAAGGAGTGGAGAAGTAATCCGCGAGCGATAGCTTGACCAGATCCGTGATCACGTCCTTCTTGGCGTCCACCGACGCGACCATCGCCGTGAGGTGGTAGACCTCTTCCTTGACCTCGTTGAGGTCGCCCATCACCTCCTGGTACTTGTCCGACAGGATGATCGCCTTCTCGACCGCCGGCTCCGTAACCTTGGCCAACCCGTAGGAGGACGGGTGCTCGCGGATGCGCTGATCCAACTTGGCCTCGGTCAGCTTCAAGAGCGTCTCCAACCGGTCCTTCTCGGCCTTGGCCTTGGCCAGCTTGTCGGCCCAAGTGTGGTACAGCGTCGGCTGTTTCGACAGTTCGATATGCAGCGCGTGCATATCGACGCGCAGCGGGTTCTCGTCCATTCAGGGCACCTCCGGCCGGTCATCGTCCGGCCCTATCCGCAACCTCTTCCCGTATCCGTCGAGCGGCACGAACCGCCCGTCGAGGAACTCCGCGATCTCGCGGTGGTGGTACTCTCTTTTGAGTTCCGACCAATAGACGACGACCCTGCGTGGCGGCTCGCGGTTGGTCGAGTTGGTTGACACCGCGATGATCATGTAATACCCCTTCGATTTGGGGTGATACCACCGCGAGAACGGCTGCGCCAGATGTTCGTCGTACATCGTCTCTACCCTTATAATGGCCATGAAACGCATCAGCCTTTTGAAGAATTCAAATCCCAGCATGTTTGCCAGCAAGCTAGTGACAGTTCCGCCTTGGCGAAAAACTGCTTACGGCAGAAGTTCTCCAGAACCACGGCGGCTTGGGCGTGCGATCTCGGGTTGGACCCGGTGATGACCTTATGGAAATAGGACAGCACCATCTGCCGCAGACCCTCCGGCTCGCCCTCGATGGTCGAGAGGATCTTGGCGACGTCGGCCCACTTGGGCTTGGGCTTCACCAGCGTCTGGCACAGAGCGAACGCCTCGTTCTTGGTGCTGCCCTCCACCACCTCCAACTGATCGGCCTTGGAGGCCACGCGCGAGGCGTGTTCGAGGATAACAAGCGCCTTGCGCGCGTTACCGGCGGCCGAAGTGACGATCTCGTCGAGCACCCGGTCGTCCAGTTCAATGGCCTCCTCGGCGCTGACGCTCCTGACGATGTCCTTGAGTGACGGGTCCGATAGCAACTTGAACTTCAGTTCCGTACAGCGGCTGCGCACGGTCGGCAGTAACTTGGCCGGCTCGGTCGTCGCCAGGAAGAAGTAAACGTGCGCCGGCGTGTCTTCGAGCATCTTCAGGAGCGCGTTCTGCGCGTCGGTGGTCAGCTTGTGCGCCTCGTCGATCAGCCAGATCCGGCACTTGCCTCCCATCGGCGACATGCCCATGTGCGAGCGGATCTCGCGGACGTTCTCGATACCTCGCACGTCGGCACAATTCATCTCGTTGAAGTCGTGATCTGAGCAGTCCAACTCCTCCTTGAGGATGCGCGCCGTCGATGTCTTGCCGGTCCCGCTCGGCCCGGACAGCAGAATGGTGTGCGGGATCTTGCCCTTGCGCTTCATTTCCAGAAGCGCCTTGACCACGCAATCCTGCCCGACGATGTCCATCAACGTATGGGGGCGATGTCTCTTATAAATCTCCATGTTCATCCTTTGATATGTAGCCACGTTACGCCATCGCGAATGCGTCTTATGGTAGCTCGCGTTACTCCATAATGGGCTGCCATCTCTTTGTAGGATCTGTTCCGGTTCCTCAGTTCGGCCTTGATTTCTATGACCTGCTGGTTATTAAGTCTTGCTATTCCATGCTCCTCACCACGCTTCAACCTGCCATTTCGTATGGCGTCAGCAGAGTTGCTTTTCTTCGTTCCCCATCTTAGGTTCGTCAGTTGGTTGTTCCGTGGGTTATCATCCTCATGACAGCATTCCATCCCCGGCGGGCACGGCCCCACAAAAGCCTCTAGAACCAATCGGTGTACCAATCTCCTGTGCCCTATACCACCTACACATAGGTTGATAACTTGATGGCCTCTCTTCGATACCGCTTCCGGTCGTAGTCTCCGAATTTCTCCGTACTTCATACTCCAGATCGTGCCGTCATTACCAACCAAGTAATCAGGGAATCCTTTGACTATGCGGTAGCGTACTTTCATAGCGTTGCCCTCCGTAGCAGTTATACAACAATCTATAGGCCAGGACAACTACCTCCGGCTTATGATCGTTCCGCACCCGCGTCCGTTTATGAACTGAACCTGAACCACCCGTGGCAGGTTCATGACCGCCTCGATGATCGCCTTGCCGTCAACCGGGCAGATCGCCAGCACTGCCTCGTCGATATCCTGGTTGGAGATCTCGTGGTTGCCCCAGATCTCGTCCTCTTCGCGGTAGACGATGACGTGGATTCCGTCCTCCATATCCACCCTGTGGACCGACCCGCAGAACGAGAACGGGTGGACCCGCTTAACCCTCTCCGGTTCCGCCAGCGAGTCGAGGAACCTCCGCAGCGCTTCCCCTTTCATCGGCGTAACTCCCCTTTAACCGGTCCAGCCAGACGGTCAGCATCGCCAACTCGAAGATCAGCGAAAACGGTATCGTCTTGTAGTCGCTTACTGCGCTGACGAGGAGTGTCTTGCCACGGTACTCTTCCTTGAGCCACGCGAAGTCCGGCATGGTGATCCAGCACCACTGGAGTTCGTCGTACGGTTCGCCGTGTTCCAGAACGTAGCGCGCGCCGTCACTCAACCATTTCTCCGTCATGGGCTATCCTTTGCTCAAGGAGATGACGACGAGGAACAGGACCGTCAAGGTCATCAGCGCCCCGCAAACGAACCCCAGAAACAACCCGGCGTTGAAGTGGTGGGCCGCTATACGCACCACGGCTTGCTTGACCCGCAACTCCGTCTCGTCCCACCCGTCGCCAGATAGGTCGCGCAAATCAACCATCGGAACCTCCTACGCGCACCGCCCCTTTACTGATCCGCTCCCTGGCGCTCCGACACGACTCCTCGCTCACGTCGATGGTGACGCACACCCTTCCCAGAGTGGTTGCGACTGCTGCTGTTGTTCCTGATCCGCAGAAGGGGTCAAGAACATAATCGCCAGGGCTTGTGTAGGCTCTGAGGAGCCGTTCGAGGTACACTTCAGGTAGCTGATTCGGATGCCCCGCTCGTCTCTCGCGAGAATTGCCTTGTACCCGGCCCCAATTGGGACCGTCACTTGGTATCCCCCATACAGTAAGCGGCACACGACGGCCGCCTCGTTTCGACTGCGTAATACGTCCATCACCATAAGTGGACGCACGGTCGGACTCGACGAGGACTTCGTCCGGGTTCCAGGTGTAGTTCTTCGGGTCTTTCGCGAAGACGAGGCAGTAGGCATGGCTGTTGATCCAGTTGGCGTCTTGGTGTTGGCCGAAGCGGTAGTGCCAGATGACCGTGGCGATCCGGTGCATACCCTGCGAGTGCGCGTAGCGCAGGTAGAGTTCCTGTAGGTAGTCGTTACCGTGCAGCGCCAGCACGCCGGTTTCATTCAGTGAAGCCCACGCCCTGATCACCCAGTGCAAAACCCTCCACTGGTAGCTATTGTCCTCTACGCTATCCTGGTAGCCGACGTAGGGGTGGCCGATGTTGAAGGGCGGGTCGCAGAAGCAGAAGTCGAACCGCTCGAAGTACTCCGGGCGGTCGAGGACGTCCAGCATGTCGCCGCAGATCACTTTGCAGGCCATCACAGCTTCCTCTCGAATTCGTCCAGTATGTCCGCCCCTGTCCAGATCGCGCACATCGCCAGCAGCAGCACGCTCAACGACAGGAGCATCACCAGCGCTTCGCCGTTTTGCATCTTGACCGCAACGGTCAAGAACCAGATGCAGCACCCGATCGTGCCCGACAGAACGAGCAGGGTGAACAGCTTCGATTTCATCATCGCCCCTTCCATGTTCCTTGCTGTTTGGTCCATACCTTCTTCTCGACCCATGAGGCCCCGTCGTAAGACACCTCCACTTCGACGTCCAGCGGGGTGATGATCGAGGGCCAGTGCCGTTTGCACTCGTCGGTCATGACCTCCGTCACCAAATCGCAGTAGTCCTGTAGCTCGCCGTTGGGAACGTCCCCCTGGTTACTGTCATGGACCTCCGATACCATGAGCGCCTTCATTTTGTAACGCTTCAGGTACTTCATGACCCGGGTGATCGACCACAGGTTCCAGTGGAAGGCGAACCCCTGGATTGGGTAGTTCAGCACGTCGTTCTTGGCGAGGATGCCGCCGATCACGAACCCCGATAGCGTGCGGAAAGATCCGTCCAACAAGTAACGGTTCCACCAGCGTTTCTTCCACTTGGTGTAGACGCCGAAGCGGTCGTTCCAGAAGGAGTCCTCGACGGTCTTCACTCTGTGAACGAAGGTCCCCTCGCGCGTGACCGTTCCCGGCTCGCAATCGCCCAGTTCCGTGATGCCCTGGTTGTGCAGGTGTTCCCTAACCGTGATCCCCAGTGCCGGCAGCATGGCTGCGCCGCCAGTGTCGGCGAAGCCTTTCTTACCTATCCACGCCGTCCCCTTGATCACCGCCTCCCAGATGTGCGGCGCACACTGGTAGTAGGTCGAGCCGAAGAACTGGGGGAACACGAAGCGGTTCTTGATCCAATCGCGAGGCCCCTTCTTCCACGCCTTGACCGTCTCCTCCGTGGCGACACCGCCGTCCTGGGGAGGCGTCACCTCCACCTTCGGGACTCCGAAGATCTCGCACGCGGTATCACCATGCGGGTCCATCTTCGGCTTGGTGAAGTCGTTGATCAGGCGCGGGTCGTGCGTGTAGCAGCACGCCGCACGCACCTCCGCACCGCTGTAGTCCACCTCGACAAAACTGTTGCCCTTTCTGGGGATGAAGCAGCGTCTGATCCGCTTCGCCATGCCGGCGTTTCGGTTGGGGATGTTCATGACGTTGGGCGTCTGGCAACTGGAGCGGTACGTCGCCGTCGAGTGAATCATGAACGTCGGGTGGATCAGGTCGCCGATCATCTCCCGGCGGATGCCGTAGAAGTAGGTGTTGAGGATCTTCTCCAACTTCTGCCACCGGAAGTACGTCTTCACGAACTCAAGGTCCACGTCCTGAAACGCCGCCTCGTCATGCTTGGGCGTTCGCCGCGCGAACTGGTCGTCCCCCTTGGCCTTCTTGGCCTGACCGTGTTTGCGCGGGTAGCCCAGCACGTTGAAGATGACCTCGCCCAGTTGCTCGCGGCTTCCCAGGTTGGTCTTCAGCCCGTAGCGCCGCTCCCAAACGCCAAAAGTCTTGTCGGAATGAAGTCCACGCTTGAGGTCGCCGATCTCCTTCTCTACCTCCGCGATCTGCGCGTTCAGGTACGGCACGTCGATACGCATGCCGTGGTGCGACATCTCGGCGAGTGCCGCCGCCCCCTCGTGCAAGAGGCGGGCGGCCTCGACCGTGGCTACTTGGACTTGCATTTCTTCGCCTTTTTACTGCGTGCCCGCGACTTGTACCGGCTCTGCCAACTGGAAGATGACATCGAGTGGACCATCATCTTCTGGTAGACCTCGCCGGACTGGCGCATCCAGCGCTCGAAACACACGTCGCAGTATCGGTCCGTGCCGACGTTGTATCCGCTAGAGGTGCTCCCCTTGCAGTCCTTGCACTTCGGGTACTTCATGATGCTCCTCCGGTTCGTGGCCACAGCACGGACATCTCAACCTAATAATGTCCTCGAAACGTTCCAGCCCGTGCCTTTTTAGCACTTTTTTGGCAAAAACTTCGATCCCGCCCGCGAGCGGCCGGTCCCCCGGCCGCCCCGAACCGTAGGCGATCTGGTGCAGGATCATGTAGCACTCGCGGAGACGCTCCTGATCGCTGTCGGGCGCTTCCCCATCGGACAGGTGTTCCATCTCTTTCAACGTCATCGTCTAACCTCCGGACCACGGACTCGACCTGTTACCGACCCGGTAACACCCGCCGGACGGGGCCGCCGGCTTCTCCCCATTGATCCTCCTCGCCGCAGAGACGAGTATCTGCCTCGCCCTCTCGGGCGATACGGCCAACTCCAGGGCGATGTCGGCCACCTCGTAGCCCTGGCTGCGCATCCACGCCGCCGTACGCTCCCGGCCGGGCAGGATGCGTAGCGTGTCACGGGCCATCGCGTTGATGACCGGCCCGGGGTCCTTGCTGACCGGGGGCCTCATGTCCTCGTCACGCTCCATCGCGTGGATGTCGAGCTTGCCGACGAAGTTGCCACGCTTGAGCGCGCTCTCCTTTTTGACGTGCGTCAGCACCGCGTGCCGGATGTTCAATTCGGCGTACGTCGAGAACGCAGCGCCTTTGGACTCGTCGAAATCGATCGCCGCCTTGATCAGGCCGATGAACCCGACGGCGATCAACTCGTCCACGTCCGTGGCTACGGTATTCTGCCGCAGCCCGGACGCGATCATGCGCTTGACCTGCCACTTGACCAGCCCCTGGTTGTTGACGACGAGGTGGTGCCTGTCGTCGGGCAGGTGTCGGTAGCTCGCTTCCCGGTTACACGGGACGCAGGAGAAGGCGAGGTTCTCTTTGGTGCTGGTCCCGCCTTGGGAGAGCGGGATGATGTGCTCGACGGTGAGGATCAACTTCTTGGTCAACACCCCGTTGTTGACGTAGGTGAGGTGCGTGTCGTCCTCTTCCAGCTTCCTCTCCGACTTCACCGACCTGACCAGGACCAGTTCGCCGCCGCAGTAGGTGCAGAGGACGGGCATCCCTGCCCTCACCATGTCGCGGTACAGCCTGTCCCTGAGGGAGGCGGCCTTGCTGCGCGCCCCCCGGTGATTCCTGTAAGTCATGTGTCTTCCTGACTAAGGCCCAACTCTCCCGTTGGCCACGAAAGAGGCGTAAGTGAGCGGCCAGCCGGCCGCGAAGAGCGCCTCGACGGCCCTGGCTGCGGCCTCGATTTCGTACAGAGGGTAGGAGACGTATTCGGCATCGGGCGAATGTGTCCGGAGGCTGAGAAACGCCATCAGGCTGCGTGGGTTACAGGTGACCCAGCAGGACGAGTAGATGCCGACCGGTAGGCAGTCGCGGGCGAGTCCGGGGTCGATCCCCAGCGCCAGATTCTCGATGTACTTCTCGTAGGCGAGGGCGTAGACCTCCTTGAGGTTGCTACACAGCCTTTCGTATACGGAGTCGTCTTCGCAGCGCAGGAATTTGGGGCATCCAGGCTTCCAGCCGTCCACCTTCATCATCGGCCTGTCACGTTCTGGTACATAGAACACCGGGTCCAGCGTTTTGTACCTCGCGCTTTCCTCATTGTAAGAAAATCCTATCCGGTGTCTGTGCCATTCCCGCCAGACGAAGATGGGGGCGTGTACGAAGAAGGTGGAGGCGGAATGCTCGAACGGCGTCCCGTGCCGGTGCTTCATCAGGTAGTTGATCAGCCCGGCGTGCTCGACCTCCCGCTCGCGGTAAGGCTTGCAGTAATCACACTGCGCGAAATCCGGGTGACCCGGGAAGTGGATCGGGCACGCCTTCCTGGCCAGCTTGGCGGCCTCCTCGCCGCTGGTAGAGACTTTCGCTGCGGCGATAACCATGTGGTCCCCGCCCATCGACTGGATCAGCCTGACGTTGACCTTGCTCGTGAACTCCATCTCCAACTCCCTTCGCTAAATGAAATGGCGGTGGGTGTGTGGCACCCACCGCCCACCGGCAGCCCCAAGGAGAGAGCCGCCGATGTTCCCTTACCGGATCCCGAACTCGCGCATGAACTTCTGGCAGACTGCGCGCCTCGCCTTGTCCTCCTCCGTGCCGTACGTCGGCCCATAGATCTCGTCCGTCATCGGGCAGTCCAAGAACCGGCAGTGGGCTACCCTATTGACGTCCTCGTCTCCGGCCATGACCCAGAAAAGGGTCTTGCTGCCGTCCGCGTGCTCCTGAATGATCTCGTGGACTAGTGCGCGTACCCGCCCCAGCAGGAACTCGCGCCACGAGATGACGCCGTTGGTCAGCTTGGTCTTCAGCACGTTGGCCGGCTTCAGCATGTCGTTCATCTCACATCTCCACGCCCAAACGGGCCGTTTGTAACTCGGCGAGCTTGTAGGTCAGGAGGGAATCCAGTCCGCAATATCTATGGAGTTCGGTCCGCTCGATGTCACGTATCCGGTTCAATGCGTAACTGCTCGGGTCCTTGCTGCCCAGGAACTGGCTGATGTGCGAGTCGTAGTCCTCCTGACCCAGGTTGACGAACGCCTGGAACTTGAGGCTCTTGGTGCCCCCTCTCGGGTCCAAAGTGTGCGCCTGCACCATCGTATCCCAGAACCAGTTCTTCACCTCGATCCCAAGCTTGGCGCGTGTCCAGCGGTCCTCGAATGACATGTTGTGGCTGATCTTCGGGTTGTTAGCCAGTAGCAACCCCTTCATCGCGGTGACCGCTTCGCCGATCCACGGGAAAACGATCGTGACCTTACCCCCATAACAGACAGAGGCGCAGAGTATTCTTGAGTTCGGCCCTTCGGGTTTCAGGCACGTCGTTTCGTAGTCGAAACTGACCGGGCCGCCCTCCTTGATCATCGCCCGGATCACGAGCGCTGCCGCCTCCGGCGTATCCTTGATCGTCACCTGCCCCATGTAATCCGGCACCGTCTTCCAGGGTCTTCCTTCCAGCGCGCACGCGGCGGCGATGTGGGATTCCAGGTAACGCTCGGCCAGACCACGGTCCTTGTACTCCCCCTTCTTGTCGCGGCGGTGCAGGACGAAACTGGGGTGGATCGAGGGGCAGACCCAGACGTTGGGCTTGCGGCATGGGATGCGAAACCCGGCCCAGCGGAAGATCCCCTTGGTGTTGTCCTTCCACAGGTGCCCGATCACCGATTTGACGGCGCGCTTGCCCAGCGGGATGATGACCTCCGGTTCCAACTCCTTGACCGCCTTGATCAGGTTAGGGCGGCAGTAATCGACCGGCTTGTCGTCCTTCATGAAGTTGTTGCGTGGGTGGCAGATGACCGCGTTGGTGATCCAGCAGTCCTCCCTGAGCATCACCCCGTGCTTGAGCAGCAGACGCTGGAGCATTTGGCCGGAAGCGCCTACGAACGGCAGCCCCTGCCTGTCCTCGTCCTTGCCGGGCGCTTCGCCCACGATCAGGATCTTGCGGCGTCCCCTCCCGGCCACCTTCATCTTGGGCGATTCACACTGGTTCATCAAACCGCAGGTGCCGCACAGCGGTTCCATCATGGGCGGCTGGAACTTGGTCAAGGTGGACAGGGGAATGAGAGACATAGCCACTCCGTCAAACGAACTCGTACTCGTCTTCACTGAATGAAATCTCGATCGACGACGTCCACCTCTTCCAGCCTTTGGGCACCCCCAACCTCTTGCAGGCCGCGTGCCTGGACCAACCCGCTTGGTAGAACGCCTTACGTAGCTTTCGCGCTTCCGACTTGGTCACGTCGCCCAGGAGGACGCCCACGGTCATCGCCCTGCCGGCGATGCGGACCAACGGCTTGCCCTCGAACGTGCCGATGCTGATCATCTCGACCCCGCCCACGGTGATCCGGGG
>Ga0134122_10001497_pt1 | contig 16908 bp, 16 predicted proteins | sample KB302_FD_96461 | JGI IMG/M metagenome (GOLD analysis project Ga0134122, IMG submission 96461) | Terrestrial soil microbial communities without Nitrogen fertilizer from Kellogg Biological Station, Michigan, USA - KB3-0-2 | ecosystem: Environmental > Terrestrial > Soil > Unclassified ... | reverse complement strand
TCAAGACGTTCTACACCGGGCCGGGTGGCTGGACCGATCCGCAGATGCCCGACGGCACGGTGATTCTCACCGCCCCGACCGGACACATCTACACCACCGAACCCCACGGCGCCAGCATGTTTCCCGCGCTGGCCCAGCCCACCGGTGAGCTGGAGATCCAGCCGGCGCTCGGTCCACCCGACACGGATCGGTCGGCAATGATGCCGCGCCGCAAACAAACCCGCGAGCAGGACCGCCGCGACCGCATCAACGCCGAACGACGCGAGCGCACCGAACTGATCGCCGAAGAAGAACGACAACGCCAAGCCTGGCTCGCCGCCAACTACGAACCGCCACCGTTCTGAGGCGCCCGATTCCAGGGCGTTAGGCGTGGAGTCCAGGCAGGCACGTTGCGGCGATACTCCTCGTACTGTTCGCCGTACGTCCGACCCAGGGTCGGCTCTTCGTACCAGTGCACAAACGACGCCGTGACGATCCAGCCGATCACCGCGTAGAGCACCAGCCACAGGCTGTCGAAAAGCAGTGCCTGACCGAGGATCGCGGTGAGCAGGCCGACGTACATCGGGTTGCGCACGAACCGGTTGAATCCGGTGACGACAAGCCGCTCGGTGGGCGCGACGGGCATCGGCGTGCCTCCGGCCTTGACGAACTGGATGAACGCGTGCACGGGTGGGATCAGACCCAGGACGATCAGCACGACGCCCAAGATCACGCGTAAGGGCGGGCTGAACCCCGGGATCTCCCAATGGGTGATCAACCAGGGGCCCAGCCCAACGAAGGTGCCGGGAGCCACCACAAAGAAGGCGGCTGAGCCGACTGCTGCGGTGGAAGTTCGCACCTATCCAGTATTGGCCGGAATCTCCGCCAGTTGGGTGAGTCGCACGCTGTTGCCGGACGGATCACGGAATCCGCAGTCGATGCCGTACGGCATCTCGTGTGGCTCCTCGGTGAATTCGACGCCGCGGGCCTTCATTTCGTCATAGGTGGCCTGGCAGTCCTCGGTGGTGAGAAAGACGGTCCCGGCGAAGCCCTTCGCGGTGAGTTCCAGAACCTGCTTGCGCGTGGCGTCATCCATCACCGGCTCGCCCGGCACCGCCATCAGCACGATCGACACGTCGTCTTGACCGCGCGGGCCCACCGTCACCCATCGGAAGTCGCCGAGCTCCGGAAACGAAACGTCTTGGCGCACTTCCATACCCACCTTGTCGGTCCAGTACTTCAGTGCCACTTCTTGGTCGTGTACCCACAAGTGGGAGCTTGCAATTCTGATCATGCGCACGACGCTACGGTGGGCTGCCGTCGTTCGTCTTCTCCCCGTGTGCTGTCTTCACGCGACTGTCGGCGGGGCGCCGAGTGTCGCGGCGAAGGATGCAACTGGGCACCCGCGCGTAGATCGCGGCGGGAGGCATGCTGGCGCGGTAGGAGGCCGGCGGCTGACCGTAGACCCTCGCGAAGCTCGTGGTGAACGAGCCGACACTCTGCAGGCCGACCATCACGCAGATATCCGCCACCGAGCGGTCGGTGTGGCGCAGCAGCGCGGCGGCCCGCTCGAGACGACGCGTTTGCAGATACGCGCGGGGCGATTCGCCGAACGTCCGGGTGAACATCCGGCTGAAATGGGCTCGTGACAGCCCGGCGGCCGCCGCCAGATCATCGACGGTGATGGGTTCGGCGTAGCGGGCATCGACCAGATCCTTGGCCCGTTGCAGATAGCGCACCGGCGGCACCTGCGTCATGCCGTCAAGTATGGCCTGTTCGCGGAATTAGCTCCCGAAGCAGTACGTTTATAGCGCGGATGAGTTGGCTGGGCGGCCGCGGACCATTCGCCAAACCATGGGGGGACAGGTGCGGCGGATGGTTCGAGGAAAGTCCGGACTTCACAGAGCGGGGTGATTGCTAACGGCAATCCGAGGTGACTCGCGGGAAAGTGCCACAGAGAACAGACCGCCACCCACGCGGTGGTAAGGGTGAAACGGTGCGGTAAGAGCGCACCAGCATTCCGGGTGACCGGAGTGGCTAGGCAAACCCCACCCGAAGCAAGGCCAAGAATGTCGCAGGAGGGGGTGCGGCAGCGCAGGCGCCCGAGGGCTGTTCGCCCGAGCCTGCGGGTAGGCCGCTTGAGGCACCCGGCAACGGTGTGTCCAGATGGATGGTCGCCGCTTCGTCGCCGTGGTAACACGCGGCGGCGAGGAACAGAATCCGGCTTACAGGCCAACTCATCCGCCCGCTCGGTGCTACCGCGCCTTGCGCACCGACCGGTCCAGCTTCTTCAACGCGTCGTCGAGCTGCTCGCGGGAGCGCTGCGCGAGATCGTCCTCCAGCTGATAAAGCAGTCCGTAAGTAAAGGTGTCCTCACCGGCGGCATGGGCGGCCTCGGCCTGGTGGCTCAGATGCGTGCGGCTGACCACGCTGTCCTGATGGTCGCCGAGCAGCGTCTGGATGGTCTTGGCACGTTCGGAAACCCTGCTGTCGCCGGTGGCGGCCGCGGTGTACCGAAGTCGCTTGGCGCCCTTACGAATTCGGTGCAGCGCCTCATCCTTCTCGGTGTCGGCGGCCTCAGCCGCGGCCTTGGCGGCCTTGCGCACCCGCTTGTACGCCGAATCGATGGTCAGCGGGGCAGGCTCTACACCCGGCTGCGTCGGGACAGCCTGCGTGGCCACCAGGCCCTCCAGCGCGTCGAGCAGCCGGAAGTAGCGCTGCGACCGCATCGCGACCAGCGAGCGTCGCAGGCCGGACTTGTAGTGCTTCTTGGCGCCCTCGATCAGCCGCTCCCGCACCGGCCCTCGTGCCAACTCCGCCGGAAGTTCATCGAGCGCCTTCTCGTAGCGCTCGGCAAGCACCTCGGCGTCGCGCGCCACCCCCAGAACCGCGGCCAGCTGCCGCAACTCGTCGAGGACCCACGCGTCGTCGGAGATGCCGAACGCATCCTCCGACGCCTGCAACAGGCTGCGGATCTTGCGCGTCGTGACCCGCATCTGGTGCACCGAGTCATACGTATCGGCCCGCACCGCGCGATCCCACACGAGCAGCTGCTCCACCTGCTCGGCCACCGCGCGGTGTACGGGATCGGCAGGGGGTTCGAGCTCGACCGCGTCGGGTTCGTGGCTCTCGGCACCCTCGAGGACGCGCGCGAGTTTCGAACCGTGGCCGGCAACCGCCGCGCCCGCGTCCAGCAGCCGGTATGTCAGCCGGTCCAACAGACTGGGATCGGCCCCCTCGGCCAGCTCGAGTTCCCACTCGCGCCACCGCTGCTCGGGTTCCTCGTCGCCCTCGGCCTGGGCCACGACGTCGTCGTCGCAGAACTCCGCCACTGCGGTGCCGTCCGGCGCATACAGCATGTCGACAGCGCGCGTGGTCGAGATGCGCGCGACCGGGCCGACCGGGCGATCGCGCACGATCGCCAACACGATGTCCAGCAATTCCTCCGGAACGGTGTCGCCGGTCTCGGCGCCGAGCGGCGCTCGCACCTCGGTCCTGGCATCCGGCCCTGCGGGCAGTTTGATATGCCAGCCGGCGTCGGGGCCCCCGGTACGGCGGCGCAAGGTCACACGGTGGGCGGCGAGATCGTGGGCCGGTGTGTCGAAGTAGACGGCATCGAGTTGTTGCGACGGCGAACGCTCCACGCGGGCGACAGACGACAGCCCCTCGAATGACGGGCGCACGGTCGATTCGAACACCTCGAATTTGCGTTCGACCTCCAGATACCTGGAATTTGCCTGGTCACTGGATTTCGCCATAGTGCAAGAAGTGTCCCTTCGGTGACGCCCGAGAAGGTTAATGGGCGGTGGACAGAGTGCCACACCAAGGTGAACAGGCATTAGGACGCCCGACGAAACTCCCCGGCCAGATCCCACGCATGGCGTTCCGCCGCGAACGCGACGGCCTGAAGCTGACGGAACGCGGTGATGCTCTCATCGTTGTCGGACAGGAACGCGCGATAGTCGGCGAGGGAGAACTTTCCGTCGTCGATCGCGACGTCACCCCGCCCCGCTGCCATCTCGGCACGCATGTGCATCAGTTCTTCGGCGCTGGCGGGGTAGAAGCTGATCCGGTCGAAATACCGCAGCAACCAAGGCGTCCCGGGCTCGAACGACTGGGCATTGCCGGGGTGGCAATGGTTCCAGACCTGGGTGGTGCGGCCGACGAACTGATAGCCCCCCGGACCCTCCATTCCGTAGATGCACAGATACGCACCGCCGATACCGACGGCGTTCTCCGGCGTCCAGGTGCGTGCCGGGTTGTACTTGGTGGTGACCAGCCGGTGTCGCGGATCCAGGGGAGTGGCGACCGGGGCGCCCAGATAGACGTCACCGAGGCCGAGGACCAAATACTGTGCGTCGAACACGATCGCGCGCACCTGCGCCACGTCGTCGAGGCCGTTGATGCGCCGGATGAATTCAATGTTCCACGGGCACCATGGCGCGTCCGCACGCACACCGTGCATGTACCGCTGAATGGCTTCCCGGGTCGCCGGGTCGTCCCACGACAACGGCAGTCGAACGCCACGGCTCGGCACGACGAGCTGATCCGACGGGGGTAGCTCCCCGTCGAGACCTGCCAGCAGCTCGGTCATTTCCGCCATCGACAACACCCTGGGATCGAACTGCACCTGCAACGAGCGCACGCCGGGGGTGAGCTCGGTGATGCCGGGGATGTCTTGTTCGAGGAGATGTTCGTACAGCACGTGCACCCTGGCCCGCATGGCCAGGTCGAGCACCATCGGCCCGTACTCGACAAGCACGCCGTCGTCGCCGTCGCGGCGCAGCATCACGCCGGTGCCGTCGGGCGCGGTGAATCGGGTGAGCACGCCATCGTCGCTGTCACTGGACGTCGAGATCACCAGTGGCAACGACGCCCGTCGATCGACGTCGATGGTCTGCAGCGACGGCGCCCGGTCCGCGCGCACCGGAACGAACCGTACGGCGTCGCCCGGCGCCATCTGGCCAAGCTTCCAGCGGTCACCGCCGACCACGGTGACCGGACAGACGAAGCCGCCGAGGCTTGGTCCGTCGGGGCCGAGCAGGATCGGGGTGTCGCCGGTGAAGTCCAAAGTGCCGACGCAGTAGGCGTTGTCGTGAATGTTCGACGGATGCAGCCCCGCCTCACCGCCGTCGGTACGGGCCCACTGCGGCTTCGGGCCGACGAGCCGCACACCGGTGCGATCAGAGTTGAAATGCACGGTGTAGTCGGTGCCGAACAGCGTGTCGATGTCCGCGCGGGTGAAGAACTCGGGTGCGGCGTGCGGGCCCTCGGTGACGGCGACCTCCCAACGGTGCCCGATGCTGGGCTGCTCGTCGATCGCCACCCGCGCAGGACGGCCGTTGCGCTGTCCAGAATCGACGCCGGCGGTCAGAACGTCGCCTTCACGCAATGGTCGGCCACCATGGCCGCCGAACGCACCGAGTGTGAATGTGGCTGTGCTGCCCAGGTATTCGGACTCCTGCAGGCCGCCGGCCACCAACACGTAGCAACGCATTCCGGGACCGGTCATGGGCGCGATGTCCAGCGCTCCGTCGGCGGGGATCGTGATGGACTGCCACTGCGGCACTGGTGCTCCGTTCAGCGTCACGCTCACGGGAGCGCCGGTGATGCACACGCGTGCGCCGTCTGGAAACCGAAGGGCCGGACCGCCTCTCGTGCATTCGAGGCCGGCGGCGCCCTCTGGATTGCCGAGCACCCTGTTGCCGAGCCGGAAGGACAGGTCGTCCATCGGTCCGGACGGTGGCACACCGACATGCCAGAACCCGGTACGACCCGGCCAGTCCTGGACGGTGGTCAGCATCCCGGGCCGCACCACCTCGATCGCCGTCATCAGGCGCAGATCACCATCCGCACCGGAGTGGGGTCGAACCCGTTGCAGGGATTGTTGATCTGCGGGCAGTTCGACACCAGCACCAGTGAGTCGCGCTCGGCGCGCAACGACAGCGACTTGCCGGGCGCGGAGAGTCCGTCGACGATGCCGAGCGTGCCATCGGCCTCGACCGGCACGTTCATGAAGAAGTTGATGTTCGACACGATGTCGCGCTTGCCGAGCCCCCACTTGGCGCCTTCGGCCAAAAAGTTTTCGGCACAAGCGTGTTGGTGCACGGTGTGATGGCCGTACCGCAGGGTGTTGGACTCCTTGGAACACGCGCCCGCGATCGTGTCGTGGTTTCCGACATCGTCCGCGACGATCGTCATCAGCGGTGTGCCGTTGGTGGCCCGCAGCACCGAGCCGGTGGTCAGGAAGATGTTGCGCTGTGCGGCGACGGTGGCCTGCGCACTGTAGCGCAGGGCGTGATCGACCTGATCGCCCCAGACGCCGTACAGCAGTGTGTCGACGGCCTGGTTGCCGTGCAGATCGATGATCTGCAACGTCTGTCCGGCGCGGACGATCGCCGACCAGGGCGCACACGCGCCGACGACCTCGTCGTCGATGACCGTCAGTTCTGTGGTGGTCATTTGATGGCCTCACTGGTTTTCGCTGCGGCCCAAGTGCTTTCGGTGTTGAACAGGGCGCGCAAGTATTCGGGATCGTCGTTGACGGGTGCGGTGAGCTGTTCGCCGGCCCGCCAGGCCAGCACGTCGAGCCCGGTGAGCGCGGGGTGGGGATCAAGCGGGTGTGCGGTGTTGACCAGGGCCACCACGACGGGCAGGTGGATCAGGAGGTCGACGGCGACAGCAGGCCCGGCCGAACCGGTGAAACCCAGTGTCCCGTCGTCGCCGACGCGGACGCCCTTGAAGAAGGACACCGACGGTGCGACGTCGCGGATGTCGAGGCCGTGCTTGATGGCGGCCAACAGCATCTTGGCTCGCCCGGCCTCGGTCATGCCGCACAACGTGTCGTGGTGGCCGGAGCTGTCGGCGACCACGGTCGCCAGCACCCGGCCCTGATCGGACAGCAGCGGATGGCCGGCGCCCAGGTACGCCTGCCACGGCACCTTTATCGTGTCGGCGACATTGAGTCGCTCCCACGGCGCGTCGGAGCGGAACAGCAGCAGGTGCGCACATGCGCCGCCGTCGGGATCGATGAGCCGAAGGCGTGTTCCGCGGCCAAGCACGCGGGTCGCGTACGAACCCGGGGGAATGGCTTCGGACCACAGCAGACCCGACGGGTCGACGTCCGGTGGCGTAGCGGGAATCCGCATCGTGGCGGTACGTACCTGAGACCGGGCGTGGTTGCGCGCCCCAGTCGTTGAGTCGGTACTCAAGGTCGGCTCCTGTCCGATTAACTGTCACTTGAAAGTTTTCAGCGCAGCGATTCCACCCGCGTATCGCGGCTGTTACGACTGCGTTGACCGTGTTTCTGTCAGGTGACAGTTATTTAGTGCCAGGAAGGCCAGTGATGCGGCTGCCACGTGCAAGGCCAGAGCAGCCCCATGGTCGCGGCCACGCACGAGAGACCCGAGAGGACCACTTGTACCTGCACCAGACAATGCGTGCGACGCGCGCGATCCCTCACCTTGTCGAACGCTGTCTCATCGATCTCGGCGTGAGCTGGTACAGGCCGCGTAACGAGCCAAAAACTGACAATGATCGTGAAAGCCATCAGTACCGCGGATGCGTGGTCCCACCACGTTTCGGGGCTGTTCACTTGCAAGGTGCCGGCGACAAACGTCGCTGCGATCGCCGCGGTCAGCGCTACCACCACTTTCGCGGTGCCAATCGCCTGGCGAAGATGCTTTACCTCGCGCTCGCGCGCATCCGGAGTCATATCTGCCCCCCGCGGCTCCTCGCTCCCGCCGCACCTCCTGCATCGCATCTCGTGAGTATCGCAACGACAGTGTGACAATGTGGCCATGCACAGCGAAGGCCGTGGCCGCCCGAGGCTGGAGCAGTCGCGACGCCCCGGCAAGACCGCGCGCGAAGAGATCCTCGACGCCGCCGCGGAGCTCTTCACCAACCTGGGCTACGCCAGCACCTCGACGCGGCGGATCGCCGATGCCGTCGGTGTGCGTCAGGCCTCGCTGTACCACCACTTCGCTACCAAGGACGACATCCTCGACGCGCTACTGGCGGGCACCGTCGACGAGCCGTTGCGGTTGGCCGCCGAACTCCTCGCCGAGAAGGGCCCCGCCGCGCCACGCCTGCACGCGCTGGTGGTCGGTGACGTCACCCAGCTGTGCGCCAGCCGATGGAATCTCGGCGCGCTGTACCTGCTGCCCGAACTGCGCCTCGACAGGTTCGAGCAGTTCCGGCTGCGTCGCGCCGAACTGCGGGGCCGCTACCGCAGCCTCGCCGCCGAGGTCATCGAGGAGTGCGACGGTCCCGCCGACGCCGACGATCTACCGTTTCGGCTGGTCGAATCGGTGATCAACCGCCGCTCCGACGACACGGACTGCCCCGACGAGCAGCCATTGGTGATCGCCGACGGCGCACTGCGCACGCTGGGATTCGACGGCGACTTCGCCAAAGTTCACAAGCTGACAGCGGCGCGGCTGGGGTTTGCCGATACAGTCCAGGTGTGACCGAATACCAGACCATCACGTTTGAGCAGTCCGGCCCAATCACACGGATCACCCTCAACCGGCCTGACGCCGCAAACGGCATGAACGACACCATGACTCGCGAACTTGCCGATGCCGCCAAGCGCTGTGACACCAACGCAACGAAGGTGGTGGTCCTCACCGGATCGGGCCGATTCTTCTGCGCCGGAGGGGACCTCAAGTCGTTCGCGGCGGCGGAGACCCGCGGCCCCTTCATCAAGGGCGTGGCGGACGACCTGCACCGCGCGATCTCGACGTTCGCGCGGATGGACGCCGTGCTGATCAGCTCGGTCAACGGCGTGGCGGCAGGCGCCGGATTCTCTCTCGCCGTGACGGGCGACCTGGTGCTTTCGGCGGAGTCCGCGTCGTTCACGATGGCCTACACCCGCGCCGGTTTGAGCCCCGACGGCAGCTCGTCGTACTTCCTGCCGAGGCTGATCGGCATCACCAAAACCAAGGAGCTGATGCTGACCAACCGGACTCTGTCGGCTCAGGACGCATCACAGTGGGGACTGGTCACCGAGGTTGTTCCCGACGCGGAGCTTACCGCCCGCGCCGATAAGCTCGCCGAGCAAATGGCTTCCACCGCAAGGGGATCCAACGGCGGAGTCAAGGCGCTCATGCTCGCCACCTTCTCCAGCGGGCTGGAGGAGCAGATGGAGCTCGAAGGCCGCCTGATCGCCGCCCTCGCCGACTCCGCCGACGGCCGCGAGGGCATCGACGCGTTCCTGGCGAAGCGGAAGGCCGAGTTCGCCTAGAACGAGTGTTCTTCGGCGGGGAAGGCCCCAGTGGCGACGTCGTTGGCATACTGCATTGCCGCGCTGCGTAATTCGCTGCCGACGTCGCCGAAGCGCTTGACGAACTTCGCCGTCTTGCCACTGGTCATGCCCGCCATGTCCTGCCAGACCAGCACCTGCGCATCGCAGTTCGGTCCTGCGCCGATGCCGACGGTGGGGATGGTCAGCTTGCCGGTGATCTGAGTTGCCAGTTCGGCGGGCACCATCTCGAGCACGACGGCGATCGCGCCGGCTTCCTGTACGGCGATCGCGTCATGGATGGTCTGCTCGGCCGCGTCGCCGCGGCCCTGAACGCGGAAACCGCCGAGGCCGTTCACGCTCTGCGGGGTGAAACCAATGTGGGCCACCACGGGAATGCCGGCCTGCGTAAGCGTCGCAATCTGGTCGGCGACGCGCTCGCCGCCCTCGAGCTTGACCGCATGGGCGCCGGTTTCCTTCAGGAACCGGGTCGCGGTGGCCAGCGCCTGTTGCGGGCCGGCCTCGTAACTGCCGAACGGCAGGTCGGCGACCACCAGCGCGTGCGGAGCGCCCCGCACCACGCCGCGCACGAGCGGAATCAGCTCATCGATGGTCACCGGCACGGTGGTGTCGTAGCCGTAAACCACATTGGCGGCGGAGTCACCGACGAGCAGCACCGGAATCTCGGCGTCGTCGAAGACCCGCGCGGTGGAGTAGTCGTAGGCCGTCAGCATGGCCCACTTGTGGCCCTCGGCCTTCCACTTCTGCAGGTGATGGGTGCGGACTTTGCTCCGCGGCTTTGAAGAATCGGCAGCACCGTAAACAGTCTGCTCAGACATCATTGTCCCTCGTAGTTTCGTCGGGTCGAATCCTCGAGGCCGTCGCGGTCCCCGGGTTCGTCTGACCGCTTACAAGTCTGCCACCTCGGCGCGAGAAAGTTAAAAGCCACGTTAAGTGGATTTCCTCACACCTGCCGTCGCCGCGCCTAACATCACCGGCATGCAACGGCTCAGCGGACTCGACGCCAGTTTCCTGTATTTGGAAACCCCAAAGCAGCCATTGCATGTGTGCTCGATCCTCGAGCTCGACACCTCGACCATCCCGGGTGGGTACACGTTCGACCGGCTACGCGACGCGCTGGGCCTGCGCATCAAGGCCATGCCGCAGTTCCGCGAAAAGCTCGCCGATTCCCGGCTGAACCTCGACCATCCGGTGTGGGTGGACGACAAGGACTTTGACGTCGATAGGCACCTGCACCGCATCGGCCTGCCATCGCCTGGTGGCCGACACGAACTTGCCGAGATCTGCGGACACATCGCATCGCTTCCGCTGGACCGCAGTAGGCCGCTGTGGGAGACCTGGGTGATCGAGAACGTCGCAGGCACCGACGTGCACGCCGGCGGCAGGCTGGCGGTGATGACCAAGGTGCACCATGCAGGCGTCGACGGCGTCACGGGGGCCAACCTGATGTCGCAGCTGTGCAGCACCGAACCCGATGCTCCGGCACCCGACCCCGTCGATGGGGTCGGCGACGCCAGCGGCCTGGAAATCGCGCTGAGCGGCGCGGTCAAGTTCGCCACCCGGCCGTTGAAGCTGATCAACGTGCTGCCGACCACGGTCTCGTCGGTGGTCGACACCGTCAAGAGGGCCCGCAGCGGCCTCACCATGGCCGCGCCGTTCGCCGCGCCGAAGACAGCCTTCAACGCCAACGTCACGGGCCACCGCAATATCGCGTTCGCCCAGCTCGATCTCGAGGACATCAAGACGGTGAAGAACCACTTCGGCGTCAAGGTCAACGACGTCGTGATGGCCCTGGTGTCCGGGGTGCTTCGCAAGTTCCTTGCCGACCGCGGCGAACTGCCCGACAACTCGTTGGTCGCAATGGTTCCGGTCTCGGTGCATGAGAAGTCCGACCGGCCCGGCCGAAATCAGGTGTCTGGCATGTTCTCGAAGCTGGAGACCCAAATCGAAGATCCCGCTGAACGCCTCAAGTCGATCGCCGAAGCGAACTCCGTTGCCAAACAACACAGTTCGGCGATCGGCGCGACCCTGCTTCAGGACTGGACTCAATTCGCCGCACCTGCGGTGTTCGGAGTGGCCATGCGCGTCTACGCCGCGAGCAGGCTGACCGCCGCGAAGCCGGTACACAACCTGGTGATCTCCAACGTGCCCGGCCCGCAGGTGCCGCTGTACTTCCTGGGCAGCGAGGTCAACGCGATGTACCCGCTGGGCCCGATCTTCCACGGTTCGGGGCTGAACATCACCGTGATGTCGCTGACCGGCAAGCTCGACGTCGGCATCGTGTCGTGTCCCGAGTTGCTGCCAGATCTGTGGGACATGGCAGACGACTTCGAAGTGGCTCTCAACGAGTTGCTCGACGCCACGAGATAGCGCCCTCGCCAGGGCAGATGTACGGTCATGGCAGCATGTTGAGCCATGAGCCTCAAGATCGGGGTCCTCGCGACCATCGCTGCCCTGGTGCTGGGGGGGTGCAGCAACGTGGTCGACGGGCGCGCCGTCATCTCGGCGCCCCGGCCGGGCTCACCGATCCAGTGGGCACCATGCAAGGCCTCCGCCGCCTCGGATGAGACCCGCATCCCCGCCGGCGCCGAGTGCGGCTTGCTGTCGGTGCCGGTCGACTATGCCAAACCCGACGGTGACGTAGCCCAGATCGCGATGATCCGCTTCAAGGCGACCGGCCAAAAAATCGGCTCACTCGTCATCAACCCCGGTGGCCCTGGCGAGTCCGGCGTCGAGGCCGCGGCATCGATGGCGGCCACACTGCCGTCGTCGGTGCGTGAGCGGTTCGATCTCGTCGGCTTCGATCCGCGGGGCGTCGCCAACTCCATGCCCGCGGCGTGGTGCAACTCCGATGCGGACAACGACCGGCTGCGTGCCGACCCCACCGTCGAGTACACGCAGGCGGGGGTCGACCACATCGAGAAGGAGAACAAGGAGTTCGTCCAGCGTTGCGTCGACAAGATGGGCACGGAGTTCCTGGCGAACCTCGGAACCGCCAACGTCGCCAAGGATCTCGACGCCATTCGCGCCAGCCTTGGCGACGAGAAGCTGACCTATCTCGGCTACTCATACGGCACCCGGATAGGCGCGCTGTACGCCGAGGCATATCCCGAGAAGGTTCGGGCGATGATCCTCGACGGCGCCGTCGACCCCAACGCCGACCAGATCGAGGAGGAGATCCGCCAGGCCGCCGCGTTCCAGAAGGCGTTCGACAACTACGCCACCGACTGCGCCACCAGCCCGGACTGCCCGCTTGGCACCGACCCCACCAAGGCGGTGGACGTGTACAAGAGCCTGGTCGACCCGCTGGTCAAGCACCCGGCGAAGACGAAGGACCTGCGCGGGCTGAGCTACAGCGACGCGATCGTCGGGACGATCCTCCCGCTTTATTCGCCGACGCTGTGGCGCCACCTCACCCAGGCGCTGTCCGAGCTCAAAGACGGCACCGGCGACACCATGCTCGCGATGGCCGACCTGTACATGGGCCGCGATCCGGACGGGCACTACAACAACTCCACCGACGTCCGCGTTGCGGTCAACTGCATGGACAAGCCGCACATCACCGACCGCGTCAAGGTGGTCGAAGAGGACCGTCGCACCCGCGAGGTGGCGCCGTTCATGAGCTACGGCGAGTTCACCGGCCTCGCGCCGCTGGACACCTGCGCGTTCTGGCCGGTGCCTGCGACGGGCGATCAGCACGAGATCAAGGTGAACGGCCTGCCGCCGATCCTGGTGGTGTCGACGACGAATGATCCGGCCACGCCGTATCAGGCCGGGGTCGATCTTGCCCAGCAACTGGGTGGCACCCTGCTCACCTTCGACGGCACCCAGCACACCGTTGTCTTCCAGGGGAATTCCTGCGTCGACGACATCGCGGCGCGCTACCTTGTCGACGTGACCGTGCCACCGCCGAACACGCGATGCTGACCATCACCACCGTCGGCAGCTCCGACGTGCCCGACCTGATGCCGATGTTGCGGGCCTACTGCGACTTCTATCAGGTCGATCCGTCCGACCACCGGTTGCGGGTGCTGGTAGCCGCGTTGATCGACGATCCGTCCGAGGGACTTCAGCTCATCGCTCGCGATTCCGATGGAACACCACAAGGTTTCGCGACGATCTACTGGACATGGCAGACGCTGTACGGCGCGCGGGTCGGGGTTCTCAACGACTTGTTCGTGATACCGGAATCCCGCGGCTCTGGTACCGGGCGCGCTCTGATCGAGCGCTGCCGGGAGCTCTGCGGAGAGCGCGGCGCCGAGAAGCTGGTGTGGGAAACGGCGCCCGACAACACGACGGCGCAACGTCTTTACGACGGCATCGGCGCCGAGCGATCGACCTGGTTGACCTACGAGCTAGACGCCCGATAACGGCAAGGTCACCGTTGTATTCCAGCCGCCGACCGGCGCCGTTCATCCGTGCGAACATGTTCGCCATGTGGCGGGTGGGCGGGGTTTGTTCGGTGCTGCTCGCGATCTTGTCGGTGTCAGCGATCGCGTGCCCGGCCGCATGGGCTTCACCTGAAGGGGAGTCGAACCAGCATTACGGCCAGCCGCCGCCGTGGGGAAGCTGCGAGCGGTGGGTCGGTGACGTCACCAGAATCCCGACCGCACAGTGCGGCACGGTGTCGGTGCCCGTCGATTACGCGAAACCCGAAGGCGCACAAGCACAGCTGGCGGTGATCCGCATCCCGGCGTCGGGCGACCGGATCGGCGTGCTCGTGGTCAACCCGGGCGGACCTGGCGCGTCGGCCGTTGACACGGTAGCCAGCATGGGCGCATCGCTCGCCGACACGGACGTCATGCGCCGGTTCGATTTGGTGGGCATCGATCCGCGTGGGGTCGCTCATTCCACGCCAGAGTTACGCTGCCGCACCGACGCCGAGTTCGACGCGTTCCGTCGCGAGCCGATGGCCGACTACAGCCCCGAAGGGGTCGCCCACATCGAAGCCCTCAACGCCCAGTTCGCCGACGAGTGCGCGCAGCGGATGGGCACCGAGTTCCTCGCCAACGTCGGGACCGCGTCGTCGGCGCGTGACATGGACGTGGTGCGCGCGGCGCTGGGCGAGAACCAGATCAACTATCTCGGCTTCTCCTACGGCACCGAACTGGGCGCGGCCTATGCCAATGCCTACCCCGACCGCGTGCGGGCGATGGTGCTGGACGGCGCCGTGGACCCCAGCCTGGGTCCCATCACCAGCAGCATCCGCCAGATGGCGGGTTTCCAAACGGCTTTTAACGATTACGCCGCCGACTGCGCACAGTCGGCGGGCTGCCCGCTCGGCACCGATCCGGCGAAGTTCGTCGACCGCTTTCACGAGCTCGTCGACCCACTGGTGAACAAGCCTGGGTGGACCTCGGATCCGCGCGGCCTGAGCTACCAGGACGCGATTACCGGCACGGTCGACGCGCTGTACGCGCAGCGCTACTGGCAGTACCTGACCAGCGGTCTGCTGGGGCTGCAGCGCGGCACCGACGCAGGGGACCTGCTGCTGCTGGCCGATGACTACCAGCACCGCGATGCGTCGGGCCACTACAAGAACCTGCAGGATGCCTTCGCCGCGATTCGCTGCGTCGACGCACCGTACCCGACCGACCCGGCGGTGTGGGCCGGCGCCGATCGGCAGATCCGTGCGGCCGCGCCGTTCCTGGAGTACGGCACCTTCACCGGCTTCGCCCCGCGCGACCTGTGCGCGATGTGGCCGGTGCCGGCGACGTCGACCCCGCACCCGGCCACCTCACCCGGGCCGGGCAAGGTCGTCGTCGTCTCCACCACGCACGACCCGGCCACGCCATACCAGGCGGGGGTGGATCTCGCCCGTCAGATGGGCGCCTCGTTGCTCACCTTCGACGGCACCCAGCACACGGTGGTGTTCAACGGCGACCAATGTGTGGACACGGCGGTGGCGAACTTCTTGATCGGCTCGGCGGTGCCGCCGGACGGTCTGAGCTGCTAATGCTCCTATTCGCCGTCGGCGTGTGTGGATTCTGCGGCCGCTTGCAGCCGGGTGACGATGTGATCGGGATCGATCTCCTGGCCGGGCCGGTTGTTCGCATCGGCGTCGATCGGTAAGCCGATCGCCACGTCGGTGCCATTGGGGTCGCGGTACCACAGGCGCACTCCGCTGACGTCGTTTGTGGCGCGGTGGTGGCGGGAACCGATCGCGATCAGTCGCTTGTACGTGTCGAGGGCAGCGATTGCGGAGGGGGCCGACACCGTGAGTGAAATAACCCCAGCGACTTCGGGATTGGCGTTCATCGCGATGTCGGAATGCTCGATAACGACCCGGAGCCCGGCGGTCTCGACGACCGCGATCCGGTTACCGACTGTGCGTGGATCCGCGCCGAGAAGGGTGCCCCACCAGGCTCGCATCGACTCCCACTCGTGGGTCAGCAGGACAATCTCGTCAACGCGTGGGTTCATAGCTCTCCTTGACGGTTGCCGTCAGACCTAGTCGATCGAGTGCGGCACCGAGCGCATCGGCGTAGCCATTGCTCGATGGGTCAAGCACTGCGGCGATGTGAGCATCCGGCCGCAGCAGTAGCGCCTGTCCTGCCGCCAGCGGCCGCAGCGGCCCGCTGCGGACCGCGAGGTCGACACCAATCACCGTCAGTGGCCGTCCGACCGCTGTCTGCGCATCGCGCCAACTCGACTCGTGCTGCGACGCGGCCAGAACCGTCAGCGTGTCGCGCGCAGGGAGGTCGAGCGTGGAGACCCTCGATCCGTTGTACTGGACCCACGCGTGTGGTAGCCGTCCCCCCACGCGTACGACCGGGGTGTAGAACTCGATGTCCATGAGGTCATCGGATACGTCGCCCTCGTCGAGGAATCCGCGGGCGTAGTGCACACCGAGATCGAGACCCCACGTTCGGAAGTGGCCGCCCTGGAGGGCGATCACCTCCTGCACCCGGTCCCGGAGGCGTGCTCCGATGCGACCCCGGGAAGTCACCCGGCCAATCCGCCGCATTGCCACCGTCATGAGTGTGGTTACCGTCAAGCGTGACGCTGGGCGTGGCATCGCAGCCATCGGTTGGGACCCGGCCAGAGCCTGCAGCGCGCGCACTCCAAATCGAGGCAATCCGAGCGCGGCGTAGACGTCCATCAGACCGTCGAAGTTTTTCACCGAATGCTCGGTGTTGGTGATGCCGACCGGTCGGCGTTCAGCCTCGTAGGTGTCGAGCAGATCAGCCGGTGCACGCTTAGAAATGTCCCACGCCAGTTTCCAGGCCAGGTTGTGGGCATCGTGTACGCCGGTATTGAGTCCTAGACCACCGGTCGGCGGGAAGCGGTGCGCGGCGTCGCCGATCAGGAATATGCGTCCTACGCGGTATCGATCGACGACCTGCGCCGTCATCGCCCAGCTCTGCACCGAGTGGATGTCGACGGCCAAATCCCTCTGTCCCACCGCATCTCGGATTCTGCGGCGGCAATCGTCCGCGGTGAATTCCTGGAGACGCTGAACCGGCGGGAAGTAGGGGAACTGGAAGACGAAGTCACCGGGTGAGGAGTGCACGATCAGAATTCCCGGCGCGCGTGGGGTGCAGGTCAAGATGACGGGGGCTCGGCGTGACCACAGATAGGCGCGCAAGTCGGCGCTGAAGTGGACGCTGATCACCTGTTGAAGTACCGGGCCGCGCATCTGGAGTCCGCATGTGCGCCGGATATGG
>Ga0134122_10001495_pt1 | contig 16912 bp, 11 predicted proteins | sample KB302_FD_96461 | JGI IMG/M metagenome (GOLD analysis project Ga0134122, IMG submission 96461) | Terrestrial soil microbial communities without Nitrogen fertilizer from Kellogg Biological Station, Michigan, USA - KB3-0-2 | ecosystem: Environmental > Terrestrial > Soil > Unclassified ... | reverse complement strand
GTCGAGCAATTCGCGGGTCTCGGCGCCCTCTCCCCCCTCCGGAGCCTCGCGGGGCGCCGCGGCACGGGCGGCGAGCTCGCGCCGCCAATCCTCTTCCGAAAACTCCCACCAGCGGCGGTTGAACTCCAGCAGCACCTTGGTCGCTGAGTCGTAGTGCAGCTCGATGACCGCCCGCCGTTTCTTGTAAGAAAAGCCGGGATGGACCAGCACGTGTCGGAGGCTCGAAAACGGAATCGTGACGATCGCGCGATCGGCGGAGTATTCGGCGGTCCGCGTGGAGTCTTCCTCCGCGACCGTGCGAATCCAAACCAGCGGCGGGGCATCGGGTTCCGCCTCCCGCCACTCCAGCCGGATCATCCGCTGTCCCATCACGAGCTCCACCTTGCCGGTTTCGAGCACGCGCTCCTTCAAGACGTCGGTCAGCCGATCGCTGCCGCCCGCGATCTCCCAATAGGTGGCCCCCGGATTGATGTCGCTCCGGCCGAGGAAGCTGTGGAAGAAGGCGAGCGGCAGCCGCGACGTGAGGTTCTCCAGCGTGCCGATCGCCTCGATGGTGTTGTCGGAAAGCCCCGCCACCTCTTTCAAGTAGCCCCACATCGAGTACCGATCGAGGTCGTAGATCAGGTGCGCCCACCCCTCCACCCACTCGCGGAACGGTTTGTTCACGCGCTGCCGGGTCTCTCGATCGACCGTGGAGTAATAGTCGCGGACGGGATCGAGCGCCGCGTTGATCATGTCGCTCGCGGTCTTGCGGCGCCGCCACGATTCGAGCTCGAATCCGCCGTTGATCGCCCGCGGGTCGCGCGCATAGTCGGCGCGGCGGACTTGGGTTCCGTTGGTGCGCATCCAGGTCCGCGAGAGCTTGTCGGGCGACTTGAAACCGGGCTGATCCGGGCCGTTCCTCCAGGTGGCCGAGCCGTCGAACGGCTTGTAGATCACAGGCGGCACGGGTCCCGACGTGCTGCCGCTGTTCGGATCGACATCGACGTTGTAGAACAGGCGACGCGGAAGTCCCAGGCGATCGACCAGACCGAGGACGAGAGGGTGGAAATCCGGCAGCCGCATCGCGCCCGCCTCGGCGTACTGCGCCGGATCTTTGAACTCGCGGAAGGTTTTGATCCGGCCGCCGACGCGGTTCCGGTTCGCCTCGACCAGCGTCACCTTGTGGCCCGCCCGGGCGAGCAGCCACGACGCGGTGAGTCCCGCGATGCCGGCACCGACGACCAGCACGTGCCGCGGCTTGGCCGCGGGCGGCAGCCCGTCATCGACCAGAATCTCCAGGTACTTCTTGGTCAGATCCTCGTTCTGCGGCCCCACCCGCAGGAGGACGCGCGCCAGAAGCTGGGCTTTTTCCCACCGCTCGGGATCGATCGGCTGCATGATCCGTCTCCTCGCTGACGAACAGGCCCGTCGCCGCGCCGGAGGAAGGCGCGGAGCCAGGCCGCCTGAAAAGAGAACGCAGTTGAAGTGGCTGGAGGGAAGGGTAGCACGCAGGGCGTTCCGATCCTTCGGGTCGCTTCGGGTCGAGCTGCCCGCCGGAGGTCGTTTAGAATATAGTGTGTAGAGAACCCCAGCGTTTGGCGATCGAGAATGCCTTGCGACCCTTGAAGGGAGCACCGCGTGAGACCGCAGCCCTCAACAGTTCGAACGATTCGACGGACGCTCCGCGTGGCGGCCCTCGCGCTTCTGCTGCCCTCGTGGGGGTGCCCGAGCCCCAGCACCGGCGGCACCCGCCAAGCCACCCAGAATCTGGACTGCGCCGCCGCGGCGATCGAATCGACCCGTTGCGCGCAGGGGCTCGAACGGAGCATGGACCGCTGCGCCTATGCCGAATTGATCGCGCGAGTCTGCCAATCGGCGGAACCGCGCGGATTGACGGCTACAGCGGGTCTGACCGCCGCCGCTCCATCGAACCCCGGGAGCGGTTACAACCCGCGAACGACCACGGTCTTTTATCGCGAGATTCCGGGTGGAACCGAGAAGAGCTCGACCGGCTCGCTCTCGGCGGACCCTTGGGCGTTGTCCTGTCAGGGGAAGACCGGCACCGAGCTGGCCGCCTGCCTGCGTTCGCGCTTCCTGGTCAGCAGTCCCGCCGTCTGCGCGGAATACGCGAAGGCTTTTGGCGTCAACTCGTGCGGCACGCCGGGAGGCGGCTGGACGCGGGGACCGAGCAACGAGCGTTGGGGCAGCGCGGTCCAAGCGCTCAACTATTTCTGTGAGAACGATCCGGCGGTGATCGGCTCGACGGGCCGGGCCGGCGGCTGGGATTGCGAGAGCACCGCGGTCGAATGGGCTCGCCTCGGGGCGTTCGGCGGCGAAGCGATCGTCACCGAATGGCAGCGCCGCTCCGAGCCGCCGGTCTGCGGCAACCACCGGCGCGATCCGGGCGAGACCTGCGCCAACTGCCCCACGGACATCGGCCCCTGCGTGCCGCCACCGTCCGATCCGGAAGCGATCGACTGTTCAAGCCTGACCCTGCCCGCTCCCGGAGCGCCGCTGTCCGTGACCTACCGGGCGGACGTCGCCTCGACCGGATTGTCGGAGACCCGCCAGGTGAATTGCCGGTTGCGGCCGTAGTAGGGGCGGCCCCCCGTTGGCCGCCCTTGCAGGATCCAACCGTTTGCCCGATTCCAGGGCGGCCACGGGGGGCCGCCCCTACGGGGACGCCGCCTATTTCAGAGGTCAGTGGCGCCATTTGCGCTCCGCCCCGTTCTGTGAGATGCTTCACCCGTCAGCTTTCCAGCCTTGAATTTCCGGGCTCCCGAAACCTCGACACGCAGCACCCGATTTCGAGGGCCTCCCGGCCCCAGCGGCGGCCTCACCGGCAAGTCCCCCGTTTTTCCCCCTGCATCGCCGGAACCAATTGAGCGCGAGCCTCATCTCGCACGGCGAGATACCGCGCTCAGAAAGAAGTAGGTTCCAATGCCTTTCACCAAATTCGGCCTTCACCCCACGCTGCTCGCGGGCGTCCGCGACATGGGCTACGACCAGCCCACCCCGATTCAGCTCGACGCGATTCCTCCCGCCATGGCGGGACGCGACCTGCTCGCCTGCGCGATGACCGGCAGCGGCAAGACCGCGGCGTTCGTGCTGCCGACGCTCCATCGCCTGCTCGGCAAGAGCCGCGGCGTGACGCGGGTCCTGGTCCTCACCCCCACGCGGGAGCTGGCCGCTCAGATCGAAGAGAACACCCGCGCGCTCGGCGCGCACACGAACCTGAAGAGCGCGGCCGTTTTCGGCGGCGTCGCGATGGGTCCGCAGGAGCGGGCGTTCCGCACCGGCGTCGATGTCCTGATCGCGACCCCCGGGCGCCTGCTCGACCATTTCCAGTATCCGTACGCGAAGCTGCCCGGGATCGAGATCCTAATCCTCGACGAGGCCGACCGGATGCTCGACATGGGCTTCTTGCCGGACATCCGTCGCGTGCTCAAGCACCTGCCGACGACCCCGCGCCAGACGCTGTTCTTCTCGGCCACCATGCCGCAGCCGATCGTCGTCCTGTCCCGCGAGCTGCTCTCGTCGCCCGCGATGGTGAACGTCGAACGCAAGGCGGCGCCGGCCGAAGGGGTGACCCAGACGCTGTTTCCCGTGCGCGACGATTTGAAATCCGCTCTGCTGCTCGAAATGCTCCAGCGCGATGAGATTAAGAGCGCGCTGGTGTTCACCCGCACCAAGCATCGCGCGAACCGCTTGGCCGATTACCTGAACCGCCACGGCGTGCCGTGCGAACGGATTCACGGCAACCGGAGCCAAGCGCAGCGGACGCTCGCCCTCTCCCGCTTCAAGGAAGGGAAAGATCGCGTGCTGGTCGCGACCGACATCGCTGCCCGCGGCATCGACGTCGAACTGCTGTCCCACGTGATCAACCTGGACGTCCCGAACATCCCCGAGGATTACATCCATCGCGTCGGCCGGACGGCCCGGGCCGGAGCGGTGGGCGAAGCGTTCACTTTCGTCGGCGACAACGAAGGGGCGGAGCTCGCGGCGATCGAGCGCGCGATCGGCAAGAAACTGCCGCGCAAAAAGCTCGAAGGCTTCGACTACGAACGCAAGGTGAACGAGAAGCTCGAAATCCCGATCGCGGAACGGATCGCGAAGATCCGCTCGCAGCGTTCGGAAGAGCGCGCCCGCGCCAAAGAGAAAGCGGTGCGCAAGGCGACCGGCGTACCGGCCGCCCGGCAACCCGGCCAGAGCGCGGGCGGCAACGTCGCTCCGACCGGTGGCCGCGGCCCGAGCGGTCCGCGACCCGGCGAGGCGCGCCGTCCGCAAGGCGGGCGCCCCGGCCAGGGTCAGGCACCGCGCGGAGCCTCCCCCGGCCGTGCGCCGCGGAATTACAGCACCGCCACCGCGCCGGCCGGTCGTTCTGCGCAGTCGCCCGGGCGCAGCCCGGAACGCGGAGCGCTCGGTTCGCCGACCACCCCGTGGCATCTGCGCGGCGCTTCGCTCGACGCCCCCCGGCGTTCGGAGCCGAGTCAAGCCGCCCGGACCTCCGAGCCGGGTCGGCCGCGCGACCGTCGTAGGTAACAGTCCGGGCAGGTGAAGCCTGGTACAGCCCTCACCCCAACCCGGGGGTGAGGGCCCTTTGCCGCTCTGCGGCATCGCATGGTAGGGTCGCGGCATCCGCCCGTCTAGGAGCTGCCGCGATGCCGCCGACCCTCACCAAAACCTCGCCCGCCACGACCGCTACGATCTCGAAACCGACCGGCATGCCCCCGACGCCGCGCGCCGAGATCGACGCCGCGGCGCGCGATCTTCAGAAGGCGAAACGCGCCTGGATTGCCGTGCCGCCGGCCGAGCGGTTGAAGCTGCTCGCCGAGATGACCCGGCGTACCCTGGCGGTCGCCGATCGTTGGGCCGCGCTCTGCACGGAGGCGGAAGGTCTCACCCCCGGCCATCCGGCCTGGGGCGAAGAGGCGATGGTCGGCCCCTACTTCATGCTGCGCAATCTGCGCCTGATCGAGGCGTCGGTGGCGGACCTTGCGGCGGGCCGGAAGCCGCGCATCCCCGGCCGGGTTCGGCGGCTCGCCGACGGCCGAGCGGCGGCCCGGGTCTTTCCGTTCGACATCTGGGATCGCCTGTTCTACACCGGCGTCTCCGCCGAAGTTTGGATGGAGAAAGGCGTCACGCCGGAGAACCTGGCCTCCACCCAGGCGGTTGCCTATGACAACCCACAAGATCCCGGCGCCGTTTGTCTGGTGCTCGGAGGCGGCAACGTCTCAGGGATCGCGCCGCAGGACACGCTCTATAAGCTGTTCGTCGAAAATCGCGTCGTCCTGCTCAAAATCCACCAGGTCAACGAATACCTGGGGCCGATTCTCGCCGAGATCTTCGAGCCGCTCGCGAAGAGCGGTTTCTTCCGGATCGTCTACGGCGGCACGCCGGAGGGCGCCTATCTCGCGAACCATCCCGACATCGACGAGCTGCACATCACCGGCTCGGACAAGACCTACGACGCGATCGTCTTCGGCACGGGACCCGAGGGGCAGGCGCGCAAAGAGCGCGATGAGCCGATCAACCCGAAGCCCTTCTCCTCCGAGCTGGGCAACGTCTCGCCGGTGATCGTGGTCCCCGGCGATTGGAGCGATTCCGACCTCGCCTACCACGCCGAAAACCTGGTGACCCAGTTCACCAACAACGCCGGCTTCAACTGCAACGCGACCCGGGTGATCCTCACCTGGGCCGGCTGGCCGCTACGCGAAAAGCTGCTCGCCGAGATCCGTCGGCTGCTCCAATCGGCCGACCTGCGCAAGGCCTATTACCCCGGCGCCGCCGACCGTTTCGGCCGCTTCGCCGCCGCGCATCCGGAGATGGAACAGTTCGGCAGCCCCCAACCCGAAGAGCTTCCCTGGGGATTCATCTCCGGAGTTTCGATCGCGAACGAGAACGACCTCTGCTTCACGATGGAGGCGTTCTGCGGTATTTCCTGCGAAGCGCCGATCGAGGCCGCCTCGCCCGCCGAATTCGTCGCCGCGGCGACCCGCTTCGCCAACGAGAGGCTCTGGGGAACGCTCAACGCAACGCTGCTGGTGCATCCCGCCTCGCGCCGCGACGGGCAACTGGGCAAAGCGGTCGAGCGCGCGATCGAGGATCTTCGCTACGGCACCGTGGCGATCAATCACTGGGCGGCGATCGGCTACGGCGTGATCGTCACCCCCTGGGGCGCCTACCCGGGCCACCCGAGGAACGACATCCGCTCCGGCACCGGCTGGGTCCACAACACGCTGATGTTTTCGCGGATCGAAAAAACCGTCTTCCGCGCCCCGTTCCGCGTCCTGCCCAAGCCGGTCTGGTTCCTCACCCACAAGACCGCGAACCGCCTGACGCCCAAGCTCGGAGCCTTCGAAGCCGCGCCCTCGATCGCCAAACTGCCGGGAATCTTCGCGCTCGCGCTGCGGGGGTAGTTAGGCGATCCCGTCCGGTCGATGCGACAATCTTCGCGAACCTGACGGAGTCCAGGAGGAGCGAGGCGGCCCGGCCCGCCCGGCGAGCCCGATGAGTCGTACCCCCGAACAGCGCGCCCGGATGCGGATCGACGCCGATCTGGCCGAATCCGGCTGGGTGGTGCAGAACCTGGAGGACGCCAATCTCTCTGCGGCCCTAGGGGTGGCGGTGCGCGAGGTGACTCTTCGCACGGGGCATGGCCGGGTGGATTACCTGCTGTTCGTGGACGGAAACCCAGTGGGCGTCCTAGAGGCGAAGCCGGAAGGGCATCCCCTCTCCGGGGTCGAGCCTCAGACGCAGATCTACTCGGCGGGCCTTCCTTTCTATCTGCAGGCGCCGGTCGATCCGCTGCCGTTCCTCTACCGTTCAACCGGTGCGCTCACCGCGTTTACCAACCTGCTGGATCCGGTGCCCGCGAGCCGGGCCATCTTCCAGATTCATCGGCCGGAAACGATCGCCGAGTGGTTGCTGGAACCGGCGATCCAACCGCTCCGCGAAGCGGGAATGATCTTCGACCGGGATTCCCCCGGCCGTCCGAAGCCCGGCTCGCTCCGTCGGCGCCTTCGGGTGCTGCCCGAAACGGATCTGCCCGACCTCTGGCCGAACCAGCAGGAGGCGATCCGCGGTTTGGAGAAGTCGCTGCGCCAAGACCGTCCGCGGGCGCTGATCCAGATGGCGACCGGCAGCGGCAAAACCCGGGCCGCCGTCGCCGCGTCCTATCGCCTGATCAAACACGGCGGTGCCCGGCGCATTCTGTTCCTGGTCGATCGCACGAACCTGGGCGTACAGGCGGAAGAAGCCTTTACCGGTTACGTGACGCCGGACGACCATCGCAAGCTCGACGAGCTCTATGGCATTCAGCGGCTCGAAGGGGGCTCGATCGGCCAGGCGAGCAAGATCGTCATCACGACCATCCAGCGGCTCTATTCGATCCTCCAAGGAAAGGCGGAGCCTGAACCCGAAGACGAGGAAGGCTCGTTGTTCGAAGGGGCCGACGCCGGCCCGGAGGGCGGGCCGGCGGAGGCGCTGCCGGTGGTCTACAACCCGAAGATTCCGCCGGAATTCTTCGACGTGATTTTCATCGACGAGTGCCACCGCTCGATCTATACCGTCTGGCGCCAAGTGCTCGAATACTTCGACGCCTATCTGATCGGCCTCACCGCCACGCCGGCCGCCCACACCTACGGTTTCTTCGAGCAGAACGTGGTGATGGAGTACTCCTACGAGCGATCGGTCTCGGAGTGTGTGAACGTGCCGTTCGCGTTGTACCGAATCCGCACCCAGATTACCGAGCAGGGTTCGACGATCGAGGCGAGCGCCGAGCCGATCCTCGGCCTCCGCAGCCGCCGGAGCGGCACGAAGCGCTGGGTGCGCCCTGACGTCGATCTGACCTACACGGGCGGCGATCTCGATCGCGCGGTGGTGGCCGAGGATCAGATTCGCCTGATCGCCCGCACGTTCCGCGACCGCATGCTGCCTGAGATGTTTCCCGAGCGCGACGAGGTGCCGAAGACGTTGATCTTCGCCAAGGACGACCGCCATGCCGAGGACATCGTTGAAATCTTCCGCAAGGAGTTCGGCCTGGGCGACCAGTTTTGCCAGAAGATTACCTATAGGACCACCGGCAAGAAGCCGAAGGATTTGATCAGCGATTTTCGAATCCGCTATTTCCCGCGCGTCGCCGTGACGGTGGACATGATCGCGACCGGTACGGACATCAAGCCGATCGAGATCGTGATGTTTCTTCGCGCGGTCAAGAGCCGCCTCTATTTCGAGCAGATGAAGGGACGCGGCGTCCGGACGATTCCGCCGGACGATCTGATTGGGGTGTCCCCTACGGCTACGACGAAGAGCCGCTTCGTGGTGGTCGATTGTGTCGGCATTACCGAAACCGACCTTGCCGATTCCCGGCCACTCGAACGAAAGCCCAGCCAAAGCTTGGCGATGCTGCTCAACCAGGTCGCTCTCGGCACTCGCGATCCGGAGATCCACTCGACGGTGGCCGCGCGGTTGCTGCGGCTGGATCGAGAGCTTGCCGCTCGGCGCGATCCTTCTGTGCGCGAGCGCCTCAAAGAGCTGGCGGGAGGGGCGACGCTCTCGGAGATCGCGGGCGAGATCGTTCGGGCCCTGGAAGACGATGCCGCGATCGAGGCGGCGCGCGCCGATCTCGGGCTTTCGGCCGACGAGGAGCCCCCGTCCGCGGCGATCGAAGCGGCGGAGCGGCGTATGCTGCGCGAAGCGGCCCGGCCGCTCGCAACGCTCCCCGCCTTGCGGACCGCGATCCTCGAAGCGAAGGAGGATCTGGAGCAGGTGGTGGACGCGGTGAGTCGCGACGTACTGTTGGAGGCGGGGGCTCCCGAGGCGAAGGAACGGGCGCAGGCTCTGGTCCAAGATTTCGAGGCGTATCTCGCCGAGAACAAGAACGAGATCGAGGCGCTTCAGTTTTTCTATTCGGTCGATTACCGGCACCGGCTCCGTTTCGACGACATTCAACGCCTGGCGGCTGCGATCGGTTCGCCCCCGCGCTCGTGGACGCCGGAGGGTCTCTGGCGCGCGTATTCGGTGTTAGAACAGGACAAGGTGCGGGGCGCGTCGGCGAAGCGGCTGTTGACGGACGTGGTTTCGCTGGTCCGCTTCGCGCTCCATCAGGACGAGGAGCTGGTACCCTTCCCGGAGCGGGTGGAGCGAAAGTTCCGGGTGTGGTTGCAGCAGCAAGAGACGGCGGGGCGGAGGTTTTCGAAAAGCCAGCTCCGCTGGCTCGAAATGATGCGCGACCACATCGGGGCGAGCCTTACGGTCGAAGTGGACGATTTCGACTACACGCCGTTCGTCGACGAAGGCGGGCTGGGCAAGGCGCGGCAGGTTTTCGGAGAGGAGTTGGGTGAGGTGATGCGGGAGTTGAATGAGGCGTTGGCGGCGTGAGGGAGTATCTACCCCAAGCTTGGGAACAAGTGCCATTGGGTGAAGTTTGCGAGATTGTTGCTGGCGTCGGTATTCCAGAGAAGATACAGGGTCAAACTGACCTATCGGTCCCGATTTTCAAGGTTGGTGACATCTCTAGAGCCTGGCAGAGGAAACAGATCCAGCTGCTTACATCGATGAATACATTATCCGACGAGGCAGCTTTTGATCTGTCAAAGCGCCTCATTCCTTCGGGTGCCACCCTTTTTGCGAAGATTGGTGCGGCGATTGCGCTCAACAGGAGGGCGATCGCCGGATGTCCCTGCATAGTTGACAACAACGTCATGGCTCTTCTACCCAGGCCTGGCATCTCCTCCCTGTACATTTTCTATCTGATGACAACGATCCACCTTGATCAATTTGCTCGTGCGACAACCGTGCCTTCCATTAGGAAAGATGACGTAAGCGGGATCGAAGTCCCAATTCCTCCTTTTTTAGAGCAAGAGAGGCTTTCATCGGAACTGGACTCCTACCTCACTAGGCTCGATGCCGCCGAGCAAGCACTCCTCCGGGCCCAAGCGAACCTGAAACGCTACCGCGCCTCGGTCTTGAAATCGGCCGTCGAAGGTCGCCTGGTTCCCACCGAAGCGGAACTGGCGCGGCAGGAGGGACGAGAGTACGAACCGGCGTCGGCGCTGCTCGCGGGCATCCTCGCGGAACGAAAGTTTAGGTGGGAAAAAACCGAGCGGGCGAAGATGAAGGCGAAGGGAATCGTCCCGAAAGACAATCGGTGGAAGGCGAAGTACGAGGAACCGGTGGGTCCGGATTTGAGCGGGTTGCCGGATTTGCCGGAGGGGTGGTGCTGGGCGACGGTGGATCAGGTTGCAGAAGTAGGGACAGGAGCTACTCCGAGGCGAGGCGAGAATCGTTACTACGAAGGGGGGACGATCCCCTGGGTCACGAGTGCCGCCGTTAACGAGCGGTTTGTGCATGAGACTGCTGAGTTCGTAACGCCAGCCGCGCTCAAGGAAACGAACCTGAGCGTCTACCCCTCTGGAACCTTGATTCTTGCAATGTATGGAGAGGGGAGGACTCGTGGAAAGGTTGCCGAATTGACGATCGCCGCGACGACCAATCAGGCACTGGCGGCTCTGGTTCTTCCGGGGAGCGCCAAAGCTGTGCAACCTTGGGTATCCCTGTTCCTTGAGCATAACTACGAGGCGATCCGAAGGCTGTCTTCGGGGGGAGTCCAACCGAACCTGAATTTGGGGATCGTTCGAAGCCTCCAGTTTCCTCTGCCACCACTGATGACGCAAGGTGCGATCGTGAAGGAAGTGGAGGAAGCGCTTTCCGAGACAGAGAGTACTCTCGCTTCAATAGCAGGTTCCCTCGCCCGCATCGCCCGTCTCCGCCAGTCCATCCTCAAGTGGGCCTTCGAAGGCCGGCTCGTGGACCAAGATCCGAACGACGAGCCGGCGGCGGAGCTGCTGGCGCGAATTCGGGCGGCACGGGAGAAGCCTGGGGCGAGGAAGGACAAACCCCGGCGCGCACCGCGCCAGCCTCTGTCGGCGACGAAGTCACGGACCCGATAGGCGCTATTCGAGCCAGGCAGCGAAGAGACGACCCGGGAAGCCGCTCATTGGACCGTAGAGCCGCTTCCTGCGTTCGCAAACCGCTTCACGCGCTCGATAGTCTTTTTCTGAGAGGGAAAGCCACCTTCCGTGCCCGCAAGCCGCTCTCCGAGCCGGGAAGCCGTTTTTCTGGCGCGCAAAGCCGCTTTCCGGGACGGCGAGCCGCTTCCTGGGACGGATAGCCGCTTCCCGGGACGGATAGCCGCGCTCCGGGACGGATAGCCGCGTCCTGGGACTTACAGCCGCTTCCTGGGACTTATAGCCGCTTCCTGGGACGGATAGCCGCTTCCTGAGACGGCGATCCGCTTCCTGGGACCGATAGCCGCTTCCTGGGACGGAAAGTCACTTTCTGGCTCGGAAAGTCACTTCCTGGGCCCGACTGCCGCTTTCTGAGGCAGCAAATCACTCCCTGGCGTGGGAAGCCGCTTCCTGGGCCGTAGAACGATTTCCTGGGGCGTACGCGCCAGAGCGCCGCTCCGAGATAAGCTCCCGCCCCCGATGGCCGAATCCTCCGATCGATTGGTCCAAAAACTCTGGAGCTATTGCCAGGTTCTGCGTGACGACGGCTTATCGTACCAGGACTACCTGGAGCAGCTCACCTTCCTCCTCTTCCTCAAGATGGCCGACGAGCGGGAACGGCTGACCGGCGAAACGCAGCCGGTCCCCAAGGGCTTCCGCTGGAAAGACCTCGCGGCGCCGCGGATGGAAGGCGTGGCGCTCGAAGACCACTACCGGAAGACGCTCGCCCGCCTAGGTGCCGAGGGCGGCATGCTGGGCCTGATCTTCCGCAAGGCGCAGAACAAAATCCAGGACCCGGCGAAGCTGCGAAAACTGATCGTCGATCTGATCGGCCAGGACGACTGGCTCTCCATGACCGCCGACCTCAAAGGCGACGCCTACGAGGGGCTGCTCGAACGCAACGCCCAAGACGTCAAAGGAGGCGCGGGCCAGTACTTCACGCCGCGCCCGCTGATCGACGCGATCGTCGATTGCATCCAGCCGCGCCCGGGCGAAGTCATCGTCGATCCGGCTTGCGGCACCGGGGGCTTTCTGCTTGCGGCCTACGGCTACGTCGCCGGGCACTACAACCTGGACAAGAGACAGAAGAGCCACCTGCGCTACGACGCCCTGCGCGGTGTCGAGCTGGTCGATGGCGTTGCCCGGCTGTGCGCCATGAACCTCCTGCTCCACGGCGTAGGACCGACCGACGACGAGCGCGAGCCGCCGATTTCGATCGACGACGCCTTGCGGAACGAACCCGAGGCCCACGCCGACGTGGTCCTCACCAATCCGCCGTTCGGCAAAAAGTCGAGCATCACCGTGATCAACGAGGAAGGGGACGCGGACCGCCAGACCCTCTCCTATAACCGGCCCGACTTCTGGACCACCACCTCGAACAAGCAGCTCAACTTCGTCCAGCACGTCAAATCGGTGCTCAAGATCCACGGCCGCGCCGCGGTCGTCGTGCCCGACAACGTGCTGTTCGAAGGAGGTTCGGGCGAGACCGTCCGCCGCCGGCTGCTGCACGACACCGAGCTGCACACCGTCCTGCGCCTGCCCACCGGCATCTTCTACGCCCAAGGGGTGAAGGCGAACGTCCTCTTCTTCGACCGCAAGCCGGGGAGCGACAAGCCCTGGACGCGCGAGGTCTGGTTCTACGACCTGCGAACCAACAAGCACTTCACGCTCAAAGAGCGGCGCCTGGCCCGCGCCGACCTGGACGAGTTCGTCGCCTGCTACCGGCCCGGCGAGCGCGCCAAGCGCAAGGCGACCTGGTCCGAGAAGAATCCCGAGGGGCGTTTCCGCCGCTATGGCTACGAAGAGCTGATCCAGCGCGACAAAGTGAGCCTCGACCTGTTCTGGCTGCGCGACGAGAGTTTGGAAGATGCCGCCAACCTGCCCGATCCCCACCTCCTCGCCGCAGAGATCGCCGACGACCTCCGCGCCGCTTTGGAGCAGATCGAGGATGTCTTGGCGGATTTGCGGGCGCGGATATGAACAACGGGCGACGGCTCAGATCACCACGGTTCTGATCCAGATCACCCATGGCGTGTCGAAGCCGCGCCTTCAGCCGGGAAGTCACTTCCTGCGCTGTAAGGCGGCTTCCTGTTCTGTGGAACGGCTTCCCGAAGCGGGAAGCCGCTCTCCTGGGGTACTACCCACCGAGCCCCAGTTCCTCGATCGATTGGACCTCGAAGATCCGATCGGCGATCGCGCTGAGCCGGTCGACGGAGCGAATAGCGGCTAAGCGCTTCTGGAACGGCGCGGGCACATCCCCGAAACGCTGGCCAATCAGGCGGATGACGGTACTTCGCACACGATCCGCGCCTTCCTCCCGGCCCTCTTTCCGGCCTTCTTTTAGGCCCTCTCTCCTGCCCTTGACGATTCCCTTCGCTTCAATTCTGTCAGCCCAGGTCATTTGCATCGCTCGGATCTCCGGAGTCTCTTGGGCGCTCACCAGAGAAGCGTACTCCTCCGCCTCGCGCCCTTTCAAGGCTAAGTACTCTTGCTCGCCCTAGGGCGCCAGGCTTGGCGAGGGCGGCGAGGCGCTTCATTGCCCTTCGCGCATTACCGCGGTAATATGTGGCACCATGACGATAGCGACCTCAAGGTTGACTGCACAAGGGCAGATCTCGGTGCCGGCCGAGATTCGGCGCAAACTTGGGCTCGGCCCAGGATCGGTTCTCGAGTGGGAACAAGAAGGCGACAAGATCTTGATCCGCCGAGCCGGACGTTATTCTTCAGAGGATCTGCATCGCGCGGTATTCAACCTGCCGCCCGAACCCCACACCCTTGAAGAGCTGAAGGAAGGGATTCGCACCCACATCAAGAAACGACATGCGCGCGGTTGACACCAATGTCCTGGTTCGCCTGATCGCGCGCGACGACGAACGCCAAACCCAGGCAGCCGAAGCTTTCGTCGCCGGAGGTGCCTGGGTGTCTCACCTGGTTCTCGTCGAGGCCATGTGGGTACTGGCCTCGGTCTACGATCAGCCGTCGGCGAAAATTGCGACAGCCGTCGAGATCCTTCTCGCGCATCGCGATCTCACGCTCCAGGAGTCCGAAGTCGTGGCGGCTGCGCTCGACCGCTTTCGCGAGCGCCCGAAGCTGGGATTCTCCGATTGCTTGATCGTAGAAGTCGCAAGGCGGGCAGGGCATTTACCCCTCGGCACCTTCGATCGAGATCTCGCCAAAGTCCAGGGAACGACGAAGCTCTGAGGCCCGCCATTTCCCCGGCCTACCTGCGCGAGCGCCGGAACTCCGCTTCCAATCCCCCGCCAGCGAGCGCGATCAGGTCTTCGTCCCGTCCGAATCGGCCCACCACCTGCAATCCCATCGGCAGCCCTTCCCCGTTCTCCCCCGCCGGAAGGCACAGGGCGGGCAGGCCGCCTTGGGTCCAGGGGATGTTCATGATCGGGTCTCCGGTGCTTCCCAAGCCTTTGGGGGCTGGGCCTTGGGCGGGCGGGGAGATCCAGAGGTCGATCCCTTCGCGGTCCATCACGGATTCGATCTCCGGGCGGAGCATCCGGGAGTCTTCAAGGTCGCGGGCCAGGTCGGCGTCGGGGATCGCGAGGCCGCGGTCGATCAGCTCGACCGTGCGCCGTTCGTAGAGGTCCTTGTAGCGCGGGTACCAGCCGGCCTCTCGGTGAGCTCGGGCCGCCTCGGCCGCCACGACGCGGCGGTGGCGGGCCGCGATCACTTCGAAGTCGGAGAAGATCGGAATCGGCACGATCTCGTAGCCTGCGGCGGAGAGGCGTTCGGCGACTCGTTGGAAATGGGATTGCCCTTCGGGCCAGGCGCATTCGAGGTACGGCCCTTCGGGCAGACCCAGGCGAGGCTTTCCCGCGGCTTTCGATCGGGGCGCCGCCGGGCGCCAGTTGTGGCAGAGCACCCGGGCCGCACGTTGGACGGTCGCGACGTCGGGGGCGAAAAGTCCGACGTGATCGAACGACGGGGCGAGCGGAATGACGCCCTGTTTCGAGATCCGGTCGTAGCTCGGCTTGAATCCGACGACGCCGCAGTAGGCCGCGGGGCGGATGATCGAGCCGATCGTCTGGGTACCGAGCGCCAGCGGGCAGAGGCCCGCTCCCACCGCGGCGGCCGAGCCGCTGCTCGATCCTCCGGGGGTGTGCTCGGAATTCCGGGGGTTCCGCGTCGGGCCGGGAGCAAAGTAGGCGAATTCGGTCGAGACCGTCTTGCCGAGGATCAGCGCTCCCGCGGCGCGGAGGGCGGCGACCGCCGGGCCTTCGTCGCCCTGTAAGACCTCGGGCGGCAGGTGGCTGCCCCCTTGGGTCGTGAAGCCCGCGACGTGAAAAATGTCTTTGATCCCGACCGGCATTCCATAGAGCGGCGGGCGGTTCGCGGGATCGGGATGGTGGGCTTCGAGATCGGCGGCTTCGCGGCGGAGGCGTTCGAAGCGGCCTTCTTCCGGGACGAAGGCGAGAACCTCGGGCTCCCGCTCGGCGAAGTGCTTTTCCAAATCCGACAGGGCGCTCATGCCCGGCGGCGCTTCGCGGCGAGAAGGACGGCGTCTACGATGTGCTGGTAGCCGGTGCAGCGGCAGAGATTGCCCGAGATCGCGGCGCGGATCTCCGGCTCGGAGGGGTCCGGATTCTCGTCGAGGAACGGCAGCAGGGTCATCAGGAAACCCGGCGTACAGAAGCCGCATTGCAGGCCATGGCTGTCGCGGAATGCCTCCTGAAGCGGATGCAGGCGATCGGGGCCGTCGCCCGACAGGCTTTCGACTGTCGCAACCTCATGCCCGTCCGCCTGGACCGCGAGCAGCAGACAGGAGCGCACCGGCTCGCCGTCTAACAACACGGTGCAGGCGCCGCAAACACCGTGCTCGCAGCCGACGTGAGTACCGGTGAGCCCTAGGTCGTGGCGGAGGAAATCCGACAACAGCAGCCGCGGCTCGACCTCGCGCTCGCTCTTCTTGCCGTTGACCGTGACTCCTATCTTCATCGAATCGCTCATGCGTTATTTCCCGTCGCCCGGCCCGCGCGTTGGGCTGCCAAAGCCAGTGCCCGACGCGCCAGGACCTGGGCGAGGTGCCGCTTGAAATCGGCTGTCGCGTGAACATCGGTAAACGGGTTGATCTCGCCGTTCACCGCCGCAGCAGAAGCGGCAATCGCCTCCGGCGTGAGCGATTGACCCGCGAGCAGGGCGCCCGCCGAGCGCGCTTCGATCGGCCGATCGCCGACGCTTAAGAAAACCAGCCGCGCCGCGCGGCAACGGCCGTCCTCTTCGAGCGTCACGCTCGCCGCAAGGCCCACCTGGGCGTAGTCGCCGTGTCTGCGGGCAACTTCCATGAAGGCGAAACCGGTCCTGGGCGCCGCGGGCGGAATCGCGATCTCGACCAGCAGCTCGTCGGGCTCCATCAAGGTGGCGAACAGGCCGGTGTAGAAATCGCGCGCCGCCACCCAACGCTCTCCCCCGCTCTTCGCCAACCGGAAACGCGCGTCGAGAGCCACCGCGAGGGCCGGCAGCTCGGCCGCCGGATCGGCGTGCGCCAGACTGCCGCCCACCGTGCCCCGGTTGCGAATCTGCGGATGGGCGATCCAGGGAACCGCCTCGGCCAAAAGCGGCGCGACCTCGGCCACCAGGGGCGAGCGCTCCACCACACGCTGGCGGGTCATCGCGCCGATCGACAGACCGCCCTCCGCGCCGCGACGAAGGTAGGAGAGATCGCCGATCCGGTTGAGATCGATCAGTCGCGCCGGCTGCGACAGGCGGAAGTTGAGCACCGGAATCAGACTCTGGCCCCCCGCGAGGATCTTCGCCTCGTCGCCGTGGAGCGCGAGAAGGTCCAGCGCCGCCGGGAGAGAATTCGGCGCCTCGTAGGCGAAGGGTGCGGGTTTCATCGGGGTGGGATTGTACTACCGCGGCAGCAGGTGTTTCTGCACCTTGCCGAGCGCGTTCCGGGGAAGCGATTCGAC
>Ga0134122_10001494_pt1 | contig 16916 bp, 10 predicted proteins | sample KB302_FD_96461 | JGI IMG/M metagenome (GOLD analysis project Ga0134122, IMG submission 96461) | Terrestrial soil microbial communities without Nitrogen fertilizer from Kellogg Biological Station, Michigan, USA - KB3-0-2 | ecosystem: Environmental > Terrestrial > Soil > Unclassified ... | reverse complement strand
CATGGGCCGCCTCATGTCCGCGCTGAATGGGCTGCGGCCACGCTACGTGATGACCGTGGACAAGCGCCCGGTTCTGGAGCCGCCGGAGCAACTGGCCACGTACAAGAACCTGTACCTGCTCACCGACCTCGGTCGCCTGGACGTCCTCGGCTCGGTGCCCCCGGTCGGAGACTACGAGCGAATTGCGTCACATGCGGAGAGGCAGTCGGTCAACGGGCTGGAGATCCGGGTCATCGCCCTTGAAGACCTCATCGCCGTCAAAGCCCACGTCGGCCGCCCCAAGGACCGCCACATGGAGCTGGAGCTGCGCGCCATCCAGGAGCTGCGCGCCAAGCGCGGGAGCTCACGCACCAGCGGCTGCAGGAAGCCGCCCGCCCCCGCGCACAGCAGCGCCGCGATGACGAGCGTCCGGCCCATGGACCGCTAGGCGCGGTGGGACTCGATGGCGTCGTGGAACCACCCCACCGGCGCCTCCAGCCCGCCGAAGACGAGGTCCGGCCCGGCGTGGGCCAGCATCCCGGCCTGCATCTCCTCCGCGGCGAAGAGGTCCTCGCGGCTGAACACCTGCTCCTCGATCAGCTGGTAGGACTTCTCGAAGTGGCGCCGCGCCTTCTCCGTCTCCGGGGCGCGCTCCACCAGCATGCTGTGGTGCCACTGGAGGCGGTCGGGGGCCAGCGGCGTGAAGGACGCCACGCTCACGAAGTCCGGGTGGAAGACGACCACGGTGCTGGGGAAGAGGAAGTAGCTGGGGGTCACCAGCTCGCGCAGGGGGAGATCTCCGGCGCCCGGCTCGCGGGCGGCCTTCCGCGCGCTGGCGGAGCGGATGTGGTGGCCGGCGCGCTCCGCGGCGAAGACGCTGTCCACGAAGAAGGGGGAGACCGACGTCCGGTGCAGCCGGGCGATGTGGTAGCCCTCCAGGAACGCCTCGGCGATCAGCTTCCAGTTCGCCTTGCGGACGGACGTCGCGCGGCGGAAGAGGACCAGGTCCCGCAGCCCCAGCGACTCCAGCTCCTCACCGATCTCCGCCGTCCCCGCCGGGAGCTGGGGGGGCTGCTCCCCGAACGACAGCGTCACCCAGAGGAGCCCGTGCCGCTCCTCCAGCGGGAGCTGGGCCAGCGACACCTTCGCGGTGGGCAGGAACGCCTCCGCGCGCGGGACGTGGATCAGCGCGCCGTCCAGGCCGTACGTCCAGGCGTGGTACGGGCAGACCAGCGCCTTCTTCGCCTCGCACGGGCCGGGGGGCAGCAGGCGGGTGGCGCGGTGGCGGCAGGCGTTGAGGAAGGCGCGCGCGGTGCCGCCCGCGTCGCGGGTGAGGATGATCGGGATGCCGGCGATCTCCAGCGCGAGGGCGGAGCTGGGGGCCGGGAGCTCCGAGGCGTGCCCCACGACGAGCGGCAGGCGGCCGAAGATGGTCTTGCGCTCCCAGTCCAGCTCCGCTTCGCCCACGTAGCGGGAGATGGGGATCCGGCGTTCGGCGGGGGCGCAGGTGGGCTTCGACTCCCGCGCGGCCGCGACGGCGAGATCGGCCATGGCCTGGACCCTGGGGTGCGGCATCGAGCGACGCCATCCTCGCACAGGAGGAGACGACCTCGTCTAACCTGGCCCCCGATGCCTCTTCATCTGATGGCGATGTTCGCCGGACTGGCGCTCTGGGCGTCCCCCACCCAGTTCGACGACCAGGGCTTGAAGTTCCGCATCTCGTTCCCGGATGGATTCGAGCCGGCGGACGCCCCCCCGAATGCGATCTTTTCGTACGCCGAGACGGACGCCCCCGGCCGGGCGCTGGCCGTCACCGTCGAGCGGATGCGCATCGCGCTGCCCCAGCGAAAGCCGAAGCCGAACAAGAACGCCGTCTACGCGGGCTCCGGCATGCCGGCCTCGTCGACCTCACAGGAGGAGATGACCTGGCGCGATTTCCAGATCCCGGTCCTCCGGACCGAGACGAACGTCGAGGGCAGGTCCTTCGTCCTCCTCCAGGCCCAGATCCCACTCTCCCCGGAGGCGATCACCGTCGGCGTGGGAGGTCTGAAGCAGCGGGAGCCAGACATCCGCCGCGTCCTGGAAGAGGTGGTGGGCTCGACGGAGGGACGAGCCAGCTGGCTGACGGAGAAGGAGCAGGACGAGGAGCACAGGCGCGAGCAGAACAAGCTCGCGTGGACGTGGTTCGGCCTCCTGGTGATCCCCGTCGTCCTCCTCGCGCTCTACAAGTACTCGACCCGCTGAGCCGCGCCGGGCCGTCTCAGCGCATCAGCGGCGCGAGCAGCGCCACCACACCCCAGCCGGCCACCGCGAGGCCGACCCAGAAGGCGATGGTGCGGGCGCGCGACGACACCACCTGCGCGGGGCGCTCGGCGACGGCGGCGGCGGCGAGCCGCGAGACCTCCTCCAGCCCCTGCTCCGCCAGCCGATCCTGCGGCCGCTGCGAGAGGTAGATCAGGTACAGCCGGCCCAGGTCGGCGGCCAGGCCGAGGCGCTCCGCCTGGCGGATCAGCGCGGCGTGGGCGTCCGGGCGCTCCCAGCGCTCCACCAGCTCCTTCCAGGGGCTGGCGAGCAGGAACGGCGGAGCGAACGCGCCCTGGTCCTTGAACCGGGCGTCCAGTCCGCACTGCGGGCACATGGTCATCGCGCCGCCGCCAAGTGGGGCGATGCACTTGGGACAGTAGCTCGGCGGCGGCGCGAAAGGGTCTACGGGAAGGTCTTCGAGCGAAAGCGTGACGGTGGCGGCGGCGTCCGGCTCGGGCAGCGGCGGAGGCGGGGGCACCGCGGCCAGCGGGCCGGAGCGCCTGGGGCGCGGCCCCTGGGACAGCTCGCCGATCTGCACCTCGCCGTGGCACTGGCTGCACACCGCGAACACCAGCGCGCCCTCGGCGCGGAAGGAGGTCGGCTCGGTGAGCTGATCGCACTTCAGGCAGATCAGCATGGCCGATCCGCCCTTGGTCCTCGGGGCGGGAGGCTGGTGATGGGCGAGGTTGGACCCAGGCATCGACAGCCGGCATGGTGTGATCACCGAGGCTTCCTGCATAGAGTGGAAACACCCATGGTCGCAGGGCGAGATCCCTCAACTGTCCCCGAGCGGTACGCGGCCATCGACATCGGCACCAACTCCGTGCTCCTGCTGGTGGCGGAGCGCCGCGACGGCCGCTTCGCCGCGGTCGCCGAGCGGGCGGAGATCACCCGCCTGGGCCGGGGCGTGGACCGCACCGGCGCGCTCTCACCGGAGGGGATGGAGGCCACCTTGCGCTGCCTGGAGTCCTACGCCTCCCAGGCCCGCGCCCTGGGCGCCCTCCAGATCGCCGCCACCGCCACCAGCGCCGCCCGCGACGCTTCCAACGGCGCCATATTTCTGGAGCAGGCGCGGACCCGCGCCGGCGTCACGGTGGAGATCATCTCCGGGGACGAAGAAGCGGAGCTTTCGTTCGCGGCCGCCCGCGCTGACTTCGGGGCGGGCCCGCTGGTGGTGCTGGACATCGGCGGCGGCTCCACGGAATTCATCTACGGCTCCGGCGAGGTGCAGTACCGCCGCAGCTTCGACGTGGGTTCGGTGCGCCTCACCGAGCGCTTCGTCACCGCCCACCCCATCCCTGCTCCCGAGCGCGACGCCGTCCGCGCCCACCTCCAGGCGACCTTCTCCGCCCTCCCGCCCCCGCCGGAGAACGCCCGGCTGATCGGCATCGCCGGCACGGTGACCACGCTCTATGCCCTCCAGCACCGGGTGGACCCGTACGAGGCCGCGCTCGTCCACGGCCGAGACCTGACGCGCGCCGAGCTGGCGGCCCTCTCGACCGCGCTCTGCGCCGCGTCCCTGGAGGAGCGCCGGAGGATGCCCGGCCTGCAACCCGGGCGCGCGGACGTCATCTGCGCGGGAGCGCTCGTCCTGGAGGCGGCGATGGACCGGCTTCACATCCGCACTTGCACGGTGAGCGACCGCGGCGTGCGCTGGGGGCTCCTCGCCCGCCGCTTCGGAGGCGCATGAGCGAACCCCGCGCGCGGGGGGCCGCCTTCAGCCTGGGCGTCCTCACCCTGATCAACCTGCTCAACTACCTGGACCGCTACATCGTGGCGGGGGTGGTGCCGCGGGTGCAGGCGGAGTTCGGGATCAACAACACGCAGGCCGGCGCGCTGGGGACGGTGTTCGTCCTCGTCTACATGGTGGCCTCTCCCCTGGGCGGCTTCCTGGGCGACCGGCTCCAGCGCCGCTACGTGGTGGCCGGCAGCGTGTTCCTGTGGAGCCTGGCCACGGTTGGCTCCGGCCTCGCGGGGACGTTCGTGGCGCTCCTGGGCGCTCGCGCGGTGCTGGGCGTGGGCGAGGCGGGATACGGCTCGGTGGGCCCGGCCATCATCTCGGACCTCTTCCCCCGCGACCTCCGCACCCGGATGCTGGCGGTCTTCTTCACCGCCATGCCGGTGGGCGCGGCGCTGGGCTACGTGGTGGGCGGGTGGATCGGCGCCACCTCCTGGCGGATGGCCTTCTTCATCGGCGGCGGGCCGGGGCTGGTGCTGGCCTTCCTGATGCTCTTCACCCCGGAGCCCGCCCGCGGCGCCAGCGAGACCGGGCCGGTGGCAGAGGAGCAGATCGCCTTCCTCGAAGGCCTGAAGCGCCTGTGGCCGAACCGCGTCTTCTGGGCCGCCACCGCCGGGCTCACCGCGGTGACCTTCGCCATGGGCGGGCTGGGCTACTGGATGCCCAAGTTCCTCGAGGCGGAGCGCGGGATGGACCCCGGCCGCGCCGGCTTCATCTTCGGCGCGGTCACCGCCGTGGCGGGCCTGGGCGGGACGATGCTGGGCGGCGCGCTGGGCGACCGCGCGGACCGGCGCGGGCCGGGTGGCGGGCTGTGGGTGAGCGCCGCGGGGATGATCGCCGGCGCGCCGTTCATGGTCCTCGCCGCCACCGTCTCCGGGGAGGCGGCGATCTTCACCATGGCGTTCATCGCCCAGGTGCTGCTGTTCATGAACACCGCGCCGATCAACGCGGCGATCGTCAACTCGGTCGCGCCCAGCTACCGGGCCTTCGCCATCGGCCTGTCCAACCTCACCCTCCACGCGCTGGGCGACGCCATCTCGCCCACCGCCATCGGCGCGGTGGCCGACGCCAGCAGCGTGGCGATGGCCATCCGCGCCAACGCCCTCCCGGTGGTGGTGGGAGGGCTGATCCTCCTGTGGGGCGCCCGCCAGGCCCGGCGGGCGGCCGCGACGCCTTCGCCCGCCGCTAGTTGATCACGACCTGGCAGGAGCAGGAGCCCTCGAAGCAGGGCATCTGGTTGGCGTCCACGCACGCCAGGCCGTTGCAGCAGTCGGCGTCCCTGGAGCACAGGTCGTTGACCGTCTTGCACACCTGCGGCGCGGTGTTGTCGTTCTGCACGCAGGACGACACGTCGAAGAGCATGAACACCAGCGCCTTCTCCTGCGGCGTCATCGCCCCGCCCGCGCAGTCGTGCGGGAACACGTGGTTGGCCCCGGTGCCGATCAGCGCGGTGGCGGTGACGTGGAAGTCGCTGAACACCACGCGGCCGCACTGCGTGCCGGCGTCCCCATCCGGGAGCGGCGGCGGGTTGTAGGGCGTGTTGAAGGTCAGGTGCTGCACCGAGTACCCGGCGCCGTTGGTGGGATTGATCCCCGAGAGCCAGGTGGTGGTGCCCGCGTCCGTGCCGGAGCAGTCGTGGCGCGTGTCGCGCACCGACAGCTGGCCGAAGGTGGTGGAGGCGCCCGCGTCCCACAGCCACTGGGCGAAGGCGGCGCCCTTGGGGAAGCCCTGGTTCACGTCCACCGTCCACGGGTTGGGCGGGTTGTGGGTCTGGTTCGGGTCCGGCGTCCACACCGCGGTGGAGTTGAACGGCGCTTGCGCGTACGCCATCCACACGTAGCCGTAGTGCGTGGTGAAGAGGCGCCCGCCGGACCCGGTGTAGTTGATCAGGTTCTGGGTCCACCCCTGCTGCGTGGTCCCCGGGTTGGCGCCGAACTTCTCGCTGCCGATGCACGGCAGCAGCACCACGTCGTACCTGGACATGGTGCCCGCGTCGCCGATCAGGCTGACGACGTCGTCGTAGCCGGCGTCGTTGTACAGGCCGCCGCGGCCGCCGCCGCCGGTGTTGTCGTGGTAGAAGTGGATGCGACCGTTGGCCGCCGGAGCGGTCATCTCGCCGTACGAGATCCCCATCTTCAGCAGCAGGCACTCGAACGGGTCCGCGTTGCCGGTGGCGATGGCCATCTGCGGGATGTCGCCCTGGCCCTGGTTCTGGGGCAGGTGGAGCAGGCTCACGTCGGTGATGGGCTGGGTGGTGCAGCCCTGGACGTTGAACGGGAGGGTGATCTGGCGGCGCCACTTCCCGACCTGGATGACCAGCGGGATGTTGTTGCCCACCGGGACGTTGTCCAGCTGGAACTTCCCGTCCGGGCCGGTGAGCGCGATCGCCACCGGGTTGCCGGAGACGAGCGATCCGCACTGGTCACAGGTCAGGCCCGTGGGGAGCGGCTTGAGCGCCGCGTTCGGCACGTAGACGATGGCGTTGTAGAGGGCGACCTGGCCGCTGGGGTCGTAGACGGACCCGGTGATGCGCGTCGGGCTCCCGGTGGGGCAGGTCACCTGCTGGCACTGGAGGCCCACGCAGGTGCCGCCGTCGGGGAGCCGCCCGCCGTCGCCGCCGTCGCCGCCGTCCCCGCCCCCGCCGCCCCCGTCGCCTCCATCCCCGTTGCCCGGCGTGGTGCAGGTGCCGTTCGGGCCGCAGACGTCCCCCGGGTTGCAATCCGAGTTGCTGGAGCAGGGCTTTCCCCCGCACTGGCAGGCCGCCCACGCCATGGTGAGCGAGCACAACACGACCGTACCGAAGCCAAATCGCATCGGGTCCTCTCCATCTTTGGACGCCAGGGAGACCAGGCGATAGTCCACGCTCACCCCGGGAAGGTACAGAGGGAAAACCCCCAAGCGTGTGGAGAAAGACTACTGCGACCCACGCAGGTCCTTGATGGGCTCCTGGGTAAGACGGGGGCGCAGCTCGTCCGCGATCGCCTCGATCTCCGCGGCCAACTTTTCGCCCTGGACGAGCAACCGGGCCTTGAGGCCGCCGCGGTTACCCAGCGTGAAGAACACCTGGGCGTCGCGGAGCACCTCGCGCCAGTGCTCCAGGAAGTAGCGGGTGAACAGCGCCAGGGGGAGGGCGGTGAGCACCGCGGTCACCGCCCAGCCCGCGCCCAGCCAGCGCCAGGCGGCCAGCGCCAGCCCGGCGATGACCAGCGGCGCCAGCGCCAGCGCGCCGAGGAACTTCACCGTGGCCTGCTGGTCCAGCTCCACGTCCAGCGCCCGGTTGAGCCAGCGCGGGATGTAGAAGGGGAGCGCGAACAGCACCAGGCCCAGCAGGAACAGCGGCAGCCCGAAGAAGAGCGCCACCAGGTTGCGCAGGGTGAACATCCACACCTGGTCGCGCCGGTAGACCAGGCCCAGGTCGCGCGTGCTGGACCTCACCAGCTCCAGCCGGCGCCGGTAGGAGGCCACCTCGCCGCGCATCCGCTCGAAGCGCTCGGGCTGCTCGGCGCGGAAGAGCTGGATGCCCTTGGCGAAGCGGCGGAGGCGCTCCGGGTCGTGGGCGCGCTCGCCCAGCTTGAGCGCGTACAGCTCCTCGCCGGTCTGGATGACCGGGAGGTCCTCCCACGTCTCCAGGTTCAGGGTCACGCGCCGCAGCCCGGCCTCGATCTGCTCGGTGAGCGCGCGCACCGCGGGCGCCTCGTCCTGGCCCCCGGCCGGGAGGTAGGCCGCCACCTCGATGGGCGGGTCCACGTCGATCAGCACCTCGCTGCGGAACTTGTGCTTCTGCGCGTAGGTGAGGCCCACCGGGATGATCCGCACCCTGGCGCCCGCCCGCGCCGCGCGAAAGGCGATCCGCGCCGCGCCCGTCTTCAGCGCCGCCAGGGAGGGCTCCGAGTGGCTCTTGCCCTCGGGGAACAAGGTGATCGCCCCCCCCGACGCCAGCGCCGAGGCCGCGGCCTCGAACGTCCCCTCGTTCTTCTCCATCAACGCCGGGTTGTCCTGCTTGCGGTACACCGGCAGCGCGCCCAGGCCGCGGAGGATGGAGCCCATCACCGGGGTGCGGAACAGCGGCTCCTTGGCGAGGAAGGTGACCCGCCGGCTGGAGAGGACGAACACCAGCGCCGGGTCGATGATGGCGTTGGGGTGGTTGCCCACGAACATCACCGGCCCCAGGGCGTCGTCCGGGCGGCTGCGGACGGTGACCCGGTAGAACAGCCGCAGCGCGAAGCCGACCACCGCTCGGACGAACCGGTAGAACACTGCCAGCCTCCCGCGTCAGAACAGGCCGATGTTGAAGTGGAAGTTGAAGGTCTGCTCGTTCACCTGGTCGTCCGGGTGGAGGTTGAACCCCACGTCCAGCGCCAGCGGGCCGATGGGCGTCTCGTACCGGATGCCGCCGCCCGCCACCGGCCGCACGTGGAGCAGGTCGACGGTGGTGGTGTCCGACCACAGGTTGCCGGCCTCGATGAAGGCGCCCAGGTCCATCGCCCCCAGGAACGGCAGCCGCAGCTCCAGCTTGGCCAGCGTGTACACCTCGCCGCCCTCGGAGGGGATCTGCGAACCGGCCAGGAGCGCCAGCGCGGAGCGGGAGCACCCGGTGCGGTTCACCAGCGACGCGCACTCCTCGCGAGTGGCGCGCAGGGCGGTGCGGCGGTCCTCCGGCAACAGCCCGTCCTCCTGGAAGCCGCGCAGGGTGGAGAAGCCGCCCATGTAGAAGCGCTTCGGCGGCGGGAGGTGGTCCTGGCCGCCGGTGAGCGGGACGAAGCGGCCGCCGCGCACGGAGGCGGCCACCACCACCCGCTTGGCCAGCGGCAGGTAGCCGGTGACGCTCCCCTGCGCCTTCACGCCCAGCAGCTTGTAGCGCTCCAGCAGGCTGTTGGTGAGCTCCGCTGAGAGGGACGCCAGGAGCCCGCGGGTGGGGTTGGCCGGGTCGTCGCGCAGGTCGACGGACAGGGACGGCGCCAGCGACTGGAGGAGGAAGCTGTCGAACTGGAAGAAGTTCCGCCGGTCCTGGTCGGTGAGCAGGTCCGCCAGCCCGCCGGAGCCGCAGTCGAAGGGCTGCCCGCGGAGCTGGTACGTGCAGACGCGGTCGAGCTCCAGGTTGTACTGGATGGACGCGATGACGTAGCGGGTGGCCTGCCAGTCCAGGCCGGCGATGCCCGCCAGGGTGGCGAACTGGAAGGACGAGCGGAACTCGTGCTCGCCCACCAGGTCCACGTGCGCGCCGATGGCGGCGGGCAGGAACTGCCGCACCCGCGGCGCCCGCAGGGACAGGGTGACCTTGCCGCCGATGCCGTACCAGGAGGAGGGCTGGGAGAAGTCGCGCACGTCGGAGTTGTTGAAGCCGAAGGCGCCGGCGAAAGCCTGGCCGGCGCCGATCCAGTGGATCTTCCCGCGGCCCTCCAGGTTGAGCGCCTGCCCGAAGATGTTGGGGTACGACCCGTCGAGGAGGATCCGCGGCCCGTCCACCGCGGACAGGCCGACGCCGACCTCGCCTTCGGTGGTGGGCCGCTCCGTCAGCTCCACCGTCACGTCCTTCCGCGGCTCCGCCTGCTCCGGCTGCACCAGGCGCACCGCCACCTGCCGGTAGGCGCCCAGGTTGGTGAGCGCGCGCTGGCTGTCCAGGAGCCGCTCCGGGGTGAGGACGTCCCCCGACTTGAGCGGGAAGTTGGCCAGCACCATCTGGCGGTCGCTCTTGTCCGCGCGGCGCAGGAGGACCTGCCCCACCCGGACCTGCGGCCCGGGGTCCACCCGGTACACCACGTCCATCTCCGACCCGTCCCCGGAGATGCGGGTGTCCGGGTCGACGCGGGAGTAGAGGTAGCCCTCGCGCGCCAGCCGCTGGAGCAGCTCCTTCCGGCCGCGTTCCAGGGCGGAGATGCTGGCCGGGTCCCCGCGCTGCAGCGGCTGCGCCGACACCGGCACGTCCACGCCCGGCGGCAGGCCCTCCACGCCGATGGAGGCGACCTTGGCGCGCGGCCCCTCGTGCACCGTGAAGCGGACCTTCGCGGTGCGCTGCGCCTGGTCGATGATCGCCTCCGCGAACTGCGCGCGGGCGGAGAGGTAGCCCTTGTTGCGGTAGAGGTCGGTGATCGCCTCGACCGCCTCGCGGTACGCCTCCTCGCTGTAGACGGCCTCCGGCTCCAGCGCCGGCGCCTCGCGGATGCCCGGCCGCTCGCTGCGGCCCTCGATCTGCAGCGAGTCGAAGGTGCGCACGCCCAGCAACAGCGGCTCGCGCCGCTGCACCGCCGCCCGCACCTGGTCCAGCAGGTCCGGGGTGGAGACGGCGCGGTTCCCCTCGAAGCGCAGGGAGATCACCCGCAGCCTGGGGCCCTCCTCGATGTCGAAGTGGAGCACCGCCTCCTTGCCGTCCCCGGACCCCACCTCGCCGGGGTGGACGCGGGCCTCGAACCAGCCGCGCGACTGGTAGTAGGCCTCCAGCCGCCGCGACAGGCGCGCCGCCAGGGGCGCGTCCAGCGCCTCGGTGGCGTCGTAGTCCAGCGCCGCCTCGAGCACCGCGTCCGGCACCTGGTGGTTCTGGTGGAAGTGGGTGCGGTACTTCGGGCCGGCGCTGATGGGCAGGGACACCGAGGCCCACGGCGCCTCCAGGGCGATGACCGGTTCGCCCACGCTGGCGCGGTAGTAGTGCGCGCCGCGCAGCTCGGCGCGGAGCTTCTCCAGGCCCTCGGCCAGCGCGGCGCGGTCCAGCACGCCGCCCACCGACAGGCCGGACGTCTCCAGGATGTGGTCCAGCGGCAGGTCGCCCGGGTCGCCGGCCACCGAGAGCTGCTCGACGCGGGTCGGCTCGCCCTCGACGACCTGGACCACCAGCGACGTCTGTAGGCCCTGCTCGGACATCTCCATCGTCGCGGCGACCTGGTCGTAGCCGCGCTGGCGGTACAGCTCCTCCACCCGGTCCAGCGCCCGCCGGAGCGCGTCGTCCGTCACCTCCGACTTCTTGGGCTCCAGCCGGGTGGCCTTGAGCACCACGGAGTCCGACAGCGCGCGGTTGCCCTCCACGGTGATCTGCTTGACGACCTGCCGGGGCGACATCTCGAACGCCACCCGCACGCCGCCCGGCGTGGGCTCCAGCCGCGCCTCGATACCGGCGTACAGGTTGGTGCTGTAGAGCAGGAAGATGGCCCTGCGTACCGCGCGCAGGGAGACCGGCTGGCCGACCTGGATGTCCAGCCTCACGTCGGGAGGGACGCTAAGGCCCTGCGGCGCGCGCAGCTCCACCGCGGTGACGGTGGGGCGGGGCTCGTCGCCCATGGGCTCCGGCTCCGGCGGCTTCACCGCGGCGGCCGCGGCCACGGACGGCGGGCGCGCCTGGAGGCGCGGGGCCTGGGCGAGCGCGGCGGAAGCGAGCAGCGCGCCCCAGAGCGGCGCCGCTCGCCCGTTCACTTCACCTCCCAGTGGAGCTTGAGGTCCGCGCCGATGTTGCCCAGGTCGCCGGAGGTGCTGTTCTCGTTGTCCCACTGGCCCTGCACCAGCACGCCGTCCAGCAGGCGGTACTCGATGCGGGCGCGGGTGCCGCGGCCGGAGAAGGGCCGGGTCAGCTCCAGCTTGAGGTCCTCGGTGAGCAGGCGGGATTCGATCTGCGCCGCCGGCTCCATCTGGTGGAGCACGTCGTTGTAGCTGGTGGAGAAGTGGAACGAGAGGTCCTTCACCAGCTGGGTGTTCTTGGGGAGGAAGCGCTGCACCTCGCGGTCCAGGCCGGACGCGTTGTAGAGCGCCTCCGCCGCCAGGTAGGTCGCGGTCTCCACGCCGGTGGACTGCGACTTGTCCTTGGAGGTGACGCCCAGGGTGAGCAGCGAGATCACGTCCGCCTCCGCCAGCATCGGCTCCGAGGTGAGGATGATCTTCGGCTCGTTGGGCTTGCCGAAGGCGTGCAGCCGGACCAGGTACTCGCGCACCTGGGACTGGGCGTGCATGTCGAACACCGGGTCCACCGCGTACCGGTTCTTGAGCTCGATGAGCAGCTCGCTCACGTCGAACCGGTTCTGGCGGAAGAAGACCTGGCTGCCCTCGGCGGCCTCCACCATGCCGACCAGGCCGGGGCGGGCGTTGCTGCCGGTGAGCTTGATCTCCCCCTGGAAGCGGGCGCGGGCGAGGTTGTTCTCCACCCGCACGTCGGCCAGCCTCACGCGCACGTCGTCGAACTTCAGCCACTCCTGGCGCTTGTCGGACTGGGAGGACTCGACCAACCGCTCGCGGGTGCGGGCGAAGTCCTTGAGGAAGGCCTCCAGGTCCATCGGCCGCTCGTAGTGGAGGTGGTCCACGTCCAGCCCGCCGGACAGCACCAGCGAGTCCGGGTCCCCTTCCAGCGTCAGCTTGCCGGAGGTGGTGAACGGGAGGTCCTCCAGAGGTCGCATGGCGATCTCGTCCATCACCAGCTCCAGGGAGAGGCACTTGTTGGAGCCGCAGCCCCGCCGGGGCAGGAAGCGGTCCATCTTCACGTAGCCCCTGAGCTCGACGCGGCCGTCGTTGAGCACCCCGTCCATGTTCGAGATGCTGATCTGCTGCTCGGAGAACTCGAGGTCACCGGAGAGCGAGCGGAGCTGGTAGGGCTGGTCGCGCACGGAGAGGTGCACGTCGCGGATCCGCGCGCTCCCCAGCACCTCGGGCGAGGAGAGCGGGCCGGTGGCGGTGGCGGACATCTCCACCTCGCCACCCGCGCGCTCCAGCCCGCGGACGAACGAGGCCAGGAGCCGCACGTCCGCCGAGCCCTCCGCCTTCACGCCCAGGTCCTCCGGTCCCACCCAGCCGCCCAGGCCGAGCTGGGTGTCCGGGCCTTGCAGCACCAGCCCGTCCGTCCACAGCCGGCCGCGCTCGAAGCGGACGTTGACGGGCGCGGCGGTCGCGACGGCGAAGTCGCCGCGGGAGAGGGACAGGTCGTCCACCGTCGCGTACACCACCGCCGAGTCCCTGGTCTTCACCTCGCCGCGCGCGTCCACCGTGCCGGAGAGGGTGCCGGACATGCCCTGGGAGATGGCGGTGTCCGGCAACAGCGGCCGGATCTCGGGGAGCGCGAAGGCCAGGTGGAGCTGGTACGGGATGGGCGCCTTGAGCGTCATCTTCAGCCGGCCGGTGGCGGCGTCGAACGGGCGGCCCCAGACCTCCAGCTCGCGCCCCTGGATGCGCGCGTTGAGGTTCATCACGCCCAGCGACTTGTCGGCGAAGGTCACCCGCCCCGAGCTGACGTAGCCGTCCACCACCGGCACGTCGCGGTCGCCGACGACCTTCCCGGAGAGCTGGAGCTTGCCGGTGATGCCCATCTGCTCCGCCAGCTTCGTCCCCACCAGCTCCGCCAGGCTCAGGTCGGTGCCGCGGAAGTGGTAGCTGAGCGGCCCGCCGAAGGAGAAGCTGCCCTCGGCGGAGATCTTGCCGGCGGGGCCGGCGAGGCGGGCCTCGGTCAGCTCCATCACCTCGCCGTCGTGGAAGTCGAGCCGGACCCGCCCTCTCCCCAGGCCGCGCCCGTAGTATTTGAGGTTGTCCAGGCCCAGGTCGATGGTGCCGCCGAAGCGGTCGAAGGGACCGGCCAGCTCCACCGTGCCCTCCGCGTCGCCGAACAGCTCGCCCTGGAACAACTCCACCCCCGGATGGAGCCGGACGATCATCTCCACCAGGTCCTCGGCGCGGCCGCGCGGCACCTGGAGCGACAGCCGCACCGCCCCGTTCTTCTCCTTCGACCAGTCCAGGTCCACCGAGCCGCTGTACGGCGTCTTGCCCTTCACCCCGGTGACGCTGGTGAAGCGGAGCGCCTTCTGCTGGTACGCCAGCGCGCCCTGCACGTTGCCCAGGGCGTAGTCCCAGAAGACCATGTCCCGGGCGGCCAGCTGCGCCTCCACCCGCACGTCCTTGTAGGGCCCGTGCACGGACCAGCCGGCGGAGGCCGTGCCGCGCCACTCGAACTTCGCCAGGTGGCCCAGCTCGCCCAGGTCCAGGTCGGCCTTGCCGTCCAGCTGCAGCCCGTCGTCCTGGGCGTAGTGGAGCGAGCCCTTGCCGGTGACGGAGGAACGCCCGGCGGCGACCTCGATGTTCGTCAGGTCGACCCGATCCGGCAGGACGTGGATCCCGCCCCGCGCCTGCCCCGACTTCACCTCCAGGACGGGCCTGCCCTCCCGCGGCGCGTCGTAGGCGTGGGAGGTGAGGGTGAAGTCGGCGAAGTCGAAGTCGGCGGCGCCGTCCAACTGGAGCGGCTTGCCGGTGCCGTTCATCAGCGCCTTCCCGGTGCCCACCAGGTTCACCCACGCGCCCTTCATCCCCACCACGTCCAGCACCCTGGCCAGGTCCGCGCGCTCCAGCGACGCGGTGGCGCGGATGGGGAAGGTGCCCTCCAGCTGCACGACGCCGTTCACGTGGGCGAAGCCCGCCCCGGCCGGCACCGCCAGGTCCAGCACGCGCAGCTCCTTGCCCTGCAGCGACAGCTTGGCGATGAAGCTGGGCGCGTCGATCTTCCCGATCTGCACGCCGGCGCCGGTGAGGTCGGCGGTGAGCGACGGCGACTCCGGGCGCCCGCTGACGTGCACCCGCGCCAGCACGTGGCCCTGCGGCTTCTCCGGCAGCGGCAGCGGCACCACCTTGGCCACGGTGCGCAGCGGGAGGAAGGCCTGCGCGTCGAGGAGGAGGTTGGGCTCGCAGAGCGTGTCCACCTTGCCGCCCACGCTCCAGGTGACGTCGTCCACCATGCCCTCGGCGGAGGCGATCTGCAGCTGCTGCGCCTCCGGGTCGAGCGACGCCTGCACCTGCGTCGGGCCGATCAGCAGGTCCGACTTGCCGGCCCCCTGCTTGAACACGCCGGAGCCGACCTTCACCTCCAGCTCCACCACGCCGCGGCGCAGGGTCCACTCCGCGTCCACCGCGGACAGCTCCACCCCGCGGCCGCCCGGCAGCACCACCTCCACGGTGGCGTCGTGCGCCCGCAGCCTGTCCAGCGTCACCTTCTCCAGCGCGTCCAGCGGACACGCCCGGGGCCCCTTGGGCCTGGGCTTGAGCTGGGTGAGATCCACGCGGATGCTCGGGTGCGCCAGGTGGACGAGGGCCAGCTCCGGCGGGCCGAAGAACAGGGGGGAGGCCCCCAGGCGAACTTCGGCGGACTCGGCGGTGAGCCGCGTGCCCGCCTGGCCGGGCACGGTCGCGGTGATGTCGTACAGCTTCATCCCCTGGGTGAGCGGGTCGATCTCGCAGCGGCGGATGGCCAACTCCGGCAGCTTCTTCCGCAGGATGTCGCACGCCTCGGCCGAAGCCCACCGCGTGCGAAGCACGACGAAGACCCCGACGACCAGCGCAGCGAATATCAGCCAGCGGAGCCACCGCCAGCGCCCCCTGGAGGCCCTCACGGCTACAGTTTACCGAGGCTCTCGAGGTACCGGTCGATCTCCGCGAGATCGAGCCGCCGCCCGGCAGCGGGCGGTTGCAGCCCCGGCCGGGGACCGGACGGGCGAGCGCTGCCGTTGGCCGCCGCGGGCGCGGGGGCGGGGGGCGCCTCGGCGATGTGCTTCTTCCCGATGGCGAGGTTGTCGCCGATCCGGTTCATCAGCTCCGCGTCGATGGTGTCCTTGCGCGCCAGGAAGGCCTCGAACAGCGCGTTGTCGCACAGGGTGTTGATGACGCGCGGCGACCCGCCGGACTGCTGGTGGACGGCGCCGATGGCGTCCTGGGCGAACGGCATCTTCGGGCAGCCGGCCAGCCGCAGCCTGTGCTTCACGTACGCCTCGGTGGAGTCCTCGGTGAACGGCTCCAGCTTGTAGCGGAGCGCCACCCGCTGGGCCAAGGGCGGGTCCAGCTTGAGGTTCCGCTCGATGTCCGGCAGCCCGAAGAAGACGAAGGAGAGCAGCTTGCGCTCGGGGACCTCCAGGTTCAGCAGGCCCCGGAACTCCTCCATGATCTCCCGGGTCTCCAGCATCTGGGCCTCGTCGATGAGGACCACCGCCTTCTTCCCGGACTCGTAGATCTGCAGCAGGCGCTGGTAGAGCTGGGAGAGCAGCGCCAGCTTCTCCTGCGCCGGGTTCTCCACCCCCAGCTGCAGCGCGATCCGCTTGAGCAGCCAGTTGGCGGTGATGCCGGAGTGGATGATCACCAGCAGCGCCGCCTCGTACTCGGCCTCCGGCAGCGAGTCGAGCATCCGCCGGGCCAGCGTGGTCTTCCCCGCGCCGATGTCGCCCACGAGGATGGACAGGCCCTTCATGTAGCTCACCGCGTGCATCAGCCGGGTGAGCGCCTGCGAGTGCTGGGTGGAGTTGTAATAGAAGCGCGACACCGGCGCGTTCGAGAACGGCTCCTGGGTCAGCTCGAAGAAGTCGAGGTAGGTCATCGCCCTGGCAACCCGCTAGACGTAGCCGACCTTCCGGGCCTTGCCGGGGTCGGTGGGCTTGGGAGAACCGGAGCCGGCCTGCGCGCTGGACCCGGAGGGCGTCTTCCCGTGGACGCCGTTGGCGCCGTTGGCGACGCCGTTCCTCCGCGGCGGGAGGGCGTCCTCCTCCGGCTTGGCGGAGCCCGACAGCCGGCTCACCGCGGCGGCCACGTCCCGGTACTTGGGCTCCGCCTTGGCGATCTTCTGGAACCAGAACAGCGCCTTGCCCGGCTTGCCCAGCGCCTCGTAGGCGGCGGCCAGGTCGTAGGCCAGCGCCTTGAAGGACTCGGAGGGCGGCTGCGCGTGCTCGGAGGAGAGTCCCTCCTTGAAGCGCTCCACGGCGTTGGCGTGGTCGCCCTTCATCCCGTAGAGCACGCCCGCCATCATCAGGCAGTCCACCTCCTTCTTCTTCCCCAGGCAGCCCTTCTGGGCCATCACCATCTCGCCGATGGCGTCGTCCAGCAGCCCCATCTCCTTGTACGCGATGCCCAGGTCGTAGTGGGTCTCCGCGTCCTCGGGCTTGACCACCTTCTCCAGGCCCTT